>Ga0102939_1000374_pt1 | contig 16590 bp, 14 predicted proteins | sample SalPon2_B_H2O_MG_FD_78214 | JGI IMG/M metagenome (GOLD analysis project Ga0102939, IMG submission 78214) | Salt pond water microbial communities from South San Francisco under conditions of wetland restoration - Salt Pond MetaG R2_B_H2O_MG | ecosystem: Environmental > Aquatic > Non-marine Saline... | reverse complement strand
TACTCCGCCAGCGGCGAACAGATCAGGTGACTCCAAAGCTGGACGGCGCCGGAGTTCTGGTTCGTCGGGAAGTTCGTCGTCTCCCACTCCGTCGGGTTGCCGTTGACGAGGATCGAGTCCTTGCCTTTCGGCGTCGAGAGCATGAAGACGTTGGCGTTGGTGTTGATGATGCCGGCCTGCTCCGCGCCCGCCAGGTCGACCTTCGTGTTGTCGACCGCACCCAGAAGCATCGTCTGGAGGAATGGGAGCGTGGCCATGTTTTCGGCCATGATCCCGTGGGCCTCGGTGACGAGTTCCTGTCGGGTCTCCTCGTCGGGCGCGAACGCCTGATTGAGTGCGGGGTCCGAGAACTCGCAGTTCGCCCAGTTGTTCGGGTTGGCGTTCCCGTTGCCGCCCGCCCAGTCAATCGCGAACCGCCGGGTCATCTCCTGGGGATCCAGGCGGTCCGGCGTGTTGGTGTGATACCAAAGCGATAGGTGGTGGGTCCGCTGGTCGTTCGTGATGTTCGACACCTGGGTGGCGAATTCGGTCGGTCGGACCTCGACGTTGACGTCGAGCGCGTCCTCGATGTTCGCCTGCATGTCCGGGAGGATCTGCTCGTGTTGGGTCGTCTCGGCGCCCATGTCAGACCAGTACTCGAGAATGATCGGGTCGGGTACTCGTTCGCCGAGGTCGCCCCCGCCACCGCCGTTACCGTTTCCGTTGCCGCCGTTACCGTTTCCGTTGCCGCCGTTACCGTTTCCGTTGCCGCCGTTACCGCTGCAGCCAGCCAGTCCGACTGCCCCGGCGGCCCCAAGCGATTTCAGCACGTCTCGACGATCTAAGTCCACTCTACCGCTGCTGCCGGACTGTTTGTCTGGTGTCGGCATACCGTGGTATATGAATGGGTATACTTAATGGTTTCCCATCAAGGACTCAGGCGGACGTAGATGTTTTAAAAGTGTCGGTGACAGAAATAGAATATGAGAAATTTTTGACCGATCACGTGTAATTATTTTTCTATGTTTGCGTTAAAATCACTATTTAAAAAATATTATTCAGTCAGAGAAAACATTCGGAAAAGTAGAATAATAATGCCGTGACGGTCGGTTGTCGACACGGACGCTCATGGATCGGACTCAGCTCCGTATAGAGGCGTTCTACGACGGGGCGACGAGCGGAAACTGCTGCTTGGACAGACGATCCGGGGCCCGAATCGGTAAATATCAATCAATATTCGGAAATACCGAATTGAGACGCCAAAGCACCGCGACTCTGCCCGGGAGGAGCGAGACACGCCTCGATCAGCGACATGACTGGCGGCGTTCGTAGGCTTACGTCTCTTGATCGGCCGCGTCCGTCTCCCCGTTCGAGAGTTTCGGTTCGCCATCGAAGTCGTGTAACGTCTCTGGTTTCGGGAGCGAGGGAAACCGGTCTAGCTCGGCTTCAAGCACTTCCTTGTGGTGGGCGCCCTCAAGCCGGAGATCGACGTTACCGTCGATCGTGAGAAGCAGCGTCGGAGCGCCTTTGAGATCGAACGTCTCGTACAACAGTTCCGCACACCCCTCGCCACAGACCGCGAGCATGGGGATGCCCTCCATCGGCTCGTCGAAGAACTCCTCGAGATCCCCACGGACGGTCTCGCAGGGCGGACAGTCGTGGCCCCACGCGTAGATGACCGTCCGCTCGTACACCTTGGCGAGCGTTCGGAGGCGGCTCCCAGTGACCTGCACGAAGAACTCCGGCGTCCCGTCGACCGGCGGCGGATTCTCGGTGAACAGATCCAGCGTCGGGAGCACCTGCAGCGCCGTCTCGGTGTCCGCCAGCAGATCGGTCAGCGCAAGCAGTTCGGCGAGATACGGGACGTCGTCGGAATCGAACGTCGAGCCACGGTTCGGGACCTGTAGGTCGGACGCTTCGTCCCGGACGGCCTGAGCCAGCTCTGCCCCGTCCTCCTGCAGGGCGAGATCCGCCTCGTATTCGTCGGCACGCTCGCGGAACGACTCCGAAAGGAGTGGCACCTCCCCGGAATCATTGACAACGTCGTTTTCTACTAGCCGCGTGAGTAGCCGTTCACCCTGCATACGTACATCCGATGAACTCATGCCCTTGAAGATTTCGGAGACACGATGGTGGGACGCCCGAGTCACTCGACGACGACGCGGCCAGCCATACCACGATGCTCCGATCGAATCGAGTAATACTCGTAGACCCCGGGCGTCTCGAACGTGTGTGTGAACGTCTCGTCCGGACGGACGACGCCGCGGATCGGATAGAGAACCGACGCGATCGATTCGCGTCCGGAGCCGCCGCTGGCGAAGTAGTCGGCGTCCTCCGGAATCTCGTCTCCGTTCGCCGTGACCGACTGGGCGATTGAACTCTCGTTTACCCAGGCGACCGTCTCCCCGGTGGCGATCTCGACAACTCTGGGATCGAAGGCCGGTTCGTTCGTCATGACGACGACCGCGTCGGCCTCGGCCCTGATTTCGTCAGTGTCGGTGTCGGTGTCGCTGGGGGACCCAGAGTCAGTGTTCGAGCCGCCGCCCGCACAGCCACCAGTGAAGACGACGGCGGCGGTCGCGATCAGGGTGCGGCGGTCCATATCCGTTGTATGGAGATCCGGTTGATAGGCTTTCCTCTCGACGCCCGCGGGGATCAGTTTCGGTAGCCGCTGGTGAAATCGGTGGTCTCGGTGGTCTCGACGCGACGGGAGACCCACCCGGTCGCTCCGTCGGGCTTGGGTTTGCTGTACTCCTCCGGCTGGAGTTGTCCCTCGCCGTCGATCGCCCGAACCACGACCTCGACGCTGTCGCGTTCGGGCGTCCACTCGTAGCGCCACTGCCGCCACGTCGCCGCGTGAGGAAGCGGCTCGCTCAGCGTCGCTTCGTTCCAGCTATCCCCGCCGTCAGTCGACACTTCGACCGCGCTGATCCCCCGGGGACCGGCGTAGGCGTGACCGGCGAGTTCCATCCCGTCCTCGGTGGGGTTCGCCTGCCAGAGTTTGGCGACCGTGTTGACCGAGCTCGTCCCCGCCCACTCGCTCCAGAAGCCCTCCTCTTCCTCGGTGAGGACCTCGATACCGGACACCCACTTCACGTTGACTTTCCCCCAGGTCCCGGGGACGATGATCCGCGCCGGGAAGCCATGCTCGCGGGGGAGCGCACGCCCGTTCATCGCATAGACGAGGAGGGCGTCGTCGAGCATCTCGATCGGGACGACCTCGGAGTAGCGATCGGCGGCGACGAGTTTCACGTACTCGCCGTTCGGGCCGGCTCGATCGAGGAGCGCCGCCACCGGAAGACCGGTCCAGACGGCGGTCCCGATCCGGATCGCGTTCATTTCTTCGGCGATACATCGGAGCGTGAGGAGTTCCGAAACAGGGTCGAAGAGGTCCAACCGGTCCCGCGTGAGTTCGAATTCGGTGTCGACGGCTCCCTTAACGGAGACTGACCACGCCTCCGCGTCGACGGCCGGTGGATCGATATTGATGTCTACAGTGTAGAACTCTTCGACCGGCGTGAGGAGCCCATCGAGGCCGGAAACATCCAGTTCGCGGGCTTTTGCGACGTTTTGAAGCTCCTCGATCTCCCGCCGCGTTCGGTCCGGAAGGGATAGTTCGGGGGCGGCCGTATCGGTGCTCGCGCTGGCGGCGAGTGCGCCGAAGCCAGCGAACAGCCCCCCTCCGAGCGCGCTCACCACGTCTCGGCGGGACCACCGGCCCGCCGAACCCGATGGGCGGTCGAACCGGTCGACGAGCCAGACGACAGCGCCGGCAACGAGCCCGAGGCCGATCGCATGCGTGGGGCTGCCGGTCAAAAGCCCCGCGAGAAGCGCGACACCGGCGACGGTCGCGACCGCCTCAATCCAGTCGAGATCAGTCCCGAACTGGGAGACGATAGATCGGATAAGAGCTGTCAGCAGGGCAAACAGTCCTGCGGCGAGACCGGCCGCTGTGAGGGCAAACAGCGTTTCGGCGTAACCGCCGAACGTCGCCACCGCCCACGTGAGCAGGACCGTCGGCAGCGTGTGGACGAGCGTCCCGGCAATCGGTCCGGCGACGTACTCGCCGCCGGCCGAAACGAGCCGTGAGAGAACGACGACGACCACACCGACCGTCAGGGCCATGGCAGTCCGTCGCCACGGACGTTCGTGTGTCATACACTCACTTGGGGACTGATGGATGAAAAGCCAATCGCCAACCAGGTGTTCGTGCCGCTCGCCACCTTTGTGCCACGACCGGAGCATTCACCGAAACAGGGTCGAATGCGCTCGGTCGCCCGCCGAAGCGCCGTGATGGAAATATTTAGGTGACCACTGGTCCGGGTACACGTATGCCACGCGTCGACTACGTCTCACAGGAGGAGATCGACGAGGAGTACGAAGACCTCATCGTCTCCACACTACAGCCCGGCAAGCGGGTCAACGTCTACAGCGCGATCGGGAACAACGGGCCGGTGCTGGCGGGGTTTCGGGAGTTTCTGGGCTCGCTCTGGGAGCACTCCGGGCTCACCGACCGCCAGCGGGAGATCGTCATTCTCACCGCGGCCTCGGAGATCGGCTCCGAATACGAGTGGCACCAACACGTCAACGTCGCGACCGACGCCGGCCTCTCCCGCGAGGAAATCGCGGCGATCGGTCGCGACGACCGAACGGCGTTCGAAATCGGCGAGCAAGCGCTCATCGCCTACACCCGTGCCGTCGCCCGGGGTCGCCTAACGGATCCGCTTCACGAGGCCGTCCTCGAAGAACTCGGAACGGAAGCGACGGTGGGAGCCGCCACGACTGCTGCGGGCTACGTCGCGCTCGGTCGCGTGATCGACGCACTCGGCGTCGACATCGAGGCCGGCGACGAGTTCGAAGGCTGGGATCCCACCCAGTGATGTTCGCGGCCCCGATCGTATCGCCCGGCTCCCGTCGGGCGAGAGACGGGTCACAGAGACGCAGTGAGTCGTGAATACGATGAGGACTAACCGACGATGACACCAGTGGATACCGTTCGGGGGCGGCTGGCGGCCGCCCGACGAAAACTGTGGACCGACGGCAACGGGTGGATCCTGCTCACCGTCTCCGGTGGGTGGCTTTTGACGCTCGGCGTTCGGATCGTCTATCCGGCCCTACTGCCCGACATTATGGGTTCGTTCGGCGTGGGCTACACCGGCGGCGGCGTTTTGCTTTCGGCGCTCTGGGCCGCCTACGCGCTCATGCAGTTTCCCGGCGGGCTCGCCGCCGACTGGGTCGGCGAGAAGCGGGTGATCCTCGGAAGCGTCGGGAGTGTCCTCGTCGCGATCGTCGCCGTCGTCGTGGCGCCGACGTACGGGATCTTCGTGGCAGCGACTGTCCTCTTGGGACTCGGGGCAGGGCTCTACGGGACGAGCCGGGTGACGATCGTTACCGATGTCTTTCCCGAAAACAAGACGACTGCGGTGAGTTTCACACAGGCGGCGGGCAACGTCGGCACCGCCGTGTTGCCGGTGGTCGCGGGCGGGATCGCCGTCGCGTTCGGCTGGCGACTCGGGTTCGGCTATCTCGTCCCGCTTTTCGTCCTCGTTATGGTCGGTATCATCGCGTTCATTCCACGTCGTACTTCGGCGGAGCCCGAGGCGGGAGCGGGACTGAATCGGGCGTTTCTCGACGACCTCCGAGGGGCGGTCTTGAATCGGGACGTAATCCTCATCACGCTGTTGCAGCTCTCGTTGATGACCTACTACCAAGGGATGACGGGATTTCTGCCGACCTATCTGATCGACATCAAGGGGTTCTCCCAGACGTTCGCTTCGACAGTGTTCGGCGCGTTCTTCGTGACCGCGATCGCCATGCAGTTCGTTTCGGGGCTCGTCGCCGACCGGTACGGCCAACGACGGACGATCGTGCTGTTCGTCCTGATCGCCCTTCCGGCCGCCGTCGCCCTCCCGGTTCTCGACTCGCGGGCAGCAGTGATCGGGGCGACGCTCATGGCGGCGGGCGTACTCGGGGCGTTCCCACCGTCCCACACTTACGCCGTCGATCTCATTCCCGATGCCCTACAGGGGAGCGGGTACGGGCTGATCCGGACCGTCTATATCGGGGGGGCGGCCGGCGCACCGCCGGTCGTGGGGTGGCTGGCCGACAGCGGGCAGTTCGATCTCGCCATCACGCTGCTGGGGGCGACGACGCTTCTCGTCGTCGGGCTCTGTATCGTCCTCCCGGACGTTACTGCCGGACAATAGCAGGGTGCGTCGGCGGCTATTCTTCGAGAACGTCGCCAGCCAGCTCCGTCGCCTCGGTCTGATCGAGCGGTCCCTCCGCAGCGAGTCGATCGAGCAACTGGGAAACCAACTCGTCGGTCGGCTCGCCGCCGGCCCGCTCGATCAGTTTCCGGGCGCCGCCGCGGCCGGTTCCCTCCCCGAAGACGAGTTCGCGTCGCCCGCCGAACGTTTCCGGATCGAAGGGCTCGAAGACGCTCGGCTCGTCGAGCATCGCCGCGGTGTGGATTCCGGCCTCGTGGCTCGTGACTTCCTCGCCGAGGATCGCTTTCCGGGGATCGAGATTCTCCCCGAGGATATCCAGTACCTCGAGACAGACGGGGATGAGTTCGCCGGCCTCGACGTCGAGTGCCGATCCCGATTCGAGGGAATCGGAGACGACGACTTCCTCCAGGGCAGCGTTGCCCGCCCGCTCGCCGAGATTTGCGATGCTCACGTCGGCTTTCCCGACACCCATTTCGGCCGCCTTCAGGGTGTTTGCGGTCCCGACGCCGAGGTCCTCATGGAAGTGAACGCCAGCCCGTGAGAGGTCGACGCCGCCGGCCGAGAGATCTTCGAGCAGCGATTCGACGTACGCCGGCGTCCGGGCACCGACTGTGTCGGCCAATCCCAGATGGACGGGATACGAGAACCGCTCGAAGGCCTCGATCAGGCGGTCGGGGTCGGTCCGGAAGGCGTCCATGAGCGTCAGCGTCATCGGGATATCGTAATCGCGCGCGTGATCGATCGCATCGCCGATGATCCCGAGCATCTCTTCGTACTCCTTGTCCATCACGTGCTCGAGTTGGCCCGCCGACAGCGGCGCGAAGATATCGAGTCGATCGGCGTCCGCCTCGACGACCGCGTCGATATCGCCAGGGACAGCACGGGCGATCCCCTCGACGGCGGCGTCGGTCTCGGCCGCGAGCCGTCTCGTAGCGTTCTTGTCCCGCTCGCCGGTGACCGGGAAGCCGGCCTGGATCACTGAAACGCCGAGCCGATCCAGTTCGCGGCCCGCCTCGACCTTCTGTTCGACCGTATACGACCGCCCGGGCATCTGACCGCCCTCGCGGAGGGTAACGTCGGTTATTTCCATCAGATGACCTCCTTTTCGCGGAGTTCTTCGAGTTCTTCCTCGGAGAGATCGAGCCGTTCCCGGTAGATCTGTTCGTTGTGTTCGCCCTGTCGCGGACCCGCGTGTGAAACGTCGCCGGGCGTCCGCGAGAACTTCGGCACCGTGTTCGGCGTTTTCAGCGAGCCGACGTCTTCGTCTTCGATCTCGATGATGTCGTCCCGCGCCTGGAACTGCTCGTCCTCGAAGATGTCGGCGATATCGTTGATCGGGCCGACGATGGCCTCCTTTTCGTCCATGATCTCGATGACCTCCTCGGTCGGGCGCTGGCTGGTCCACGCTTCGATGATCGCGTCGATTTCGTCTGCGTGCTCAACGCGGTCCTCGTTCGTCTCGAAGCGCTCGTCCTCGATCAGTTCTGGGCGACCGATCGCGTGCATGACGCGCTCGAAGATCGCCTGCGCCGACGCCGACAGCGCGATGTAGCCGTCCTCGGTCTCGTAGACGCCCCGCGGCGAGGAGTTGGGGTGACTGTTCCCGGTCCGCTGGGGCACTTTGTCCGTCTTGTCGTAGGCCTCGACGTCGCCGATGAACAGTCGGAAAAGCGGCTCATAGAGGCTCACGTCGATGACCTGTCCCTCGCCGCTGGCGTTCGCGCCGACGTCGCGTTCGAAGATCGCGAACATCGTCGACTGGACGGCGTACAGCGCCGCGACGAGATCCGCGAGACTGATCGGCGGGAGCAGGGGTTCTCGATCCTCGAACCCGTTGACGTGTGCCCATCCGGACATCGCCTCGGCGACGGTCCCGAAGCCGGGTTTATGCGACATCGGCCCGGTCTGGCCGTACCCCGAGATGCGCACGAAGATCACGTCCTCGTTGACTTCTTTGAGGTCATCGTAGGCGAGATCCCACTCCTCCATCTTTCCGGGCCGGAAGTTCTCGAAGACGACGTCGGCCTCCTCGACGAGATCAAGCGCCATCTCGCGTCCGTCGTCGCTTTTGAGATCCAGTGTGATGCACTGTTTGTTCCGACCGATCGACTTCCACCAAAGCGAGGTGCCGTTCTCCATCGGCGGCCAATCGCGGAGCGGATCGGTGTACTCTGGATGTTCGATCTTGACGACGTCGGCACCGAAATCGGCCAGCGTCATCGTCGCGAACCCGCCGCTGATCATGCTCGAGAAGTCGACGACGTTGAGTCCCGCCAGTGGTCCACTGGGACTGTCGGTTGACATTATACTCAAAGGATAACCCCTTCTGTAGAAATAAAACCCGATGATCGACGCGTTCGGGCGAGTGAGAAGCGGAATGGATCGCCGAGCTATGCGTCCCGAACGTACGGCAGCCGTCCGCCGGCGAGAAGCACCTCTCGTTCCTCGTCGGTACAGACGAGTTCGGCCTCGAAGCGCCACTCGTCGTTCACCGAAACCGTCAGCCGATCGGCCCCGGACCGGACCGCATCGGCGACGTTCTCCACGATCGAGAGGTCGTCGCCCTCCGAGAGCCGATCGTAGACCTCGGCGTCGGAGAACCGCAACGGAAGCACCCCGAAATTGACGAGGTTCGCGAGATGGATCCGGGCGAAACTCTTTGCGAGCACGCCATCGACGCCGAGTTCGACGAGTTCGAGCGCCGCGTTCTCACGGGAGGAGCCCTGGCCGTAGTTCTCGCCTGCGACGATCCAGCTACTGCCGGCTTCGCGGGCCCGTTCCGGGAACGCCTCGTCGATCCGGGTCAACGTGTAGTCGGCCGCCGCCTGTGGATCCGACCAGACCGACAGGATCTCCGGTGCGGCGGGCATGATATGGTCAGTCGTGATGTCGTCGCCGGTGTGGAGCGTGATCGGGCCGCGAACAGTCCCGGCCAGCGGGTCCTTGATCGGGATCGTCCCGATCGTCTCGCCGCGGTAGAGTTCGGTGGCGGGATCCGGAGGCAGAATTTCGACGTCCGAACTCGTCATGTCGTCGGGAAGGTCGACCGACGGCGTCTCGATATCCGTCGTCCGGGGGTCGACAATTTCGCCTTCGATCGCGCTCGCGGCCGCGACCTCGGGCGAGCAGAGATACACCGAGTCGTCCTCGTTGCCCGACCGACCCTTGAAGTTCCGGTTGAACGCCCGCAGGCTGACGCTGTCGGGCCCCGGGATGTGGCCCTGTCCGGTGCAGGGTCCGCAGGTGCTCTCAGAGAGGTTCACGCCGGCGGCGTAGAGTTCGGTTGTCCCGCCACGCTCGGCGAGCAGTTCGACCGAGCGCTTCGAGGCCGGATTGAGTATGCAGTCCGTCTCGCCCGCGACCTGCTGGTCGGTGACGATGTCGGCAACCGTTGCGATATCGAAGTACGAGCCGTTGGTACACGAACCTACGAGGACCTGATCGACGCCCGTGCCCTCGGCCTCTGTGACCGGAACGATGTTGTCCGGCATCGACGGAGTCGCGATCAGCGGCTCGATTGCCGAGAGATCCAGTTCGATCGTCTCGTCGTAGCTCGCCCCCTCGTCGGGTGAGAGCGGTCGGTACGCGTCAGCCCGACCTAGCCGTTCGAGGTGTCGCCGCGTCCGCTCGTCGCTGGGAAAGACTGCGCTGGTCGCGCCGAGTTCGGTCGTCATGTTCGTGATCGTACACCGTTCGGGAACCGAAAGCGACTCCACGCCGGGACCGGTGAACTCGAAGACCCGGCCGACGCCGCCTTTGACGGTCAGTCGGCGGAGAAGTTCGAGGATCACGTCCTTGGCCGAGGGCCACGCGTCGAGTTCGCCGGTGAGGTTCACCTCGACGATCTCCGGCATCTCGATCGTGTACGGTTCGCCGCCCATCGCGACGGCGACGTCGAGGCCGCCGGCCCCGATCCCGATGGCCCCGAACCCCCCCATCGTCGGCGAGTGCGAGTCACAGCCGATCATGGTGTCGCCGGGCTCGATGAACCGCTCGCGGTGGATCTGATGGCAGATCCCGGCCCCGGGCTTCGAGAAGTGACCGCCGTACTTCCGGGTAACTGTCCGGAGAAAGCGATGCGTGTCCGTGTCCCTGGCGTCGAGTTGATACGCCTGGTGATCCGCGTACTGGACGACGACGTCCGGCTGTACCGCCTCGTACTCCAGAGCCTCGAACTCGATCCAGATGAGTGGCCCGAGGACGTCGTGGAGGAGGATCTGGTCGATATCGAGCGAAATCGGTTCGCCTCGGGCAGGTGTCCCGTCGGCGTGGTCGTACAGTATCTGTTCTGTCAGGGTGTATTCGTCAGTGTCCATTATGTCTCTCACTTCCGAAGCGGTGTTCCGTCAAACCCGTCGCGCTCGGCGGCGGCTCGGTGTTCCGGTCGGTGTATCCATCCCGTTGGTCTCCAAAGTCATAAAGGGTCCCTCGCTACCGATATCGGAGTTCGTACCCGGCGACGATGCCCGCGCCGGCGAGAAGGCAGGCAACCAGTCCGGCGAAGGCGACGGTGTAGCTTTCGGCCCCGCCAACGAAGCCGATGTACGTCGGGCCGAGGCTCCCGAACCCGATGTAGATGGTTCGCATTCCACCCAGATCGCCGCCCATACTCTCGTCGGGAAAGAGATCCATGAGATACGCCTGCATCACTGGCGGGAACGACATCAGGCCGGCCGCAAAGATCACGATGCCGGCAAAGATCAACACCGGATGCTCGACGAGCAACAGGCCGGAGAGCCCGAGCAGACCGAGCAGCAACGCGCCGACCGCGACTACCGTCCGGGAGAACCGGTCGCCGATCGCCCCCGAAATCGGCTTGACGAGCATTCCCACGAGAAACAGGACGGCAAAGCCGGTGCTTGCGAGACTGACCGAGAACCCCTTTTCGACCTGTAGAAACGTCGGGAGAAAGCCCGTAGTGCTCTGCCAGGTGAACGCAAACAGCATGTATGTGAGGAGGAACCACCGAAGCCGATCGTTGCCGAACAGTCGCGTTCCGGTGGCACGAACCCCGAGGCTGGCCGTCTCGAAGACGTACGGCTCGCGGCTCCAGAGATGCAACGCGAGCACGATCCCGCCGGTCAGTATGACCATCGGGAGAAAGCCCGCCTGCCAGCTCGCGAACGTGATCGCAAGGACCGCAAGCCCTGCGGCGAAAGCGTTGCCGAGATCGCCGGAGGCGGTGTGCAAACCGAACGCTTGTCCGCGGCGCGAGACGAAGAGATCGGAGACCAACGCCCGCGCTGCCGTCGGGTACAGGCCGGCACCGACCCCGACGACGGCCGCCCCAGCCAGAAACATCGGATACGAGACGGTACCGGAGACGATGAAAAAGCCGAGACAGACGAACCCCATCCCCGAGACGACGAGCGTCTTCCGGGAGAGCTGATCCGAGAGCCGCCCGCTCGGATACTGGAAGAGGGCGTACAGCCCCCACATCAGGGTGAGCGCGAACCCGGCCTGCGTCGAGGTGATCGCGAGGTCCTCGATGATGTTCGGCAAAAGCGGCGGCAGCAACTGGCGTCCCATCTGGATGAACAGCCACCCGAGCGACGTCGTCAGGAGCAACCGACCGGAGTAGCCGGTAAACAGCTGTTCGCGCTCGGCGGATTCACTCACGGTAGATTGTAACTGCCAGTGGAATTGAAAATATATCTTTGGAATTCAGTCGGCGCCGACCGATCGACGGACTCATCGAGCCCGAGGCCGGTTAGTCGTCCGCCGGCGAGGGCGTCGGCGAGGCGTCCATCTCCGATTCCTCGGCGTAGGGATACCACGTCATCTTCGTGTTGCCCATGTAGGGATCCTCGTAGGTGGTCTCCTCTGGCTCGGCGAGTCCGTTGAGATCGTCCTCGTCGTGGCGGGCGATGAATTCACGGAACGATTCTCCGTCTTTGCTTTCCGCGTCGTAGATCCGAAGCAGGTTCCGGATGTAGCCGGGCACCTCGTCGGCGGCAACGCGCATCTCGACCCAGTCGGCGAACTGGGGGTTCTCCCCGAGTCCACCGCCGAGCCCGATATCGAAGGCCTCGACCGGGTCGCCGTTCTTGCGCGTTTTCATGCCCCGAAGCGAGATGTCGGCGATCTGCGGCTGGGCACACGAGGCGGTACAGCCCGAGAGATGGACGTGGAAGTCCTCGATCCCGTTGGGTAGTTCGACGTTGTCTTTCAGCCAGCGCGCGTACCGGACCATCCGGTTTTTTGTCTCGACGATCGACAGCGAGCAGAACTCGGTGCCGGTACAGGCGATCGATCCACGGAGGAACGGGTGGGGATCCGGCGGGTAATACTCGAAGAGGTCCTCCGAGAGGAATTCGTCTACGTCGTCTTCCGCGATATCGGCCACGATGATGTTCTGTCGCTGAGTGAGCCCGATCATCTCCGAGCCGTACTTTTCGGCGATGTCGGCGAGTTCGATGACGTCTTCGGCGCCCATCCGACCGACGAGCACCGACAGGCCGACGAAGTAGTTCCCGTCCGTCTGTTCGTGAACGCCGACGTAGTCGCCGATTTCGTCGGAGCGGCCGGCGTTGTACGTGTACTGATCCCGGAGATCCTCACCCGCAGAGCGGAGTTCGGAGTCGACGTAGTCTTCCTGGAGAACGCGACGGAGCTTTTCCGGCCCCCACTCGTCGACGAGGAACTTGATTCGCGCGTTGAATCGGTCTTCGCGGTCGCCGTGGTCCCGGAACAGCGCCGAAAGCCCGCCGGCCACCTCCGGAACCTCGTCTTCGGTTACGAAGACATCGACATCGCGGGCGAACCGGGGCTCCTTTCGGGAGAGGCCGCCGCCGACAGTCACGTTGAAACCCTTGATCGATTCTCCGTCGATTTCCTTCGTCGCGGGTTCGAACCCGAGGTCGTTGATTTCGGCCTGTCCGGAGCCCCGGGTATCGCCGGTGACGGCCACTTTCCACTTCCGCGGGAGGTTCGCGTGGTCGTCGTTCCCCTTGAACGTCTCGTTGAGTTCCTGGATGACCGGCCAGGCATTGACGTGTTCTTTCGCGTCACGACCCGCGACCGGCGAACCGACGATGTTTCGCCAGGAGTCGCCACACGCCTGCATCGTCGAGAGATCGTGCGCTTCGAGTTTGTCGAATATATCCGGGACGTCCTGTAACTGGATCCAGTGCAGTTGGATCGACTGTCTGGTCGTCCAGTCGCAGTACGCACCGCCGAATTCGGGGTTGTCGACCGGGCCCCGGGCGTACTCGTCGGCGATCTCGCCGACGACGCGGAGTTGTTCGGGCGTCAACCGCCCGTTCGGCGTCCCGATCCGCATCATGAAATACGACTCTTGGCCCTTCCGCTGGTGGTACAGCCCCCACCATTTGAACCGCTCGAACCACGCGTCGCGTTCCTCCTCTGGGATGGCGCTCCAGCCCTCCTCGGCGAACCGATAGAGATGCTCGCGGATCTCGGTCCCGTAGACCTCGTCTTTCCAGCCTTCGACCTTGCTCGGCATGTCCATAGACAGTACGCCGAGCCATATACGGCCGCCCGTGGCGTCAATCCTCCCCGCGGGTCGCTTTTGTCGGGTTTTGTTGCCGGTTATTCGTCCGGCGAGGCGAGACGGCGTCGGCGGTCCGGAACGTGGACGCTTTCGGGATCAACGCCGAGGAATCGGCCACGTTCCGGATCGATTACTCGGCCGAGCGTCAGCCAGTCAGTGACGCCGCTCTCACCGCATTCGATACACTGACCGGCGATCCGTCCTTCGATATTCGGGTGATCGACGCCGATCTCGACGAACCCCTCGGCGAGGAAATCCGCCATCCGACACGAACAGAAATCGTGGCGTGCGAGCCACCAGAGGTCGCTGACGTTGATCCGGCGGGTATCGTTGACACTCAACCACGCCCCGTCGTCCAGCTGGTGTACCGAGGTCGGCATATCGGTTGCCAGACGCCCTGTACCGGTAAGCCCGTCGACACCGACACCGATTACCGAATGTCGGGAGTCTCCACGACGGAGTTCAGGGAAGGATTCCACAGCAAGCGGTCAGTTTCCGACGGAACGCCCTGTCGAAGATAGCGGCAGCACCGCCCTGAAGTCGGGAGTTCGGGTAGGGTTTACGGGTGCAGCGTGGGTTAAGACGGTTCGTATCGTACGGGGCAGTGATGACAGACCGACAGCGGGAGACGACGCGGCAGCACACGTCCGCCGACGTTGCCCCCGAACTGTACGAGGGGGATTCACGATGACACGACGACTCGACGACGCCGACGAGAGTTCGGTCGATAGCGGTCACCTCGACGACGTCGAGGACGGCTGTGGCTGTACCGAGATCTGGGAGCACCTCTCCGACGAGCGTGAAGAGGAATAGAGCGCCCGCACAGCGGCGGGACGTTTTTGACGTTCGTCACCGTATCCGGTTGCAATGAACGATCAGCCGGATAGCGCACCACCGACCGATCGGGAATCGCCAGTCGGTGAACCGGTCATCCGCCGCGATCCGCGGGTCGCCGGCGAAGGGGCGGTCCGGTTCGATCCTGACAACCCGGAAAGCCTCGCAGAGGCTGCCGACACGGTCCGTCGGTTCGCCTCCAACACGGCGGGCAGCGAGGACAACGTCTACATGCTCCGCGGCGCGGCGGCCTGTGCAGCCCTCGTTCGCGGAACCGGGTCCTACAAGGTGGCCGCCGAACGCGCCGGCGGCGAGGCGACGGTCTCGTTCATCCGAAAGTGGGCCCGCGTCCACGATCTGCCGCGTTCGATCCGCCGGCACGTCGCCCTGGGCGAGATCGCCCCGACAGCGGCGAAACACATCGCCCGCGTTTCCGGGGCGTCGCGCTTCCTGCTCGCGTGGGCGGCGCTGGATCACGACCTGACCGTCCGGGAGATCCGCTCGATCGCCTCCCGCGTCAACGACGGAACGAGCGTCGAGGCGGCACTCGCCGTCGAAGACATCGATCTCGGACAGCTAACGGTGTCACTGCCGCCGGACACCTACCGGGAACTCCGCCGCCACGCCGCTTTGGAGGGGACCGATCCCGACGAGATCATCGACCGCGCGCTCGAGGGGTACCTCTAATCGAAAGAGTTTATCATCGGCCACTGCAAGTTCATATCGTGGGCCGATAGCTCAGTCCGGCAGAGCGTCTGGCTTTTAACCAGACGGTCGGGGGTTCAACTCCCTCTCGGCCCGTACAAGAAAACGGTAGCGAACCGTCGAGTCGAACCGACAGGGAAGGTTCGATCGTGCGAGACATTGCAGTAAACAATAATTTAAGGCGGCTCCGCTCCCGTGGTTCTCCATGGACTACGATCTCGCCATCGAGGGCGCGCCCGAAACGATCCCCGGCGGAACCGGTATTCTTCTCATTCACCCGAGCACCGGTGAGACGGACCGGATCGACACCGACTTCCTGAAAACCGATACGGACCGAATCCTCGTCATCTCGACGCGAACGACCGCTCGCGAAGTCCAGCAGAAACTGGAGTACTACGACGTCGACGAAACAAAGGCTGATATCCTCGATACGCTATCGGTCGAGCGGGGCTACTCGCGGCGGTCCTCGGAGCACGTCCACTACGTCTCCGCGCCGGACGATCTCGAAGGGATCACGGAAACGACCCGGGAGTTCCTCGAAGGACACGACGGCAAACGCCGGATCAGCCTCGATTCGGTGACGGAACTGGCCTACTACGCCGACGAAGAACGGGCGCTCGAAACGGTCGAAGAGCTGCTCGAATTGCTGGCCGAGTACGACGCGGTCGGGCTGTTCCACCTCTCGGAGGAGGTTCACGACGAGGCCGACGTCGACGCCTTCAAAGCGCTCTTTGATGGGATCGTCTCTCTCGACGCCGACGGAAGCGTCGAAACAGAGTTCTAGGCGGGAATCGAAGGGAACAGAAATCGAAACTGAGGCGGACGAAGCGGAGCTTTCCCGTGGGGGCGCCCGTTTCAGTAGAACTCGCGGACGAGATCCATCGCGTCTTCGGGCGCGCCGTCCGGGATGTCGGTCATGGGCGCTTCGACGCCTTCCCGTTTCTCGTAGCCGATCGAGTTCTCGTCCTGATAGATGACGCCCTGATACTCTTTTTCAGGATCGAGAATGAGGTCCTTGGCGGCGTCGTAGTCGGTCCGGTCGTGATCGAGGTCCTCGTCGGCGACGTCGACGATCGTATCGCGGAAGTAATCGTACGTGTCGACGTCGTTGAACGTTACGCACGGCGAGTAGACGTTCACGAAGCCGAACCCGTCGTGTTCGATCGCTTCCTGGACGATCTCGGCGTGGCGCTGGGAGTCCGACGAGAAAGACTGAGCGATGAACGTCCCGCCGGACGCAAGCGCTAACGCAAGCGGGTTGACCGGTTGCTGATTCGTGCCGTCCGGGGACGTCGAGGTCTCGAAGTCCTCCCGCGAAGTCGGCGAGAACTG
>Ga0102939_1000366_pt1 | contig 16695 bp, 18 predicted proteins | sample SalPon2_B_H2O_MG_FD_78214 | JGI IMG/M metagenome (GOLD analysis project Ga0102939, IMG submission 78214) | Salt pond water microbial communities from South San Francisco under conditions of wetland restoration - Salt Pond MetaG R2_B_H2O_MG | ecosystem: Environmental > Aquatic > Non-marine Saline... | reverse complement strand
TGTTCAGGTGCGGGCTCGTAGATCAGCGGTAGATCGCTTCCTTCGCAAGGAAGAGGCCCTGGGTTCAAATCCCAGCGAGTCCACTTCGCTTCGTTTTCGCTTCGCTCAAACTCGCTCAGTGGACTCGCTTTACTCCCCCTCGCTCACTGCGTTCGCTCGCGGGAGTCCCGACAAGTCCAACGCAAATATGGATTCGATGCTCTACCAGTCACCAAGGAACTCGACTGACAACCCGGCCTGTTCTGCGATGTCCCGCGTGCGGCTCTTTTTAGCGCTGATTCCGAGCGATGTGTGAAGATAGTACCCGTTGGTCAACTCGTACGGGACCAGCATTTAGTCCCCATTGGGATGCTTCGGTTCGGTATTGATTGAACAATTTTTCTTCCCTCGCGGTGGAAAGTGCGGTATTTCAATTGCTTCAATCAGGCCATGTTCGGCGATCAAATAGTCGACTGCCGCACCCATGTTCTGATTCTGTTTCGTATGGATCTCAGCCCCACGTTCAGGAATCTGCTTCCCGTCGGAGAACTCGATCACGTATCCCTGCGTCTCAGTATCATTTTCTTGAGGGTCGATATCGGAATCTTCGGGTGACGTTTCGTGGTCTGCCGGTGGTTCCTCACTCACGAACTGTCGCTGTTCACGAAGCACCGAGACGAGGTTCTGTACGAACTCGCGGGCCTGCTCATCGAGATCGATCGTCAGCTCCCCCACTTCCGACTCTACTGCATCAGTGACAGCCTCGGTCACGCTGTCTTCGTTCTCCTGTAGGTGTCGAATCGTGCGGTTCGTCTGTGCCACCTGCTCGGCGATCTCGTCGGATTTGCCCGAGCGAATCGACTCCTTCGTGAGCAGTTCCAACACACTCGGATTCTCGGCGAGATCGTCGAGATCGAACTGTACGACAGAGACCTCTTCGCCACCGTTCTGCTGGTTCTTCGTCAGCACCTCGAAGGATTTGCCGTTCGTCAAAATCCCCCAATCTGTGTCGAGTTCTTGCCGCATGTAGCTCCGCAACTGCCGGACCTCGCTGTCGGTGAGCGTCGACCGAACCGGCTTGGCCTCGACGAAGACAACCGGTGAATCCCCGATCAGCAGTGCGTAGTCGACGTGTGTGCTCCCGGATGCCATCGGGATCGTATATTCGAGGGCGACTTCGGTCGAGTAGAGATCCCAGCCGAGCAGTTCCAAAAACGGCTGGATGAGCTTGACCTTCGTGTTTTCCTCGTCCATCTGCGGTGATGCCTCAATGAGCTGCTGACACCGCCGGACATACTCATCAATCTCGTCTCGATCCATTATCATACTATCTCTGACGAGCCTTTTTAAAATGATGTGAACAGAGACTGTTTCATACGATCATCAGTCTTTAGTTGATCACAGAACCGCGGTACAGCGGTAGCTTATCGAACTTTCCTTTCGAGAGGAATGAGGAGGCAGCTAGTGTGCACAAAGATACTCGACAGTTACACTCGCCGACCAGTCGACAGCCACGAATTAGCGTTACCCCGCTCCCTGCCGACAGCCCAGCCAATGCGCTATCTCGAAATCACGATCCCGGAGGGTCGACGGGCGGCAGTCCTCGGCGTCCTCGACGACGCGGGCATCAACTACGTCATGAGCGACGAAACCAGCAACGAGAACTACAGCGACGTGGTTCGCTTCCCGCTGCCGAACCGCGCGGTCGAGCCGATCTTGGACAAACTGGCAGCCGCCGACATCCCCGAATCACGCGTGATCATCATCAACGCCGAAACCGTCATCTCCGAGGAGTTCGGTGCTGTCCGCGAGCAGTACAGCCAGGGCGGAGCCAAAGGCGAGCGCACCTCGCGGCAGGTCCTCCGGGCGAAGGCCGACGAATTCACCCCCTCGCTGTCGATCTACATCGTGATGCTGCTGATCAGCGCCGCGGTCGCCACCGCAGGCCTGCTGGGTGACTCGCCCGCCGTGGTCGTCGGCTCGATGGTGATCGCCCCACTTCTCGGCCCTGCGCTGGCCGCCAGCATCGGGATCGTCACCGGCGACGACGACCTCCGAACCGAGGGGTTTCGGTATCAGGCACTCGGCGTCGCGGTCGTCGTTCTCGCCTCGATCAGTCTCGGGCTGCTGGCTCGGCTGGCCGGACTCGAACCCGGCGGCGTCGACATCGTCCTCGTTGCGGAACTCGAAGAGCGCGTCTCACCCACACTGTTCTCGGTCCTAGTCGCCCTCGGCGCGGGCATCGCAGGTATTCTGAGTCTGACCCGCGGCTTTTCGGAGGCAATCGTCGGTGTCATGATCGCGGCGGCGCTCATCCCACCCTCCGCAGCCGTGGGGATCACGGCGGCATGGGGCGAGTACGGCGCGGCACTCGGCGCGTTCATGCTCGTGGTCATCAACCTGCTGTCGATCAATGCTGCCGCGCTCGTGACGCTGTGGGTCGCGGGCTACCGGCCACAGGGGCTGTTCGACGTCTCACCCACGCGGCGGTCGACCTACACCTACGCGACGCTCTTCGGTATTGGACTCCTCCTGCTGTCGGTTCCGCTGGTTGGGATCACGCTCAACGAGTTCGAGACGACACGGTTGGAGGCCTCCGCGGAGGGGGCGGTCGCTGGCGTGATTTCGGCCCCTCAGTACGACGCAGTGATCGAATACGATGTGGAGATCATTCGGGCGGACGATTACCCGATTCGATCGGTCGACCGGGTGATCGTCACGATCCGTGGACTCGATCCCGGTCCAGAATCCGAACTGATTGAGAGGATATACGAATCGATGGCCGCCGAAATCGAGGAGCCGGTACTGGTCGAAGTCCAGTATATCGTCGCCGAGGAGCGCGGCGACAGCGAAACCGCGGAGGTGATTCCGCCGACACCCACCCGCGAGTCGTTCTGATCCAACGGTCGAAGCACGACTGATGCCAACAGGGCGAGAATCGCCACGATCATTGCAAACGGCGGTACGGGAACGAAAACAGGACGATCCCAACGAGGAGTCCGATCGTGCTGAGTCTGACCATGGAGAGTCGACCCGGAGCGGCCTCCTAACCACTGTGGCCCTCAGGTCGACAGTCACCCAAGCGATCAGACATTGTCGCCCAACGGATCAGGCGTCGACGCCGTGGACGCGCTCGCGTTCTTCCTCGTCGAGCTCGGCGACCTCTTCCTCGGAGAGCACCTCCAGCCCGCGGTTGTTGATCGCATGCGGGTCGAGATGGATCTCGTTCATGAACTGCTTGTAGAGGCGTTCGGCGGTCTCGCCGTCCTTCTGTTTGTCGGAGGCCCGGTCACAGAGTTCGATCAGGTTTTCGGGGACGTCGTTCTGATGGACGATCCAGTGGTTGATCAGGTCCGAAAGTCGACGGATGGGACTCGTAAAGTGGCCGTAGATGTCGAAGTTCAGCGCGTGGTGGCCGCCGAAGGGGTCGTTCATGTATTTGGCGCGTGGCATCACTTTCAATACCGCTCGCTGGATCTTGTTGAGCTGGCGGCCGGGTGACTCTTCGAGGGCCGCGTTGACAGCTTTTCGGGGGTCGTCCCACGAACTGCCGGGAATCGAGACGCCCTCCATCTCCTGGATCTCTCGCAGCGCCTCGTTCCACTGGTCGGGTGTCGGCTGGGGGTGGACCCGATACATCGCCTCGACGCCGCGGCCCCACATCAGCTCGTGGGTAACAGCCTTGTTGGCCTTCAGCATACACTCCTCAACGATCGTGTGCGCGCGGTCCCGCGAGGGGTTTAGGACGAGTGAGCCGTCTTCTTTCCGCTGTTGGTGGAGCTGTTCGGCCAGCTCGAAGACGAGCGCACACTCCTCGTGGAGCGGCGTGCCTTCCTCATCAAGGCGGTTTTCGGCCTCGGTGTAAGTCATCCGCTCGTCGCTGTGGACGACCGATTTGTAGATGTCGACCTCCTCGAACGACAGCGTCTCGCGGTCGATCGTCATCTCGACGGTGTGGGCCAGTCGGTCCTCGTTGGGGACGAGCGAACAGACGGTCTCGGCGAGGACGGGTGGCAGCATATGAACCGTATAGGCGGGGAGATAGACCGTGTTGCAGCGTTCGAGGGCTTCGGCCCACATCTCCGAGCCGGGGTGGACGTAGTGGCTGACATCCGCAATATGGACCCACAGCGTGTAGTGTTCCTCGTCCTCGTCGATACTGATCGCGTCGTCGAAGTCCTGGGCGTCGGCGGGGTCAGTCGTCCACGTTGTGAGATCGCGGAGATCCCGTCGGTCGTCGATCTCGGCTTCGATCTCGTCGTAGACTCCCTCGGTTCGCTTGCGGGCCTCGACCAGCACGTCGCTGGGGAACTCGTCGCGGATCTCGAACTCCTCGAAGAGGTCTTCGCGTTTGGCTTCCAGTTGCTCGGCGATCGACTCGGTGACCCTGACCGGTCCTTGGCCCTCAGCTGTTCCGGCCTGGGCCTGTTCATCTGACATACGTTGGCTAATGAGGGTTGGATAGAAAGACGTGTCGGGGCCGAGTAGGCCGACCGCCCAGCCGGTCGGCCACGGGAGTACCGGCGGTTAGGGGGTCGACCTCAGGACTGCTGATCGGGGGGCCCGTCCTTGGAGTCGACCGACTCCAGATAGCGGAGGAGGAACTCCGACTGCGAGAGGTTTTCGGCTTCGATCCCCGTCAGGACCGCTTCGAGGTCGCCACGGGGCTGGTGACACAGCTCCCGGAAACAGTCCTTACAGAAATGTTCGAACTCCTTGTCGTGTCGCTCCCACCGGTTGCCCTCCTTGTCGTACTCGCGGGCTTCCGAGCGCGGCACGGTGTCTCCACAGGCGGTACAACTCACCGTTTTTGTGCCCCGATTGCTCCGCGAGCGCCACATACCACATCTGTCGATACCAACCCACTTATGACTTGTTCCTGCCTGTCTGACGGGTGTACGACGCGCTACGGGCCGTTTTATAACTCCGCAGCGACAGGTCCTTCACGATCGTTTTTGAAATATGAAAGGCGGAGGGCACAGAACGGTCAATTTATTCAGTGGGCGGGCATCGCTTCGTCTATGCAGGTCAAATCCAGACACCACCTCCGTAGCGACGCCATCTCCTCACTGCAGGAGTCGCTATCGGCTGCGTTCGGCTCCGAGGTCACCGGCGACAGCTTCGAGTTAGTCGAGCTGAGCGACACCGAATTCGACGTGATCCTCGTCGACGGCGAGCAACTGGTCGCCGAACTCGACGGCGAGCCGTTTCTCACCGTCCAGGGCGCAAACGAGTTCCCGCCGACGAAATCGGTCGTCACCGTCGACGCCGGGGCGGTCTCGTTCGTTTCCAACGGCGCAGACGTAATGCGGCCCGGTATCGTCGAGGCCGACGACAACATCGAACCCGGCGACCTCGTGGCTATCGCCGAAGAAACCCACGGGAAGATCCTCGCCATCGGGCGCGCGCTCGAAGACAGCGACGAGATGGTCGGCGACTCCGGCAAAGTCGTCGAATCGATCCACCACGTCGGCGACGATCTCTACACGTTCTCAGTCTAACCGACTCAGCTATTCTGGCCGCAGCGAGTCGACCTCTTCGGGGTCGGCGTACTCGTCGAGACTCTGTTCATAACCCAGCAGCGCCGCCTCGTAGGTCGTCCGTAGATCCGCGACTGGCGTCTCGCTGGCGTCGACACGCAAATCATTATAAAACCGCCGGTAGCCCTGTTCTTCGGTCGTCACGACCTTCAGGGCGGCACTCCCCACAGCCAGTGACTCGCGTTTATCTCCGCCTGCCTCAACGCCGGCAGCCAGTGCGTCGACCAGCCGTTCGGCCAGCGGTGCTTCGCCGAAGGCCTCGGATTCGTAGGCCGCGGCAGTCGCATCAACTACTGACTCGTCGCCCAGCAGATTCCCCGCGACGGTGAACTGGCCGGTATCGCGGTGGCCTGCCTCGCCAACGCACTCGCGGCCGGTGAAGACGACGCTGCCGTCGGTGTCGACGCCGTGGATCTGTCGGTTGCGCCGATCCTCGTCGGCGTTCAGCAGGGCGTCGACCGCCTCCTCGATGGCGAGGCCGTCGGCGAGATACGACAGCACCCGCTTGCCCAGCCAGTTACTGACGTGGCTCTGGACAGCCACCGCGCCGTGTTCGGAGACGAACGGACAGAGCGCCCCCACCCCCGGCAGCCGGGTCGTCACGGCGATGCCGAACCGATACTGCCGAGTGTCGTGGCGGTCCTGATACGGCTCACGCACACAGAGACTGAACGTCATGCCGGATCATTCGGCTACATGGTGAAACCGGTTTGGTAGTCGCCGACTACGCCCGTCTCGCGGGGTGATTCGCTACAGTAACCGTCGACTACGTCCGAAGCCGGTGACCAACGGCTGTCGGTGACCTGTGATTGTGGTAGTCGTCGACTGCCCCCGCCAGCGCGGAGCGTCTGACGTAAGAACTAATGGTTAACCCGCCCGCATAGTGGCTATGGGTATCATGAGTAAGATTCTCGGCGGCAGCGACCAGCGCAACACCGAGGATTACGTCGAACTGGATTTGGACAGTTTTAAACCGCCACCGGTGGCGCGGGCCCCGCTGTCCGGATCGCCGAGGTCGCCGGTCGACAGGACGTCATCCCGATCAAGGATGCGGTCTACGACGGCGATCTCGTCATCGCCGATATCACACGCCACAGCACCAAGGACCGGACAGTCGAACAGATCATCGACGAACTGCGACAGGTCGCCGAGGAGGTAAACGGCGACATCGTCCAGAAGGGCGACGACCAGCTGATTATCTCCCCGACCGGCATCAACATTTCCCGCGAAAAGCTCTAACCTTCGGTTAGGTTCGTTCTTCCAGCCGCGACGCGGGGTCAGTCGAGACACTAGTCTTGCCTCCAGCGTCGACTGCGCGGTACTCCGAGCGGTAGTGCCAGATCTTCCGGAGCAGATACAGTCCGAAGATCCCATCGAAAATGATCACGAAGACGAAAAACGACGCCAGCTGCGGGAGGCCGGTCAGAGATGCGATCGCGAACGATCCGACGCCCACCGTCGAGTTGTAGGTCGCGTGGATCGCCGCGGCGATAATGAGTCCCTTGACGACGATGGGGCCGCGGTTGTCGGGATTGAACTTGGCCAACCCGAGGTAGTAGCCGGCGATCGCCGAGTAGATGACGTGGCCGGGGCCAGCCAACGCGCGGATCGCCGCGATATCGCCCCCGGCGGCGATCGCACTGAGGCCGAGACTGAGTTCGGCCAGCTCACCGGCGTTTTCGAGCTGGGTGACGATGTACAGCGAGTTCTCGATGGTCGCAAACCCGAGCCCGGAGATCGCGCCGTAGACCGTGCCGTCGACGACCGAATCGAACCGCGCATCGGTGTAGGCATACAGCCGGACCGCCAGCAGTTTCACCGTCTCCTCGCCCGGCCCGACAATGAGGAAGTAAAACAGGACCAACCCGATCGCCCCAAGCGGTTGGAACAGACCGCGCGCAGCGGTGTTAATGAGGGCAGCGAACGTCGCAAAGAGGATCGAGAGGATGAACGTCGTCACCAGAAGCGACAGCGGCTCCCGTGTCGTCACGTCGGAGCGATAGACGTAGATCGTCAACGCGAGGGCGGGCACGACCGACAGCAGCGTCAGTAGGCCGACTGCAGGTTCAATAAAAGCAGTGAGCCCGCCGATCCACACGAGGATGCCGAGTGCGAGCAGAATCGCGAACCATTTGGCCGCCCGCGTCAGCAGCCAGTAGATGGCGACTGCCGCCCCGTCGACCGAGGTTCGTTCCTCCCACGTCGCCACGTCGTAGAGATCCCGTGAGTCGTCGGCCGCCGCCTCGACCGGATCCCGCTGGTCGCTCATGGGTTCGGTTCGACGGCGGGCAACTAAGGTCTTCTCTCGATGGCAGACGCCGTCGACGCGTCCGAACAGTGACCATTCAAAAGCACCGAGCCCGAACGATCAGCCATGCATTTCGATCCACGAACCCAGCAGGCACTCCGCGAGGTCGGACTCGATACCGACGACCTCCAGGAAGCCTCCGAGCACGTCGTCGAGGCGGTCGCGGCCGACGCCGACCGGCTCGAAGCCTTCTTTGCTGACAGCCAGACCGTCTACTCCGATATGGAGATGGCCCACAGCGCCAGCGAGATCCAGACCCACACTGTCGACGTTATCGACTGCTACACCCATGCCGCCGATCTCCGAGGCTACCTCCGCTTCGAGACTTGGGGCGTTCCGATCGAGGGCGGCCGTGTACTGAGCGACGCGGTCGTGGAACTCAGCCTCGGCGAGACCGTCAACGGCCGGGTTCGCTTCGCCCACGACGAGTCGGAGCTTCAGTGAGCCGTCGACGATGAGCGAGGAAGATCCACAGCCGACCGACAACGACCACCGTGTTCGACTTCGGGGGATCTACACGACTGCACTCACCCAGCGCTGTCTCGCGGCCGGCTGGACAGTCGTTCAGGCCTCTGAGCCGATCGAGCGCCGTTTCGACACCCCGTTCGAGACTGACGCCCACGATGTGGAGGTCACCACGACCGACGACCGCCAAGGCGTGGGTATTCACGGCCAACCCGAGGCTGTCGACGCCGCGGTCGACCTGATCGATTCGGTCGGCATCGACACGCTCCGGTGGGACGATCCGGCCCCCGAGGGAGCTGTCTTCGACGGCCGAGTAACCGAGACACCGGGCCGCGGTGCAGTCGTCGACCTCGGCGACTGCGAGGGCTACCTCCCGTTTCGTGGCGTCGATGGCCACCTCGACTCCGGAGAGATGGTCCGTGTTCGCGTTTCGAAAACGGCTCCGCCGTGGGATGACGGTCGGCCCCTGCTGTCGACGACCATCGAAGTCTCGGGGAGCCTCGTCACCCTCATTCCCGAATCAGGCGAGCCGACCGTCGACACACGGGAGGAGTCCGCTGCGCGCGAGCTCATCGGGATGACTGCGCTGCTGGGCGTCGAGGCCCCCGATGGCTGGCGAATCCGTTGGGATCACGCCGCCACCGAAGCCGCGATGGAAACGCTCGAACCCGCCTTGGATCGCACCGCCAGCCGTGCGGCCGAGATCACGACTGCACTCGATAGCGAGGCCATCGAGGGAGGTGTCGACGCCGCAGGCGAAACCCCCACACGGCTCGCTGCACCCGCTGCGGGGGCGTGGCTCTGGTTCGGCCGCGAGTCCCGGTCCGCCCTCGACGAAATTAGGAGGGAGGTCACGACGACGATGCCGGGCCACCACCGCATCAAAGCCGGATCGTCGACTGCGAGTTCGGGCGTCGACTTCGTTGAGGCGCTCTGCTCGCCGGAGGGCAACGACTTCCCCTTCGAGACCGTCGCCGACACGTTTGGCCCGACAGTCGGCGACGAGGTCGAAATCGCCCACGGGAAGCCCGCCGGTCACTGCATCAGCCTCGGATCAGGCACTGTCACCAACCGCGACGAAGACAGTCTCACGCTCCGCCGCGAACTCTCCGGCGGCGGCACCTACGACGGGCTCGACGTCCCACGGGAAGCAGGCGATACGGCCACAACGACGTTCCGCGAGGGACGGTGGTGGTATCCGACCGTCTACCGCGACAGCGAGGGCTCGGTGAAGGGAACCTACGTCAACGTCTGTACGCCCGTCGAGTGTTTCCCCGACACCGTGCGGTACGTCGACCTCCACGTCGACGTGCTCAAACACGCCGACGGGACGATACAGCGGGTCGACGACGACGAACTCGACGCGGCGGTTGCGGCCAACGATGTATCTGATGCCCTCGCGGAGAAAGCTCGGTCAGTGGCTACGGCGCTCGAAAACGCGTTCTGAGAGCGTTCTTGAAACAGTTCTTCCGGCACACCTATTATTACAAAACAACCACAAAATACGCTTAACGTTCGTTAATAAATCTTTTTACTCGCTCATAGGTTATAATTTGGTATCGGAATCGGATATATGTGTACAGACAATCACTCGGATAATTGGGCGGGACAGAGGGGTGGGAGACGATGAGTACCGACCGGTCGTCACCAGCCCGGTTCGGTCGCGCGCTCCACGAGCTCGATGCCGCGATCGTCGCCTTCGAACTCGACGACAGGGAGGAACATGGTTCCTCAGGCAGCCAGGCAAAGCTCGGCAACACCGAGCCGATCGTCACCGACGCCAACCACGCCTTTCGAGACCTCTTTAGCCCCGACATGAAGCGCGTGATCGGGCTGCCGCTCAACGAACTGATCGTCCCTGCCAGCGAGCAGGACGAAGCCACGGCGTTCGACCGCCGGACGGCGGCGGGCAAACACACCGTCGCCTTCGTCGAGCGAACCACCACCGGCGGCGAGCGAACGCTCTGCTACTGTGGAATTCCGACCGGAGCCGACCGTGGCCTCGCGATCTATACCACTGTCACCGGCGACCGAGAGCAGGCCATCGAATCGGTCGTCGACTTCGCGGCCGACCTCGCAGAGCGCCCGACAACGCGGGTCACCACTGCCTCGGCCGACCGTATCCGGCAGTTCGCGGCGAGCCTCCGGCAGTCCGGCCGTATTGAGAGGGGCTGCGGCCGGTGATTAGGAGTCGCTGGCGAAGTAGCTGGTAAACAGCCCCGAGAAGAACGCCGCAATCGCAACCGAGAGGGCGACATCCGAGAGCCCGTACTCCTCGCCCTCCTCGGCGAATGCGACCGTGATGCCGACGCTGATGACAAGCGAGACGATACCGTTGGTGAGGTGTTTGGGACAGCCCATACCGATACGTTGGGCTCGGAAGCTATAGTCTTCAGGGGTGTTTGGGTCGACGGCTTTCCGTGTAAAAATGGGCCCTACCGGATTTGAACCAGTGACCACCGAGTTATGAGCTCGGCGCTCTAACCAGACTAAGCTAAGGGCCCTCTGTCGGTGATACCGGCCGGTCCCATATGAGAGTGTCGAGTTTCGGTGTTGTCAGCTACCTCGGTCGACTCGTCCGTTCGACCCCAACTTGATTATGTTTCTCTCACAGTAAGGCTCGGAGCCGGCGCTCCTCGTGTAGCTGTTGGAGAAAACACGCCGTCGCCAGGACTCGAACCTGGGACCACCTCGTTAACAGCGAGGTGCTCTACCATCTGAGCTACGACGGCTTAACGCAATCATGAGTAGTCGGATGCATTTAATAGGGCTTTCGTTTTCTCCCCGACGGAAGCGACATCCTTTCACACGCCGTCTCTCAATTCTGCTGTATGAGTACCCTCGATGACGTGCTCCGGACGGTCCACGAGCGCGTCACCCCGACGGCCGACGAACGCCGACGGCTGTCGACGGCCGCCGAAACGTTGGCCGACCGTGCCAGCGCGGCCATCGACGACCGCGATCTCGCGGCCGACGTGATGCAGGTCGGCAGCACCGCCCGCAGCACGTGGCTCGCTGGCGACCGTGATATCGACCTTTTCGTTCGCTTTTCGCCCGATCTCCCGCGCGAAGATCTCGAACGCTACGGCCTCGACATCGGCCACGCAGTCCTCCCAGAAGGCCACCAAGAGTACGCCGAACACCCCTACGTCAAAGGCGAAGCCGACGGCTTCGATGTCGACCTCGTTCCGTGCTACCGCGTCGAATCGGCGACCGACATTCGCTCGGCGGTCGACCGAACCCCGTTTCATACCCAGTATCTCGACGCCCAACTCGACGAGGACCTTGCGGGCGACGTTCGCGTTTTCAAGCGGTTTTTGAAGGGAATCGGGGCCTACGGCAGCGACCTCAAGACCCGCGGCTTTTCGGGGTATCTCTCGGAGTTGCTCGTGGTCGAATACGGCGGCATCGTTCCACTGTTGGAGGCGGCCGCCGACTGGTCTCCACCGGTAGTCTTCGATCCCGAGGATCACGGCACAACGACGTTCGACGATCCGCTGGTCGTGATCGACCCCACCGATCCAGATCGCAACGTGGCGGCAGTCTGTGCGGCGGAAAACGTCGCTCGCCTCCAGCATTACGCCCGGGAACTCCTCGCCGAGCCTCGGCTCTCTCTGTTTTTCCCGCCGGATCGGGAGCAACTAACCGCCGAAGCAGTCCGCGAGCAGTTGACCAGACGGGAGACGACACCCACTGCGGTCGTCTTCGAGACGCCGGATATCGTCGACGACCAACTCTACCCACAGCTCGACAAATCCCTCGCCGGAATCGAATCGGGCCTCTCGACCCGGGGTTTCGAGGTTTTTCGGTCTGGCGTGTTGGTCGGCGATGCGGGCGACACCGCTGTCCTCCTGTTCGAGTTGTCGACCGCCACACTCCCGGCTGTCGAGCGCCACGAGGGGCCGCCCGTTTCGGTTCGGGACCACGCCACCGGCTTCTTCGAGGCGTACGTCGACGACGAGTCGTGTGTCGGGCCGTTTCTCGATGGCGACCGCTACGTGGTCGAACGGCCGCGGGAGTGGACCGACGCCGCCGCCTATCTCGACAGCGACGCGATTTTCGAGGTCGGCCTCGGCGTCCACGTCGAGAGCGCACTGCAAGACAGCTACGATCTGTTGGTCGACGGCGAGGAGGTCGCGGGGTTGGTCGACACCGTCGGCGCAGGCCTGACCGACTATCTCGACCCACGCCCCTGAGTCATCCCGATTTCTCCGTCTCGGCGATACGTTTTAGCCGCTAGTTGCCTTATTAATAATTATGAATCGTGAGACGGCCGAGCCGACAGTCGACCGAATTCCGGGCGAGCGGGCCGCACAGTGGGTCGACCATCACCACCGGACGGCCGCCCCGAGTACCTACGTCTACGAGTTCGTCTGGGACCTCTCGGGGCCGGCCGCAGGGCCGTTTTGTACCGACGTTGACGGTAACGTCCTCTTGGACTTCACGAGTCACGTCGCCGCCGCGCCGCTGGGGTACAACAACCCGGAAGTTATGGACCGCCTACGGGAGTTCGATCTGGTCGACCCGTTAAAAATCGCCGGGCAGGACTTCTATGTCTCCAGCGGTCAGGACCCGGCTGACGACTCGCTGCCCGGCCCCGCTGGGTTGATGGATCGATTGATCGAGGCGACAGGCGAGTACGGGATGTCGACCGTCTTCCTCTCGAACTCCGGGGCCGAGGCGGTCGAAAACGCGATCAAGATCGCCTACGACCACAGCGAGGGCGGCCAGTACGGAATCACGTTCGACGGTGCGTTTCACGGCCGGACGCTGGGGACGCTGTCGCTGAACCGCTCGAAAGCGGTCCATCGTCGACACTACCCCGAACTGCCGTCGATCTACGACGTGCCGTTCTGTACGGACCGGGGCTGTACTCCTCAGTCCTGCGGCTGTGGCTTCTTTACTGACGCAGGCTCCCGACTCCGTCAGATGGTCGACCCCGAGGTAGGGTACCTCGATCCCGACGAAGTCGCGTTTATTATCGTCGAACCAGTGCAGGGCGAGGGCGGCTACCGCATCCCGAGCCAAGCCTTCGGCGACGAACTCGCCGAACTGGCCGACGAACACGACATGACTCTCATCGCCGACGAGATTCAAAGCGGGCTGGGCCGTACTGGCAAAATGTGGGGATCGGATCACTACAGTTTCGAGCCGGACGTGATTGCGGCAGCCAAGGCACTCCGGGTTGGTGCAACGATCGCCCGCGAGGAGGTGTTCCCAAGCGAGACGAGTCGACTTTCCTCGACGTGGGGCGCGGGCGACATCCTCGCGTCGCTGCAGGGCGCGCTCACGATCGACGCGATTCGGGACCACGATCTGTGCTCGAATGCAACGAAGCGAGGCCGGCAGTGTCTGGAGTATTTAAAAGACGGGCTCGCTGGTAACGATAGCGTGGTCGACATCCGCGGGCTGGGACTCATGCTTGCCGTCGAGTTCGACACCGAAGATCGCCGCGATGCTGTTCAAAACGCTGCCCTGCAGCGCGGGTTGCTCACGTTGGGTTGTGGCCACAGCGTGCTTCGGCTCTTGCCGCCGCTGGATGTCACCGGGCGAGAGATCGAACTCGGCGCGGAACTGCTTATCAAAGCGGTCGGCGACACCCGATAGCCTACATTCGGTAGCGGTTGGAATCATCGAGCGACGGGAGGTTGTCGCCGCCGGTCATCTCGTCGAAGGTCATTCCCGAGAGGTACTCGTCGTAGGTCACGTCGTAGCCCGACCGGAGGTGGAAATCTAGGTCGCCGGAGTCGACCGTCTGGCGGTAGAGCAGATGGACGCCACGCCGAACGAGCTCTTCAGGGTCGTCAGTCTCGAAGGCGGCACTCAGCATGGCGAGTTCGTTTTTCGTTTCGCGGTCCAGCGAAACGGTGAATTCGTCGTCGAGATCGCTGTACTCGTCGGTGATATCTTCGGTGAGCTCGTCGAGACTCATACCGGCCTCTGGGACACCAGACGGAAACGCGTTGTCCTTCACACCCCGTGGGACGGATCAGCACCCCTAAACCGACCGCGTGCGGAACGTCGACAATGACTGATGCGGGCACGCAGGCGGAAGTCGGGCTCCCCGACAGCGAGACGGTCGCAGCGGTCCAGGAGGCCCTGATCGAGTGGTACGAGGCCGATCACCGCGAGTACCCGTGGCGGCAGACCGACGACCCCTACCCCATCCTCGTCTCCGAAATCATGAGCCAGCAGACCCAACTCGACCGGGTAGTCGAGGCGTGGGCGGATTTCTTAGAGGAGTGGCCGACTGTGGAGCCGCTGGCCGAGGCCCCTCGCGGCGATGTGGTGGCCTTCTGGAGCGACCACAGCCTCGGCTACAACAACCGCGCAAAATACCTCCACGAGGCCGCCACACAGGTCGACAACGACTTCGACGGTGAATTTCCCGAGACACCCGACGAACTACAGGAACTGATGGGTGTCGGCCCCTATACCGCCAACGCGGTCGCCTCGTTCGCGTTTAACAACGGCGATGCGGTGGTCGACACCAACGTCAAACGCGTGCTGTATCGCGCCTTCGATATCCCGGACGACGATGCTGCTTTTAAAAACGCTGCCGAGGAGCTGATGCCCGAGGGTCGCTCGCGGGTCTGGAACAACGCCATCATGGAACTCGGCGGGGTCGCCTGCGAGAAGACGCCGAACTGTGATACGGCGGGCTGTCCGTGGCGGGAGTGGTGCCACGCCTACGAGAGCGGCGATTTCACCGCGCCCGACGTGCCGACACAGCCGAGTTTCGAGGGCAGTCGACGGCAGAAGCGAGGTCGTGTGATTCGGACCCTCGGGAAGTACGACGAACTGATGCTCGACGAACTGGGACCGCGGGTGCGGGTCGACTACGGCGGTGAGACGGGCGAACAGTGGCTCCGGGAGTTACTTGCTGATCTGGCCGACGATGGGCTGGTCGAGGTTATGGATGACGGCGAGTCGACGACCGTACGACTTCAGCAGTAATCTATTTACCGCCGACGAAGATACCGATCTTGAGGGGATCGGTAGAGTCGACAGTCTTAGCCATACGGCACCGTTTTCAACCACAGCAATAGCTACACTCGGCAGTTCAGCTGACTATCACCTCGCCAAAGGTGGCTCTCTGACAGTTCTCCGCAGGAGACACCTTTACATGGGTTACTGTCGCAACTATGGGGTAATGGTCAAGTCGACAGTCCGCTTCTCCGATACCGTGATGGATCGGGTCGAGGAGCTGATCGAGGGGGAGACGTTTTCGAGCAAATCCGAGTTCCAGCGGTTCGCCGTCGAGTTCGTCCTCTCGGAGATCGACGACTACGAGCCCGAGATGCTGGATTTCGAAGACGTTCGTGACGATGTGTTCCCGGATGACTCCCCGGTCCGTGGCGACAAGGCCGTCCCCGAACCCGGTGCGGAGTTCTACCAGATCGCCGCTCGCGTCCGCCAGTTCGCCATCCGCGGCGAGATCGAGACTGCCCGCGACCTGATCGACACCCACTACCCGGCAACGGACCCCAGAAGCCTGCTGCTCGACGATATCGTGGAGACCTATCGGACACCCGATCAACTGCAGGCTCAACCACAGGAGTAGACCTCGACGCCCAGTATCTGCCGCACCACTGGTCGGTGCTGTCGACCGGTCTCCTGGCTGTTGGCTGACCTTTTTAGCCCGTCTGTCCGTTGACCACGTATGCCTGAGATACACGTCGTCGCCCTCGCGGGCAGCCTCCGGGAGGGAAGTTACACCCGTCTCGCAACGAGTCGCGCCCTCGAGGGCGTCGAAGCCGCCGGCGGCCGTGGCGAACTGCTCGACCTCCGGGAGTACGACCTCCCCGCGCTGAACACCGACCACGACGGCCAAGGCGACAGCCAGCGGCTCGTCGACCGCGTCGGCGCGGCCGACGCGATCATCCTTGGGAGTCCGATGTATCACGGCTCCTATTCCGGCGTCCTCAAAAACGCGCTGGACTACTGTGGGTTCGACGAGTTCGAGGGCAAAACCGTCGGCCTCCTTGCTGTTGCAGGCGGCTCGTTCCCGATCACGACGCTCGAACACCTCCGGTCGGTCTGTCGCGCACTCGACAGCTGGGTCCTCCCGCATCAGGCAGCGATTCCGAACGTCCACTCTGCGTTCGAGGACGGCGAGTTCGTCGACGAGGGGATCGAAAAACGGGTCGACACCCTCGGGCGGCGCGTCGTCGAGTATGCCGACATCGAACCCGATCCGGCGACCTTCGAGAGCGGCCAAAACGAAGGCGCGGACGACTAGCCGAACGATTCACGACAATTGGTAACAACTGTTAAGCCATCACGTCGTGAACTGTTGTGTGGTAACTTATGACATTGTACGATCGGATTCTGGTCCCGACCGATGGCTCTCCGGAGGGCAAGCAGGCGATCGCCCACGCGGTCGACCTCGCTGAGGCACAC
>Ga0102939_1000365_pt1 | contig 16699 bp, 16 predicted proteins | sample SalPon2_B_H2O_MG_FD_78214 | JGI IMG/M metagenome (GOLD analysis project Ga0102939, IMG submission 78214) | Salt pond water microbial communities from South San Francisco under conditions of wetland restoration - Salt Pond MetaG R2_B_H2O_MG | ecosystem: Environmental > Aquatic > Non-marine Saline... | reverse complement strand
CGACGCGGTCCGCGAGCGCTCCGGTCAGGACTCGATCAACCTCATGGGCTACTGCATGGGCGGGACGATGAGCGTCATGTACACCGCGCTCCACCCCGAGAAGGTCCGCAACCTGGGCCTGATGGCCGCCGGCCTCTGCTTCGACGGCACCGGCGGTATCCTCGAGATGTGGGGCGACGAGGAGTTCTTCGAACCGGGCGCCATTACCGACACCTTCGGTAACGTGCCCGCGGAGTTCCTCGACGTCGGGTTCGCGTTGATGGACCCGGTAACCAACTACGTCACGAAGTACGGCACCCTCTACGACAACATCGACGACGAGGGCTTCGTCGAGAACTTCGCACGGATGGAGAAGTGGCTCAACGAGCCCATCGACGTCGCCGGCGCTGCGTACCAGCAGTTCCTCGAAGACGTCTACCAGGAGAACAAGCTCTACCGGAGCGAACTCGAACTGAACGGCGAGCGGGTCGACCTCGACGACATCACGATGCCGGTGATCCAGGTCATCGGCGAGTATGACCACCTCATCCCGCCGGAGGCGAGCAAGCCGTTCAACGAAGTCGTCGGCAGCGACGACACGGAACTCAAGGAGTTCTCGACGGGTCACATCGGCCTCTCGGTGTCGAGTTCCAGCCACGAACACCTCTGGCCCGAGGTAGCCGAGTGGTTCGCCGAGCGGTCGGTCGTCGAGCCCGAAAGCGAGAGCGAGGACGACGGCGTCGAAGTCCCCATCGAGGAGTCGGACGGCGCGGACGCCACCGACCCCGACGAAATGGGCACCGATCTGCAGGAACTCGACGGCATTGGACCCGCGTACGCCTCCCGCCTCGAAGCCGCGGGCATCGACTCCATCGAAGCGCTCGTGGCCGCCGAACCGGCCATCGTCGCGGCCGACACCGACATCGACGAGGGTCGTATCCGCCGCTGGATCGGCGCCGCGGACGACCGACCGTCGTAGGCGACCGTCGACGGCCGCCCGCCAGTCATGCCTCACGGTCCACGATATCGAATCTCACATTGACAAACGTGTTCTATACCATAACATATTATGTCATATTAGGGGTTTAGAGAATATGATGCATATGTTGGAAGGGTTTATTACTTAGTAAGCCAACATTTCAGTTGATCATGAGCGCAACTCAGCTGCTTGGCCGAACCGCCGACCGATTCGACCTTCCCGACGACCTCACCGCCGCCGACTCGAAGCTCGTTTACCTGTTCGTCGCCGTCTCCGACGGCGCGACGGTCGACGACCTGCAGACCGCGCTGGACATCAAGAAGATTTCGCTGTTTCCGGTCCTCGATACGCTCTCGAAGCGGGGCCTGATCGAGCGTGTCGAGAACGAGTACGTCGCCGCACAGGCGTCGTAAACGGGCGTCTCGCTCTCCGCTCTCTGTTCTACTCGCTCTCCGCTGTGTCGTCCGCGTCGTCCGTGTCCCCCGCGGACTCCTCGGCCATCGACTCCTTGATCGACGCCAGTTCCGCGTCCACGTCGACGGCGTCGTCGCCTTCTTCCTCGACGTCGATGGCGACGCCTCTCGGGGAGGGGTCCCGTTCTCGGCGCGCCGGCGCTTCCCGACGCCGGTCGCTCGTCGTCTCTTCCAGTCGGTCGTCGATCTCCGCAGTCAACTCGCGCGCGTCGGTCAGGACCGACCGGGCCGCCGAGTCCTCGGGGAGGTCCGCGCCGGTCAGCGCGTCCCGGAGGTCCGCCATCGCGTCACGGACGGCCGCCGTCTCGGGTGTCCGCCGTGATGCCAGTCGGCCACGGAGGTCGTCTGCGGTCGATCCCGGCCCGGCGAGGCGGAGTACCGCCCGGAGCAGTTCCAGCGACTGCACCGTCGCTTCGAGGAGCGCGATGACTGTCGGCAGCGTGTACTCCTCGGTGAATCGGAGAATTTCGCCGGGCGTAGGCGGACGGCGACGGGGACGACGCTCGTCCCGGAGCCCCCGGCGTACGTCCTCGTCGATGGCCGACCGCAGGTCCGTCAGCGTCCGCTCCAGATCGGCCAGCAGGACCGTCAGTTCCTCGTCGTCTCGACTCGACATGGGCGGCGCTTGGGGCCGGACGCGGATAATGTCCCCGTCCGAATCCTGGTCGGTGTGTCGGTCACCGACGGCTGGACCTCTGGGGCCATCGACTGTCCATAGCGTCTCGCCGGGACGATCCGGCGAGAATCCATGACGACGTCCGACAATCCCCCTCAGTTACGTCCGCGAACCAGGGCCGACACGACCAGAAGCGCCAGCAACGCAACGAGCGGACCGAAGCCGTCCCCGCCGCCCTCGGTCGGTGTGGACGTCGGGGTGGCCGTCGGCGTGGCCGTAGCGGTCGGTTCCGGCGTGGCCGTAGCGGTCGGTTCCGGCGTCGCCGTCGGCGTGGCCGTAGCGGTGGATGTCGGCGTCACGGTGGATGTCGGCGTGGGCGTCCTGACCACGGTGGCCGTCGTCGTCGCCGTTTCGGTGGGCGTCGCCGTCGGCTCCGCGGCTCCACCCGGCACGGTCACCGTCGTCGAGGCCCGTCCGTCCTCGACGTTGCTCCCCTCGACGCTGATCCGATAGGTGCCGGGGTCGGCGCCGCTCGTATCGACGGTGACGCTTCCGCCGCTCTCGGTGATGCGGCTGTTGCCCGCGAGGTCGACACCGTCGGGGTCGTCGAGACGCACGTCCAAGCGGTCGGCCTCGGCGAAGTTGTACTCGACCGTGATCGTCACCTCCTCGAAGTCGCTGGCTTCGACGGTGTCGCCCGCGATGTCGACGCCGCGTTCGTTGCGCACGTCGAAATCGGTGATGCGGGGTTTGACGACGATCAGTTCGGCGTCGTCGTCGTCGTCGCTGTCGGCGTCGTACGAGCCCGGTTCGATGCCGTCGAAGTCGGCGTTCTCGGGCGCGACGGTGAACACCTCGTCGCCGCCGACCGAGACGAACGTCGTCTGCTCGGTGCCGATCGTGCCGCCACCAGTGAGTTCCACGTTCGAGATGTCGAGCGTCTCGCTGACGTAGACGCGGACGGGCGGGCTGGTGTCTGCGGGTTCGTCGCGGGGCTCGTCGACGGCGACACTCGCGCCCGTCGCAGCGGCGACGACGGCGAGGGCGACCACGAGGGTAACGACTGCCGAGCGCAACCGGGAGGGTGGTTCGAGAGACATATCGGAGACAATGGCGCTCGGGGTGTATGTCTGTTTCCCGCTGCGAGCGACCAGCCTTGCCCCGAATGGAAACGCTCTTTTGACAGTCACACCGAGTGTGCGCGTATGACCGACGGGGACGACGAGACCGACCTCCCAGCCGAGACCCTCGACTCCCGCCTCGACGACGCGGCCGAGGCGCTCGACGACGCCGAGACCGAAGCCGACCTCGACGCCGTCGAGGAACGGCTGGACGGGATCGCCGCCGACCTCGACGCCGCCGACTTCCCGGCTCCCGACGAGGACGACGAGGACGCCGAGGACCCCGCGGCGGAACTGTCCGACCGCCTCGACTCCCTCCGCGAGGAGCTGGCGGCCGCCCGCGGCCCCTACGCCGCGGACGTGATCGACGCCGTTGAGGACGCTAAAGCGACGCTCGACGACACCCGCTGGACCGAAACGGGTGAACGCGAGGCCGTCGCCGCCGTCGAGAGCTTCGTCACCGACGTGAACGAGACGCTCGGAGCGGGCCTCGCGGACGAGGTCGACGCCGTGGAAGCGTCGCTCGACGCCCTCGATGCGACGGCCGCCGCCGTCGACGATGCGGGCCTCGACCCCGACGACGACGCCGAGACCATCGCCGCCCTGTTGGAGGCGACCGACGCGCTCGAAGCCGGTCTGGAGGACGCCGAGGAGTGGGACGACTTGGAGACCCACGAGAAACTGCAGGCGCAGGGCTACTACGACGTACTCGGCCACTACAAGGACTTCCCCCCGGAGTGGGCCGCCCTCAAGGAGTGGGAGAAACGCGGCAACGTCGAGATGGTGTTGCTCGCGCTCGACAGCTTCCAGTCCGACTTCATGGAACGCCACTGCCTCGAAGCCCTCACCCGGATGAACGACGACGCGGCCTTCGAGGCCATGCACCAGCGCGCGGGCAAGCGCGACAAACCCGGAATCAAAGCCATCGGAAAGATGGGTGCCGAGGACGCCGTCGAAACGCTATTGGAGTACGTCGACGCCGACTCCGACCCCGGCCTCCAGAAGGTGACGTTCAAGGCGCTCGGCGAAATCGGGAGCGACGAGGCGACCGGCCCGCTCGCCGCCAAACTCGACGCCGAGAACGAACAGATCCGACCCTACGCCGCCCGCGCTCTCGGCCTCATCGGCGACACGCGCGCCATCGACCCGCTGGCGGATGCGCTGGCCGACGCCGACACCGACGAGACCCGCGCCGCGGCCGCGTGGGCGCTCCGACAGATCGGCACCGAACGCGCCCTGTCGGCGGCCGCCGACTACGCCGACGACCGGGCCTACCTCGTCCAGCACGAGGCGTCCCAGGCCGCCGACGCGCTGTCGGTCGAACCGACGGCGTAGACCCAAACGCTCTCCACCGTCGCGCTCTTTTGACGGCCATGAGCGACGCCGACACGAACGCCCTCGGGACCGACCTCGAACCGTGCAGCACCGACCCTGAGACCGGCTACCTCCGCGACGGCTGCTGTCGCCACGTCGAATCCGATCGCGGCCGCCACGAAATCTGTGCCGTGGTGACCGAGGAGTTCCTCGAGTTCTCCCGCGCCCGCGGAAACGACCTGATCACGCCCCGACCACAGCTCGACTTCCCTGGGCTCGACCCCGGCGACCGCTGGTGTCTCTGTCTCGGGCGCTGGATCGAGGCGGAGCAGAACGGTGTCGCCCCGCCGGTCGTCCTCGAGGCGACACACGAGGCGGTGCTGGAGGAGGTCCCGTTCTCGACGCTGCTGGAGTACGAGTACGAGGGCTAAGACAGTCGCGGATACGACTGCGCCCCGCCGGTCGAGTTGCGCCCGACGAGCGTCGCCACCGCTTGCGTCCGCCCCTCGCGGTCGGGGCGCGTCCGCTCCTCGTAGCTCAGGATCGTCAGATCGAGACAGGCGTGCAGCAGGTGGTTCGAGGGATAGCGGTAGCGATCCGACGGGCCGATGTCGATATCGTCGCTCGACCGGAGGTGGTGTTCGTAGACGAGCACGCCCCCCGGCGCCAGTGCGTCTTTCAGGTCGGGCAGCCGATCCAGCGCGGCGAAGAAGCTCACCGTGATCACGTCGTACGCCCCCGCCTCGAACTCGAAATCGTCGATGTCGGATCGAATCCAGTTCACCTCGACCCCGTCGTCCTCGGCCGCGCTCGCGGCACGGTCGAGCGCCTCGTCGGAGACGTCCACCGCGTCCACCTCGTACCCCTCGACGGCCAGGAAGCGGGCGTTTCGCCCCGTTCCGGTCGCCACGTCGAGTGCCCGCCCCGACGGGAGGGTCTCGATCCGCCGTGCCAGTTCGGGGATCGGATCGTCGGGCAACTCGAACTCCTCGTCCGTGCTGTACTTCTCGTTCCAGCGCTCGCGGTCGTCGGTCACAGTGGGTGGTGGGGCGGCCGTGATAAGGCTCCTGCGCCCACCGTCAACGGCGCCGGATCGACACACCCATTCCCCCCGACGGCGAAGGGCCGGCGTGTCCATCGGTCGATACCGAAACGCCGGGCTGTTCGTCCTCCTCGGGCTGCTGTTTGGCAGTTCCTTCGTGGCGATCAAGGCCGGCCTCGACGCCCTCCCGCCGGTCTTCTTCGCCGCCCTCCGGTTCGACGTGGCGGCGCCGCTGCTCGTCGCTTACGCCGCGTGGCGCTACGACGACTGGATTCCGCGGACTCGCGCCGATTTCGCGAGTCTCGTCGTCGGCGCGGTCACCATCGTCGCCGCGAACAACGGCCTCCTCTTTCTCGGCCAGCGGACGATCACGCCCGCGGCCGCGTCCGTGATGTACGGCCTCAACCCCATCCTCTCGCCGGCCTTTGCCTTTCTCCTCCTCGGCCAGCGACTCGACCTCCGTGGCATCGTCGGCATCTGTCTCGGCCTGGTCGGCGTCGTCATCATCGTCCAGCCCTCTCCCGAGACGATCACGTCCGGGTCGACGGTCGGTCAACTGTACGTCCTCGCCGCCGCGGCGGTCATCGCCCTCGGGAGCGTGTTCATGCGACGCCTCGACGCGACGGTCGAGAGCATCCCGCTGACCGGGTGGGCGATGGCGCTCGGCGCGCTCCTCCTCCACGGCTGGAGCCTCGCCATCGGCGAGTCAGCGGCCGGCACGACCCCCACGACGACCCTCGTGCTCGCGGTCCTCGTCGTCGCCATCCCCTCGACGGCGGCCGCGTACCCCATCTACTTCACGCTCATCCGTCGCATCGGCCCGGTCCGGACGAACCTCGTGGCCTACGTCGTCCCCATCGTCGCCGCCATCACCGGCTGGCTCCTCCTCGACGAACCGGTGACGCTCGCGACTGCCATCGGCTTCTGCGTCGTCGTCGCCGGCGTTGCCCTCCTCGAACGCCGTGTCGTCGCCGCCGAACTGGCGCGACTGTCCCCGTAACGCTTTTTTCACGGCAACTATCCAATAGAAAAACTTAATTCCCCTGACAGCATATAGGGTTCTGCTCGGGAGCGATAGCGGAACGGAGCTACCGACGTACGGGGCCACCTCGTTTCCACGCATCCGAGCAGTGCGACATGCCACGGGGCGACGCCTCGTGTGGAATGCCCACGTGAGGTCCCCGTTTTCCGAACCCTCGGATCCCCGCTACTACGAAAACTACCTGTTCCCACATCGTTTTTAATTATATATACGTAGGGGGGCGTGAGCCCCGTCTTCCGGGAGCGTGCCCCCGTTTTCGGAGTTCTCCGACGTACGAGTCTCTGCTGAGCGTGCGTCGGCTAAAGGGGCTCATCTCCCTTTTTGACGGACGAGTCGTGCGCAGTCGGCCCGTTTCGACGAACCGACACGACTGTGTGCCTGTGGACGTCTCGGTATCCATCCGCGAACTCGCTCGCTACGGCCCCTGTACGGTGGTGGACGACTCTCCTCGTGAAAAAGCAAGCCGGAGGAGGGATTTGAACCCTCGGCCTATTCCTTACGAAGGAATCGCTCTGCCAGCTGAGCTACTCCGGCACGCATGCAACCGTACTGCCATCGTTCAAATAAGGGTTCCGAAACGCCCCTACCGCGACAGGCGCACGTCGAGACAGACGTTCAACTCGTGGGGGGCGTACGACCGGACGACGTGCCGGGTGAGCACCTCGATAGCGTACCCCTCGGCCGCTGCCGCTTCGCGGATCGCCCGCTCCCCCGGGCCGAACGGGTCGTCTTCGTGCTGGATGTCGTAGTAGTGGACGACGCAGTCGTCGCCGGCGAGGGTGACCGCACTGTCGAGAAACTCGTCGGCGCTGTGGGGGAGGTTCATGACGATCCGATCGGCCCACCCGGCGTAGTCGGCGGCCACGTCGCGTACGTCGCCTTCGATGGCGGTCACGCGGTCCGCGACGCCGTTGCGGCGGGCGTTCTCGCGGAGATATTCGATCGCGGCGGGGTTGAGGTCGACGCCGACGACCGTCGCGCCCCGGGCGGCCATCGGGACGACGAAGGGCCCCACGCCAGCGAACATATCGATCGCCTGCTCGCCCGCTTCGACCCCCTCCGTGACGCGGTGGCGCTCGGTCGCGAGGCGGGGCGAGAAGTAGACCCGCGAGAGGTCGAGTCGGTACTCGAAGCCGTACTCGCGGTGGACGGTTTCGGTGACGGGGCGGTCACCTCCGTCCTCACCCGCGACGACCGTCCAGTCGCGCACCCGCAGGTCGCCTTTCACCTTCGAGGCGCGGTCGACCACGGCCCGGACGGGCAGGTCGGAGTCGACGATGGCGTCGGCGATTTCTCGTGCGCGGTCGGGGTCGTCCTCGTCGATGATCGCCACGTCGCCGAGGCGTTCGTACGAGGGGTCGAAGCCGAGGCGATCGGCCGGCGTCTCTTGCCCGTCGTGGGCGGGTACGTCGCGGGTGACGACCGCGTACGCCTCGCTCGCCGCCTCGGGATCGGTCACGGGGAGATAGAGGCGCCCGTCGTCGCCGACGATTTCGTACTCGTCGTCGAGGAGGCCCGCCGCCGCGAGTTCCTGTCGGGTGTCCTCGCCCGCCTCGCGGGGCACGCGCACGCACGGCCGTTCCATACCCGACGCCTCGCCGTCCGCGGGAGTAAGGCTATCGACCTACGGCCGCGGATCGGCTTCGATGTCCCGGCACGGGGTACCGTCCGTCCCCGACGAGACGACCCGACGAACCGCGTCGACGACGGTCCGGGGCTCGTCGGCGACGACGACGCTCCGATCCCGGAGTCGGTCGTCGAGTCGCCGCCCCGCCGCGCCGGCGACGTTGCGCTCGTCGAGCGGCCGGCCGTCGACGACGACGACCGGCGCGCTGGCGTCCAGAACGGCGTCGAGGACCGGTCGGTTGCCCGGCGCGATAGTCACGTCGGCGACGACGACGGCGTCCGCGTGACTGAGTCGGTCGGCCACGGCCGCGCGTGCCGCATCGTCGACGGGCGCGTACGGCGGGATGGTCACGAGGTCGGCGCCGATCGTTCGCGCCGTCTCCGCGTCGCGGTCGTCGGCGCTCACGGCGCCGACGGAGGGCTCGAATCCGGCGGCGTCGAGGCGATGAAGCAGCGGCGTGGCGGCCCCACCGCCGCCGACGACGTGGATCCGACCGTCCCCCTCGCGCGCCCCGTCGTCGCCGAAGGCGGTCACGGACGCCGAACCGGTGATCGGATGTTCGGTCACCGTCGCCCGGACGCCAAACGCCGCCTCGACGGTCGCGTCCGTGAGCACCGACGCGGGCGGGCCGGCCGCCCGGATCTCCCCCTCGTAGAGTAGTCTCAGTTCGTCGCAGTACCGCGCCGCGAGGTCGAGGTCGTGAATGGCCGCGACGACGGTCCGCCCCTCGTCGACCAGGTCGGCGACCAGTTCCAGCGTCCGGACTTGGTGGTTCACGTCGAGGTCGGAAGTCGGTTCGTCGAGTAGGAGCACGGGCGTGTCCTGCGCGAGCGCGCGGGCGAGGACGACGCGCTGGCGTTCGCCGCCGCTCACGTCCGTCACCGGGCGGTCGGCGAGGTCCGCGACGGCCGCGCGCGCCATCGCCTCGTCGACCGCCGCTCGGTCCGCCGCCGTTCGGGTTCCCAACCGGCCGACGTGGGGCGTCCGCCCCATCGCGACGACGTGCCGGACGGGGAAGTCGAAGGCCGAGGCGGTCGACTGCGGGACGGTCGCCACGAGCCGACTCGTCGCCCGCGACCCGAGACCGGCGATGTCCTGCCCGGCGACCCGAACCGTCCCTCGATCCGGCGTGAGCGCGCCGTTGATCGCCCGGAGGAGCGTCGTCTTGCCCGCCCCGTTCGGGCCGACGAGGCCGACGAACCGCCCCTCGTCGACGCTCGTCGACACCGAATCGAGGACGGACACGCCACCGAGGGTGACGGAGAGGTCGGCGACGTCGATGGCGGGTGTCACGGCGTCCGCACCTCCCGGTTGCGGAGCAGGTAGAGGAAGAAGGGGGCGCCGACTGCGGCGGTGACGATGCCGACGGGGAGTTCCGCGGTGCCCGCCCGCGCGACGGTGTCGGTCGCCACGAGGAAGGCGGCGCCGGCGAGCGCGCTGGTCGGGAGGAGGATGCGGTGGTCCGGGCCGACGAGGAGCCGCATGACGTGCGGGACGACGAGGCCGACGAAGCCGATGACGCCCGCGACGGCCACCGCGGCGGCGGTCAGGAGACTCGACACGCCGAGCAGGAGGCGTTTGGTCCGCTCGACCTCGATCCCCAGCGAGTGGGCGTCCTCCTCGCCGAGAAGGAGGACGTTCAGGTCACGCGCGTACACGAGGAGGCCGAGGAAGCCGGGGACGACGACGGCGGCGACGATGCCCGCTTCCGTCCACGTGCTGTGCTGGAGGTGGCCCATCAGCCAGTATATCGCTTCGCGCAGGTCACGCCCGGCCTGCACGAGCATGAACGAGACGACGGCGCCGAGGAAGGTCTGGATCGCGACGCCGGCGAGCAGGAGCGTCCCGACGGGCGTCCGCCCGCCCTCCGACGCGAGGACGTAGACGCCGAAGCCCGCGAGGAGGGCACCGACGAAGGCGGCGACGGGGAGCGCGACCGGGAAGGCGATCGGTGCGAGGATGGCCGCGACCGCCCCCGTCGCCGCGCCCGCGGAGACGCCGACGATCGAGGGATCGGCCATCGGGTTCCGGAAGAAGCCCTGCATCACCGTCCCCGCCGACGCGAGGGCAAAGCCCACCAACGCCCCGAGGACGATTCGGGGGAGGCGGATCGACATGACGATGGTGCGGTGGCCCGCCGGCGCGTCGGTCGTGCCGTCGAGGAGCGCCGCGAGCGCGATATCCGCGACGCTTCCGACGCCGATCGCCACCGGTCCGATCGTAGCGCTGACCAGCGCCACGGCGACGAGCGCACAGAGCAGTCCGAGGACCCACGCGCCCGTCCGGACACGCGTGTTCATCGTTTTACAGCCGTGCTTGCAGTAGATAAGTATTTGTTGCATATGCGCCGCCCCCCGACGGCCATCCAAAACCGTATTACGGTCGGCCCGCCGCGTAGGCGTATGGTGGAGAACGTCATCTGGCCCGCCTATCTCGACGCGACGAAGACGCGCGCCGAGGGGCGGCGCGTCCCCCGCGACGAGGCGGTCGACGACCCGACGGTCGACGAGATCGCCGAGGCCGTCCAGCAGGTCGGCTACGACGCGGTGATCGAACGCGACATGACCTACCCCCGCGAGTTCGAACCCCGCGGGCGGGTTCTCGTCAAAGGGGCCGACGACGCGACGAAAAACGACCTCGTGCAGGCCATCGCGGCCTACGTGGGCATCCTCCGGGACTGATGATCGCCGTACGTCAGTGTCGACGGCTCGCTGGACGGACGCGACCGACCGGGACGCGGTTCCGGCGGCAATCGTGATGCGTCGTCTCGGCACCGTCACCCGGACCGCACAGGGGTTGGCCGTCGTCCGCTGTGACGAGGGGTCGGACGCTCCGGATATCGGCACGACCGCCGTCGACGACTCTCTCTCCGACGTGGGCCGCGTCGTCGACGTGTTCGGCCCCGTTTCCCGCCCGTATCTCGCCGTCTCGCCCGCCGACCACGTCCGTCTCCCGGACCTCCTCGGAACGACGCTGTACGCCAGATGACGGTCGTCCCGAGGCTACATCGCGGCCGCGTCGACCGCCCGGGTAGTTTAGTGCGTTGGATGCGCCCTTGACGGCCGTCGCCCGTTCTGCGTCACGAATCCTCGCTCCCGAAGGCACCCGGCAACGGTTCGACGGAGAACCTGTATTCCGGTGACGCCCCGTCGAGGTTCGTCGGGTGCTCACCCTCCGCGTGTGCGGTACAGACCAGCGCCTCCGCCGTGACGAGTCCGTGCCCCGTCTCTTCCTCGTACCGCTCGACGACGCGGAACGTCGCGAGGTCGGTACAGCTCCGATAGTGACAGACTTGGGGCTCGTCGGCGTCGGGCGACGGTGGTTCCTCGTCCCCCCGTTCGAGCTCTTCCTGCAGCGCTCGCTCACGCTGTGCTCGGTCCGCGTCGGCTGCTTGCTTTTCGCGTCCCGCTTCTGTGTCGGGCATGCCTCGTCGTTCGTGACACCGGGTCATAACGCTGTGGAACGGGGTGATGGTGCCGACGGCGGCGACGGCGAGTCGCAATCCCCAAACCACCCCCCGACCAAGGAACGATCATGAACGCGCGTGAGGCTCGCGGCGTCGCCGTCGCCGCGGCACTCTTTCTTCTCGTCCAAGTCGGGGCGCTCGCGATGGTCGGCCCCTTCGAGACGGCGGGCTATCAGGCCGTCGAGGACCCCTCCGACCCGACCAACAGCCTCGTCTACATCGCCGCTATCCTCGTCGCCACGGCGTTGATGCTCGCGGCCTTCAAATACGCCTTCGAGCGAGCGGTCAAGGGCGTCGTCGTCTTCTCCAGCGCCCTCGTCTCGTGGTACGTCTTCGGCGTCGTCGCCCCGCCGCTGATCACCCTCGGCTCGGTCAACCTCGTCGCCATCGCGCTCTCCATCGGCGTCGCCGTCGCCCTCCTCGTCTACCCCGAGTGGTACGTCATCGACGGCGCTGGAGTAGTGATGGGTATCGGTGCCGGCGCCCTGTTTGGCATCAGCTTCGGCCTCCTCCCCGCTATCCTCCTCCTCTCGGTACTCGCCGTCTACGACGCCATCAGCGTCTACGGCACCCGTCACATGCTCAGTCTCGCCGAGGGCGTGATGGAACTACGCGTCCCCGTCATCCTCGTCATCCCACTCTCGCTTTCGTACTCCCTCCTCGCCGACGACTTCTCCGGCGCGAACGAGGTGGGCGAGGACGACGAGTCGGCGTCGCCGCCGACGGCGGCGGACGGCGACGGGATGGACGATGCGGACGCCGACGGTCCCGCCCCCGACCGCGACGCCTTCTTCATCGGCCTCGGCGACGCCGTCATGCCGACAGTCATGGTCGCCAGTGGCGCCTTCTTCTCGCCCGCGTCCTCGCTCGGCGTCGCCGCTCTCCCCGCGCTCAACCTCCCCGCGCTCTGTGCGATGATCGGGACGTTCCTCGGCCTCGGCATCCTCCTCTGGGCGGTGATGAAGGGCCGTGCACATGCCGGCCTCCCGCTTCTGAACGGCGGCGCCATCGGGGGCTACCTCCTCGGCTCCGTCGTCGCGGGCGTCCCGCTCGTTCGGGCGGTCGGGTTGGCGCCGTACCTCTAGTCCGCACCCGCCCGCACTTTCACCGCCATCCCCGTCTCGAAATCGGCCATCGCGTCCGCGGCGAGTTCCGCCCGCCCGACCGCCAGCAGGTCGCCGTCCGCGTGGACGACGGCCACCTCGTCGTGCGGTCGCACGTCGTCGTCCACGTCGCGAACGAACTTCGCGAAGACGTTCTTGCCGTCGCGGACGAAGGGTTCGCTCTCGGAGCCGACGACGACGCGGGCCGCGGGCGCTGGGAGTGCCCTGACGAGCCGTCGGCCACCCTCCAGACCCAGCGTGAACCGGCCGTCGACCCCGTAGGAGACGATCCGGCCCGCGTCCGCCCGAACCTGTCGCGGCCGACCGCCGGTCGAGTGACTCACGTCGAGAGTGTCGTCGTGGGGGAAGAGGGCCGCCCCCGCGCCCGCGCCGAACTGGTAGTCGGCGACCGTCCGCAACCGGGCGACTTCGTCGTCGGTCCCATTCATGCCCCTCCGTCGCGGGGCGACGGTGAAAAGCCTTCCCGGCCGCCGCCGTGCGCTCCCCGTCCGTCGGATCGACGCCGTCCCACGGCTCGTCCACCCGTGACTTTACATACGGGCTACCGAAATACGTCGTACCGAGCGGATTCGGTGTCGCCTCCGCCTGAACCGGGTCCACCGGACTCGACAGCCAATGGCCCTGCAACGGACCCCACACACCCCGTTCCTGTTGTTCCTCGGCGGACTGCTGTCACTGTTCGCCGTTACCCTCTGGTATCTCGGCCACGAGGACGGGATTCAGGGGATGCGGCTGGGCAGCCTCCTGACGCTCGTCGGCGGTGCGTGGGTGTTCCTCTTCACCGCGCAGCTATCGAGTACGACACTCGCGGCGAAGCTGTTCTGGCGCGTGCTCACGAACGCCGCCATTCTGTCGCTGGCTATCGCCTGGCTGGGGTACGTCTGCTGGTACACCGGGCGATACGAGTGGCTCTCGCGGCGGGTGTTCGCCGGCCTGTCGCTCGTCCCGGTGAGCCTGCTGGCCTTCGCGACGGTGCCGGATGCGCGTCACCTGCTGTTCGCCGACGCCGAACTGGTCCGGATCGGCTCGTTCGTGGCGCTCAACGCCACGTACGCGCCGGCTTTCTTCGCCTACCCGGTCGTCGGCTACGCGTTGCTCGGCGTCTCGTTCCTGTTGCTCGCGGGCGCGGCGATACAGGCGCGTGGTCGCTTTCGCTGGCAGATCGGCCTCCTGCTGTCGTTCGCAACTCTCCCCGGTACCGCAGTTCTCGTCGACTTGTCCGGATACGCCCCGGTTCCGGGGCTCGACCTCGGACCGGTGTCCGCCGCGGTGATGGCCGTCGCCGGCGCGTTCAGCGTCGTCCGGTTCGAGTGGCTGGATCTGACGCCAATCGCCCGGGATCAGGTGTTTCACTCGATGGCCGACGCTGTCGTCGTGGTCGACGCCGACGGCCGGATCGTCGACCTCAACCGGCGAGCGGAGCGGGTCGTCGGCGACGCGGCCGCGGACGCTGTCGGCCGACAGCTCTCCGATCTGGCGCCGGCACTCGCGCCGGCACTCGACGCCGCCGACGAACGCGCACAGTCTGAGGTAACCGTCGACACGCCCGACGGTCAGCGGGTGTTCGACCTCCGGCTCTCGTCGGCGACCCCATCGGTCGGCGGCCGGGCCGGCTACGCGCTCATCCTCCACGACATCACGGCCCGGAAGGCGGCCGAGGATCGCGCCGACCGCCGAAGCCGCCGGATCGAACGGCTCCTCGGAGTCGTCAACGAACTCGCCGCGGCCCGTCCCGCCGAGGCGGTCTTTCGGCGGGCGGCCGACGGCGGCCACGAGGTGTTCGGCGCCGACGTCTGCCGGATCGCTGTCGTCGAGGGCGACCGGTTCGTTCCGGTCGCTAGCTCCGCGGACGGCGCCCCCGACGACCTGCCGCCACAGCCGATAGATGCCGGGTTCGCCGGGTCGACGTACCGGGCCGGGGAACCCATCGAGGTCGACGACCTGACCGACGTTCGAGGCGGCTCGTCGCGGCTCGTCGCCGACGCCGAACCCACGTATCGCTCGCTGTTGAGCGCCCCGATCGGTGATCGCGCCGTCGTGCAACTGTTGTCGACGGAGCCCGGCGACTTCGACGAGGACGACCGCGAACTGGTTTCCCTCTTCGCGTCGCACGTCGCGACGGCCGTCGACCGCGCCGAGGCGGAGTCGGACCTCCGCGACGAGCGCGACCGGTTCGAGAAGTTCGCCAGCGTCGTCGCCCACGACCTCCGGAACCCGCTGACCATCGCCAGCGGGCGGCACGAACTCCTCGCGGACGACGACGACGTGCCGGACGATCACGTCGAACCGCTGGGGACGGCGCTCGATCGGATGGAGTCGATCATCACGGACCTACTCACGCTCGCCCGCCGTGGCGACGCCGTCGGGGAGGTCGAACCGGTCGACCTGTCGGCCTGCGTCGCCGACGCATGGGCGACCGTCGACACCGGTGCGGCGGAACTGCGCCGCGTCGACGACCTCGGCCGCATCCGCGCGGACCGCGGTCGGCTGCAGGAACTGTTCGAGAATCTGTTTCGGAATAGCGTGGAACACGGCTCGTTCGACGACGCCGACTCGCCCGTCACCGTCCGGGTCGGACTGCTCGACGACGCCGACGGGTTCTACGTCGCGGACGACGGTCCCGGCATCCCCGAGTCCGAGCGTGCGAGCGTCTTCGAGTACGGTCACTCCTCCGCCGACGACGGAACCGGAATCGGGCTGGCGATCGTCGACGGAATCGTGGGGGCACACGGCTGGGAGATCACCGTCGGCGACGCCGCGGACGGGGGCGCGCGCTTCGACGTGATCGTCGAATGACGCCGTATGGAACGGACGGACAGGCGACGGTGTGACCGCCGAGCGCAACCCTTAGCATCCGACCGACCACACGAACGAGCATGTCACACGAACTCGGCGAGAGCGACTGGGGGGACTGGCTCCCGACCGCCGTGGCCGACGCCGACCCCGACGGCGTCGCGGTCTGGTATCTGGGGTGTAACGGCTTCGTGCTGAAAGGCGGCGAGGGGACGACGATTCTGATCGACCCCTACTGCGGCCTCGGCGACCCGCCGCGGACGGTGCGGATGATTCCCGTCCCGTTCGACCCGGCGGACGTGACCGACGCCGACGCCATCCTCGCGACGCACGAACACTCCGATCACGTCCACGGCCCGACGCAGGCACCGATCCTCGCGGCGACCGGCGCGACGTACTACGCCCCCGACGCCAGCATGGCGGCCGTCGAGCGGGGCGGGTGGATCGACGACTGGAGCATCACCGCCGAGCAGTTCGTCACCGTCACCGAGGGCGAGTCGTTCGAAGTCGGCGAGTTCACGGTCCACGTCGTCGCCGTGAACGACCCCGACGCCGACCACCCCGTCGGCTACGTGATCGAGCACGAGGCGGGCACCGTCTTCCACGGCGGCGACACCCGGCCCGCCGACTCCTTCGCCGACGTAGCCGATCGGTTCGACATCGACCTCGGCGTCCTCGCGTTCGGGTCGGCCGGGCGTATCCCGGACAAGGAGACGCGCGAACCGACCCGGACGCAGTGGTACGCCGACGAGAACGCCGTGATCCGTGCGGCGAACGCGCTCGAACTCGATCGCCTGCTGCCGAGTCACTGGGACATGTGGAAGGGGCTAACCGCCGATCCGACCGTGCTCCATCACCACGCGACGAGTTTCGACTACCCCGAGCGTCTAGAGATCGTCGAAATCGGGGATCGCGTCGACCTGTAGCCCCTCCTCCGATCGCCGTCCACACGGCTGCGTTCGGCCTGCCGGTTGTTTTATGCTCCCACTGGAAACAGTAAGGCGCATGGCGAACGACCCAGACCCCGACATCCCGGTATCAGTGACGACGGGGGAGGTGCGCGTGGGAAAGGCGTTCGAGGCCGACCGGTTCCCGGTCCCGGCCATCGCCTTCGAGATCGAAT
>Ga0102939_1000364_pt1 | contig 16741 bp, 15 predicted proteins | sample SalPon2_B_H2O_MG_FD_78214 | JGI IMG/M metagenome (GOLD analysis project Ga0102939, IMG submission 78214) | Salt pond water microbial communities from South San Francisco under conditions of wetland restoration - Salt Pond MetaG R2_B_H2O_MG | ecosystem: Environmental > Aquatic > Non-marine Saline... | reverse complement strand
TCTGGAAAAAAGGTAAGGAAAGATCTTGAGATTGAAGAAAACATGGTATTTTTTGTTGGAAGGCATGCAGAACAAAAAGGTGTTGAGCACTTAATTTATGGGTTTAAAAAGTATTTAGATTCAGGAAATGATGCTGAACTGGTTATAGGCGGTGAAGGCTACCTTACTGAGTCTCTTGAGGATTTTGTAGATTTACTTAATATATCTAGGAATGTTCATTTTGTTGGTTTCATACCTGATAGAGAGCTTGGTGATTTCTATGAAGCCTCAGATCTTTTTGTATCGCCTTCCATAAGCGAACCATTCGGTCTTACCATTACTGAAGCACTTGGAGCAGGAACCCCTGTTGCAGCTACAAGCAATGGCGTTGAAGAAATACTTTCAAGCGAGCAGATAATTGAAATTAAGCCCGACTCAGACTCTATTAAAGAAGGAATTAAGAAAGGGCTCAACAAAGGCAGGGTTGAAATAGAAGATGAGAGAACATGGAGAGATATGAGTAAAGAAATTTTAGAAGTCTATAAGGGCTTTATGTGATGGCTTCGACTTTTGTGGGTTCTTCAGGGTGTTTTATTATCCAGCCTTTGTCTGAAGATTCTAGATATTCTGTATCATCTACATAATACGTTGAATTTGAGTTTTTTTCACCTGGAAGATATATTCTTTCTCCTGATTCTGATTGGATTACAACAGCCGCTTTTTCCTCTGTCTCAAGTTCGATTAGATATTCCCCATCTTCATCTCTGATTTTGTAGTCCATGTTAAACGATGGGTTTGGACGTGTTTTTAATCTTGTCTAGAATATGCTATTTTCCCGTTTAAGTGGCAACACTTCTGATTATAAATCAGGATATCACTTGTTAATTCATGCTGCCCGTATCATTGAGTTTTGAAGTTCATCAACCACATAGGCTGAGAACTGATGGAGTAAATGAAGATTCTTCTACATTGTACGGGCGTTACTTTGATGATGAAATGAACGAGCATTTCTTCAAAGACGTTGCCGAAAACTGTTATTTCCCAGCAACTGAAAGATTGTTGAGAGCTGCAAAAAAGTTTGAGGGACGTGAAAGACAGTTTAAGGTAAACTTCTCAATATCTAGTTCTTGGATTGAGCAGGCAAAAAAGTACCATCCGGAACTTATTGACATGTTGAATCGTTTTCCTGATTCAAGTATCGATTTTATCGGACAGGCTCACTACCACAGTCTTGCAGGTCTTTTCCATGACAAGGAAGAATTCAGATGGCAGTTAAACAAGCATAGATCAATAATTGAAGATACTTTCGGCACAAAACCGCAGGTCATGACCAATACAGAACTCATTTACCATAATGAGATAGGAAAAATTGCCTCAGAAGAAGGATACGAAGGCATATTCACAGAAGGAGTTCCTCGAGTACTTGGCTGGCGTTCAGCTAACTATTCATACACACAGCCAGATTTCGTCACTGAGAACGGCAACAATATCATGTTAAGAAACAGAAAGTTAACAGATGACGTAGGATACCGTTTCTCAGCTGAATGGTGGAATGAACATCCTTTAACCGCTGAGAAATATGCTTCATGGCTGGCTGCATCGGAGGGACAAGCATTAAACCTTTTCATGGACTACGAAACCTTCGGAGAACATCACTGGGAAGGCACAGGAATCCTCTGGTTCTTAGAAGATCTCCCACACCAAGTATTGAAACACGATAATCTAAAGTTTTCAAAAGTTAGAGAAGTAGCTCAGAACGATCCAGTAGGTAACTTTGACGCCTTCGAATACAACACTGTTTCTTGGGCAGACCAAGAAATGGATGCATCTGCATGGCTAGGAAACCCCATGCAGAAAATGCTGTTCAAGAAACTACAGAAAATAGAGCAAAAAGTCAAGCAAATCGATGATGAAAAAGTTACAGAAGTTTGGAGAAAAATGCTGACCTCAGACCACCTACACCACATTGCCACAAAGACTTACAACGACGGTAATGTACATAATTACTTTTCCTACTTTGACCACCCACACGAAGGATTCGCAGTTATCACAGAGCACTTGATGGATTTCCAGCAACAAGTAGAAAGAAGACTGAGGGCGTAATCAAAAGTTATATTTTTTAAAATGGACATAGTGAAGTGACTCATGTCAGGAAAATTTCTGCTAGGATATTTTTTGGGAAAAAACTCGAAGAAGAGGAAGAAAGAACGCAGAAACAGGATTAAATCATCTTTCAAAATCCTTGGTTACACAATACTAATCCCGATGATAGTGATAAGAGAGATTATTAGGTTCTTTAAGAAAAGATTACAGTAGGGTTGGTGAGTGCAATGAAAAATGCTAATATAGAAATCAAAGATGGGGAAAAAGTAAAGGTAGCTCATAGAGAGGTAGATTCAGATACCTGGGTCTTTGTCTGCCACGGTTTTGGCGGGAACAAAGAACGACAGTCCGAATACCTTGAACTAGCGGAAAAAGGGTTTAATGTAGCCACGTTAAGTTTCCGAGGAAATGGAGAGTCGGACGGAGAATTTATTGACCAAGACCTCACTTCAAGAATAGCTGATCTTAAGACAGTGGTAGAACATTTTGAGCCAGAGAAAACTGTTCTTTTCGGAACTAGCTTTGGCGGTAAAGTAGCATTCCATGCCTCCAGAGAATTAGAAGCTGACGCAATAATCGGCAAGGCTCCTGTAACCTACAAGGAGATCATGGATAAGTTTAGAAAAGTTGTAGAGAATAAAGGGAGATTCGAATATATTGATGGAAAGCCTATAGATGAGAGTTTCTTTGAAGACTTTGACAGCTATAGTTTTGAAGACATAGCAGATGAGATTGCTGTCCCTGTAGCAATTTTCCACGGTGCAGATGATACAACAGTGCACACCGAGTTCAGCTTCAAAGCAGCAGAAGCTCTAGATACTTCAGTCATGTTAGAGAAAATTGAAGGCGAGAAACACTCTTTTTCAGAAAATGGAAAAGATTACATGCTTAATGAGATGGTTTCCTGGTTAAAGAATAACGGATTCTAAAGGTTTCAAGTTTTTAGCTTTGGAACTTGTTTTGGTGAAGAGTATTTTAATCAGGAAAACGAATACGTAGACATGGAGGATCGTGTTGAGGAGTTGGTGGAATCTTCAAGAGAGGTATTGAAAGATGTATGTCTAGAAAATGGGGCGGTAGTTGCAGCGAACAGCGACAAAGAATACTATCCAAATGATGTAGCGAACTACCGTTTTGTATGGCCTCGAGACGCCGCCTACACACTCTATGCACTAGATATCTTAGGAGAAAATGAGGAGGAAGAAAAATTCTATGATTGGCTCATGGATCGAGCAGAAGGATTTGAAGACTCCGGGATAATATACCACCGATACTCTACGAACGGACCAAGAGATACTGATTTCGGATATCAGTTCCAGCCAGATCAAGCAGCTGCACTCCTTTGGTGTATACTGGAGACAAATGAGGAACTTGATGATAGAAAGGAAAAAATAGTTCACTTGCTGGCTGATGGATTGTGGAGCCAGTGGGACAAAGATAATTTCCATGAAAAAACACATGATCTTTGGGAAGAAAGGGAAGCACACCCCGATCTAAAAGAAAACTTCTCTTATACACTAGCAGCATCCTCTGAAGCACTTTACATCGCTGCAGATAGAATGGATGAGCAAAAATGGTTTAATACAGCAGAAAAAATGCGGAAAAGACTTGAACACCACAATTCTGAAAGACACGGTAAAAGATACTATCCAAGAACATTCGGTGATGTTGTAGATGAAACAGTCGACGCATGTAACCTAGGCCTGGTGTGGCCGTTTAACGTTGTACAGGAGGATGAAAAACTGAGGAACACAGTCGAATTAATTGAAGAAGAACTGATGATTGACGAAGGAGTAATGAGATACCCTGGAGACATGTATGACGGCATTATACACCATACAGAACACCTCAAGAAAGGAGCAGGTGCCTGGCCACTACTCACGTTCTGGTATTCTATTGCATTGCATGAATTAGGTAGAGAGGAGGAAGCACACCAAGTATTCGATGCACAGATTGAAAGAATAGACGGAAAATACATACCAGAACAAAAATTCAGTCGAGACCGTCAAGGAATTGAACCACTGGCGTGGAGCCACTCAATGTTTTTGATAGCAGCCAAGAAATTGGACAGAATTTAAGTTAAATCTGTCTTTTCCAAGGACCTATATCCTCTGTTTCAGCGAAGCTTTCAGTTAGGGAATTAACGAACTCTTCAAAGTTCTCAGAAAAGTCATCAATATTTTGTAAGGTCATTTCAATTCTTACAGTATCTACCTCTGTCACTTTATAAGTTCTGAGACCCAAACTTTCTGAATAATCCTCTGTATCTATTTGGCTTTTCTCGGGCAGTTTCCAATCATTCATTTCCTCATGAGGAACTAAATAGAAGACTATCTTTCCTTCCGAACTCCCATAGGGAACAAAAGTTCGCTTCAGATTATAAATTAAACCTTGAATAGATAAATCAGATTTTTCGATAAGAATACAATCAAAAATTTCTATTGCTACTCTCTTGTCGCTGGAAGTAAAGGTATTACCATCCATTCTTTCTCTTATTATGCCCTCTGTCTCCTTCTTGTCATATCTGGTCGACTGAACCCAAATCAAATAGGAAAAAAGAATTATTGCAATCTGACCTAACATCGATATCACTTCAACGCGTCAGAGTATATTCCTGTTGTCCAAGCACTGATTTGTTCCCATCTGAAGTTGTCTTCAACTCTTTCTCGCGCGTTTTCACCCATCCAGTCGCTCCATCCTGGATCGCTCAGAGCCCTCTCAACCTCATGTGCTATTGAAGCCGGATCTGCAGGATATGTATGGAGACCTGTGTATTCGTGTATTATTGTGTCTTTCATTCCTCCTGTATAGCTTCCAACAGTTGGTGTTTCACATGCCGCAGCCTCTAGAGGAACTATTCCAAACGGTTCATATACTGAAGGTGCCACAGTCATTTCTGCACGTTTCATCAGAGAAAGTAACTCATGGTCTGAAACATAGCCTGGAAAATGTACTTTTTCTCCAACCTGTGACTTAGCAATATTTTTGTAGTGTTCTGTTGCTCCAGAACCACACATGACGAATTTTGCTTCAGGATTATTGCCGATTATCTCAGGCATCGCTTCTATCAAGTGTCCTGGTCCTTTCTGTGGATACATTCTACCCACGAATAATACTATTTGTTCCCAGTCAAGCGCGTATTTGCTTTTATTCAAGTTTTCTGAGTGATTGTCGAACTTTTCCAGGTTGACTCCGTTTGGAATATAGTTTACTTTATCTCCTGGTACCTCGTAGTTGTGTTTTACTTCTTCTGAGAACTCCCTTCCTACAGTAATGACTTCTTCTGCCTCATATGTTCCATACCACTCTAGATTGTGGATAGTGCGTTGGTAATCTGAGTCAATTCCGTCCCTGCCTTTCTGAGTTGAGTGTACTGTGAACACCATTGGCAGACTAAGAGTATTTTTTATCCCTGTTGCACCTGGTACTGCCATCCAATCATGTGCATGTACTAAGTCGAAATCCTGTTCCTTAGCCAATTCGATCGCTTTCTTTTCCATTTGGTGGCCGAGATTCATAGCCCATGATAATGTGTTTGAGGCGGACTGGGATGCTGGCACTCTATGAATTTCAACACTGTCACGGTATTCTACTTCTTCCTCTTCCCCATAGGTTAGAACTACTGGTTCGTGCCCTTGATCTGCCATGGTTGTTGCTAAGTCTTCACAGTGAGCTGCGATACCACCTGCTTTGTAAGGCGGATATTCCCAAGTCACGAAAAGAGGCCTCATTTATCTCGCACCTTATCGATAGAATGTTTTTCCGATTCAAGCAATTTCAAAGTCTAGTTTTTCACCTGCTTTTCATCAGTAATTACCTCTTTGTAAGTGTTTAAAATCCTGTGTTGCCATCCTTCCTTCATGGGATCTATCATATGCAATTTTTCTTCTGGCGTATCTAGGTCGAAAAGTACCGAATTCCTTGTTTCATCCCTGTTTACCAATACTTTGTCTGCTTCATAAGTTCCTTGCCACTCTAATTCCGAGATGACCTCAGATTCTTCTGATCCGAAACCTCTTTCATTTTCAGTTGAATGAAGAGTCAAGGCGAATGCTGTTTCAAATTGTTTTGAAAGTGATATTGCTCCTGGAACAGTTGTCCAATCATTTGCATGAATAACATCAAATTCTTCCACTTCAGTCTCTTCGACAACTCTGCCTTTCATCTCATTGTTCATCATCATAGACCAGTTGTAAAGATTATCGCCTTCAAAATTCAAAGGGAAACGGTTAACGTTCACCTTGTCATCGATACTGTAGTAAGAACCATCATCAAATGAGACTATCGTAACCTCATTGTTTTCAGACACTAAGTACTCTGCCAAGTTCTTAACATACTCTGAGACTGCTTCTCCGTCACGTAGTTCTTTTGAAAGCAATAGTATTTTCATTTTTCAAACCTCTTTTGGAAACCTATTTCCTTGCTTTTCTCAACATCTGGCTGATTGAAAGGATTCACGTCTCTAATATTTGCGGAGTAAACTGCTAGATACTGCAGGAAAGCCATTAATTCTCCAGCAGACCTGTAATCAAGTTCTGTTAATGTTAAGGTTATATGAGGCATATCTTCACTTTCAAGTGCCTCTTTAACACCTCTGTACTCCGATTCAAGAGACTCAGAAAGGTTTTTACCGTCAAGATCTCCTAGTTCCCTATTTCTTAGTTCTATATCTTGAAGATTTTCGGGTATATTTACCTTACTTTTTTCATGGGTATCTGCATTGAAGAATAATGGTAGTACGTCCTCTTTGCCACCAAAGAGCCTCTGATTTGTGTGGTGTTGATACTCTGGACCAAGATCGCCGTATACAGTCATTCCTTCGCCTTTTTTGCATACTGTTTCATGCATCAACTGTATGAATAATGGTTGATAACCTAGCAGTCTCGTGGAATATACAGGGTTGAGTATTTGGTTGTATCCTTGTTCTTCTGCCTGGTAAAGACATGAAGCTAAGTGGCTTGCAGAGTTTTCAGACCCTTTCATTTTCGAATACATTTCCTCAAATCCTTTTCTTACCTCATCAACATCTATACCTAAGAAAGCTGCAGGCGTAAGTGCTGTTTCTGTACCTCCTGAGAATCTCCCTCCAACTTCAGGATGTTCAATCCACGGAAGGTCTTCTCTATCAACTATCTGTTTTAAGGCTCCATTATTGTCTGATGTGACGGCGAAAACCTGGTAATCTTTTTCCATGAAGTACATCAAAGATTCTATAACTCCTACTGTCGAGCCTGACTTACTGATAGGCATTACTACCGTATCTTCCTTGTCGAATTCTTTTGAGATCCTGTTGAGGTAGTCTGGCTCCATCGTCGTAACTATTCTAACATGTCCTTTAACTTCAGGCATGAACATGTATAGAAGAGCTCGGAAACTGGTTACCGACCCCCCATTTCCTATCAGTATCAGGTTTTCTTTGGAGTTCTCTTCTGCTGCTTGTTTAATAGCCTCTAGATCTGGTTCGACCTGTTCAAAATTTGGTTCTATCTCCTCTACTTCTTTCTCGTGTTCATCAATCCCTTCTATCTCGATCTCGAAACTCATTTCTGTTTTTTCACCGCTTTCTGATGTGCTTCCATATAGTTTTCACCTAATTTCTGCCACGAAGTTAACTGCGCAAGCTTCCTGGCATCGTGTTTCCTCTCCGTTATCTCAGTCTTAGATAAACCCACTATTTCATCTATCATTTCAGCCAGGTCATCTTTTGATTCATTGTATTGATTGTTTTTTCTTTCCAGAATGTTAATCCCTTCCCTTTCATTTGCCTCAGTTTTTTCCTCGAGAAATTGCCCGAACCCAGCCATGTCAGTCGTTATGGAAAGTGCTCCGTTAGCCGCTGTCTCAACCGGTGTATAACCCCATGGTTCGTAGTAACTTGGGAAAATACCTGCCGATGATGCCACAACCGCGTCTTGATAATCCAAGTTTAGAAGCTTGTCACCTACTGACAGGTAAGAAGGATAAAAAATCACTTTCACCCTGTCACTTAGAGAGTTAGTTAAGCCATTTCGTTCTAAAGCATCTAGAATGTCGTCTCCCTCGTAATTAAGGTCATATGCGCACAGAGGAGGATTTTCCTCTTTTTGGGAATGAAAATTGCTTTTCAAGGAGTCTAACTTGGCTTGAGTTTGAATGATTTCATCGATGTTTTCACTTGGTGTTTCTCCAGAAGTTATTGACGAAAGAATTTTTTCTCTCAATTGAGGGATTAAAGAGTCAACCTGTTGTTCGATTTCTTCAAAAATTGAGATATTTTCCAGCACCTCACGTTTCTGACCCTTAACATCTGCAGGGACAAAAAAGAAGACGAAGAACTCTTCCCCATCTCTCTCATTGAGATCCCCAAGAGCGTCAATCAACAGATCAATACCCTTGTTATGGAACTCGTACCGGCCCGAAGTGAACAATATTCTCGGATCATCCTGCAAGTTTACGTCATAATAAGGCTCAAAATAAGCTCGAAGGAACTTCTTTACGTCCTGCTTTTTTTCAGTATGGTTATAGGACAGTTCTTCTAGGCTTGGATACTCTTCAACGTTAAAACCATTTGGAAGTATCTTATCAGGCTCAACACCCAGTACAGCTTTTGCCTCCCTGCCTGTGACTTCACTGACAGTCGTGAAGATATCTGCTTCACTTGCAGAAACTTTTTCCACTTGATGCTTTGGTTTCACTCCGTTTTCTTCTGCCAGTTCTTGATCAACTTTTCCTTCATTCACTGCAGATTGCAGGTCGAAGTCTGAGCTTGAAAGGGCTCTCCCCAATACAGTGGCATGAGTTGTAAACACTACTGGGCTTTCAAAGTAGTGCATGGCCGTTCCTGAAAGCCATTCATGCAGTTGAACCACAGTATGACCACCCATATGTTCTTCAAGTTTTTTGATTAGTTTTCCAACGGCGTAACACCATTCAAGTGGTTCTTCAAACTCTCTGCCAGATTCCAGAGAATCAATCTGGAATTCTTCCCACAAAAAAGTCTTTATTTCATCAACGTCTTTATTCAAACCTTGAGAATCTACAAGTATGCATCTTGGTTTATTTGATACGTTCCATACACCGTAGTGGTATTTTGCACCTGTTTCCTCCTTTAGTTTGTTGAATATTTGCTCGAATTCGTGGTCCTCTGTTTTTATGAAGTCTTCTCGTGCTGATTCCTTGTTGTAGAATCCCACTGCGAGGTAGTTTTCACCATAGAAATCCTGCATCTTACCAGACTTGGATTTCAGAACCTGGTATATACCTCCGACCTTGTTAGCTACTTCGAAAGAAACCTCTATCAGGTTTTCAGGACTCATGTGAAATTATTGTGGCTTCCTGTATTAAAACACGTCGAATGTTTATTTTGCCACTTTCAGGTTAAAATACGGGTTTTATACCTTGAGGCGCCGAGTCAATTGTTATGAAATACCATTTAACTGAAAACCTTGAGCAAAACAAGGGTGTGGTATCCAACCTACATTGTTTTCTAGATAGGCATCTTGACACCGGGTTCAAGACCAAGTGGAGTGGAATGTGGTCTCCACCCTACAAATTCCTTGACTATTACGCATTCAAGGTAAACGGAGATTGGCTTGGACCAGAAACACTTCAAGCCACAGAATACGGCGAGGAGATGGTTTTTCACCACGAAACAGATAGTCTAAGAATAAAGGAAAAAGTTAAGGCGCCAGCGACAGTTCCAGGAATACAATTAGAGTTAGAGTTTGAAAACAAGCTCGAAAAAAAGAAAGCTGTACACGTAGTGCTTGAACCAGGAGTGGACATTAGAGAGAAATCCATTGATATTGATGAATCTGATTACGATGTTGAAAGAGGACCTAACCGAGTGACTGTTTCCAGGAAAGGAAGAAAGCTGATGATATCGAGCGAAGAAGATTTTGAAGTAAATGGAAAACCCTATAAGGAAGAGCATTATCCAGAAGAAAAACAAGAATACCTTGTACCAGGCAAAATTTCGTTCAAAAAAGAATTTGAGGAAAAAGAAAGTCTAGAAATAGAGTTTACTACCTCTAACGGAACATTTGGAGAATTAGAAGATATTAACCAGAGTATTGAGCTCGAAGGCTTGACAAGACTATTTAATTACAGTATTGAAAGCATGAAGAACCTCGTGTACGACAGAAATGGAATGGGTGTGATAGCCGGACATCCCTGGTTCCAGTCTTACTGGGCCCGAGACACTTTTTGGACAGTTCTAGGCCTTATTGACGTGGGTTACTTCGAACTATCAGAAGACATACTAACCAAGTTTGCAGAAGAAGACCTGCCGGGAAAAATCAATCTTGAACCAAGTTCTGAAGAGAATCTTGAACGTTCGGACACCTATCCTTTGTTTGTAATTGCTGCTGATAAGCTTGAAAGACACTTCAGAACGAACGACGTGATTGAAGAAGCTAGAGAAAAGGCAGTCAAACACTTAGAGATAGATGAAGATGGAGTGGTGGCTCACGATAAAGACGGTACCTGGATGGATACTCTTGAAAGAGAAAAAGCAGTAGATTTACAGAGTCTGTGGCTTGAAGCCGCCAAAATAGAAGACCTAGACAAGGAAGAAGATCTTGAAGAGGGTTTAAACAAGTTCAAAAATTCTGATTATGTGAGGGATAATCTTGGGAGCCAAGACTTCCAAAGTATTAACCCTGTTATTCCTTTGATGTTCGGACATTTTGACAAAGAAGACGGAGTTTCTTTTCTGGAGAAAATCAACGCCGAATTCTCCTCTACGTATGGTGCTAGAACAAGGAGCGTTACGGATCCAGGATATGAAGCCGGAGGATACCACACCGGGAGCTCTTGGGGTTTAACGACAGGATGGGCTGCAGCAGCCAACATCGAATACGGAAAAAATACCGAAGGCAGGAATTTCTTGGAAAAAATGAACCAGTTCATAGACAGAAACCAGTTAGGAGCCCTACCAGAAATAGTCAACTCAGAGACAGGAAAATCACTGGGCTGCAATGAGCAAGCATGGAGCGCAGGACTCATCACACACGTTATAGACACATACCTGTTGGGCATCAAACCAGAAAACCCTGAAAAAGCGAAAATAAGTCCTGCAGATGGATTAAACTGCAAAAGAATAGGAAAGAAAATTGGGGAAAACAGCCTTGACATCAAGGTAGAGAATGGAGAGGTTGAGATACTTAATGATCCAGACATGGAAATAATAATAGAGTGAATTCAATGATAATCGTTAATTTCAAGGGATACAGTGAAGCAATGGGAGAGAAAGCAGAGAAACTTGCAGAAAAATGCCGCAAGGCCTCTGAAAACACTGGGAAAGAAGTAGCAGTCTGTCCACAACCCCAAGACATTCAAAGAGTTGCAAGTACAGGAGTAGAAACAATTGCACAACACGTAAGCAGAAAAGATACTGGCAGCCACACCGGACATGTAATGGCTGAAGGAGTGAAGAGAGCAGGAGCCACTGGAACAATGATTGATCACTCTGAAAGAAGACTTGAACCCGAAATTATTGAGAAAACAGTGGAAAAAAGCAAAGAAAAAGACTTGAAAACCATTCTTTGTGCTAAAACACCTGAAGAAGTTGAAAGATTCTCAAAATTCCAGCCAGACTACATCTCCATTGAACCACCTGAACTCATAGGAGGAAACACCGCTGTTTCTACAGCCAGGCCAGAAATGATAGAACAGGCCGTGGAAAAAACAGTTGATGGTGTTGAGACACTTGCCGGAGCAGGCATCAAAAACAAGGAAGACGTTGAAAAGGCAGTCGAACTAGGTTGTTCTGGCATCTTAGTCGCATCCGGAGTTGTTAAGTCCGAAAATCCTCAGGAAAAACTTGAAGAACTTTGTGAAGGATTATGAAAGAAAAATGGAGAATGAGATACCAAGAATCCACTGAATTAATAGGAAAGAGTAGGGTAAATATGTTGACAGGGTTTAATGCCAACATTGATCTTTTATATAGCCTTGAGGATCTCAAAATAGATCTTGAAGAGGTTGACAAAGAATTAGTTAACCCTGTTGAGAGCATCTCCGATCTTAAATCGACTCTGAAGTACTGTGTGGAGAATGGTGAAAACGAAGAAGTGAACGGTGAAGGATTTCATGAGTTGATGCCTAATATTGGTGAAAAAAGGATTGGTGGTCAAGCAGGGATAATGGCTAACTTTCTCTCAGGTTTCGATAACTACGTGGTATTTCACACACCTCTTTTATCAGATGAACTTGCAAACATGATCAGCTCTGAAGTAGTAAGTCCTGTAATGGAAGGCAAACTTTTACTGAAAAGAGTTCAAGAATCTTCAAACACTGATAGGACAAAGAAAAATACTATAATAGAATTCAATGGAGAAAAGACAGGTCGATTAATTGTTTCTGATAAATTAAGAGGGTTCGGGCCGTACTTCAGATCCGGAGTGGAAGACAATTTTGAAGCTCTTGAAGACGAGATAGATCGGATGATTCTCTCAGGTTACCAAAACATAGATGGAAATCTTGAAACCAAACTTGAAAAGGCAGAAAAACAATTAGACAACATTGAAACAGATAAACACCTTGAATACGTGGCAATGGAGGATCAAAAATCTGAAAAAGTGTTTAAAACTGTTTTAAACAAGTTTGAGAGTATAGGAATGGATGAAACAGAGGCAAAACAAATCGCAAAGTTTTCAGAAGTAGAAATAGAAGGAGATAGTCTTAATTCTGTGGAAGCCTTAAAGCTTTCAAAGGAACTAATCAAAGAAAAAGACCTTTCACGTGTACACATTCACACTTATCGTTACCAACTATGTGTGAGCTCCATTGATTACGATATAGGAGCGGAAAAGATTAGAAAGAGCGTGTTGTTTGGAGAAGCCTGTGCCACCCAAATGGCCGATCAAGGAAGCATACCTAGCCGAAAAGACATGGAGCAATTCGATCTTGAAGATAAACACGTGCATAAGGGAGAACCACTCGAAAAACTAAGTCACGAATTAGGAGAAAAGGATTTTGCTTCAGAGGGAGTATATGAAAATAATGAATTCAAAATAGTGGCAGCTCCGACATTAATCCACGAAGATCCTGAAAGATTGGTGGGTATGGGAGATGTCATTTCTTCAGGTGCTTTCACTGCAGAGTTGAAGTAATTAACTTTTCTCTTCTATCAATTTCTTTACTTTTGTCTCAACTCCTTCTAAGATCCTTTCTAGATCTTCTCCTGTGTCTGCCTCACATCTGACGCTCATCTTGGGTTCTGTGCTTGAAGGCCTGACTAATGCCCAGCCTTTCTCGAACTGTACCTTGACACCATCTTTGTCAGAGGTCTCCTGATTTGAGTATGCTTGAGCGAATGCCTCCGTAACTTCTTGTTTGGCTTCTTGAGGACAGTCAATCCTGAGTTCCGGTGAAACAGGATAATCAGGGAAACCGTCTAATTCAATTGACAAATTTCTTTCACTTACTATTTTTGACATTAATGCAGCCGCAAAAAGACCGTCATCCCATGGAAAATCAAAAGCTGGGAAGTAGAAATGTCCTGAAAGTTCTCCAGCAAAAACCACGTCTTTTCCCTCGTGTATCCTTTCCGAGATAAAAGTGTGTCCAACTCTTGACTCTTCAGGACTCCCTCCGTGCTCCTCTATTTTTTCTTTTACCAATTTTGACGCCCTTAAATCGTATACTATAGTTCCTTTTCCATTTTTCAATGATTCTTCTGCGAACAATGCTATGACTTCATCCTCATCGATGTAACCAAATCCAGGCAGGATGAATCCTGCTCGGTCTCCATCACCATCAAATATAATCCCTAAGTCTTCATCACTCATGCCAGACTCCAATTCCTCTCTAGCTTCTTCATTCCCTGGATCTGCCAAATGATTTGGAAAATCACCGTCCACTTCTTCATTGATCATTTTAACCTTGCAACCTAATTTCTCGAATAGTTCACGGGCCAAAACACCTGTAACACCGTTACCACAGTTCAAAGCTACATCAATATCAAGTATTCCTATTTCATCAATGACAGTGTCAATGTAGTCCTGTTTCAGATCGATACTAGTTTTCTCTCCTTCTCCTGTTTCAAAGTTCTCTGATATGTATATATCTTCTATTTTCTTCATGCCTCCCTTTCTTGACATTGCTAATGCTCCTTGCAAGTTAAATTTAAAGCCTGTGTATTCTGGCGGATTATGAGATGCTGTTACAACTGCAGCAGATTTAAAATCATTGTCAACTTGGCCAAAATAAACTAAAGGACTTGGAACCATACCTGCAAAACTAACATCAGTTCCAGTTGAAAGAACGCCGTTAATAAATGAATTAGTTATTTTACCACCGTGTTTTCTTCCGTCTCTTCCTACTAAGACTTCTTCGGCTTCGATAAACGTTCCATAGGCTTTTCCAACTTTTTCAGCTTCTTTTTCACTTATTTCATCCGGGTACATTCCTCTTAAGTCATAGCTGTGAAAGAACTCCACCATTTTTTTCTCACCAATATTCCTCTAATACTTGTTTTTCTTCTTTATACTTATCTCCTGTTTTTTCATAAGTTTAGTATACTTAAGTTGTTCCAATGAATTTTCTGTCTATTTTTTACAGAACGGCGCGAATTAGACGCGGAGATGCATTATTGAATCTCCTACAGCCTTGCCGATATTTATTCTAAGGTTGAGTCCTACTGGTTAGAAAATTTTTCTTTAAAGTTATTCGACTTTTGATAGTCTTGCAAACATTCTGTTTCATTCCAGACGCTAAAGATACTTTCCACAAAATTTCAAATCATTGATAAACAATAATTGAAGGAGTAAAAACTATTTAGAAAATCTAGGAAGATTAAATAAGTTCTATCTCATCCATCTTGTACTTGAGCTTGGTTTTAAGTCCTCTTTCCGGCGGCTCCTCCCCTCTCAGTCTGTGAGCAACGTCTTGTATAGCATGTGAAGCTCTTGAATCAGGCTTGTGAGAAACAACAGGGTTTCTGAGAGCAATAGCTTCTCTGACATGCTTATGGTCTGGAACCCTACCTATCACGCTTTCTCCTACTAGTTCTTCAACATCTTCATGTTCTACTTCGTGATCTTCTTCTCTTACCTCATTTAGTACGAGACCTAGTACTTCTCTGTCTTTCTGGTCTGCAAGCTTCTTGGCACCAAGAGTATTTGTCAAAGAAGGCAACTCGGGCTTTGAAACAAGTAGAACTTCATCTGAGGCCTCTACAGCTGCTTCAACTTCGTCACCAACGCCTGCTGCTGCATCAATAAGAACATAATCTTTGTCTCCTAGGAAGTCTATTAAGGAGTGTTTCAAGTTTTCAGCTTGTGATTCAAAGTCTAGTATTGAAGCTGGAAGTACTGATACTCCTTCAGGGTGTTTCGCAAGTGCTTGTGTTATGTAGGCTTCTCCCTCTAATACATCATTTAGAGATACCTCTTGGAAGCCCATCCCGAAGTGCTGGGCTACATTTGCTCCGGAGAAGTTTCCATCTATAATAACTACATCTTCTCCATGTTTTGACATTGCAACCCCGATATTCGAGGTCATTGTAGTCTTTCCTACTCCTCCCTTTCCGGAGACGACAGATATAACTCGGGTCATAGTAAATAGTCTTAGTTTCCCGCATTAAAAAGACTATCCACGTATTGAATTAAGTGAATCTGTCTAGAATCTTGTCTAGAAGCCCTGGCTCTTGTATATCTGGCTCATATCGGATACCTGCTACGGTAGCAGCCACACCTTTGAACCTTTCAGAAACATGATGATCTGGTTCATGATGAACTATTGGTTTTTTGACTGAAAGTGCTTCTTCAACTTTCTCATGGTGAGGAATCTCCATTATTACTTCATGACCGATCATTGATTCAACCTCATCCTTATCAAGTTCGGATTCATGGCCTTTGACCATGTTAAGTACTACTCCAGTGATTTCTGTACCTGTTTCTTCTGCAATATCTACTGTTTTCAGTGCATCAGTTACTGCCGGAAGATTTGGATTAGTTACAACTAGTATTTCGTCTGATGCCTCAATAGCTGAGATTGATTCCTGCCCTAGTCCTGCTGCAGAGTCAACAAGTACAAAGTCCGGTTCGCCGACTGCGTCAAGAAGTACGTCCGAAAGATTATCTGGAGAAGTATCTCTTAAGTCATCGACAGATAGTCCTGCCGGTACTACACGTAGACCAGAGTCATGTATATACATTGCCTCTGTGATATGCGCATCTCCCTTCAATACATCATGAAGAGTTGTAGGGTATAGTGGTATTCCTATGTGGAATCCTAGGTTTGGATTTGTTAAGTTGGCGTCCAATACTATTGTGTCTGCTCCAAAGTTTGTAAGTGCTGCTCCAATGTTTGCGGTCGCCGTTGTTTTACCGACCCCTCCCTTTCCACTACTTACACATATCAATCGGGTCATAGGGTAGAATCTGGTTTGATCCTTTAAATTAGTAGTGAAAAGAGGCGATTAATAAACTAGAACAGATTGAAATAAATTGATTACACGAACTTCTGTATGGGCGACGAATTCGAGGACAGAATGAATAGCATTGAGTCAAAATGGCAGCAAAAATGGGATGAAGAAAGACTTTTCGAAGTAGATCCTAATGCAGATGACAAGTTCTACATAACTGTAGCATATCCTTATCCCAGCGGAGGAATGCACATGGGACACGTCGGAACATATACACTGCCAGATGTTTTCGCCCGATTCAAGCGCATG
>Ga0102939_1000363_pt1 | contig 16766 bp, 16 predicted proteins | sample SalPon2_B_H2O_MG_FD_78214 | JGI IMG/M metagenome (GOLD analysis project Ga0102939, IMG submission 78214) | Salt pond water microbial communities from South San Francisco under conditions of wetland restoration - Salt Pond MetaG R2_B_H2O_MG | ecosystem: Environmental > Aquatic > Non-marine Saline... | reverse complement strand
CTGACGACGCACCTCTACACCGAGAACCGCGACCTCGACGAGAACGACCTCCCCCCTCGCTTCCGGCAGGTGTTCTGGTCGGCCGACGCCGCCGAGGACGCGCCGGGCGGCGTCGAACGACCACTTAAAGCGACGAGCGAGACCACTCGAACCGCCACCGGCGTCGAACGACCCTGGGAGGCCGTCTCGGACCTGCTGTTCACCCAACGCACCGAATTCTCGGGCGAGATATCGCTGACGCAGCCCGCGATGGCCTTGGAGTGGTACCGCGACCACGCCGACGCCGACCGGATCGCCGAGAACCCGACCGTCGTCGCCGCGCTCGAGGCCGACGAGGAGCTCGACGCGCCCGTGACTCACGAGGAGTCGCGCGACACCGTCCGGCCGATCCAGGCCGACCGCGTCTGGATCGACGCCCTGTTAGAGGAGTACTTCGAGGAGGACGAGGACGGCGAGATGCTCGACCTCGTCAACGTGCAGGCCCCCGAAGAGATCGAGATGACGCTCGCCGACCTCGTCCTCACCGGCGACCAGGAGGGGGAGATCCAGAAGATCGTGAAGGCGATCGAGCACCGCGAGTACCTCGCGAGCATCGGGCTCCGCGAGATCGGGAAACTGCTGTTCGTCGGGCCGCCGGGAACCGGGAAGACGACCGTCTCGCGTGCGCTCGCCCACGAGCTCGGCATCCCGCTCGTCGAGGTGAAGATGTCGATGATCACGAGCCAGTACCTCGGCGAGACGGCGAAGAACGTCGAGAAGACGTTCGAGGTCGCCAAGCGCCTCTCCCCGTGTATCCTCTTCATCGACGAGTTCGACTCGGTCGCGAAGACCCGTCGCTCCGACGAGCACGCCGCGCTGAAGCGCGCGGTCAACACCCTCCTCAAGTCGATCGACGAGGTGTCGCTCGTGCGCGACGAGGTCCTCCTCATCGGCGCGACGAACCACCCCGACCAGCTCGACGCGGCCGCGTGGCGCCGCTTCGACGAGATCGTCAACTTCCCCAAGCCCGACCGGGACATGCGCTCGGACATCCTCCGGGTCGTCACCCGCGAGATGAAGATCGCCGACTTCGACCCCGACGAGGTCGCCGACCGGACGAGCGGGCTCACGGGCTCCGACCTCCGGATGGTGCTCCGCGAGGCCGTCCTCGGCGCGCTCACCGAAGACCGGATGACGATCACGCAGGAGGACGTGATGGAGGCCGTCGCGGACTTCGAAGAGCGCGATAACCTCAAGAACATGGACATGATCGACGGGGAGGGCGCCGAGGTGCTCGGCGAGACGGACCCCGGCGAGCAGGACCACACGCACGACGGCGAGCCGTCGCACGGGGACGCCGCCCACGACCACGGCGCGCACAGCCACTCGCACGACTGACGGCGGCCGACGCTGACACGGCCTCGCCCCGTTCACTCCTCCCGTCTGACTCCCACGACCGTGTAGCCGAAGCCCCGGTCGACGATCCGCGGGTCGAAGCCGGCGTCGTCGAGCGCGGCCGCGAGGTCCCGCGGCGTCCGGAACCGCGACGCCATCCGGACCGCGTTCTCGGCGGCGACGAGGGCGCGTCCGAGCGGGTGCGACGGATCGAACTCGCGGATCACCAGCGCCCCGCCCGGCGCGAGCACCCGTGCGGCCTCTCGGATCGCGGCCTCCTGATCGGGGAGGTGGTGGAACGCGTCGACGACCGTCACCGCGTCGACCGCCGCGTCCCGGAACGGGAGTCGACCCGCGTCGCCGGCGACGGCCGAGAGGCCTCTGCCGCCGCGGGCGCGACCGAGCATTCCGAGCGAGGCGTCGACGACCGTGATCTCCGGTCCCGTCAGCGCGGCGGCCGCGCGCCCGGACCCGCCGCCGACGTCGAGCAGGCGGTCGATCGGCCGCGTCGCGTGGGCCAGGCCCGCGGCCAGCGCCGCGCCGTTCGCCGGCGGCATCACGCGGTCGTACAGGGGAGCCACCCGATCGAAGAAGCCGACGTCGCCGAGGCCGTACATGGTCGCTCTCGGCGCCGGCGTCACTTAAATAATCGCGCGGGCGCCGGTCCGCATTTACGTGAACGCGACGTACCGGGCCCATGGAGTACGCGGTCCTCGGCGAGCCGAGAGCGGGGACGACGCTCCGACTCGACTACCGGGCGTTCGCCTACGCCGGGAAGTTCGTGCTCGGATCACCCGGGAAGGCGGTCCTCCGGACCCCGGACGGCTCCCCGGCGGTGCCCGAGTGGGAGCCGGACGAGACGCTCCCGCCGACGGTCGACGCGGCCGAGTTCGACGACGACGTGGTCGCCGCCGTCTCGTTCTCGCCGGACCGGACCGACGCCGACCGCTGTCGCCTCCGCTACGTCACCGTCCACGTCGCGCGCCGAGGCGTGGGGCTCGGCCCGCGGCTCGTCGACCGCACCGTCTCGCACCTGGCCGCCGCCGGCTACGACCGGGTCCGGATCGCCGTGAACAACCCGTTCGCCTACGCCGCGCTTTATAAATGCGGCTTCGCGTACACCGGCGAGCGGACCGGCCTCGCCGAGCTGGAACTGGAGCGACCGACGGCCGAACCGGCCGTCGACGGCGAGCCGACCACCGCGGTCACCGCAGCCGGTCCGGACGGCGCGCGGTACCGCGACGGTCTCCGCGTCTTCCTCGAGGAGGACCGCGATCTCTCTCCCCGTGAGAAGCGCTTCGTCGCGGAGCGGCTCGGGGAGGGCGCAGAGTCGGCGTAGTCGCGGAAGTCACCGTCGTCGACCGGCTCAGTTCAGCGCCCAGATGCCGTAGTTCAGCGCGGTCGCGAAACAGACCCACGCGAGGTAGGGGACCAACAACAGCGCGGCCCGTCGGTCGACCCGGTCGAAGGCGGCCATCGTCGCGACGACGAGCGGGAGGAGCGCGACCAGCACGAGGAGGCCGAGGTCGGGGCGTTCGAGCCCCCAGAAGACGGGCGACCACACGACGTTGACGCCGAGTTGGACGGCGAACAGGCCGAGCGCGGTCCGGGCGTCCCGCGCGACTCTCGGCGCGTCGGCGAGGGCGACCGCGTCGCGCCCCCGGCGGTAGACGAGCGCGGCGGCGACCCCGAGCATCGCGTAGAGTATCGGCCAGACGACGCCGAACGCCCAGCCCGGCGGGTAGTACGACGGCAGGTCCAGCCCCGCGAACCAGGCGCTGTCGGTCGCGGTGAAGGGGACGCCGACCGCGCCGATCAGGTTGACGGCGACCGCGGCGCCGACGAACAGGAGGGCGTCTCGGCGGTCCGGGAGCCGGGAGCGAACGGCGCTTTCCATGTCTCGCGGTACGCGCCGTGAGCGGTTAAAATGCGCCGTCGAGCGGGCGCGACGGCGCGGTCGGAGTCCGGACGCCGACGCCGCGGCGGTTCAGATGTCGTCGTAATCCTCTCGGAACGTCTCGAGCGTCGCCGCGAGCACGCCGATGACGATGGGGCCGACGAACAGCCCGGTGAACCCGACGGAGTAGATCCCGCCGAACACGCCGAGGAGGATCACCGCGGGGTTCAGGTGCGCCTGCTGGTCGATGACGATCGGGCGGGCGTAGTTGTCCACCATCGCGATGACGAACACGCCGTACAGCGCGAGCAGCACGCCGGCCGTGACCTGGTCGATCACGACGAGGTACGCCGCGGCCGGCCCCCAGACGAAGAACGCCCCGATCAGCGGCAACAGCGCCATCACGGCCATGACGAACGTCCAGAAGACGACGTTCGGAATGCCGGCCGCCCAGAGGCCGATCCCCGCGACCAGCGCCTGCAGCAGCGCCACGACGATGTGCCCGATCACCACGCCGCGAGTCATCGCGTTGATGCGGTCGACGAGGTCCGACGTCACCGCCGCCGGGAGGGGGCTCGTATCGCGGACCCACTTCACGAACGCCGGGCCGTCGAGCAGCGCGTAGTAGACGAGGAACAGCGCCAGCGAGAGCCCGACCGAGGCGCGGAGCGCAGTCGTGACGACCCCGCTGACCCCGCCGAACAGCATGTTGACGAGGATCTGCCCCACCGTCGAGAGGAGCTCGCCGACCTCGACCGCCTCGCCGGTCACCGACGCGATCTGCGCCTCGACCGCCGCGACGTCGACGTCCGCGTTCCCCCGCGCGATCGCCGTCAGGTCCCGGACGAACACCCACGAGATGTACGCGAGCGGAAGGATGACGGCGACGATAGACGCGACGACGAGCGCGATCCCGGACAGCATCCGGCTCAGCCGACGCGACACCGACTCGCGGAGGCGCCCTTCCAGCCCGCGGTGAATCCCCTTCGAGAGGCGCACGTGGAACGGGTAGAGGATGTACGCGAGGATCGCCGACGCGATGACGTACTCGACGAACGGGAGGATGACGAACAGCGTCAGCAGCGCGACCGTGGCGATCAGAAGGAGGAGAAACGATTGCCCGCGGTTCATGTCGGTCACTCTCGCCGCCGCGGCTTAAACGTGGCCGGCACTCGCAGCGGTTCGACGGCCGGAGAGTGGGCGGCGCTCGCGGTGAGACCGCTCGCTCGTCGGGTGCGTTACGCGCTCGCCTCGTCCTCGTCGAGGCCGGGGGCGGCCGCGGGGTCGACGTCCTCCGGCTCCTCGGTCTCGCCGCCCACGATCGTCTCGCCGTCGTCGGTCTCGACGTACACGTCGTCGGCGAAGCCGGCGAGCGCGTTCTCGTACTCGGCCGTCTCCAGCCGCTCCGGCGTCGCCGGCGCGTCGGCGATGCCCCCGGCCGGTCGGAACTCGCCGAGCGGGTCGTCGATCGTGATCCCGTGCTCGGCGAAGAACGCCTCGTACCGGCGGTAGTGCTCCTCCAGCTCTCCCCCCGGTATCTCCATCATCTCCGTCCAGCCGTAGTTGAAGAAGTCGAAGTTCGCCTGCACGTGGGTTATCTCGCGGGCCTCGGCCTCCGAGAAGCTCGCCTGCAGGGCGGCGACGTAGGTGTCCATCGTCGCGTCGAAGAAGTCGTCGAGGTGCTCGCGGCGCTCCTCGCGGCGCTCCTCGTCGGCCTTGTTGAGGAAGATGCTCGTGTGGAGGTCGACCAGCTTGTCGTTCGCGATGTCGCCGACGACCGGCGTGGTCAACGCCTTTTTCGCGGCCCAGTGGCGGATGTTCTGCCGGATCTTCATACGCGTCGTTGGGTCGGCACGGTCTTGAATCTGTGGCGTCTCGGCCGCCTCCGACCGCGTTTCGGCCGGCGGTCGCCTCGCCGCTCGGACCGCCCCAACCGTTATTGCATAGTATACACAATATTAACGCGAGATGAACGACAACGAGACGGACGACTGGGCGCGGCGGATCGAACGGGAGCGTCGCGAGAAGGAGGCGCAGTTCCGCGACTCGGCGCGGTCGCCGCTGCCGATAGAGATGCGCGGCGACGCGTTCCCCGGGCTCTCGTACTACGATCCGGACCCGGCCTACCGGTTCGAGCTCCCGCTCCACGAGCACGACGAGAAGGAGACGCTGACCGTCGAGACCACCGCCGACGGCGAGCAGACGTACCGGCGCTGGGGGGAGTTCCGCTTCGAGCTCGACGGCGAGACGCGCTCGCTACAGGCGTATCGCCCGACCGACGGCTCGGACCGGTTCTGGGTGCCGTTCCGCGACGAGACCAACGGCGAGGAGACGTACGGGGCGGGGCGGTACCTCGACCTCATGCCCGACCGCGACCGCACGGACGGCGAGTGGACGCTGGACTTCAACGTCGCGTACAACCCCACGTGCGCGTACAACCACGCGTACGAGTGCCCGCTGACGCCCGCGGAGAACTGGCTCGACGTCCGGGTCGAGGCCGGCGAGCGCGACTTCCCCGCCGACCCCGCCGGTGCCGGCGATCACGAGGGGGAGTAGACCCGAGGGCGGACCCGAGCGGGAGAGTATCACGGTTGTCAACGCGGATGGCAACCCACATTAACCCCGAATCCGAACGGCCGCACATGAGCGATTCGTACGTGATCATCGGGGACGGTATCGCGGGCGCGTCCGCGGCCGAGACGCTCCGCGAGGAATCGCCTGACGCCGAGATCACGGTTCTCACCGACGAGGGGGAGTCCCTCTACAACCGGATCCTGATCAAAGAGTACGCGAAGGGGAAGCTCCCGGAAGCGCCGATCTCGATCCATCAGGAGGAGTGGTACGAGGATCACGACGTCGACCTCCGGCTCAACACGGTCGTCGTCGACATCGACGTCGAGAACGACGCGGTCCGCACCCACGAGGGCGAGACGTTCGAGTACGACTCCCTCCTGCTCGCCATCGGCGGCACGCCGCAACAGCTGCCGGTCGAGAACGCCGACGCGGACGGGATCCACCACTTCTGGACGTTCCAGGACGCCCGCCGGATCAAAGAGAGCGTCGAGGGCGCCGAAACGGGCGTCATCGTCGGCGCCGGCCTCCTGGGCATCGACTTCGCGGCGATCTGCGGCGCGCAGGGCGTCGAGGCGAAGTACCTGATGCGCGGCGACTGCTGGTGGCGCTACGCGCTCTCGGAGGAGGGCGCGGAGATCATGCACGACGCGATGCGCGAGCGCGGCGTCGAGCCGGTCTTCGACTCCGGCGTGGACCACTTCGAGGTCGACGACGACGGCCGCGTCGAGGCCGCGGTCGACCCCGACGGCGAGCGCTACGAGTGCGACTTCGCCGGCGTCGCCATCGGCCTGAACTTCAACACCGAACTCGTCGAGGACACGCCGCTGGAACTGGACAACGGCATCGTCGTCGACGAGTACATGCGCACCAACGTCGACAACGTGTTCGCGGCGGGCGACATCACCACGTTCAACGACCTCGTCCTCGGCGAGCAGGCGAAGAACGGGTCGTGGGGGTCGGCGAAGGAGCAGGGGACGGTCGCCGCCCGCAACATGACCGAGTACGGCAGCGAGACGTTCGAGTGGGTCTCCTCGTACTCGATCACCCACTTCGACTTCCCCTTCCTCTCGTTCGGTCACCCGACGCTCGGCGACGACTCCGTCGAGGCGACCACGGGCGAGAACGAGTGGCGCCGCGTGGCGCTCAAGGACGGCAAGGTCGTCGGCGGCGTCCTCATCGGCGACCTGTCGCCGCAGTCCGCGTTCAAACAGCTGATGCGCGAGGGCCGCGACGTGAGCGGGCAGACGGACCTCCTCATGGAGCCCGGCTTCTCCGTCGACGACCTGGCCGCGACGACCGAGCAGTAGCGCCGCCACCGCCGGCGAATAGTAGCGCTGCTACCGCCGGCGAATTCGCGTTCGGCGTGCGCGTGCGAGCCAATAGCTTTTCACCTCCCTCAGTCGTACGCTCTCCGTATCGATGTCTCGCGACCCGTCGGACGATTCGCCTCCGCGGCCCGGAGACGACTTCTTCGCCTCGTTCGTGGAGGGGTGCGCCGATCCGGTCGTCTCTCTCGACGCCGACGGCGTCGTCGTCTACGCGAACCCGGCGGTCGAGTCCGCGCTGGGCTACGACCCCGCGGCCCTCCGCGGCAGGCGCCTCGAAGCGCTGATCCCCGAGGGTCGAGACGACGGGCGGGTTCGCTCGCTCCGGCGGCGGTTGTCGGGCGACGCGCCACCGAGCGAGGCCGACGACCTCGTCTGCTCCCTGCGACAGGCTGACGGCGGGACGGTGACCTTCTCCGTGCGGTTCCACGAGCACCGGTCGTCGGGCGACACCGTCTACACCGGCGTGTTCCGAGGCGGCGTCGAGGAGGCGAACGCCCGCGACCTGCGAACCTTCCGCAACGTGGTCGAACACGCCGGGCACGCCGTCTACGTCACCGACCCGGACGGAACGATCGAGTACGTCAACCCGGCGTTCACCGACAACACGGGGTTCGAGCCGGGGGACGCGATCGGCGAGACGCCGGCGATACTCAACTCCGGGGAGATGTCCGAGGAGTACTTCGCGGCGCTGTGGGAGACGATCGAGTCCGGCGAGGTGTGGGAAGAGGAGATCGTCGACCGGCGGAGCGACGGCGAGCCGTACCACGCTCACCAGACGATCGCGCCGGTGTTCGACGCGGACGGCGACGTCTCCCGCTTCGTCGCGATCCAGACCGACGTGACGGAGAAGCGGGAGGCGATGGGGCGCCTGAAACAGTACCGCGAGGTCGTCGAGGCGCTCGACGACCCGATCCTCCTCCAGAACCTCGACGGCGAGTTCGAACTGTGCAACGGGGCGGTGAGCGAGTTCGCCGGCGTGCCCGAGGCGGAGCTGTACGGCACCGACGAGTCCGCGTTCATGGACCCCGAGACGGCGACCGAGATCGCCGCCCGCCGGCGGGAGGTGATCGAGACCGAGGAGCCGGTCGAATACGAGGTCTCGCCGGCGTTCGGACCCAGCGGGCGCGAGGCGACGTTCAGCACGCGGCGGTACCCCTACTACGACCCCGACGGCGAGCTCGCGGGGACGTTCGCGATCTGCCGCGACGTCACCGAGATGAAGCGCCGCGAGGCGGAGTTAGAACGCTACGAGCGCGCCGTCAACGGCGCCACCGACCTCATCGCCGCGACCGACCGAGAGGGGCGCTTCCTGTTCGCGAACCCTCAGTACCGGGCGTACCACGGGATCGAGGCGGACGACGTGCGCGACCTCTCGCTCGAGGACGTCGTCGACGACGAGCGGTACCCGGACGTGCGACGGCGCGTGGACCGCGCGCTCCGGGGTCGACCCGTGGAGTACCGGACGAAGCGGACGCATCCGATCCGCGGGACGCGCACGTTCGACGTCCGGTACTACCCGCTGGAGGACCCCGACGGAGAGGGAGTCGCCGGCGTGGTGGCGGTCCTGCGGGACGTGACCGACAGCGAGAACCGGGCCCTCCAGCTCAGCGTCGTGGACCGGGTGTTACAACACAACCTCCGGAACGCGCTGACGGTGATCCGCGGCCGCGCGAAGCAGATCGCCGACGGGGCACGAGCCGACGCGTCGGACGCCGGCCACGACACCGGCGCGTTGGCGTCGTACGTGGTCTCGCGAGCGGACGACCTCCTGACCACGAGCGAGAAGGCGCACCAGATCACCGAGATACTGAGCGACCCGCCCAAGGTCGAGTCGGTCGACGTCGGTCGGTCCGTCGACGACGTCGTCTCGTCGCTCGCCGCGGAGTTCCCGCGGGCGCAGATCACGGCGTCGACGCCGGAGACGAGAGAGGCGGTCGCCTCGGCGACGGAGTGGCTGGACCGCGCGCTGGCGGAACTGGTCCGGAACGCGGTCGTTCACCACGACCGGGACGAGCCGATCGTGGACGTCGCCGTCGAAGCGACCGCGGACGCGGTGACGGTGCGCGTCGCCGACGACGGACCCGGTCTGAACGACATGAACCGGGACGTGCTGGAGACGGGGCGCGCCGTGGACGCGCTGTACCACGGGAGCGGACTCGGGCTGTGGCTCGTCTACTGGGTCGTCGAGCAGTCGGGCGGCCGGGCGACGGTCGAGGCCGCCTCGCCCCGCGGGACCGTGGTGACGGTGCGGCTGGCGCGCTCGACGTCGTAGCCGCGGCGTCGCGTCGTCGGCTCGACGGAAGCGGGCGGAACGGACGCAACGCTTATGATTATCCATGACATTTGGTAACACATGTCTGTTCGAGAGACCGGGCAACGCCTTCGAGTCCGCCGCACGGGCTGGATCCAGCCGGGTGCGCGCGTCCGCCACTACGACGAGCTGGACGAGGACGCCCAGAACGTAGTCAGGGAGCTCGCGGGCCGACCGCGAACCGCACCGGCGATCGATGGCCTCGAGGACGGCGACGTCGTGAAGTTCGTCGACTACTACCAGATCCGCGCGCGCTGAGCGGGGCGCTCGGCGCGAGGGGTCGCGGGGCGCTCGGCGCGAGGGGTCGCGGGGCGCTCGGCGCGAGGGGTCGCGGGGCGCTCGGCACCGCCGAGTCGACCGTTCCGATCGGCGTTCGGCCGGCGAGTCGGCACCGCCCCCGGAAGCGAAGTTGTTTTCGCCCGCCGCGAGAACACGGATCCATGGACAGTGGCGGATCTACGGACATGACGCTCGCGTTCGAGCTGGAGGCGCTGAAGGCCCTCGCGGACCCCAACGACGTGTTCAACAACGCTCGGCAGTGGACGGAGTACGTCGGCGTCGTCAGCGAGAAGCCGACCTACGTCGTCACCAACTTCACTCGGAAACACCGCGTCCGTCAGGACTTCTTCTCGGGACCGCGCGGCGTCGAGGAGAGCCTGGAGAACATCGCCAGTCAGTTCGACACGGACCGGCACGTGTTCGTCGGCGTCAGCGAGGACGACGAGGCGGTCGCCGAGGCCACCGGCTGGGAGTTCCTCCACGTCGAGGACGCGGCCTCGGCCGCGGGCTGGATCCTCGCGACGGAGGAGCCCGACGAGGACGTGCCGGACGAGGAGCCGGCGCGGGACGACTGGCCCTGAGCCGGCGCCGGTCGCCCGCGAGATAGCGCGTCGGGTCGGGGAGGTGTTTTCATCGTCGACGCGAAACGTGGTGCCATGAGCGACCGACACACTCACGAGGACGACGCGGACGAGGCGGGTGGCCACGATCACCACCACGAGGACGGAGGGGGCCACGACGACGGAGGGGGTCACCATCACCACCACGACGACGACGGAGAGCACGGTCACCATCACCACGACGCCGAGTCGGTCGCGGTCGCGATCGTGACGGTGTCGTCCTCGCGGTCGCTCGACGAGGACCCCTCCGGCGACCTCGTCGCCGCCGCGTTCGAGGACGCCGGTCACGAAGTGGCCCTCCGGGAGCTGGTCCCCGACGAGTACGACAGCGTGCAGGGGGCCGTCGACCGACTGGCCCGCCGCAAGGACACGGACGTCGTCGTGACCAACGGGGGGACGGGCGTGACGCCGGACGACGTGACGCCGGAGGCGGTCGCCGGCCTCTTCGCGAAGACGCTCCCCGGCTTCGGCGAGCTGTTCCGCCGGCGCTCGGAGGCCGAGATCGGGACGCGAACGATCGGCTCGCGGGCGACCGCCGGCATCGTCTCCGCCACGCCCGTCTTCTGTCTCCCCGGCTCCGAGAACGCGGTCCGGCTCGGCGTCGACGAGATCATCCTGCCCGAGGTCGGTCACCTCGTCGGACTCGCCGGGCGCGGCGTCGACGAGAAGGGCGAGGAAGAAGAGCCAGATACCGACGAGAAGGGCGAGGAAGAAGAGCCGGACGCCGACGAGAAGAGCGAGGAGTCGACGTAACTCCTGCCGCTCCGCGTCCGCTCTGCGACCGGGCTACACCGACGCGAGGAAGTTCCGGATCAGGTCGTGACCGGCCGCGGTCAGGACGCTCTCGGGGTGGAACTGCACCGCCTCGATCGGGTAGTCGCGGTGGCGGATCCCCATCACGATCTCGTCGCCGTCGTGGTCGGTCGTCGCCGTCACGGCGAAGACGTCGGGGACCTCGGTGGCCGCCAGCGAGTGGTACCGCCCGGCGCGGAACCCCTGTTCGAGCCCGGCGAACACCCCCTCGCCGTCGTGGTCGACGGGGAACGCCTTCCCGTGGATCGGCTCGGGCGCGTGACCGACGGCGCCACCGTACTCGTACACGGCGGCTTCGAGGCCGAGACAGACGCCGAGCGTGGGGATCTCCGGAGAGAGCTCGCGCAACACGTCCATCGTCACGCCCACGTCGCGCTCGTTCTTCGGGTGGCCGGGGCCGGGGCTGATGAGGATCGCGTCCGGCTCGGCGTCCCGCACCACCGCGAGCGACGCGGTGTTTTTCAGCACCGTGACTTCGATCGGCTCCGGCGTTCCCGCGTCGTCGCCGTCCTCGTCGCTCTCACCGCCTTCCCCGCCGAGCGTCTGGTCCGAGACGTACTCGACGAGGTTGTACGTGAACGAGTCGAAGTTGTCGACGACGACGACGTTCATCGGTCGGCCTCCGTGCCGGCCGGGAGGGGGTCGTCGGCGTCGTCGGCGGCGCCTTCGGCGTCGTCGCCCTCTCGGATCCGGTCTATGGCGGCCAACACCCCGTCCATCTTCTGTTCGGTCTCCTCGTACTCGGCGGCCGGGTCGGAGTCGGCGACGAGGCCCGCGCCGGCGCGGACGGTCACCGCGGTCTCGCCCGGACCGCTCGCGTCCGCCGGCGACTCGTCGAGGGTCGCGGTCCGGATCACGATGGCGAAGTCGGCGTCGCCCGACCACGCGTAGTAGCCGACGCCGCCGCCGTACGCCTCCCGCGGCGTCGTCTCTAAGTCGGCGATGATCTCCATCGCGCGCACCTTCGGCGCGCCCGTGAGGGTGCCGGCGGGGAACGTCGCGCGCGTCGCGTCGAAGGCGTCGGCGTCGGGCGCCATCGTCCCGGTGACGGTCGACTCGATGTGCTGGACGTGGCTGTACTTCAGGACGTTCATGAACTCCTCGACGCGGACCGACCCCGCCTCCGAGACGCGCCGGACGTCGTTGCGCGCGAGGTCGACGAGCATCGTGTGCTCGGCGCGCTCCTTCCCGTCGGCCAGCATCTCGCCCGCGAGCCGCCGGTCCTCGACCGGGCTCGTCCCCCGGGGGCAGGTGCCCGCGATGGGGTTCGAGACGATCCGGTCGCCCTGCACCGAGACGAGCGTCTCCGGGCTCGCGCCGACGATACTGCGGTCGTCGTGGCGCAGGACGTACATGTACGGCGAGGGGTTCACGTCGCGCAGCGCCGCGTACAGCCCCAGCGAGTCCACCTCCCCGCGGAGCTCCCGGCTCCGCGAGATCACGCCCTGATAGATGTCGCCGTCGAGCACGTGGCGCTTCGCGGTCCGGACCGCCTCCTCGTACTCCTCGCGGGGGTCCGCCGACTCCGACGCGACGCGGATCCCGCCGGGTTCCGGGGGCGCGGCCTCGCGCAGTTCGGCGAGCACCCGCTCCGCCTCGGCGACGAGGTCGTCGTAGACGGCCGCGGGGTCGTCGTCGACGCCGATCACGGGCGTGAAGACGAGTTCGGCGCTCCCCTCCTTCTCGTCGAAGACCACGGTGCTGGTCGTCAGCGCGAACTCGGCGTCGGGGAACTCGGTCTCGGGGCGCTCGACGCCCACCTCCTCCAGCCAGAGGTCGTAGACGGCCTCGTACGCGAGGAAGCCCACGAACCCCCCGGAGAGGATCTGCCGGTCGGTGTCGGGGAAGCCGCGCAGGCTCACGTCGGGGAACGCCGCGCGGATCCGGTCGACCGCGTCGCCCGCCTCGGGGCCCAACCCGTCACCGCTCCCGTCGCCGACGAACTCCGCCGCCGGGCCGAGTCGGGTCACGTCGGTCCGGTCGGGGTGCACGGAAACGATCGCTTCGGGGTCGTAGCCGACGAACGAGTAGCGGGCGTGCCTGTCGGCCTTCTCGTCCGACCTGAACGCGCCGTCGGGGTCGCTGGAGGCGACCTTCTCGCCGGACTCCAGGAGGAAGCCGTAGGGCTCGTCGGCGACGAGTGTCGCGTACGCCGCGAGCGGGCTCACGTCGGCGTCGAGCGTCGCGGACGCCCGGACGACGACCGGCCGATCGGCGTCGGCGGCGAGGTCGACGAACGCGGCCTTCGACCGGTCCAGCGGGGAGCCGTCGCCGCTCATGCGAGTCTCATCTCCCGCCCCGCGTTGGCGACGAAGCGGGCCACCGCGTTGTGGTCTTTCTGCCCGTCGGCCAGCTCGACGCCGGAGGCGACGTCGACGGCGTACGGGTCGGCGACGCGGACCGCCTCGGCGACGTTGTCGGCCGTGAGTCCCCCCGCGAGCACGACCGGCGAGGTGAGCCGGCTCGCGAGGTCCCCGGCCGCCGCCCAGTCGTGGGTCTCGCCGGTGCCGCCGGCGCCCGCGTCGTCGGTCGAGTCGATCACGATCGCGTCGGCGACGGCGTCGAACCGCTTCGCCCGGGCCGGGTCGTCGGCGTCGATGGTGAGCAGGACCTTCCGCTCCGTCTCGGCGCGGATGTACCGGATCTCGTCGGGGGTCCACTCACCGTGTAGCTGGAGCGCGTCGGGGCCGATCGTCCGGACCAGCTCGACCGCGCGCTCGGCGGAGTCGGGCATCGTCACGAGCGTCGCGGTGACGAACGGCGGGACGTCCGCGAGCAGTTCGGCGGCCGTCGCCGGGTCGACCTCGCGCGGGGAGTCGACCGGGACCTCCGAGATCACCCCGACCGCGTCGGCGCCGGCGTCGACCGCGGCTCGGAGGTCCGCGCCGCGCGCGATCCCGCAGATCTTCACTCGGGCCATCAGTCGTCGTCCTCCGAGCCGGCGGTCGTCCCCTCGGCGTCTCCCGACGGGGTCGCCCCCGCGCTCGCGGCCGCCCCGTCGCCCTCGCCGTCCGCGCCGCAGAGGGCCGCGAACTTCTCCGCGGCCGCGCCGGAGTCGATCGCCTCGGCCGCGCGCTCGACGCCCTCAGCGAGCGTGTCGGCCTCGCCGGCGACGTAGATCGCCGCCCCGGCGTTCGCCAGGATCAGGTCGCGCTTCGGGCCGGTGACGGTACCGTCGACGATCCCGCGCAGGTCGGCGGCGTTCTCCTCGGGGGTGCCGCCCGCGACCGCCTCGATGGGGGCGCGGTCGAGCCCCAAGTCCTCGGGCGCGACCGTGAACTCGCGGACCTCGTCGCCGACGACCTCGGCGGCGACCGTCTCGTCGTGGATCCCGATCTCGTCCATCCCCGCGCCGTGGACCACCAGCGCGTGCTCGACGGGCATGTGCGCGAGCGACCGCGCGATCGTCCCGACCAGGTCGGGGTCGTAGACGCCGAGCACCTGCGCGTCGGCGCCGGCGGGGTTGGTGAGCGGCCCGAGCACGTTGAATATCGTCCGCATTCCGAGCTCCTTTCGCGGCCCGATGACGGCCTTCATCGCCGGGTGGAACACCGGCGCGAGCATGAAGCCGATCCCGTCCGCCTCGATCGCCGCCTCGACCGCCGGCGGCTCGGCGTCGACGTCGGCGCCGGCGACCTCCAGCACGTCGGCGCTCCCGGAGGAAGACGAGACGGAGTAGTTGCCGTGCTTGGCGATCGGGACGCCCGCGCCCGCGGCGACGATCGCGGCCGTCGTCGAGACGTTGATCGTGTCGTAGTCGTCGCCGCCCGTCCCGCAGGTGTCGACGAGGGGCTCCCGGGCCGGCTCGATCGTCCGGGCGGCGTCGCGCATCCCCTGCGCGAACCCGGCGATCTCGGCCTCCGTCTCGCCCTTGGCTCGGAGGGCGGCGAGGAGGGCGCCGATCTGCGCCTCCGTGGCCTCCTCGAAGACCAGCCGCGCGGCCTCGCGCGACTCCTCGACAGTCAGATCCGTCCCGTCCGTCACGCGCTTGACCGTTTCGTTGATATCCATAGTGTTCACCGATGTATTACTTCGCGTTGTGATGTACAAGTCTGTACACTAATTTAACCCTGTCGCCGAGGTGCCACTCGGTCACACGTCCACGTCTCCGCGCTGTACCCACACCGAGAGCCCCGGCCGTCGAACGGACGGACCGGCTATCCGAGTTCGAGCGACGTCGATCCCTGCGACTCGACGACGACCACTGGCACCTCGGCGTCGTCGATCACGGTGTCAGTCGTCGAGCCGAACACGAACCGCCCGACGGCGCCCGTGGTCGGCGCCCCCACGACCACGAGGTCGTAGTACGGCGACTGCTCGACGATGGCGCCGGCGGCGGTGCGGTCCTCGACGAGCCAGCGGTCGACTCGGTCGAAGTCGCCCAGTCGGTCGCGGGCGGCCGAGAGGAGGCGGTCCCCGGCCGCGGCGTACTCGTCGGGGTCGGCCTCGCCGTCGACCGCCGTCGCGTCCCCGTCCACGAGCGCCTCGTCCGAGGGGACGACGTGAAACAGTTCGAGCCACGCGCCGGTCGCGTCGGCTATCTCGCGGGCCACGTCGACGGTCGCGCCGGTGTGCGCGCCGGCGCCGACCGCCACGAGAATCGAGGACACCCCGTCCGGCCGCTCCGCGCGGTCGAGTCCCGTCAGGCGGGCGTGTGCTGCCGTCTCCGTCGCCGCGGCCGCCTCCCGAACGGCCGGCTCGACGACGGGTTCGCCGATCGTCGGCGCCTCGGCGGTCGCCTCGTCCGCGTCGCTCCCGTGCATACTCGGACCGTCAGACGCGCGTCAGATAAACCCCGGTGCTCGGAGCGTCTCGGTGGTAACGAGCCGTCGGCCCGTCGCTCCGGCCTCGGCGGCGACCCCGCGAGCGGGAGTCAGTTCCGGAAGAACTCCTCGCGCTCGAAGGGCTCGTCTTCGCCCTCGACGGCGACGACGTCCAGCGCGGTGACGGCGGCGCCCACCCCGAGCAGGCCGGCGAGGCTCGGCTCGGTCCGCCCCTCGTCCCCGGAGATCAGCTCCTTGATGTAGAGCCCGCCCGCGCCGTGTATCTCGACGGTGGCGTGGCGCGGGTCGTCCAACTCGGCGCTCGCCTCGTACACGTCGCGCTCGCGGGTGAGGCTCGCGCGCCGGTGGTCCACCCGGTTCGGGGTGTACTGCTCGACGGTCGTCCCCTCCAACTCGTCGACCGCGGCGGCGAGCGCGTCGGCGTCGACGTCGGCGTCGAACTGCACCTGCGCGCGGTAGCGCTTCGTCGCCTCCAACTCCTTCACGCGCTCGACCATGTCGTAGGCCGCGAGCCGGAGCCCCTCGACCTCGACGGCGCCGTCGGCGAACGCGTTGATGTCCGACTGGAGGCGCTCGACGTCGACGCGGCGGCGACGCGGCTCCTCCACCTCGATCACGAACGGGCGGCCGGTGCCGAGCATCAGCGCGTCGACGTCCTCGCGGCCCGCGCCGTGGAACGTCGCCTCGGTGCCGTCCATCACGTCCTCGACGATGGGCGCGGTGTACTCCTCGACGCTGTCGTCGTAGAGGTAGCCGGAGCCGCCGCAGTGGTCGCAGGGGTCGGCG
>Ga0102939_1000362_pt1 | contig 16787 bp, 15 predicted proteins | sample SalPon2_B_H2O_MG_FD_78214 | JGI IMG/M metagenome (GOLD analysis project Ga0102939, IMG submission 78214) | Salt pond water microbial communities from South San Francisco under conditions of wetland restoration - Salt Pond MetaG R2_B_H2O_MG | ecosystem: Environmental > Aquatic > Non-marine Saline... | reverse complement strand
CGTACGACCAGTCTTCTCCTTCCCCTTCACCGCCGCCTCCTCCCTCGGAGCCGCCGTTTCCGGAACATCCAGCAAGACCCGCTGCGCCCGTCGCACCGAGGAGCTTCAAGTAGTTTCGTCGTTCAAACCCCTCGCCGTCGGTGTGATCGCTACCCATACTCAATCTAACTAACAATTCCACCTATATAACAATAAGGAATAATGAGGACTAATACATCCGCACCGCGTCCGACACGTGTTCGAGACGACCGGCACCGACGATGATAGCTGTCTCCCCACGAGGGGGCGGAGATGACCGGCTGTGTGGACGTCGGCTAAACGAACGCCGCGATTTCCTCGTTGAACCGCTCCGACTCCTCCCAGAACGGGCAGTGACCGCTGTCCGCGAACGGGACGTGTGTCGCGTCGGGCATTGCGTCCGCGAGCCACGCGCCTACGTCCGTCGGAAAGATGTCGCTCTGCTCTCCGTAGATGAGCAACGCCGGCACGTCAACCTCGCCGACGACCGGACGGAGATCCGAGTACGTCATGTCGAGGAAGATGTCGACGGTCACGCCCGTCGGCGTCTTCGTCGTCTCCGCGTACATCTCGTCGACCAAGGCGTCGTCTATCTCGTCGGCGAACATGGACTGCACGAACGGCTTGGCCGCCGAGGGCCGGTTGTACTCCAAGTTCGTCGCGAGTTCCGTCGCCGCCGTGCCCGAGAACTCGCCGAGCAGACCGTGCTCCCAGTCCTCGTCGGTGTGGAACGTCGGGCTCTGGTCGACGAAGACCACCTTCGACAGCCCGTCGGTCCCGAACTGATCGACGTAGTTGAGGATGACCGCCGTCCCCATCGACCATCCGACCGGCGTCACGCCGTCGAGGCCGAGGTGGTCGATCAGTTCGCGTACGTCGCGGGCGTACCCCGCGAGCGTGTGCCCCGCGTCCGTCTTCCCCGACTTGCCGTGGCCCCGGAGGTCCATCGCGACGACTTGGTACCCCGCCTCGACGAGGGCGTCGACGTTGCGCTGCCACCAGTACGTCGAGTTCATCGTCCACCCGTGGATCAGGAGAATGGGGTCGCCCTCGCCGCGGTCGGTGTAGTAGATCGGTACGCCGTCGGTGGTTTCGAAGTATGCCATCCTGAAACACCGTTCAGAGAGACGACAGGTGGGATGTTAGCTATGGGGGTCGAGTGGACCGAGGGTAATGGACGCCCCGCGTGCACGCGGCCGGGTGCGACGGGAGCGTGACCGACACCGGCGCGAGGCGACGGCGCGTCCCCGACACCGCCCGCAGGACCGGTCCGTTCACGTTGGGTCCGTGTCGGTCGGAGGGCGAGTGTACCAAGCGGCCCAGAGGATCAACACGCCCTGCAGTGGGAGCCGCCCCCACCGGACGAGGGCGGACGGATCGCCGCCACCCGGCATGCCCGCAACGACGACGTCGTGGGTCGCCATGTAGACGTTCGCCGGAAAGACGGCGACGAGCAACGCAATCGTCGCCCAGGCGGCGTAGCGTCGCGTTCGGGGGATCAACACGCCAACCCCGACGACGACTTCGGCGAAACCGGAAAGATACACGAGTGCGAGCGCCGCGGGCAAGCGTGGCGGGACGATCTGAACGTACAGTTCGGGCACGACGAAGTGCAGCACCCCGGCGACGACGTACATCGGACCCATCAGATAGAGTAGCGGGCGTTTGGCCCGGCGTAGCGTCTCGTTCATCATCGACAGTACCGTGACGTGGGATCGCTCGCCGGTAACGATGTCGTTACCGCGTCGGAGGGCCGCCCCTACTCCGGCGGCGACGACGCCGCCCCTACTCCGGCGGCGACAACGACGCTCGCCGCCCTTTCGGCACCACCGACCGCAACTCGTCGTGGACGTACAGGCCGACGCCGATGGGTTCGACGCCGCCCGCGAGTTCGTGGGCGACGATCAGGTAGCCCCAGTCGCCGTCCCACTCGGGCGTGAGGTCGTCGCCGGCGAGGAAGCGCCGGGCGTCGGCCTCGTCGAGCGTGATGACGTTCCGCGTCGCCTCCCGTCCGAACCGCTGGACGGCGTTCGTCGTCGGCTTCCAGTGTTCCTGTCGCGTGCGCAGGAACGTCATGCCGAGGCCCTCCACGTCCGTCGGGGAAGGCAGGTCGGCGGTGAAGATCCAGATCTTCCCCGCGCCCTTTTCCCAGAACGTGTTCCCCTCGAAGGTGTCTTCGGGCACGCCGAAGCGGTCGACCCACCACTCGATCACCTCGCGTCGGGTCGCGCGCCCCGCAACCTCGCGGTCGGCAGCCGTGGCGGGCAGGCGGTCGAACCGCTGACCGTCGTTTTTCATCCCGTCACCTCCACTTTCGCACAGAAGAACCCGCCCGTATCGTTGTGGTGCGGGTAGATGCGGAGCGCCTTCTCGACGCTGGGATCGTACGTGTCGTCCTCCCACTCGGTGACGCCCGGCACGCCGGCAAGCGGCGCGTCGAACTCGACGAGACGGCAGTCCTCGGCGTCGAGGACGTGATCCAGCACTGCCTCGTTCTCCTCGGGCGCGAACGTACAGGTGGAGTAGACGACGGTCCCGCCGGGGCGGGTGGCCTGGACCGCCCGCCGGAGGATTCCCTTCTGGACGCCGGCGACGCTGTGGACGTGGTCCAGACTCCAGGTGTCGAAGGCGTCGGGGTTCTTGCGGATCGTCCCCTCGCAGGAACAGGGTGCATCGACGAGGACGCGGTCGAAGGCGTCGACGCCGCCGCGCTTCTCCCCCAGCGGCTTCAGCGAGAAGTTGCGCGCGTCCCGATTCGTGACGACGAGGTTCGTCACGCCGAGGCGTTCGGCGTTGTGCCGGAGCGCGGAGAGCCGGCCGAGATTGTTGTCGTTGCCGACGAGGAGGCCGGTGTCGTCCATGAGCGCCGCGAGTTGCGTGGTCTTGCTGCCCGGCGCGGCGCAGGCGTCCCACACCCGGTCGCCGGGTTGGGGGTCGAGAATGAGGGCCGGCAGGTTCGACACCTCCTCCTGGCCGTGAATCCAGCCGTGGGCGTGGGGCCAGTTGCGGCCGGGGGAGTCCTCTGGCAGCCGGAGGACCCCGGGATGCCAGTCGGTCGGGACGTAGTCGATACCCTCGGCGTCGAGGGCGTCGCGCACCCGGTCGACGGTCGCTTTGATCGTGTTAACGCGGACGACCGACGGCAGTGGTCGCTCGCAGGCCGCCCGGAAGGCGTCGGGGTCGTCGACGAGCGATTCGTACCGCTCCAGCGGAGTCATCGACGGGGATTCGCGGGGGGAGGGTTAGTGGGTTTCGACCGGCGGTCAGGCCGCAGGGGTGGCGCCGTCGACGGGCGCGTCGCCCGCCTCCAGCACGCGCACGTCGAAGTCGGCTTCGAGCAGGCGCGCGCCACAGTCGGAACACGACACGGCGATCACGTCGTAGTTCCGACAGCAGGAGCGAACGACCTCTTGGCCGAGTTCGACGGGGGCGTCACACGCCGGACAGCGTTCGATGAACAACCGGAGCGCGCCGAGCAGTTCGCTCCGGGCGGCCAGCGGGATGGCGCGCCAGCGCGGCACCCAGTCGTCGAGTTCGCGCGCGGCGGCCACGTCGGCGACGAAGGCCGCCCGCGACTCCCAGCGGCCGATCCGCTCCCCGTCGAGGTTGGCGACGACCGCCTCGCCGTAGCGCTGGATGTCGAGGCCGTCGGCGTCGAGGTCCGTCAACGCGCCGAGTTCCACCGCGTCGAGGCGTTCGCTCTCGGCCTCGCTCAGCCCGACCCGCTCGGCGTCGACGGCGGCCATGCGTTCGGTCCACGCCGCCGCGAAGGCCGGCGCGAGAACCATGTCGTCGTCGCCGTCTTCGAGGACGCCCGCGGCGACGAGCGTCTCCGCTGGGTCGACGTCGGTGGCGGGCGGTTCCACCTTGTCGAAGACGGCCAGGAGCCAGTCGGGGAAATACCGACGGGTGAACGTCGGCGTCCCCGGGACGAGGTAGCCCCGGAGGTAGATGGTGAGCAGCGCGCCGAGAAAGGTGAGGGCGCCGAGCGGTGGGGCGACGAGGCCGAGCGCCAGCGAGCCGACGGCCGCGATGGCCACGTTCGTGATCGTGCAGGGGAGACACCGGTTCGCGCCGGTGTATTCGGGATTCTGGTATCGGGTGATGGATATCATGATTGCGGGCCGCCGTCCGCCGGCGGCGTCGGTGGCAGTCGAAACGCGTGATTCGGACATAGGTATGGCTGCCTTGCCGAGCGGGCCGGCGTCGTAGTCTTTATCCTAACTGGTCACCGGCGTGTTGCCGGACGGGGCGGCAACACGCCGGTAATGACGTACAATAATCACTATCAGTCACCGCCGTCGGAACAGGCTCTCGACCGTCCGTCGGACGCGCCAGCGACCGTCCCAGAGCTGAATCGCACCGGAGACGGCGAACGTCGCGAGCGTGCCGCTCGCCCATAGCAGGGGGTCGAGCGCGCCGACGACCGGGAGGCCGGTCAGCGACCCGATCACCAGCACCAGTCCGAAGATGCCGAGACCACGGTAGTACTCCCCCCACGTGATTCCCAACCCGTTCAGCACGTCCATATGCCGGCCGACGGCGCGGACGGCGGGGCGAACGTGGACGAGACTTCGTTCGCGGTCGTACTCGACCACGCCCACCTCGTGTAGTTTCGGGAGGTGCGTCTGGTGGAGCGACGTGTAGACGCTCTCGCGGACCCGGATCGGCGGCGGCGACTGCCCCGTCTCCGTCTCGGCGATGGCCGTCGACAGGTCGCGTACGGTGACGGTGCCTGCGGAGGCGTCGAGCCGTTCGATCACTGCCCGTCGTCGCTCGTTGGCGAGCAGTCCGTGTATCTGGCACTCCGTCATGGATCGTCGCGAAAGCTGCCGAGTCATCACTGATCGGTATCGAGGCACGAGACGGATATAGGTATGATCGGCATCCCGGAATCGGCGACCCGCGAAACGGGCTGTTAAATATCGGCAGGCCGGCCGATCCACGGAGCGAAGCCGGTTCAGGACCATCCTGCTCGTTCCTAACGCTCCCGTAGAATTCGCTATAGCGCCCGTAGAAAGCCCTAAGCGGCCGTTTGGAGAGCGGGCGGCGGTGATTACCTATGTACCCTGGCCACCCAGGGGGAGTTGTCCCGAACCGGAGAGCCGGCGACCGTCGGCCGCGGCGGGCACTCAACCACAACCATGACCAACGACCGACAATTCAGCGTTTCCCGGCGCAAAGTACTCGCAGGCCTCGGCACGATCGGTATCGCCTCCGCGGGCGCCGGCCTCGGCACGACTGCCTACTTCAGCGACCAAGAGACCTTCCAGAACAACCAGCTGACGGCCGGCACGCTCGACCTGCTCGTCGACTGGGAAGAACACTACTTCGACGGCTCCGCAGGTATGGAGTACATCGAGTACGTCGACGCCACGGACGAGGGCGCATACGTCCTCCCCGCGGTCGAGAACCCCGACGCCCGCGCCATCGCGGTGCGCTTCGTGGGCGAGGGGACTGCTCAGGAGAACAAGGACGCCTTCTGGGACGCCACCTCCATCGAGGCCCTCCCGGACCCCGACAACGACGGCATTCAGGACTCCCTCGACAACGTCGACGTGTGTGCGCTCGGCTCCGAAGACGACCTCCGACTGGCCAACGTCGGCAACGAGGACGCCGAGGAGCGCAGCGAGGGGCTCTACCAGAGCAACCGCACCAGCAACGACCACACCAGCGCGGGCGACCCGCTCATCAATCTGGGCGACGTGAAGCCCGGCGACTTCGGCGAAGTCACGTTCAGCTTCCACCTCTGTGACAACCCCGGCTACGTCTGGGTCAACGGCATGCTCGACGAGGAACTGACGAGCGAAGGCGTCATCACCGAACCCGAACGCAACGACCCCCAGGAAGTCGACGGCGTCGTCGAACTCCTCGACGAACTGCAGGTGCGCATGTGGTACGACCCGGACTGTGACAACCAGGCCGAGCGGACCGGCGACGTGGACGTCATGCTCGCCATCGACACGTCCGGCTCGATCCAGGGGCAGGAACAGGACGACCTCGAAGCCGGCATCGGACAGTTCGTCGCTGCGCTCCCGACCGACGGCTCCGCCCAAGTGGGTGCCGTGAGCTTCGGTGGCGGCGACGTGACCGGCCTCTCCGGGCTCGTGCCGCCCGGCTCCTTCAGCCTCCCGAGCCTGAGCTACGGCGGTAACACGCCGCTGCCCGCGGCCATCGACATCGCGGACCAGGTGCTCGACGCCCAGGGTCGCCCCGACGCCCTGCCCGTCATCGTCGTCATCTCCGACGGCGGCCCGAACTACAGCGAGGACACCACCCTGACCTACTCGGCGTCGGTCGGCGGCTCCTCGTACACGGCCCCGCGTACCGACTCCGGCTTCTCGGCGGACGACAGCACGATCGGCTACGACGGCGGCTCCACCGACTCCTCGGTCAACGCGGCCGAACAGGACGAGACCGCGGTAGTCGCGGACCTCGTCAAGGCCGGCGCCGACGGCTCCCGGATCGCCGTCCTCAACATCGGCGACGACCCGAACGCGGACCTGGGCGACGGGACGGACCTGAGCGTCTACCTCCAGACCGAAATCGCCAGCTCCGGGTTCTACCGCCAGACGCCCGTCAGCAACTTCCCGGACGTCGCCGACGACATCGCGAACGAGGTCACCGTGGAGGAAGAGGTCTTCTTCAACGGCAACCTCCGCGCCGCACTCGACGCGATGATGGCCAACGACGGCCGCGGTATCCCGCTCGACGGCGACCGCACGACCAGCTTCGACGAGGTGTCCGACCCCGAGAACGATCCGGACCGCGAGGCGTTCACGGGCCAAGGCGTGACCCACTGCCTGGGCTTCCAGTGGTGGCTCCCCGTCAACCACGCGAACCAGATTCAGGGCGACACCGTCGCCTTCGACGTCGGGTTCTACGCGGAACAGAGCCGGCACAACGACGGCGCCGGCCAGACTCCCGAGAACGAGACGGCACAACAAGCGTAAGTTCGCCATCCCGAGCGCCCCGGGCTGATCGCCCGCGTGCCCTCGCGCACTGACGCTCTCACCCATCCGGACCGTCGACGCGACGGCGGCCATCCGGCGGTTCGATTCCGCCGGTGGGACTCCCCCCATACCATGACCAAACTCACACTCACTCGACGCCGCCTACTCGCCGGACTCGGCACCGTCGGCATCGCCTCCGCCGGCGCCGGTCTCGGCACGACCGCCTACTTCTCCGACCAGGAGACGTTCGAAAACAACGAACTCACCGCCGGCGAGTTCGACCTCAAGTTGGACTGGCAGGTGACCTACACCGGCCCGAACGGGTTCGAGTACGTCACCGCGTCGCCGGATCAGTATCGGAACGAGGATCTGAACACGCTCGCGCGGGACGCGTTGTTCCGGACGATTTCGGAGGCGGACGGCGTCCGTGACCCCATCGACTCCCGCGACGCCATCGCGAATCGAGCGTTCGGCGACGATTTCGAGAATCTATCCGACACGGAAGCCGCCATCGTCGAGGCGTCGTTCCGCTCGCAGTTCGCCGACGTGCCGCAGGACCTCGACGGACCGATCCTCGACCTCGACGACGTGAAACCCGGCGACGAGGGGGCCATTTCGTTCAGCCTCCACCTGTTCGACAACCCCGGCTACATCTGGCTGAACGGTGGCCTGATCGAGGCCCGGGAGAACGGCCACACCGAACCCGAGCGCAACGACGCCGACACCGTCGGCCCCGCCGGCGAAGTGGCGACCGACCTCGACAACGACGTTGAACTCCTCGACGAGATTCGGGTCACCGTCTGGTACGACGTCGACGGCGACGCCGAAATCGACGCCGGCGAATCCGTCCTGCTCGGCGGCAACGCCGATCCGACGGCGAACCCGACCCTCCGGCAGGTGCTCGCGCTCCTGTCGACGGGGAACGGGATTCCCCTCGACGGCGAGGGAGCGGTCGACGGCGGCGCCGTCGGCCGCGCCTGTTTCGACAACTCGACGACGTACTACGTGGGGTTCCGGTGGGAGCTCCCCGTCGACCACGCGAACCAGATCCAGAGCGACAGCGTCAGCTTCGACGTGGGCTTCTACGCCGAACAGTGCCGCCACAACGACGGCCGCGGGATGGGCGCGTCGGTCGAGATTCGGAACGCGGCGGCCATCGACCTCCTCGACTCGGCGACGGCCGACTCCTCCGGGGCGGCCCCCACTGCCATCGGGTTCGACGTGGGGAACGGTCTCGCCGAGTCGGTCGCGCTAACGGGGATCACCGTCGCGCCCGCCGACCCGTCGCTCACGCTGTTGAGCGACGACGTGGCCGACACCGGGAGCCCGTACGGCTACGAGGTGTACGTCGACGCATCGACGCCCGGCTACACGGACGTGGCCGGCGGCGTGGCGCTCCCCGGCACCATCGCCCTCGGGAGCGACGGCTACAACGACGGCGCGGACCAGGAGCCGATCCTGGCGGCCGGCGAAGTCGCGGCCGCCACGCTGACCGGATTCCGCGACGCGGGCGGCGCGGCCGTCGACATGAGCGGGCGATCGATCACGATCACCCTCACATACCGTGGGGAGACGAGCGGGACGACGGGCACGGAGGTCGTGACGGTCGTCGGGTGATCGGCGTCGATGCCGATCATTCGCTCTGGAGTGACGATGAGTCCTCTCTCTCCGCCGCTGTCGCGGCGACAGGTTCTACTGGCCCTCGGCGCCGTCGGGGTGGGCAGCGCCGGGGCCGGCCTCGGTTCGATCGGCTACGTCGGCGACCGCGAACGCGTCCCCAACGTCACGACCGCCGGCGGCCTCGACCTCAAACTCGGCTACACGTCGACGTACAACGACGCCGTCCTCGGCGCCGCGCCGGGTGGGGACGACCCCGTCGACTGCGATACCCCGGGCCTCGTCGACGGCTCGGCCGTCCCGGTCGTCGACCTCGCGGACGTGAAACCCGGCGACTGCGGGACGATCACCGCGACGCTGTACGTCTGCGAGAACCCCTCGCGGCTCTGGCTCGCGGTCGACCTCCGCGATGCGGCGGAGAACGACCGCCGCCCCGAAGAGGTTGCGGCGGGCGACGGGACGACCGACGCGGGCGAACTGCAGGACCTCGTTTCGGTGACGGTCCGGGTCGACAGCGAGGAACGTCGTTCCTCGGACGACGACCGCGTCGTCTACGAGGGGACGCTCGCGGGGCTGGCGACGGCCGCCGCGGAGGGCGTACTCCTGACTCGGGACGCCGACGGGCCGACCTGTGCCGACACGGGGACGACGCTGACCGTCGTCCTCGACTGGTGCCTGCCGCTCGACGGCCCGACTCACAACCGCGCGATCACCGACAGCGTCGCCTTCGCCTGCCGATTCGGGGCAGTCCAGTGCCGCCACGACCCCGGCGCCTGGAACCCGTTCGACGGCGACGACGCCGGGAACGGGACGGCGACACCGGTCGGCAACACCACGTCGCAGTCGGTCGATTCGAACGGGTAGGACGATCCTACCACCCATCGAAACGGGGTACGGAAGCTATACCTAACCCCTACCGTCGCGCATACAGCGACGAACCCATACGGCGTACGGCGGTTCGACTCCGTCGGTGGGTCTCCCCCCCGGACATACACAATGACACACGATTCACGGTTTACACGACGGAAGCTACTGGCCGCCATCGGGGGCGTTGGCCTCCTCGCAGCCACGCCGCGGGTAGCCGGTGCCCTCGGCCACGACCCGTCGTTCACACAGTACACGTACGCCCAGTCGACCGGGCCGGACCTCCAGGTGGCGTGGTACGAGCGGTACAACGGTTCGCTCCTCGAGGAGAGCAACCGCTTTGCCGGCGCACCGCCGCTAACCAACTCCTCGGATTCGTTCAACGAATCGGGCGACGCGGGCCGGTTCGTGAACGTGACCGGTTCGGACGCCGTCGCCACGGGACCGGTGCTCTCCATCCCCAACGCTCAGCCGGGGGACGATGGCCTCCTGCTGATCGGTTTACGGGCCGAGGACGCCGACGCGCGCGTCTGGCTCAGCATCTCCGCGTACGACTTCGCGGAGAACTCGCTGGTCGAACCGGAACGGGTCGCGGGCGACACCACGACGGACGACACGACGGCGGAGGCCGGCGAACTCCAGCACTACGTCGACGTGGAATGCTGGTACGACACCGGCCGGTTCGGCGTCGGCGGCTGCAACGGTCGGCGCGATTTCACCGAGGAGGCCGTCGTCGCCGCCGGCACGCTGGCCGAGGTGAGCGACGCCCTCTCCGACGGCGTCGCCCTCGATTTCGGCGTCGTCGACGACGCCTGTATCGACGCGGGCACGCAGCGGTGTCTCGCGCTCCGCTGGCGCATCGATCCGTCGGTGACGAACGTCATCCAGAGCGACTCCGCTCGCCTCGACATCGCCTTCGCGGCGACGACGTGTGACGACGCGACGAATCCCTTCGGAGGAGGCGAATGAGCGAGCGTGACGACGGCGTTCGGCTGAACCGCCGGCGCCCGCTGGCCGCCATCTCGACCGTCGGGGTCGTCGGTGCGCTTACTGGTCGCGGCGCCGCCGCGTTCTTGACCGACCGCGAGACCCTCGCCGACAACCGCATGACTGCGGGCTCGGTGACGCTCGCTCTCGACGGCGCCGACACCCAGCGAACGACGCTCGCGTTCACCGTCGACGACTACGGCTTCGAACACCGCGACGAGGAGACGGTCTGTCTCGGCCTCGGCGACGAGTCCAACCCCGCCTGGGTGTGGATTCGGGCCTGCCCCGGTAACCCGATCCAGGATGCCCTCGACGCGCGCCTGATCGTCGACGGCGAGAGGGCGTACGCCGGTTCGCTCGGCGGGCTCCTCGCCCTCCTCTCCGGTCCCGACGGGGGCGGAGTCCTCCTCACGAATCTCGTCGGCGACGGCGAACCAGTGACCCCCGGCGCCGAGGGTGCGGTCTGTCTCACGGTCGCCGTCTGGGCGCCGAGAACGCTCGCCGACGAACCCGGCACGGTCCGGGCGCTGAAGGCGGCGTCGCCGCTGGCCGTCGCTATCGACACCTACGCCGAACAGACGCGCCACGTCCCGACGCCGCGGCGCCCGGTCGCGGGCGAGAACCCCTCGTTCGCGTTCCCGGCCTGCGAGCCGACGGGCGGTGGCGAGGGCGACGAGGACGGCGAGGGCTTCGCCATCAGCAATATCTCGCTGTGTACGTCAACGCCGGTCGATCCCGACGCGATCACTTGGGTGGTCCGCGACCCCGAAACGGACGCGGACGTGACCGGGACCGTCGGCGAGGCGTTCGTCGTGACGGTCACGTCGCCCGAGCCGATCCAATACGTCGTCGTCAAGGCGGGGCAGGAGTTCCGGCGTTTCGACGCCGGCGGCGCGACGACGGTCACCGTCTCCTCGACAGGTGGGACGCTCCTCGACGTGTCCCAGAGCTTCGCCGGCTGTGCCTGCGAGGGGGTGGGAGCCAAACTCGACGACTGGAACGACTCGACCGGCACCTTCGACGCCGTCGTCGTGCTCGCGTGTGGCGAGGACGACGAGGCGGTCGACGGCCCGCCCGGCGGTGGCCCACCCGAACGCGGCCCACCGGGTCCGAGTACGGTCGGCCCGACCGTCGACGAACCGAGCGGGGGTGAGGCCCCCGAGCCGACGCGGAGCGAGGAACAATGAAGTACGATATTCGACAGACTGTGCGGCCCCCGACGGTTGGACGAGCGTTGCTCGTCGTCGTCCTGCTGGCCCTGATCGCCCCCTTCGTCGTGTACGCGGTCCCTGCGACCGTGGGCGCCGAGGCGAGTTACGTGGTCCTGACGGCGAGCATGACGCCGGCCATCGCGCCGGGCGATGTGGTTATGGTCGACAGCGTTCCGGCCCGCTCGGTCGCCGTCGGCGACGTGATCGTGTTCGAGCAGCGGTCCGGCGACGCCATCCCGATCACCCACCGGGTGATCGAAGTGGAGCGACCGGCGGACGCCCCGCCATCGTTCCGCACCAAAGGCGACGCGAACGAGGACGCCGACCTGACGCCCGTGACCCCCGACCGGCTGGTCGGCCGGGTCGTCTTCACCATCCCCCTGATCGGACACGTCGTCCAGTTCGTCGGGACGCCCGCCGGCTTCGTCACCCTCGTGGTGCTCCCCCTCGGACTGCTGGTCGCCTCCGAAGTCGCCGGCCTGCTTCGAGCGGGTCGCCCCGACGAGGTGCCGGCAGCGCCGACGGAGGACGCGAGCGACGCGGCCGCCCCGAGCGTGTCGGCGGACGCCGAGGCTGACGACGCAACTACCGCGGTGGCCGACGCTGCCCCCGACGATCAGGTCGTCGTCACGCCCGCGGATCTGACGCTGACGAGCATCGCGCTCGGCGCCTTCACCGTCTACGCCGGCTACGCCGCGCTTCAGACGACGACGACCCTCTCCGTGACCCTCGCCGTCGCCGGCGCGGCGCTATTCGCTCTCGCGGCCGGTATCCGGCTGTTCGCGTCCGCCGACGAGTCGGCCGTCGACCGGTTGGCGGCCGCACCCGCGGTGCACGTCGACGCCGGCCGATCGCCCGGTCCGACCGTCGACGTGCCGATGCCGGGCGACCTGAGTGGCATCGCCGCGACGCTCGGCCGACCCGTCCTGCGCGACGACCGCGACCGGTACGTCGTCCTCGACGGCTCGGTGACGTACGCCTGCGACGTGCCGACCGAGAGGGACGCGACGAGCGACGCCGCGACCGAACCCCGCTCCGAGCCGACGACCGACGCTGGGCACGACCCCGACGCCGCGCTGGCCTCAGAGTCGCTCACGCCGACTGCCACGGAGCCGAGCGGAGCGAGCCGATGACGCCCGAGCGTCGCGCCGCCCTATCCGTCGTGGCCGTCTGCTCGCTGACGTTCGCGGCCGCGTTCGGCGGCGTCTACACCGTCGCGGTGTTCAGCGACACGGGCAGCGTCGACGCCACCGTCGACGTTTCCGGCCTGCCGGTGATCGAACCGGTCGCTGCGCCACCCGCGCCAGTCTCCGTCGCCGGCGCGGCCGGGAACGGCTCCGCCCCCTCCGGCAAAGCGGCGGCCGACGGGCCAGCCCCGTCGGCAAGTGCGCCCCGAACGGGGTCGTCGAGTTCCAAGGGCAGCGGCCCGGCCGACGACCCCGAATCGGGGCCGACGGCTGCCGACGAGCCAGTCCCGTCGAGCGCCGATGGGGCTGACGCCCCCGACGCCGGCGGATCGGGCGACGATGTCGACACCGATCGGGGCGTCGCCGACGACGGGACGACCGACGATTCGTCCGACGCCGGCGGTGCCGACACCGACGACGCTCCCGACGCCTCGAACGACGGCGACAAGTCGGCGGACGACGATAGCGACGCCTCGAACGACGACGGTACCGACACCGGCGGAACGGACGACTCGGGCGCCGACGCCGGCGGATCGGGCGACGGTAGTGGCTCCGGCGCCGGTGATTCGGCTGGCGAGGCCGGTGGTTCGGACGGGTCGAGCGACGACAGCGACACCGGCGGTAGTTCGAGCGACGGTGACGGCGCGGACGACGCCGGTGGCGACGATTCCGGTGGCTCGGATGACAGTAGCGCCAGCGGGTCGAGCGATAGCGGATCGGATAGCTCCGGAAGCGACTCGAGCGGCGGTGACGCCGGTGGACCGAGCAACGGTGACTCGGACAGCGGGAGTTCGAACGATGGGGATTCCGGTGGCAGTGATTCCGGTGGTAGCGACTCCGGAAGCAGTGATTCCGGTGGTAGCGACTCCGGTGGTAGCGACTCCGGAAGCAGTGATTCCGGCGGTAGCGATTCCGGTGGTAACGACTCCGGAGGCAGTGACTCCGGAAGCAGTGACTCCGGCGGTAGCGACTCCGGAAGCAGTGACTCCGGCGGTAGCGACTCTGGAAGCAGTGACTCCGGCGGTAGCGACTCTGGAAGCAGTGATTCCAGTGGTAGCGACTCCGGAAGCAGTGATTCCAGCGGTAGTGATTCCGGCGGTAGCGACTCGGGAAGCAGTGATTCCGGCGGTAGCGACTCCGGAAGCAGTGATTCCGGCGGTAGCGACTCTGGAAGCAGTGATTCCAGCGGTAGCGACTCCGGAAGCAGTGATTCCGGCGACTCGACTTCCGACTGATCGGGGCGCGTTTGTCGACCTGCGCCGACACCCCGCTCAGATCGGGTCGATCCGGTCCCGTCGCCCGTCGAGCACGTCGAACTGCTCGTCGCGGCGACGTTCGAGCCAGTGGAGCAGTCGCTCGGCCCACGCGAGTTTCGACCGTTTCTCCGCGCCGACGCTCTCGTCGTCGAAGTCCCAACCCGGAAATCGGAGGGTTGCGGCGCCGAAGGCGTCCGCGAGGAAGGCGGCACGGTCGCCGTCGGTGAACCCACCGTAGTTGCGGACCGGGCCGCGGGGTTCGGCCTGCGTCGTCGGCAGGACGTACGCCCCGTCGAAATGCGGCACCCACCGCTCGACTGCGGGGACGTTGTCGCCGTGGGCGTGGACCGCGACGGGGACGCCCGCATGGGTCAGCGCGCGGGCGGTGTCGGGCGTCTTGTCGAGGTCGGTCACCATCAGATCGACGGCGACGCCGACCTCGGGGAGGCGGGCGGCCGCCGCCGAGGCGGCGACGACGACGTCCGCGTCGGCGGCGGCGCTGGCCTCGGCTTCGAGCGACGGGGCCGCGCCGGCGACGGCGACGGTTGCGCCGTCGATTCGAGGGAGTCGGGACTCGTCGAAGGCGGTCACGAGGTCGGCGAGTCGGTCGCGAGCCTGCTCGTCGGCCACCCGGTCGTAACCGAAGTCATTGAGGATCCGTTCGTACACTGGGCGCCAAGTCCGATAGTTCATCAATAAGACCACAGTAGCCGGCACGACACCAAGTACCCCTACCCGAGTGCCGCCCCGGCTTCCACGGCGGCACTTGCGAAGCGTCCGGCATAAGCTTTCTCTTACTCTACAGGAGTATCGTGAGTCGATAGACGCCCGACTGGACGGCGGTGGCTTCGGCTCGTGCCGTCGATCCGTCGCCGATTCTATCGGTTGTGGGAGTGGGCAGACGCCCTCGTGTGGTCACTCCCACGCCGACTCGGTTATGCCACGTCCTCGGCGATGGCGGACAGAGCGGCGTCGAGTGCGTCGGACCGGCCGGACGCCGCCTCCACGACGGCCGACAGGTCCGCGGGCGTTCCGGCGAGCAGTCGGGACGCCCCCTCGCCGGTGACGACGACGGGCGTCGACCGAGCGGCGTCGGCGAGCGTCTCGCGTTCGCCGGGTGAGAGCCCCGAGAGTTCGAAGGTACGTACGACGCCCCGACCCGCGGCCGACGCCTCGCCACCAACCCGGTCGAGGTGTCGGCGCATCTCCCCGACGCTCGTCACGTCGAGTTCCTCGGTGGTCACGCCATCGCCCGTCCGCAGGCGGTCACGCGTGAACGCCTTGCCGATCAGGGCGGCGTCCCGCGTCTCGGCCACGTCGTGGGTGCGGATCACGTGCGCGCCGCGTTCGACGGCCATCGCCGTGGCGGCGAGGCTGGCGGGGAGGGCCTCCTCGGTCGAGCGCCCCGCGAGGTCCCGCAGGAAGTTCTTCCGGTTGATCGAGACGAGGATCGGGCGGTCGAGGGCGCGAAACTCCCGAAGCCGGTGAAACGTCTCGCGGTCGTCTTCGAGCGTCTTCGCCTCACTCCACCCGCCGAACGCGGGGTCGACGATGGTCTTGTCGGTGAGCCCTTCGCGTTGCAAGGCGTCGTAGATGTCATCGACGGCCTCGACGGCGCCGGGGCGTTCGAGGTCGGGTGGGCTCGCCATCTTCGCGACGGCAACGTCGCGTTCGGCACAGACCCGCGGCATCTCGGGGTCGGCGAACCCACAGATGTCGTTGACCATGTCGAAGCCGGCGTCGAGGGCCGCCTCGGCCACCTCGTGATAGCGTGTTTCGATGGAGAAGACGGCGTCGCCGGACGTACTCTCCATCGCCTGGACTGCGGTGTCGAGGCGGTCGAGTTCCTCCTGGGCGGTGAGCACCTCGAAGCGCTTGTTCGCGGACTCCAACCCCACGTCGACGATGTCGGCCCCCTCGTCGATGAGTTCCGTGTCGACGTACGCCGCCGCCTCGCCCGGATCGTCGAACACGCTCGGCGAGTACGGCGACTCCTCGCTGACGTTCAATACTCCCATGATCCGTGGGGGGTAGTCGTCGCCGATGCCGAGGCCAGCGGCGTCCACGTTGCGCATGGACACACTGGGGACGCGACGACTATATGCGGACCGGTCGGTAGAGCGTTCGGACGACGGTACTCCGAACGGTGTGCCGGTCGGTAGAACGTTCGGACGACGGTACTCCGAACGGTGTGCCGGTCGGACTATCGGCGCCGACCGGTAGCACGCTCTTTTTATCCGCTCGGTCGCTATCGATCGACAATGGCTAAGGTCAGTATCGGGCTTCGCGGCTGGCGCTTCGAGGAGTCCGAGGTGTTCACCGAGGACGGGGAGTTCAAGCCCCTCGACGAGATGCCCGAGGAGCCACGGGACCGCCTCGTCCGGCTCACCTACCTCGTCGAACAACCCTGCGACGCCTGTTATCTGGTTCACGGCGAGGCGGCGGTCGAGCAGTGCCGACAGGCGGCCATCGTCTACGGCGAACCCGGCGACGAACTCCTCCTGTGTGGCACCCACGAAGCCGACTTCCTCTACTGGTACCGCGAGGCCGGCGGCAAAGCCTATCGCGGCGAGCCGACGTTCCGCGACCGCTTTCACGAGTGGTTCGCCGGTGGCGGGCGCGCGCCGGACGGGTACGGAGGGTTGGATCACGTCGAGACGGACCCCGAGAACATGCCGGACCCGCCGGACCCGG
>Ga0102939_1000360_pt1 | contig 16807 bp, 9 predicted proteins | sample SalPon2_B_H2O_MG_FD_78214 | JGI IMG/M metagenome (GOLD analysis project Ga0102939, IMG submission 78214) | Salt pond water microbial communities from South San Francisco under conditions of wetland restoration - Salt Pond MetaG R2_B_H2O_MG | ecosystem: Environmental > Aquatic > Non-marine Saline... | reverse complement strand
GTTTATCGTATAACTCGATTACATGATCTTTCAAGCGTCATCAGCTGATGTGGAAGCGACAGTACAACCACAGCGATCTTTGTTTCTGATGAGATGTGGTTGGGTAATATCGGTGTTAATCAGTTCGGTCACCGCTCTTGCCAGCAGGAATTTTAAATAGAATTTGAATTTAGATAACCCGTTCGAACATCTCAAATAGAACGACTGGAGCAACGTTATATAGGTGCAACATAATTGGAAAGCTATCCCAATGAGTCAGACCACGATCAGTTCTAAACCATATATTAACCAGGGTCTGTTTCTTGATGAATATTTGAAAAACACCGTTCCAGAAACAGATCAATGGGATTGCGACGAGGAAGCGGAAGAAGCGTTTGAAGCACTGAAATCTCTTTGGGAGGAAGAGCAAGATGTCGTAGATTCCTATCTCGAAGACGAACTACAAGGTGCGTGGATTGATGAGGTCATATCCTACCTTGGATTTGACACCCTCACAGAAACCTCTGTACCAAACGAAAGAGGGCATTTAGATTACGTCCTGTTCGAATCGTCTGGCACTCGCCGACGTGCTCGTCGCCTCAATAATCTAACTGAAACATTCCAGCAGTCGTTAGGTTTCATCGAAGCAAAACAGTGGAATGCGAACTTTGATCAAGAGTACGTAGACAGACCGTACCGAAACGCCTCTTCTCAGGTGAGACACTACCTTGATCGGACGCCAGAGAACATCCGGTGGGGGTTTCTAACTAATGGTCGGAAATGGTGGATATATAGCAACCGAGTCTATGAGACCACCGTTTATTACGAGATTGATCTCGTCGATTTGCTTGTAAACGGTAGTCTCTCTGATTTCAAGTATTTCTATTGTTTCTTCAATAAGATGGCTCTGACGGGCTCTATTGGGGAATCATTTCTTGATAAAGTATATCTTGAATCGGAGAGATACGCAGAGCGGATCGGAGAAGACTTACAGAATAACGTCTTCACAGCTTTGCGCGTTCTCGGTGAAGGCTTCGTTGAATGCAACGATTTAGACGTGTCTCCGTCGGACGATAAGCAGTTGGCGGAATTAAAAGAACAATCGTTGGTGTATCTCTATCGATTGATGTTCGTGCTATATGCTGAGGGGAAGGAACTGATTCATCCCGAATCATCAGAGACACAACGAGCCTATGAGAACGAATTTTCACTGGAAAAGATCCGAGAAGATATTGTCGATCAGGCTGGCGAAAGTGAATACTTTGACGATTTTAATTCTTACTCTCGAAGTTATTGGGATCGTCTTGCACGTCTGTTTGAATTGATTGACTCGGGGAATGAAGACCTCGGTATTCCGGCATATAACGGTGGTCTGTTTGATCCTGAAGAACATCAGTTCATTGAAGAAAATTATGTTTCGAATGATTATCTGGCACAAGCTATCTACTATCTAAGCACCACTACAAGCGACAATGGGGAGCTGATATACGCAAATTATGACGGCCTTGGAACTCGCCACCTCGGTTCAGTGTATGAAGGCCTTCTTGAACACCAGTTCGAGATTGCGGAAGAAAATAAGTGGGCTGTTAGCGATGGTGACGGGCAAATGTGGGTCGATGAAGAGGAATTTTCGGAATACGATGACTATATTGATGTCGTAGAAGAAGGCAGCCTTTACGTTGTCAATGATGAAGGAGAGCGCCGTTCTACGGGATCGTACTACACTCCCGATTATATCGTCCAATATATTGTTGAGCAATCGATTGAACCTCTAATCGACGATATCAAGGACTCACTGGTAGAGGATGGATACGAACCTGGCACACACGAATATGCTGGGGAGTTCTATCCCCGTGTTCTTAATTTGAACATCCTTGACCCTGCAATGGGTAGCGGTCACTTTTTGACGGCTGTAACCAGTTACCTTTCTGATTGTGTTCGGGAAGTGACTCTTGATGCCGAGATATCAAGTATGTTGAAAGAGGAAGAAATTCGTCGTGATATCGCAAAAGAGTGTATCTTTGGCGTAGATTTGAATGAGATGGCGGTCGAACTCGCGAAACTCTCTATGTGGCTGGAGACCCTTGCAAGTGATAAGCCACTAACGTTTCTCGACCATCACTTCAAACAGGGTAATTCTCTCCTTGGAGCAGATCTGGACAATATCGATAGTCTCCCCGGTTCGGGTAGCAATGACGATACTGAACAAGAGCAGAGCACATTCGCTTCGTTCCAAAATACGGTTCAGGATACAATTGACAGTTATTTGCGTGAGTACGCTGAGTTCGAGCAGATGACTGATAATACCGTGGAGGAAATTCATCAGAAAAAAGAAAAATACGAGCAAGAGGTTGAAGGCGAAGAGAAGAGGGAGCGTTTAGAGAAACTCGCGAACGTATATCTAGGAACTCATTTTGGTGTTAATGTTCCTGAGGACGCATATGATAACATCAAACAGGCCCTCCGAGGAGAACATGAGACCTCTTGGGAAGAATTTGAAGAAAAGTCGTGGTTTATTGAAGCCCAGAAGGAAGCCGAGAGACGGGATTTCTTCCATTGGAAACTCGAATTTGTAGAGGCATTTTATTCCAGTGGGAAATCCAGATCTGAGCGAGGGTTTGATGCAGTCGTTGGAAATCCACCTTATTTCAATCTAGAAACAGTTGACGACGATACATTCAAGCAGTCTCTGGAAGGGCAGTTCCCACAGATTCACGCTGGGAAAGCTGACATCCACTATTACTTCTGTGGTCTTGGCCTTGACCTTATCCGCGAACGTGGCCAGCTCGGATATATTGTATCTAGATACTTTACGGAAGCATTCTACGCGAGTGGGCTTCGTGCTACAATAAGCGATAGGTCTGATATTCACGAACTAGTTGATCTGGGTAACAATCAGGTGTTCCCTGGTGTCGACACTCTTACCCTCATTATGCGTCTATCGAAAGGCCGCCCGATTGATGAAACCACTATTACCTACCTTCTTGACGAACTCGACTCTGACGCTGAAGAGATACAGCAGACTATGGAAAAGATAGTTGCCGGGGAAGAGACCGATCTCGGAGGTCGGTATACGATGGATGAGTCATCGTTCGGTAAGGATCGATGGGGTATTCTTCCTAAATCCATCATCGATATCAAAAGAACGATTCAGAGCAGTGGAACGCCACTCGGAGAAAACTATCGAACCGGTCAGGGATTGATGACTGGTCGAAACGAGGCGTTCACTGTCTCTCCGCAAGAAATCGACCAATGGAACATCGAAGATGATGTTCTGAAACCTCTCGTAAAGAACGGTGACCTCCGGAAGTACGAGTATAATCCTCGTGAACTGGATTTGATATATCTTGAGGGAAAAGACATCGACAACTATCCCAATACCAAACAGTATCTCTCGCAATATCGTGATGTACTAGATGATCGGGCAAAGGACACCGTAGAGTGGTATCAATACTTAAATCCAATTAACAAGGAGGTCTTCGAGGATGAGGATCGGGAAAAAATCATTTGTCCATTCACGGCCACAGAAAACCGATTCTATCTAGATCAGACGGGACTGTACAATGATGGAGGAGACATTGAAATAATTGTTCCAGATGCGGATGGAACGCCAGCAAATGAGTATCTGGTATGTCTGCTTAATTCGAGCCTATTGGAGTTCTACCATCTCAACCATGCAAAACTAAAACGTGACGGATACTACGAATACTTCGGAAATTCGCTTCAGGCCATTCCGCTTATTATGTCGCCAGAAGACGTGGATGTTGATACCTCTGCTTTGCCAACATGGGCGTTCGAGGGCGATGTCCCTGACGGGATTGTTCCTGCATTCAAAACGGTGCATTATGAGATGGTGGAAATGTTAGATGAGCGACGCTCTCTATTGGATGCCCTCGATCCATTCAAATATCTTTCCCGAGATGCACCGACTGAGAGTTTCGAGGATGTGCTGTCTGAGGAACTGAAATATGCTTCCCGGGCAAACGATATTGTATTCGAATCTCAGCATGACATCGAACAGCTCTGTTTAGAACAGATTGACAACTCCAACGATTGGATGCTTCGCAGTCGGGTGAAGATGCGGACGATGACTGATGATGGTTACGACTGGATGCGTGAAGAGGAAGGAAATGGGATCGTTCGGCGCTGGGTCGACTTATACAAGTTCCCTGCCGATCTCGTCGATACAGATCGGCTCCAAAAATATTCTATCGTACTAGATTATTACGACGAGTTTGAGAACAAAAGTCCAAAGACCGGCTACCCAGGCGGGAAGACGCGAACTGTGAAAGACAAACTTGAGCTTACCGACCTTCCAGTGATTGACGATGTCGACCTTTCGTCGCACTTCGACCTAGTCACTGAAATATCAAATATGGAATCTAATATTATGGAACTTTATCGAGCCGTAGACGAGGTTGTGTACGACATGTATGGTGTAAGCGACGACGAAATCAGTACTGTGGAAGAAAAAAGTGGCATTGGCTTAGAACTCGACTAGCCAAAGAACACATTCTGATTTTTATGAATCTAAATTACTAATACAAAGCGAATATTTTGACGAAGCTATTTTATAAATAACAGACGTTTGATGACTGAGGATGACTCTTGGAAATAATTTCCATCGGAAACTGGAAAAAGAGACCGGCATCAGCATGGATGAGGAGTCTATTGATCTGCCGGAGGAACAGACTGCTACCGATTCTTTGGCTGATTATGTTAAGTTCTTGTTTGAAGAAGATTATTTATCGAAAGATGATTTACCGATTGAAAGCGGTTGGACGCGGTATCTACTGAATACAGAACCAGTTCATACAGAGGGTAATGAGATGACCAGGCCGAAGGAAGTTCTTCCAGGTATCTTTTTAGAGCGGAATTATAATAAGAAAGGTATTATACGGAAGATGCGGTTCCTGCACCGTTTCGTTGAAGGACAGTCTAACTAGCGCCACTGGTTAAAATCAAGTTATGCTAGTACTCGATTGAACTTCCCTACATCAACCACAATATGATCCTCTCAGCAGACCGGCAAACCACTTTATGATCGAAAACCTCTATCAATCTGTTCATGGTTCGGATCGATGACTCGGATCCAGTCGTCAAATGCTGGCTGTCACCCAATGAGTTGGATCATCTTGAGCGGACTGCTGGAGCCGACGGGTGGGAACGAGAGATTTCTATGCAACTCATGGGGCGGTGTGGGCTTCGTGTGAGCGAAGTTTCCTACCCAAGTACTGAGGAACTCAGGTGGTCGAAAAACGGCGAAATCTGGCTCTTTGAGGTTCGGGGAAAGAATACCAAAGGTGGTGGTCGGAAGCTTCGTGATGCGTGGATGCCAGAAAGCGTAGCTGACGATATCCACAAGTATACTCGTGAGCGCAAGCTCTCCGAGTCAGATCAATGGGTCGACGCCTCCACACCATCGATCCGACGCTGGGTAAAGGAAGCAACACAGGTAATTGCCGACGAAACAGGTAACGACCGGTGGGTGTCTGTCTCTTCGCATGATCTCCGCCGCAGTTGGGCAACTTACCACCTCGTCGAACGCCAAGTCGACGTTCGCACTATGATGGCCATCGGTGGCTGGAGCGACTATTCCGCTATTGAACCGTATCTTGCTGAGCCGACCGAACGTCGAATTGGAGAGGCAATGTTGTCATCCTCTCTTCACTGAAGGACGAGAATTTATCATCATAGTTGCGGGCTCAAGCTATTTACCGACACATTATGAGAGGAGGTCATCTGGGAGATACTGTGCACAGTCGACCGGGATTGCATCCCACGCAGCCTGAATCGCTTGGTATCCGAGCCACCCTTCGCCGCGAAGCATCTCACCGCAGGCGTGGCAAAACTCTTCGACAGTACAGGCTCCTGAATCGAGTAACAGATACAGCAAAAACGTGGGTGCAACCGCCTTTCCGTTCGTCTCGTCTGCCTGGTCAAAAACACGGTTGATCGACCGTCGACCGTGCTTATCCATCAAAATCGCAAATCGATAGGTTTCGGGATGTTGTTCTATATCGGTTTGTATTGACTGCTCGCCAGCATCCTCCCCGTGTGGCCGCGGAACACATGAGACGACAGTAAACGAATCGTTCGCATCGTCATCGAATGACTTGCGTGCAGTGGTACACCCGTCATGAAGCCATTTCTCTCGTGTCTCTGCTGGTGCGTGTTCGGATGTCTCCCGGATATGGCGTGTCAGTTCGTGATAACAGACGTTCGTTGTCGTCAACTGGAGTGTCTCGACAATGCGGGGCCAGAGGCTCGTGTTTGCAACAGCAATCAGGGCGTCAGTATCGGCGATTACGGGATGTCGTACGTCATCGTCGACCATCGTCACTCCTGGAACACATCAGTCGTGTCAAGCTCTGTGGCCTCTTCGAAGGCCTCACGCTCGCGATCAATCTCTTCGATGGCATCACCGAGCAAAATCTCCGCAGCGTCATCGGACAGCTCCCCCTTTTTGTACTGCTGGTGAAGGGTAATTCGCTCTTCATCCGATAGCGTTTCTCGGAGTTTTTCGGCCAACCCCTGCCGAGCAAGCTCACTGATGTTGATCCCACCAAGCCGTAGCTGGTCGACGATCTGAGTGGCCTCCTTTTCAGCTCGTCCTCGGAACTGGATCTTGTCGTTGTTCGTCGACATCTTGTACTAGTATTCATTCCCGAGAAGCATAGTTGTTGTGACGCGCCATCCGTGTCATGACACTATTGGTGGACAATGAATTGGATCACGAATAGACTACGTAGACATGGAGAGAGACAGTTCGGTAACGGACCATTTCGATGAATTCATCGCTGAACACAGGGCATACACTCAACGAGAATATCATTTAGAGACCAATATTAGAGTATCGTCTATAGTCGATTAAAAGACTCAAACGACAAGGTATGACTTCGATAACGGAGTTTTTGACCGATTAACGAACGTGAGTATTTCGCGTACATCATCACCGATTGTTTTATCGAGTTTGCGTAGAGTTTCTAATATATCAAAATGGATGAAGACTCTTTGGATGAGCTCGTGGCGGCGTATGTTGAGGATCGTGAGTGGGATGCACGTCGTGATTCAGTTGTGAAGACATCCCAGGTTATTCGAGATGTTACATCTGAGATTCTTGATTCTGGGTCAATTGGTAAGCAAGAGCTGACTGCACTGTACCGCTTGTGTATGAATAACAGTACGTACCCGGTCTCAAGTAAACGTGGCGAGATTGATGAGTTAGATATTCCGGGCGAGGTGAAACAATCACTGAAAGACCGAATAGATGAGCAGATTGGGACTGTTGGTGGATTGTTATTCCCGATTGATGTGCCCGAAGGAAAAGAAAAGACGGTGACAGAGTGCTTTGAGACCCTTTTCGAGGCTGATGAGTCTGATGTGTTGGACGCGGCAGTGCAGCAATTAGCAGATATTGATCTCCCAAAGGTAGAGTGTGGGAAGATTTCACCTATACTGTACTATTTGCACCCTGAATACTACCCTGTCGTGAATACTATGTCGCGTAGTGGGATGGCAGAGTATTTTGATGCGGATATCTCGAACTCGCTAGCAGAGTATCCTGAGACGGCTGCACAATACCGATCAATTCGAGATGCATACGGTTTTCAGGATAATTTCCGAGATTTGGATTACTTCTTTGTATGGGTAAATCAGCAAGAGCGGGAGCCAGATGGCCTTTCTTTATCAACAGAACGCTCGTATTATTGGGTTAATCAGGGGAATCAAGCAGAAATCAGAGACGAGTACGTTCGTGCGAAAGTCGATGACGTATGGCATCACGATCTTGACCGGCTAGAGCCTGGCGACGTGATATTCCATAATTTCAATGACGAGCTGATCGGGATTTCAACCGTGGTAGAGTGGCGTGAGCAGTACTCGTTCCAGACAGAAGAGTATCAGCGGGTTGGTGTGGATTTAAGCTGGTTTGATGAGTCGGTCGCAGTGGACGATGATCTGAAGGCGTTACTCGATACGTCCGAGTTCCGGAAAAAATACTATCCAATCGATTCGAACGGGAATTTGAAGCAAGCGTACCTGTCGGAACTGTCACCAGCTGCGATGGAATTCTTGCTTGATCACGTTGGGTGTTGGAACCTCTTGCGAGAGCTGGATACGAAACAGAAATCTGAAACGGAGATCCCCGACAAGCCGGATGGTGCCGAAGAGATTGCACGACAACTTGAAGCCAAGATGCAGGTTGTATTTTATGGTCCGCCGGGAACGGGGAAAACATATACGGCAGAACGGTTCGCTCACTGGTGGGCTGGCCAGCAGGATACTAGTATTCCTGTGCGTGAGCGGGTCGAAACGGTCACGTTCCATCCATCGTTCACATATGAAGACTTTATTGAAGGCTTGAGTGCCGAGGCAACTGCTGAGGGGCAAGTCGCGTACGAAGTGCAGGATGGGATTTTGAAGCGGCTAAGTGAGACGGCGATGGAGGCGTACGAAGCAGCGAAGGCGACAGGATCTGATGCGCCACGGTTTGTGTTAGTGATCGACGAAATCAATCGAGGTGATCTCGCGAAGATATTCGGAGAATCAATCACGTTATTAGAGGCTGATAAGCGAGGAGCGACAACAGTCCGGTTAGCACATTCGGATTCCGAATTTACCCTGCCACCGAATCTATATGTGATTGGGACAATGAACACTGCAGACCGGTCGATTGCACTCCTGGACGCCGCACTGCGCCGACGATTCCGGTTCATCGCATGCCCACCAGAATTTGACATTGTCGTCGACGAATACGAGTTGCCTGTCCCGTCACTGGAAGACGGTACGGCTTTTGAGTCATTAGTGTGGTTGTCGATCCAGACACTCCATGAAATGAATGACCGAATCGTCACGTCAGCAGATCTCGGGAGGGGGAAGCAAATAGGGCACACACGGTTACTCGGCCTTGAAACAGCTAATGACGTTCGTGATGCGTGGCAATTTGATATATTACCCTTGTTAGAAGAGTATTACTTCGGGCAGTTCGATCGGATCCGGCAGGAACTCTTCGATGGGAACGGCGATGAACTGTTTGACTGGGATCGGAACCAGATTCGAGACTTTACTGTCCAGGATCTCGTGGATGCGTTAAACCAGTTCGCTGACACGGACGTTGAAATGTCTGTTGCCGAGTCAAAACAAGACTCATCGTCACAAAAATGGGATCAAGAATCATTCTTTGATGAAATTGAATCCAAATTCGAGCCAGACGTGATTGCTGCATATCGAGATTTCTACCAGTTTGGTACAACTGAATCGGACCGAGTTGGTTACGGGACTGGAACACGGACAGGCGCAATTCACTTCTACTGGGATGAGTATACAGACGGAAAGTATCTCATATATGAGATCAGAACGAACGGGACGCTTCAGTTCCGGTTCTGGGGTCGAGACCAGTACGACGCGTCGCTATTCGAACCGTTCGTTGAGCAGATCAATCCATTCATAGATGAACCGGTCGACGCCGAGTATTTGATATCGGATGAGTTCAATGATCTTGAAATCCCAATGGATCGGTTACTCGACGACGCAAACCGTGAGCAAGTGAAAGAGGCGATTCGCGAATTTGTTAAGAATTGTGCGGCGGCAATCCAGTAACTATTGTTATGCAACTGGTTCATAACGATGTTGAGACAATTGAGCTCACCGAATACGATCGATCAGAGCCATTGGAACTGTCGGAGGATGTCCTAGACACAATCGACACACGAATCAACGAGTCCGCGACCCGGATAGAGTATGAATATACGGACAAAGGGTATGTTCGACTCCGGACGTCATCGTTTGTTGGTCTTATCTCACTACCGAACGGAATGCAGGTACGGATTCGGCCGAAAGCTGCTGGTGGGAACTTTTTAAGGCTACTCCTGTATGCTCACGGAGCGACCGAAGCAATGACTGATTCAACGGTGCAGGCACTCGAAGGTAACTTGTTTATAAATGCAATGGGAGCGCTGTATCTCGACCGGTTACAGCAAGTTGTGCAGCGCGGCCTCGGCAAAGACTACCAGACGAAACAGGCACGAGAAGAGTACCTTCGCGGTCGACTCGACATTCACCGGCAGTTATCACGTGGAACTATGGCGTCGACGACGTTCGAAATCGAGTACGAAGATCTCACACACGACACAATCGAGAACCAGACGGTGCTCTATGCGGCACATCTCCTCTCGCGTCTCGTTACTGATCCGACCATTCAAAGTACACTGCGACAACGCGAACAACAACTTCGTCGAGAAATCACATTGCGCCCGATTCACCCAACGGAATTAGAGACGATTCACCTCGACCGACTCACTGCGTACTATGATGATATCCTTCGGCTTGCAATGGTCGTGATTCGCTCAACGTTCGTTGATAACATGCAGGCTGGCACGCAGGAAACCTACGGGTTGCTGGTGAACATGAATCGAATTTTTGAACGGGTTGTCGAACGGGCTGCCGAGGATGCATTAGCAGACACCTCGTGGCAGATCGAACCCCAGGCCCGGATCGGTGGGCTCGTCACCGGTGGCATACCGACTGTCAATATGCACCCGGATTTTGTGCTCCGTGACGAGAACGGTGATTTACAACTTGTTGGTGACGCAAAATGGAAAACGGGCCGTCCAAGCCAGTCCGACATTTACCAGATGACCTCTTATCAACTAGCAGATGACGTTCCTGGAGTCCTATTGTATCCGTCACAGAACGGTACAACCGAAACAGCGTATCAGGTCGACGACCGACTTGCGCTGCATCTCCGAGAACTACCGACTGGATACGATGCAACTGATCTCAAATCATTCTCCCAAAAATTATCAGATATGCTGAAAGCTGAATTCGTCAGTTTAATCGAAGATTCTACTCCGAGCTTCGGTTTATGAAACCAGTGTCGACCAGTGGATGACGATTGTGTCTGTGCTGTTGTTCGGTGTACTGCATGTAGTTCCACATTCAATCATACGCTACAGCGACGCAACACACTCACTCAGGTCGTCTTGGGTAACTGGTTCGACTGCCACTTGGTCACCATCGGCGGAATAGAAGATCGATGTACTCACAGTTCGATCAGGGTACCAACTATCCAAGACATGGTAATAGACACTCAGCTGTTTCCGGTATTCTGACTCCGCATGACGTGAGAGATCCGTTTTGAAATCTATAATCTCCACACCATCTGACGTTACATGAACCAGATCAACAATACCGGAGATAGTAACTTTCCCAGCTTCAGTTTCCAATGGGAGATACGTTCGCTCCTCGACGTAGAGGTCACCAGAAAGCGAGTCGATGAGCGTCTTGATATGCTGTTCGTCAGCATTGTCAGCAGTGACATCCTCGCCGAGAGCGTACGCTTCAGCGAACTCATGGACTTGTGAGCCAAACTCCATCCCACGTCCGTCAGTAACGTCATCATATACCGAGTCGTCCATGAGCGAGTGTGGTGAATATCCTTCAGGCCCGTCGACCACCGGCACATCCACACGAAACTCCCGCTTCGACCGGGCTTCACGCTCATTCATGTCGACTGATGGGTCGACGGTTTCGATGTCTATCGGTAGTTCCTTGAGGAAGGTGTTTGGTTCCTCACCACTAGCCAACACCAGATGATCTTCTGCCCGAGTCATGGCAACATAGAGGAGTCGCCGTTCCTCATCGTGATCAGTTGGCACGCATCGTCGAAGAACATCCGCTCGCCAGTTATCGTAGACGTGTGGGACACCGTGTGCCTCTGCGTACGTCTTCCGCTGACGGAGTCCAGCCGTCTCAGAAAACGTAATCGTACTCTCATGACGGCCAGACGGTGGAAACGCCCCGTCATTCATGTTTGCGACGATCACAATCGGGTATTCTAGTCCCTTTACGGAGTGGATCGTCTGTACAGTAACCGAGTCCGAACCTGCAGGTGCCTGCACTTCTTGGGTGTAGCCGTTCTCGATACCCTCCGTAATAAGACGAATGAGGTCTCCCCGTGTCATCGTCGTCGAGGTATGGATCGAGTTGAGAGTCGTAAGCAGTGAGTCGACGGTTGACTCATGATACCCGTACCGGTCGAACACTCGCCGCATGACCGCTCCATGCGTTTCGAGGGCTGTGAGCTCCGACCAGAACGACTCCATTTCGGAGGGATATGATTCCGTCTCTATAATGTGCGTTATTTCATCGAGTGTGTATCCAGCACGTTCCAAGACGACGGCCCAGCCACGATCCGAATCGGCATTGTCTTCGAGTATTCGGAGCCATGCTAAGAGCAGTTTGGCACTGTCGCGACGGAAGAGCTCGATGCCACCTTCGTACGCCATCGGGAGGTCATGAGCCTCGGCTACAGACAGTAACTCACGTCCATAGTCACGAGTACGAGTGAGAACAGCAATGTCATCGTACGTTGGCTCACGTAGCTCACCGTCTTCCTCAACGGCGTACTCGTCGTTGTCGACAATGGACTCGATTTTCGAAAGCACTGCCTCATGTTCATCGGCGTGCTGGAGTGCTTCGATACGGGAGTGATCGTGCTCGGTATTCGAGAACAACGATACCACCTTGCTGAGAATCGACTCGCTGTCGACCGATTCCTTACTACTTCCTGGTGCAACCAAAGCGTGCTCAGAGAAATCAAGAATTGACTGGGTCGACCGATAGTTCTGTTCGAGCTCAATGCGATTGATCGGCGAGAGCTGAAACGAGACTCGCTCAGAGTCATCGTTGAGCTCGGCGGCAAACTGGTTCAGCCGGGATTCGAACTCAGTGATGTTCTCGATGGCAGCATACTGGAACGAGTAAATACTCTGTTTCCAATCACCGACAACACAGAAATTCTGTGTTCCAGAAAGGAGTAACGCGAGTTTGAACTGGATCTCACTCGAATCCTGGAACTCATCGATCATCACGTACTCGAACGAAATCGACTCTCGAAGCGCGTGGTCTTCACAGCAGAGGACAAACGCGAACAACTGGAGAAACGAGAAGTTCAGATAGTTCCGTCCGAGTGCGAATTCGAGGTACTCAAAGTAGACATCGTGCACAAACGAGAACAACTCGCCACGATCCTCATGGAACGCTAGTTCAGCTACTTCATCAGGAACTGATTTCGAGCCTCGTTCACCACGGAGTTCGTGTCGGTCTGGCGCATCCGGCAGGTAGAACTTGTTTTTCCCGTATCGACCCAGCTTTTTTCGAAGCTTCGACTGTCTACTCCCATCGTTTTGTGGCTCGTTAACCGAATCAAACGCGTGCTTGAACGAATCGTAGTCCCCTTCGAGAACATCTTTCGAATTGCGATACCAGCCGGTCTCGGTCGGGAACACACCTTTGGAGGCGAGATTCTTAATCAGACTCAGTAGCTCTGTAGGCTCAAAAAGAGCTCTAAGAAACCCAGCATACTCCTCGTGAGCATCGGTGAACTGGTTGATGAACTCTCTGAACTGTTCGGTTTCGATACTTCCGTCTTCGAGAATTCGAGTCGACCCAGTGATTGAGTCGTCGATACCAAGGTACGATGGTGTATCGAATCCGTGCTCATCAAGGATATCGCTACAGAGACTGTGGAACGTCTGGATCGGTGCGTCTTTCAGAGCTCGCAAGTCGTAGTCACAGCTTGAACTGATCCGATCTTTCATCTCAGTCGCCGCATTTCGTGTGAACGTGATGAGCAGGATGTCCTCCGGTTCGACATCGTCCTGTGCGAGAATATTCGCGTAGCGGCGAGTGACGGTGAATGTCTTTCCTGTTCCAGCACCGGCGTCGACGAGATAGATGCCATCCGTGCCGTCGATGAGTTGCTGTTGTTTCGTATTCGGCGACGTCATTGGCTTCCCTCCATATCAGCAGCCGGTGCTGGGCCTGGTTCGTCGGTCACCGGTGAGTTTTGACTTTCCTCTGTCAGCAGAAGATCGCGATGGTTTACGTAGCGATAGTTTGGCTCGCCAGCTCGTCCGTCGACCGGGAAGCGATCTCCACCACTCCGATAGTGATTCAGGTCTGCAATCTGCTCGGAGACAAACTCCTCGAATGCGTTGACGTCCCCTTCGAAGTACGTATCCTTCCGATAGCCACAAAGGTGTCTACAGGCCTGTTTACAACCGTTTGTGACGTACTTGTAGTCACCAACCTCGTCGACCATCCGTTCAACAAGTGTCTCACCGAACTGAGAATCAAGCATCTCGTCGGCATCCCGAGTGCGGGGGAGTGGGTGAGTGCTGACGATGTCTTGGAAGGTATCGTAGTTGATCTTCGAGAACGTCTTGTTGCAATCGTTTGAGGCGTCCTCACAGAGTTCTTCGAACACAGTGGGTGAACGAACAAACTCCGCAAACGAGGTTGGTCGATATGTCACTGTTGTCAAGCAGTCGCTAAGGTCGGCATCACCGGCGACAGCATCATCAAGCGTCTCAAGGAAATGGAAGAACGTGAATTGAAGCTGCTCACCAGGCTGCTGCTGTCGCCAGTAGGTGAGATAAAGCAGTGCTTGGAAATTTGGTTTGTCGCTTGGCTCCTCAATCGATGATCCCTTCGTAATCTGTGAGGCACGTTTACGTCGGCCGCTCTTGTAGTCCACGAGGGAGGTGGGCGACGACAGCAGGTCGATTTTGCCCTTCACGCCAAGTTCTGGGTCATCGAACCAGCGTTCAGTGACAGGTGAGTCGACCTCCATGTCGAAATATTCGACAAAGAAGTTCTCTCCCCACCCACTCGATGGAGTCACAAACGAGGTGTCGGTCGGTGCATACTCGTCGAGGAACTCCAGTATCGTCTCCAAGCCGATACGGTAGCGGGTGCGTCTCGTCGGGATATCGACGGATCGATGGAACGGGCGTGCTTCCTCAATCATTACACCGACGATGTCTTCGAGTGGATGGTCCTCGATCGTCGACGGATGGTTGACCGCAAACTCTGCGAAGTCATGGAACAGATTACCTTCCTTGAAATAGTGCGTATCTGGCGAGTCTAAGATCCGGCCGAAAAAGTAGTCCCGTGGTGAGTTTGCATACGAGTTTAGACTCGATTGGCTAACACTCTCAAGTGGTTCATATCCACTTTCTGCGTCGAGTGGCCCCTTCTCGAACCCACTTTCTGTCTGTCGCGTCGGTCGGGTATATGTGATCGAGTCGAGGTCACTGAATCGCTCGAACTCATCCTCAAGTAGTTCCTCGAAATACAGACACAGGGTCACTGGAGAGCCACCGGTGGAGTCCTGCACCAAGTAATATCGCTCAACCCCACTCTGTAGGAGCGATTGGAAGCCATCGATATTTCGTTCAAATTCTGAGTCACGGTCGACCCACGGTCGGTTTGGTGATGTGTGGGTCCAGTCCTCATCGAGACCAAGGAAGAACACGAGCGGACGGTCAACGAACGATGCGGACTTCGCGTCCGCAAGGAGTACGCCCTCATTCTCACGGCTGATCGGAACATCATATGTATCGAAATAGTACGTCAGTTGGTCGACGAGTTCAGCAGTGACCGATTCCTCGATGACTTCCAAGGCCGCTAATTCTCCCCTGAGTGTCTCTAATTCAACACCAGAGCGAGTCTCATAGACCGACAGAAGCTCACCAACAGTCGGACGTGTGTCTGTATCAACTAACGGTTCCAGCCATTCGAGTTCTTCTGAGACGATATCGACGAGTCGCTTTTCGTCATGATCGACGGGGAGGTCCTCGCCGAGGATAGTCAGAAGCGGCTTGACCACACGGACAGGTGTGTCAACACCACCTGTGATGTACCGAAGGAACTGGATGAACGCCCGATGGTCAGTCTGATCCATGAATCCAGGACCGCCATAATATGGAATATCGGCAGCTTCGAGTGCTGACTCAACGAGCGGCGAATACTCGCTTCCCTCATCAAGCACGACAGCAATATCATCAGGATTCGAGGTAGATATTGTATCAAGAAGCGTCTCTACAATTGCGGTTGCCGATTCAAAAATTCGAAACGGCGGGAGTTCGTACGGTTCGTCGACAAAACGGCCGACTGTATCGTACTCATCAGGGAGAATCGTGCGTTCGAGTTCCGTAAACTGGGATTCACCTACAACAGCCACCGATTCCGCCGTCGACTCGTCGATCTGGTACTCTGTCAGGATTTGTGAGGACGTGTCGACTGAACGAATCGTATCGATGACCTCCCGATTTGCAGCCGTGTCGTATCCCTCGTACTCTAAGATTGCCCCTGGTCGACCCTGGTACTCCCAACACTGGAGGATGTCACCGACTGATTTTGAGACCTGCTTCCAACTCAAATCGCTCCTCTGGATCACTTCGAGAAAGGCAGTTCTATCTTCCGCCGTCTCTCGACGTCGCGTTGCGAGCCGTCGAGGCGTGATCGCGAACGGACCGAAGTGTGGCCGGTCAAGCCGTCGATTGAGTGCATCAGCAAGTGGAGAGTCTGGCACAAGTACGAGATCGTAGTCTGAAACCTCTTGATAGAGTTTATTGAGGGCTTTTGATTGCTTCAGAGACACGCTGAATACAATCACATCAATATGGTATAAAGTTGGGTGTGGAAACCAGTCTGGAGTGGGTACTCACCAAATGAGAGTGAGTGGTTGATATAATCACAAACAGTTAAGACAGTTTAGACAGAAAATATGCTTTGTATGTCTAAACCATTTAAGATAGCTGTATCGAATCAGAAGGGAGGGGTCGGAAAAACAACCGTAGCTATCAACGTAGCTGGCGCACTCGCAGCTCGTGGCAACGATGTGCTGTTTGTCGACCTTGATCCACAGGGTAACGCCACGGAGAATTTGGGAATGATGGAGCGGTATGATGACCCAGAACCCAACCTATTCAGTTGTCTCACCGATGCCACCGAACGCGAACGCGTCGACGAAATCATCTAC
>Ga0102939_1000353_pt1 | contig 16893 bp, 10 predicted proteins | sample SalPon2_B_H2O_MG_FD_78214 | JGI IMG/M metagenome (GOLD analysis project Ga0102939, IMG submission 78214) | Salt pond water microbial communities from South San Francisco under conditions of wetland restoration - Salt Pond MetaG R2_B_H2O_MG | ecosystem: Environmental > Aquatic > Non-marine Saline... | reverse complement strand
GCCCAGAGGCTCTGTGAGAGGTTGAGGTAGCCGCCGGCGCCCGCGAAGGCGAGGCCGCCGAGGAAGACGGCCACGTCCATCTCGGGGGGGAGCGATCCGACGCCCGTCACGGCCGTAGGCAGGGAGCCGACTTCGGCGACGGCGCCGCTGGCGACGGCGAGGAGGAGCGCCGTCGCGATGGCGACGAAGAGCAGGCCGACCTGGAGCGCCTCGACGGCGTTGTAGGCGACCGAGGAGACCTGATACGAGAGCCAGACGACGAGCAACAGGCCGACTGCGAGCGGTTTCCACGCGGGGAAGCCGAGGACAGTCGTGCCCGCGAGACCGGTGGCGGTGGCGGCGACCTGCGCGGCGCCGGCGGCCCAGCCGGGCCACCCGAGGCTGAGGAGGCCGGCGAGGAGGAACACCCACGGCCACGCGCGGTTGACGCGGACGTACGAACGAAAGACGCTCTCGCCGGTCGCGAGCGTCCACCGCTGGAGTTCGGTGTTGACGACGAACTGCGTGAAGACGCCGACGACGAACGCCCAGTAAATGGCCCAGCCGTGCCGGGCGATCAGGCCGGGCCAGAACAGCGTCTCGCCGCTGCCGAGCGACGCGCCGAGCATGATCGCACTCGGCCCGACGACGTGACGGACGCGCGGCACCCGCGGGAGTTCGGCCAGCCGGAGGGCCCCGCCCGTGCCGCGGTCGGGGTAGTCGGCCGTCTCCGGCGCGCGCTCCAACTCGTCGTACGGCAGGGGACAGTACCACGTGCCGCGGTACTGTCGCCCCTCGACTTCGGAGGCGTAGACGGGGCCGTCCGCGTCGGTGTCGTCGGTGTCGGCGGCGGCGGACGCGTCGTCAGCCACGGTCGAAGGGGTCGCGTGGCGTCCGGCAGTCGCTGGTCGTCGTCGGTGTGCGCATGGCGGTCGGGACAGTGGGACTCTGCGTCGCGCCGAAAAAAAGGGACCGGTCGGAGAGCTCAGTCGCCGCCGAGGAAATGCCAGAGATGGCCGCGCTCGGCGGGCGGGTCGACGCCCGGGAGTCCCTTCAGCGCCGGCTGGATGGCGTTCCACCACGCCTCAGCGGACTCGTAGCCCGCGGGGTTGTCGTGGTAGACGTCGCGGATGAAGTCGGCCTTCTTGGCTTCGGGGTTGGCCGCGAGGTAGTCGTAGGCGGCCGACAGCGCCTCCCGCCGCGCCTCGAGGGTCGGCCCGCTTCCGGGGAGCGCCGCGTCCCGGATGGCGTTGTCGACGGCGAGTGGCCGGTCGTCGTCCGGCGACGGGTCGCGCTCCATCGGCACCCACCAGACTCGGCTCCGGGCGCCGACCTTCCGCGTCCGGAGCGTTCCCCGGTCGACGAGCGTCTCCAGTTTGTTGTGGGCCGTCCGGCGCGAGCAGTCGAGCGCCGCCATCACGTCGCTCGCGGTGAGCGGCCGAGCGAGGTCGTCCCGTTCGTCGAACACCTCCAGCGCCCGCTCCGGCGGGATGTGATCGGCGTACTGCCCGTCGTCGTTCCGGGGACGGTCGCTCATGACGAATCCCAGTTCACACGTGGAAATAAGCCTTTGCACACGAACGAACTTCGACTACACACGTGTGCATCTCCCTCTTCGTTCGTGTGTATTGGATCTCCGTCGAAGTAGAGAAACCGGCTTAGAACCGCACCAACGACCCGAATAATCCAGTTCATTCGACGAAACCGCCTCCCGAACACCGAACCGGTTTCCGGGCAAACATCACGAAAAGCGAGGAACGACGGATATATATCGGGGTAAACGGTGCCATGGAACGATGCCAGATCGATCAGCGAACGACTGTGGAACGAATCGAGCGGCGGTCGACGCCGGGGCGGTGGCGTGATGGCGGCCATCGACGTCGCCATCGCGGTGTTGCCGCTGGCGGCCATCGCGTACCTGATGGTCGGGCGGTTCTGGCCCGCGACGCGGGCGATGCCCGTCGCGTGGGTCGTCGCCATCGGCGCCGGCTACTTCGGGTGGAACATGTCGCCGACTTGGATTGGCGCCGCCACCATCAACGGCTTCATCACCGCTGCGAGCATCCTGTGGATCGTCTTCGGGGCGATCCTCCTGCTCTACACGCTCAAACAGACCGGGGCCTTCGACGCCATCAATCAGGGCTTCGCCTCGATCAGCGACGACCGGCGTGTGCAGGTCGTCCTGCTCGTCTTCCTAATGGGCTCCTTCATCGAGGGCGCGGCCGGCTTCGGGACGCCCGCGGCCATCGTCGGCCCGCTGCTGGTCGGCCTCGGCTTCCCGCCGCTCGCGGCCGTCGTGGTCGCGCTCACCGGCAACCTGATGGCGATTACCTTCGGCGCCGTCGGAACGCCGCTCATCATCGGCATGATCGACATCTTCGGCGACGTGGAGGTCATCAACTCCGCCGTCGCCGCTCAGGGCATGACGGTCCAGGGATGGGTGGCCGACATCGCGGTGTGGGCCGCCTCGTTCCACGTCGTCGTCGGCGCCGTCCTGCCCTTCATCGGCGTGGCGATGATGACCCGCTTTTTCGGCGAGAAACGGTCGATCAAGCCCGCGCTCGAAGTCCTGCCGCTCACGCTGTTCGCGTGGGCGTCCTTCGCCGTTCCCTACTGGGCGACGGCGTACTTCCTCGGGCCGGAGTTCCCCGGCCTGATCGGCGCGATGGTCGGCCTGTTCGTCACGGTCGGCGCGCTCAAGGCCGGCTTCTTCCACCCCGACGAGGAGTGGGACTTCGCCGAACAGTCCGCGTGGCCCGATCACTGGATCGGCGACATCCAGCCCGGCGAGTCCTCGTCGCGCGGGACCCACGTCGCCGCCGACGGCGGTACCGTCCAGACCATGTCGCTCCCGCGGGCGTGGGCGCCCTACGCCCTCGTGGCGCTGCTGCTGGTCGTCACCCGCGTCGTCGGCCCGGTGACGACGTTCCTGCAGTCGAATCTCGTCCTGCAGTGGCAGGGGATCCTCGGCACGTCGCTGTCGGGGTCTTTCGCCACGCTGTACCTGCCCGGCGCGGTGTTCGTCGCCGTCCACCTGCTGACCATCCCGATCCACGGGATGTCCACCGACGAGATCACCGGCGCGTGGAGCGAGACGATAGAGAAGGTGACGCCGGCCGTCATCGCCCTGCTCTTCGCGGTGGCGACGGTCCAGATCATGCTCCAGTCGGGGACGGCAACGGGCACCGACGGCATGCTGATCGTCCTCTCCGATACGATGGCGGGGGTCGCCGGCGGCGTCTACCCCTTCTTCGCGTCGCTCGTCGGCGCGCTCGGGGCCTTCCTCGCGGGGTCGAACACCGTCTCCGACATCCTCTTCGGCACCTTCCAGTACGGTGTGGCCGATCAGATCGGCTTCCCGCGGACGATCATCCTCGGCGCGCAGGCCGTGGGTGGGGCCATCGGTAACCTGATCGCCGTCCACAACGTCGTGGCGGCGCTGGCCGTCGTCGGCCTCGTCGGCGAGGAGGGACGCGTCATCCGCTACGAGCTCATCCCGCTCGCGTACTACGCGACGGCGACGGGGCTCCTGACGCTCCTGTTCGGGTACGTGCTGTTCCCCGGCGTGTTCTGAACGCGTCGGCCAGTCACGGGAGGCTCGACCGGTCGCGGCGCCGGGCGAGGACCCGCCATTTTATGCGGCCATACACCAAGTGGCCGCCAATGGCAACGACAGGTGACGCCGACGGCGATCCCGCGTCGGCGGGCGATTACGACTATCGAAGCGACGACGTCGACCGGCCGGGGATGGTCGACGACCTGAACGGGCTGATCGCGGGCGACGTGCGGTTCGACGACTACTCCCGACAGCTCTACGCCACTGACGCCAGCGCCTACGAGATGACGCCCATCGGCGTCGTCTTCCCCACCTCGACGGCCGACGTGGCCGCAGTGGTCGAGTACTGCGCCGAGCGGGAAATCCCCGTCCTGCCGCGGGGCGGCGGCACCAGCCTCGCCGGCCAGACCGTCAACGAGGCGGTCGTCCTCGACTTCTCGCGGGCGATGACGGACGTGCTGGAGATGGACCCCGACGCCCGGCGCGCCCGCGCCCAACCCGGCGTGAAACTCGGCGACCTCAACGCCGAACTCGCCCCCCACGGGCTGAAGTTCGCGCCCGACCCCGCGTGGGGCGACAAGAGCGTCCTCGGCGGCGCCATCGGCAACAACTCGACTGGCGCACACTCGCTGAAATACGGCAAGACCGACGCCTACGTCGAGGAAGTCGAGGCCGTCCTCGCGGACGGGACGGTGACGACGTTCGGCGACGTGACGATGGACGAACTCCGCGCGGGCGCCGACCCCGACGGGTCGCTCGAAGAACGGTTCTACGCCGAAACCCTCCGCATCGTCGACGAGGAGGCCGACGAGGTGCGCGAGCGGTATCCGGACCTCAAGCGCAACGTCTCCGGCTACAACCTCGACGTGCTGATCGATGAGTCCGAGTCGGGATCGGTCAACCTCGCCCGCCTACTCGCGGGCAGCGAGGGGACGCTCGCGATCATCACGGCGGCGACCGTCTCGCTCGAACCCCTGCCGGAGACGAAGGCCATCGGCCTGTTGACCTACGACGACCTGCTCGACGCGATGGAGGACGTGGCGCCGATTCTGGAGCACGACCCCGCCGCGGTGGAGGTGATGGACGACGTGTTGCTCGACCTGGCACGCGAGACGGCCGAGTTCAAAGACGTGGTCGGACTGCTCCCCGAGGGAACCGATTCGGTCCTCCTCGTCGAGTTCTACGCCGACAGCGACGACGAGGGCCGACGGAAGGTGGCGGACCTGATCGCCGACCGCGTGCCCGGCGGCGAGTCCGACGCGGACCCCTCGGCCGACGCGGCGGATCTGACGGCCGAGCCCCGGCGCGCCCGGGCGGCGATGGAGGCCCACGACGCCGAGACGCGGGAGAAGTTCTGGAAGATGCGCAAATCCGGCCTCCCGATCCTGCTGGGCCGCACCAGCGACGCCAAACACATCGCGTTCATCGAGGACACCGCCATCCCGGCCGAGAACCTGCCCGCCTACGTCGCGGACTTCCAGGACATCCTCGACGACCACGACACCTTCGCTAGCTACTACGCCCACGCCGGCCCGGGCGTCCTCCACATCCGCCCGCTGGTCAACACGAAGACGGTCGAAGGCATCGAGACGATGGAGTCCATCGCCGACGCCGCGACCGATCTGGTGGTGAAATACGACGGCTCCGTCTCGGGTGAACACGGCGACGGCCGGGCGCGCACCCAGTGGAACCGGAAGCTGTACGGCGACCACCTCTGGCAGACCTTCCGCGACCTGAAGACGGCAGTCGACCCCGACTGGCTGCTCAACCCCGGGAACATCTGCGGCGACGCCGATATGACCGAGAACCTCCGGTTCGATGCCGACTACGACTTCGACGCCGGCTTCGACCCCGCCCTGGAGTGGGACAACGAGAACGGCCTCCAGGGCATGGTCGAACTCTGTCACGGCTGTGGCGGCTGTCGCGGCCCCCAGGAGACCACCGGCGGCGTCATGTGCCCCACCTACCGCGCCAGCCAAGAGGAGATCACCGCCACGCGGGGGCGGGCGAACCTGCTCAGGCAGGCCATGAGCGGTGACTTGGACGACGAGGAGCAGTTCGACGTGGAGTTCATGCACGAGGTGCTCGACCTCTGTATCGGCTGTAAGGGCTGTTCGAAGGACTGCCCCAGCGAAGTCGACCTCGCGAAGCTGAAAGCGGAGGTGACACACGAACATCACCAACGCCACGGCTCCAGCCTCAGGGACAAACTGTTCGCGAACATCGACGCGCTGAACGCGCTGGGATCGGCGCTCGCCCCCCTCTCGAACTGGGCGGCGAAGGTGCCGGGCGCCCGCCTCGCCATGGAGAAGACGGTCGGCATCGCGCGGGACCGCTCGCTCCCCACCTTCCACCGCGAGTCGCTGGTCGACTGGTTCGACGCCCGCGGCGGCGCACAGGTGAGCGAAGGCGAGGCGGATCGGAAGGTCCTGCTCTTCCCGGACTCCTACACGACGTACAACGCGCCGGACGCGGGGAAGGCCGCGGTCAGGGTGTTGGAGGCGGCGAACGTCCACGTCGCCATCCCGGATGACGTGACTGGAAGCGGTCGCCCGCCGTTCTCGAAGGGCTTTCTCGACCTGGCGCGGGAGCAGGCGGCGACGAACGTCGACGCCCTCGCACCCCGCGTCCGCGACGGGTGGGACGTGGTCGTCGTCGAACCCTCCGACGCCGTGATGTTCCAGTCCGATTATCTGGACCTGCTCTCGGGCGAAGACGTGGAGACGGTGGCCGCCAACAGCTACGGAATCATGGAGTACGTCGACGCCCACCGCCTCGACGAGGTGCTCGACTTCGACGCGCCCGCGGAGACGCTGACCTACCACGGCCACTGCCACCAGAAATCGACCCGGAAGGACCACCACGCGGTCGGCGTGTTGCGTCGGGCGGGCTACGGCGTCGACCCCCTCGACTCCGGCTGTTGTGGCATGGCCGGTTCGTTCGGCTACGAGGCCGAACATTTCTCGATGAGCAAGGCCATCGGCTCGATCCTGTTCGACCAGGTGGACGCCAGCGACGGCGACCGGGTCGTCGCCCCCGGCGCCTCCTGTCGTACCCAGCTCGACGATCACTACGAGGAGAAGCCGCCGACGCCGGTCGAGGCGCTGGATCGGGCGCGGCGCTAGACGGCCGTCGCCGCCGTCCACAGCCGCTCGTAGATGGACCGGGCCCACCGCGTCGCCGCGGGGTCGTCGGTACCGAGAAAGCCCCGCGGCGACTCGTCGCGGTAGACGACCAGCCCCACTTCGGGGCCGGTAGGCGTCTCCGCGAGGATGAACGTCACGGGGTCGTCCCGGTCGGTGCAGCGGACGGCCACGTGGCCGCGATCGATCGCCTCCCGCATATCTTCGGGGCGTGTCGCGCGCTGACGCTCGATCACGGGCGCCGCAGCGACGAACGTGCCCGTCATACCGTCGATCACCCGGTCGTGATAGCGGTGGGAGTGTCGCGAGAGAAAGCGCCCAGCGTAAACCGAGATGTGGGTTGCATCCTCGATCAGGGCGAGCATACACTCGACCGGCCGGGTGGGGGCGTGGGGCTGCACCTCGACGACCCGCGCGCCGTCGAGGACGACCGGATCGAGGTCGAACGAGAGGGAAACGTCGTCGAACATGGGGGCGACGGCGGCGGCGGCGTCGATGCGCTCCGCTCGCTGGCCGTGAGCGTCGAGCGCCAGCCGACCCGAAATCGTCACCCGATACCCGTCGTCCGACGACGCCACGAATCCGTGTGTCGCCAGTTCGTGCACCGCCCGTTCGGCGGTCGACCGCGAGACGTCGACTCGCGCGGCCACCCCCACCTTCGAGTCCGGCGCCCCGTCGAGCGCGCGAAGCACGTCGATGCGGCGCTCGACGGCCGCGACGGGAGAGAGATCGGTCATCGACCGCCACCCGAACCAAAACATCTATATATCATTCGTCAAGCAGTGGCACATTCTGCAGGGGGTAACATGAAGGTATCGTCGAATCTGTTTAGTAGTGCCGGGGTGCCTCTGACACAGGGTTCGTGGCGGGTTGCCCGGCCCGCCGCCCGAACCGACGCCCGAACCGACGGATTCGCCCGGATTCACCGGTTCGGGTGTCCCCGGTCGCGCATTTTCGAATCGATCACGACCGCCTGACCGCGCGGTGTGCCGATTCGATCGTCGCCCGTAACCGCTCGACGTTGTCGTCGACAGACAGATGCGAGCGACAGCCACAGTCCGAGGCGCCGAAGCCAGCGATGGGGCCCGCGGGAAGCCGGCCGGCGACATCGCACTCGGCGTCGACGCCGGGCGACGTGACGACGGTGCGGAGTTCGGTGTCGGGGTGGCCGAGCAGGTAGTCGACGTGCCAGTGCCGGGTGTCGCTCTCGCCGGCCGCGAGGCGGCGGTGTCTGTCGACGCGGGCGAAGCCGCCGCTCCCGAGGGCGCTCCCCGTGTAGGCGTACGCGCCAGGGGCGAGGGTGCGTGTGCCGAGCGCGCCCACGTCGAGTTCGACCGCTTCGGGAAGCGCGAGCAGGAGGGTGTACGTGCCGCCGGTCATCGGCGACCGGTCGGGGCGTCCGGAGACGCCGCGGCGGCGGCGAGCGCCGGAAACCGGTCGCGGGCGGCGTCGTCGAGTCGGGAGACGTCGTGATAGTCGTCCGGGTCGCGGCCGCGGCCGGAGAGACGGCCCACGACATCCGCGATGCGGTCGTAGTTGTCCCGGACGAGCGCCCCGACGAGTCCGGGGGTTCCAGCCCGGTCGGCGAGTTCCTGGGCCGCGGATCGGCCGGCGTACACCCGTCCGCGCGCGGCGTCGACGAGGAACATGGCGAACGGCGTCTCGCCGTACTGCGCGTCGAGGAACGCCTGTGCCGCGTCGTCGTACCACGAAATCGAGCCGGTCGACGGGAGGTTGCGGAGCGCCCGCGCCGCCGCGGAGCAGTAGGCGCAGTCGCCGTCGTAGATCAGCACCGTCTCGGGATCCGTCATGTCCAGTCGTTGGGCTCGCGGGCGCAAAACGGTGTCGCGGGCACCCGTTCGACCGCAATCGGTATGTTCGCGCCGTCCACACCGCCAGTGTGGACGCCGTCGACCGACTCCGGGCGCGTGCCGACGCGGACCAGCTCGCCGACTACCGCCTCGTCCCCGGCCGTGACCCGACCGACGCCGACTGTGACCTCGAATCGCGACTGGCGAGCGCACTCGAAGGCCGGGGGATCGACCGCCTGTACCGCCACCAGGTCGAGGCCATCGAAGCCGTCCGCGACGGGCGGGACGTGGTGCTCGCGACGCCGACGGCCAGCGGGAAGAGCCTCGCGTACACCGTCCCCGCGTTCGAGCGGGCGATGGACCACGGGGGGCGGACGCTGTATCTCGGCCCGCAGAACGCTCTGATCGCCGATCAGGCGGAGAGTCTCGACGAACTCGCCCGTGCCCTTGGCTTCGGGAGCCGCGTCTCGGTCGCCACCTACACCGGCCGACTCTCGCGGACCGAGAAGCGGGACGTACGCGACCGCCGGCCGACGGTCCTCCTCTCCAACCCCGATATGCTTCACTACGGCCTGCTCCCCCACGGCCACCGGCTGTGGGAGTGGCTCCTCTCCTCGCTCGAACTCGTCGTCGTCGACGAGGTCCACGGCTATCGTGGCGTCTTCGGGAGCCACGTCGCCCTCGTCTTTCGTCGGCTGGCCCGCCTCTGTGAGCGCTACGGGAGCGACCCACAGTTCGTCTGCTGTTCGGCCACCATCGGCAACCCGGTCGAACACGCCGCGCGGCTGACCGGGCGACCGGAGTCGGGGTTCGCCCTCGTCGACGAGGACACCAGCGGCCGGGGGCCGCGCCACTGGCTGCTGTGGAACCCGCCGGCGTACGAGGGTGACGAGGGCTCGGGCCGCCGCCGGTCGAGCCACGTCGAGACGAAGCGGCTGTTCGCCGACCTCGTGGCCGCGGGTCACCAGACGCTCGCCTTCACGCGGGCGCGACAGACCGCCGAGCGCTACGCCACCGAGAGCGCCGACGCCCTCCGCGACCGGGGCGAACGCGACCTGGCGACCCGGATCGAGGCGTACCAGGCCTCGCTGCGCGACGACCGCCGGCGTGACATCGAGGCCGGACTCCACGGCGGTGACGTACGGGGCGTCTGGAGCACGAGCGCGCTCGAACTCGGCGTCGACGTGGGCGGGCTGGACGCCGTCCTCCTCGACGGCTACCCCGGAACCCGGATGTCGACCTTCCAGCGTGCGGGGCGGGCGGGCCGCGGATCGGACCCCGCGCTCGTCGCCCTCGTGGCCGGCGAGGACCAGTTGGACCAGTATCTGATGGGCAACCCCGACGACCTCTTCGACGGCGACCCGGAGCGGGCGACCGTCGACCCCGCGAACGACCACCTGTTGCCCGCCCACGTCGCCGCGGCGGCGACGGAGAACTGGCTGTCGCGGGCGGACGAGGCACACTTCGGCGAGGGTTTCGCGGACGTGGTGGCGGACCTCGAAGCCGACGGCGAACTGGAACGCCGCGAGACGAGTGAGGGGATCCGGTGGACCCACGCGGGCGACCACAGCCCACAGCACGAGACGGGCCTCCGCACCGTCGACGACCGCGAGGTCGACCTGCTGGCCGACGGGGACGTTATCGCCACCCTCGGCTTCGGCGACGCCCTCCGGGACGCCCACCCCGGTGCGATCTATCACCATCAGGGCCAGTCCTACGAGGTGGGGGAGTTGGATCTGGACCGCGACGTGGCCACCCTCCAGTCGACGTGGGCGGACTACTACACCCGCGTGCTGACCGAGAAGTCGATCACGGTGGACCGGGACCGGGAGGCGACGCCGCTGTCGGCCCGGCCCGCGGTCGAGGTGCACCTCGCGGACGTGACCGTCACCGAACGGGTGACGGGGTTCGAACGCCGGGATGCGAAGCGGGGCGAGACGCTGGGCCGGGAGGCGCTCGACCTCCCCGAGACGACGCTGTCGACGACGGCGCTGTATTTCACCGTCCCCGGGGACGTGGAGATGGCGATGGGGGGGATGGGCGATTTCGCCGGCGGCATCCACGCCGCCGAACACGGCCTCATCTCGCTCCTGCCGCTCGAACTGCTCTGTGACCGCGCGGACGTGGGCGGCCTCTCGACGCCGTATCACGACCACACCGACGCGAGCACGATTTTCGTCTACGACGGCTACCCGGGCGGCGTCGGCCTCGCGCGCGGCGCGTTCGAGCGGATCGAACCGCTGCTGGCCCGAACTGGACGGATGATCGACGACTGCGGATGTGCGGACGGCTGTCCGGCCTGCGTCCAGTCGCCACACTGCGGGAACGCGAACGAGCCGCTGGCGCCCGACCCGGCGGTCCACCTGCTCGAATCGCTGACGGAGGATTAGTCCGTCTCGGCGTCGGCGTCGTCCGGCGCGTCGGCGTCCGTGACGGCTGCCGCGCGCCCGTCCGCCGCAGTCACGAGGAGGTCGCCGGGGCTGGCGGGGTGGTCGGTGTCGATGCCGCGGTCGTCGTCGCTTTCGTGAGCGGCCCGGGTCGCTTCCATCAGTATCTCCTGAGTGCTCCAGACGGGGTCCTTACCCGGTGATCGCTGTTCGTAGGTCCCGTCCGACGCCATCTCCCAGCCGGTGCGGTTGTCGTGGAGCATCACTTCGAGGACGAACCGGAGTTGCTCGCGGAGGTCGGGGTCGGTGACGGGCGCGACGGCCTCGACGCGGTAGTCGAGGTTGCGCGTCATCCAGTCGGCGGAGCCGATGAAGTACTGAGGGTTCGCCCCGCCGCCGGCCTCGGCCGGGTCGTCCGGCCCCGCGCCGTTCTCGAAGTAGTAGATCCGGGAGTGTTCGAGGAAGCGCCCGACGACCGAGCGGACGGTCACGGTGTCGCTGACGCCCTCGATGCCCGGCCGGAGCCGACAGATGTCGCGGACGAGGAGGTCGATATCGACGCCGGCCATCGACGCCTCGTAGAGTTCCCGCACCATCGCCGGGTCTTCGAGCGCGTTCATCTTGGCGACGATGCGCGCGGGCCGGCCGGCGCGGGCGTACCGGGCCTCCCGGCGCACCAGATCGGTGAACCGCTCGCGCATCGTCACGGGCGCGACCAAGAGCTTGCGGAACTCCTCGTCGAGCGACGGTCCGGTAAAGAAGTTGAAGACCGTCACGAGGTCCTGTCCGATGTCGCGGTCCGCGGTCAGGAGGCCGAGGTCGACGTAGCCCTTCGCCGTCTCGGAGTGGTAGTTGCCGGTGGCGACGTGGGAGTAGAGTTTCACGCCGTCGTCCTCCTCGCGGACGACGAGCGCCGTCTTGGTGTGGGTTTTCAGCCCCACCGTGCCGTAGGCGACGTGGATGCCGTTCTCCTCCAGTTTGCGAACCCACTGGAGGTTGTTCTGCTCGTCGAAGCGGGCCTTGAGTTCGACCATCACGGCCACCTGCTTGCCGTTGTCGGCGGCGTCGATCAGTCGCTGGATCACCTGCGAGTCGCTCGCCGTTCGGTAGATGGCAGCCTTGATCGCCAACACGTCGGGGTCGTTGGCGGCGGCGTCGAGGAACCGCTGGACGGTGCCGTCGAAGGAGTGGTACGGATGGTGGAGGAGTACGTCGTCGCTCGCGATTTCGTCGAACAGATCGGCCCCTTTGAGCGTCGCGTCGCCGGTCAGCCCCTCGGCGAACCGGGGATGGGGGAGCGGCGACCACCGCTCGCGTTTCAGGTCGGAGCGGTCGAGTTCGATGAGCGCGTCGAAGTCGCGGTAGTCGAGCGGACCGCTTCGATAGAACACCTCCTCGGGAGCGAGTTCCAACTGGTCGGCGAGAAGCGCCACCATCGCCTCGGGGGCGTCGGCGCTGATCTCCAGTCTGACAGCCATGGCGAAGCGCCGCTGTTCGATCACCTCCTCGATGGCCTCGATCAGATCCTCGGCCACCTCCTGATCGCGTCGTACCTCCGCGTTGCGCGTGATCCGAAAGAGCGCCGTGTCGAGCACCTCGACGTTCGGCATTAGGAGGTCGAGATACGCCTCGATGAGTTGCTCCAACAGGATATAGCGCGACCCCTCCTCGATCGGGACGAGTCGCGGGCGATTCTGTGGCACCTTGATCCGGGTGAAGATGGGCTCCTCGTCGGGGTCGTGGCGGACGAAGGCGCCAAGCGAGAGGCTGAGATTGGAGATGAAGGGGAACGGGTGAGCCGGGTCGAACGCCAGCGGCGTCAGCGTCGGCATGATGGACTCCTCGAAGTACGCCCGCATCCGCTCGCGTTCCGCGGCGGTGAGGTCCTCGTGGTCGACGATGTCGATGCCCGCCTCCGCGAGCGCCGGCCGGATCACCTCGCGGTAGCACTCGGTCTGCCGGTCGAACATGGGCTCGGTCGTCTCGAGGATCTCCCCCCACTGCTCGCGGGGCGTCCGCCCGTCGACCGTAGGGTCGGTGATGCCGGCGTCGATCTGCTGTTTCAGGCCGCCGACCCGCTTCATGAAGAACTCGTCGAGGTTGCGGGTGAAGATGCCGAGAAAACGAACCCGCTCCAAAAGCGGCGTTCGCTCGTCGAGCGCCTCGTGGAGGACGCGCTTCTGAAACGCGAGGTGGCTCAACTCGCGGTTCAGGTAGAACCGTGGATCGTCGAGGTCGGGCGTATCGGCGGTGGATCCGTCGCCGTCTGTATCGTCTGGTTCGGACATGACTGGGGATGCCACGGCGTCGTCGCCGTCGCCTGAAATCACCGTACTGGAGGGCGAGACCACACAAAGCCGTTGGTATGATTTCTACGGTCCCCTATCGAGAAATATATATCGTCAGCGTGGAGCGACAGGTACTTTAGGTGGGCCTAAACAATAGCGGGCATGGACACCGACGTGTGCGTGATCGTTCCGACGATCAGGGAGTTCGAATGCGTGCGGTCGTACGTCGCCAACGCCGAGGCGCACGGCTTCGACACCGACCGACTGGAGTTCGTGCTGGTGACCGAGGACCACTGCCCGACGGGCGAGATGGCGGCGATGCTCGACGACCTGGGCGTGGCGGGCGAAGTGTTCGACGGAAGTCGACGCGAAACGTGGCTCGACGACCACGGCGTCGGCGACTACGGCCACCTGATCCCGGCGCGGAGCCACGCACAGACGAGTTTCGGCCTGCTCTACCTGTGGGCGCACGACCACCCCTACGGCGTCTTCATCGACGACGATACGCGCCCGCACGACGACGTCGACTTCTTCGGGACGCATCTCCAAAATCTGGAGGCCGAGCGCACCGTCGAGTCGGTGCAGTCGGACGAAAACTGGGTGAACGTCCTCTATCACGCCGCCGACGAACACGGGCTCTACCCCCGCGGCTACCCGTACGCGGCGATGGACGAGACGGTCGAAACGGGGACGCGCGAGGTGTCCGACGTGGTCGCCTCGCAAGGGCTCTGGACGAACGTGCCCGACCTCGACGCGGTGCGCATCCTGATGGACGGCGACCTGCAAGGGCAGGCGGAGACGCGCCTGACCGCCGCCGACTTCGGGCCGGATTTCGTCGCCGAACCCGGGCACTACCTGACCGTCTGCTCGATGAACCTCGGCTTTCGCCGGGAAGTCGTCCCCGCCTTCTACCAGCTTCCAATGGACGACAACGAGTGGTCGGTCGGCCGGTTCGACGACATCTGGAGCGGCGTCTTCCTCAAACGGGCGGCGGACGTGCTCGGCAAAGACGTGCTGACGGGCGACCCGCTCTGTCGCCACGACAAGGCGCCGCGCTCGACGTTCGACGACCTGCACAACGAGGTGGCGGGGCTGGAACTCAACGAACACCTCTGGAAACTGGTCGACGACGCGGGCGACGACGCCGACACGTACGCCGACGCCTTCGCGGCGATGGCCGACGCCCTGCTGGAGGCGGAGGCCGACTACCGCAACGGCGACTTCCTCGCCCACGTCGGCGAGTACATGCACGACTGGCTGGCCTGTCTCGACGAACTCCAGTCCGTCGAGCGAGCGGTGCCGGCGGACGACTGAGGCGGGGTATCGTACGTCAGTACCGGTCGGTCGTCGGATCGGCGTGGCGACCCACCGGGACACCGATCCGTACGGGGCCTCGTCGCGACCCGCGGAGTTCCCGAACCGGCAAGTATAAGTGTTTTAGGGCGGCCTAAATCAAAGTATGAAGGATCACCGTAGCTCCCGGCGTCGAATCCTCCAACTCGGGGGCGCAGCCGGACTCGCATCGATCGCGGGCTGTAACGGACTGCTCGGCGGCGGCGGTGGCAGTGGCAGTGGCGGGAACGGGGGCGGCGGAACCGGCGGCGAGAACGTCGTCGGTCAGATCGGCTCCGGTCGCTCGCCGTTCGGCGCGCGTGACATCTCCGGCGGCCTCTCGATGACCGACATGCCGGATCTGAGCGGCGAGTTGACCCTCTACTCCGGCCGCGGCGAACCGCTCGTCGGTCAGCTCATCACCTTTATCGAGGATCTCTACCCCGATCTGACGATCCGGCCGCGGTACAACTCGGCGTCGGAACTGGTGAACCAGATCGAAACCGAGGGCTCGGGGAGCCCGGCCGACGTGTTCTTCTCCGTCAACGCCGGGTCGCTCGGCGCGCTCAAGGACCGCAACCGAACGGTGGAACTGCCGACCGAGGTGCTGGATATGGTCCCCGACCAGTTCCACGACCCCGACGGGACGTGGATCGGCACCTCCGGCCGCGCGCGGACCATCCCTTACAACACGAACGAACTCTCCGACGACGACATTCCCGACGACATCTTCGCGTTCCCGGAGACGGAGGCGTTCCGGGACGCCATCGGCTGTGCCCCCACGTACAGTTCGTTCCAGGCGTTCGTCACCGCGATGCGCGCCCTCAACGGCGAGGACGAGACTCGCGGGTGGCTCAACGGGATGGTCGAACTCGGCCTGCAGGACACCTACGCCGACGAGTTCCTGGTGAGCCAGGCCGTCGCCGACGGCGAACTGCGCGCCGGCTTCGCCAACCACTACTACATCCAGCGGGTGCTCGCCGGGCGGCCCGAAGCCCCAATCGCCACCGCGTTCACCGAGGGCGACGCGGGCGCCATCTTCAACGTCGCGGGCGCCTGCGTCCTCGACACCGCCGCGGACGACACCCTCGCCGCGAACTTCGTCCACCACCTGCTCTCGGCGGAGGCTCAGGACTACTTCGCACGGGAGACGTTCGAGTATCCGCTGGTGCCCGGCGTCGAGCCCATCGGCCGCCTGCCCAGTATCGACGAATTGAACCCCCCCGAGAATTTAGACCTCACTCAGCTATCCGATCTGGAGGGGACGGTCGACCTCCTCCGGGACGTCGGAATGCTCTGACACCCTATGGCCACGGACACCCCCACCATCGAGGACGCGGGCGAGAACCTGCCGCTACCGACGACGATAGCGAGCGGGGCCGTCGCCGCCGCCGTCCTCCTACCGCTGGTGTGGCTGGTCCGAACCGCACTCGACGTGGGGCTGTCCGAAGCTATTGCCATCTCGACGCGTCCGTCGACCCTGCAGGTGTTCGTCAACAGCGCGGCGCTCGTGACCGTCGTCACCGTCGCCTCCGTGCTCATCGGCGTCCCACTCGCGTATCTGACGGTGCGGACCGACCTCCCCTTCCGCCGTGGGTTCACCGTCGCCGTCTCGCTGCCACTCGTCATTCCGAGCTACGTCGGCGCCTTCGCCTTCGTCTCGGCCTTCGGTCCGCAGGGCGCCTTCCAGCGGCTGCTCGCCCCCCTCGGCGTCGAGCGCCTCCCCGAAATCTACGGCTTCCCCGGCGCCGCCCTCGTGGTGACCCTGTACACCTACCCCTACGTGTTCATCACGACCCGCGCGGCGTTGAAGTCGCTGGATACGACGCTCATCGACGCCGCGCGGACGCTCGAGCACGGGCGGTGGGCGGCGTTCAGGCGCGTGACCATCCCGCAGATCAAGCCGGCCGTCGGCGCCGGTGCCCTCCTCGTCGCGCTCTACGCCCTCTCCGACTTCGGGACGCCCGCGATCATGCAGTTCGACGCGTTCACGCGCGTCATCTACGTCGAGTTCACGAGCTTCGGCCGCGACGTGGCCTCGCTGCTCTCGCTCCAACTCGTCGCCGTCACTCTCCTCATCCTCGGCTTGGAGTCACACATCCGGGGCAACGAACCGCTGTACGCCGGGCGACAGGGCGGCCGGACGAGCGATACGGTCCCGCTCGGCAAGTGGAAATACGTCGCCGTCGCGGCGTGTCTCGCCGTCTCCGGGCTCGCGCTGGTCGTGCCGGTCGGCATCCTGCTCACCTGGCTGGCACAGGGCGGCGCCGACGTGGGGAACGCGCTCGCCTTCCGGCCCACGTACGCCCTCAACTCCATCGGCGTCTCGGCGGGCGCGGCGTTCGTCGCCACCGTCGCCGGGCTGCCGGTGGCCTACCTCGCCGCCAAACACCGGAG
>Ga0102939_1000352_pt1 | contig 16947 bp, 15 predicted proteins | sample SalPon2_B_H2O_MG_FD_78214 | JGI IMG/M metagenome (GOLD analysis project Ga0102939, IMG submission 78214) | Salt pond water microbial communities from South San Francisco under conditions of wetland restoration - Salt Pond MetaG R2_B_H2O_MG | ecosystem: Environmental > Aquatic > Non-marine Saline... | reverse complement strand
GCGGAAATGAGAATTCTTAAACATGGGTGGGCGGCTATGTTGAAGTAGCCCGCCCTTAGCTCAGCCTGGTAGAGCAGTCGACTGTAGATCGACTTGTCCCCCGTTCAATTCGGGGAGGGCGGACTGCGAGATTTGAACGTAGTGAAAATCTCGATAGCGAGCGGCGCAGCCGCGAGCATTTTCCTGCGAACAACGTGAGCAGTGTAAAATCCGTCCCGACCCGAATTGAGCAGACGAGTCACAGCCCGGACCGGCGAGCGGAGCGAGCCGCATGCCCGGACTGTCTCGGCGAGTTCAATTCGGGGAGGGCGGACTTGTTAAACCGACCACTCGTCGCGCAGTCGACCACCCATCCCTTTCACCTCTTTTAAAAAGAACCGGAGCGCGGGCGTTCCACGCGGGATCGTATACAGGGGGCCGGGATCGTCGACCGTCGACGCACCCAACTCCCCGTCTTCGATGTTCGCCATCGCGGTCGCCAGCAGGTCGTCGGAGGCGGCGTACAGCCGCCCCCGAATCTCGGCGTAGGTCCGGGCCTCGTCGATGTCGACCGATTTGATCGTGACGGCCTCGCCAGCGTCCAACTGCTCGTTGACGCGCTGGAGCGTGATCCCGACCTCGTTGCGGCCGTGAATGAACTCCCAGCAGCCCGCTGGCTGGCCGCGGTACTCCCGAAAATCGCCATGGTGGTAGCTCAAGACGCCGTATTCGAGGTCGGTGAGCAGCGGACCGACCAGAAAGCCGAAGCCGAACCGGACCGCCACGTCGGCCCGCTCGGCGATTCGGTCGACTGTCGGGGCCGGAATCCTGTTTTTCCACCCCGCTACTCGCTCTGGCTCGCAGTCGATCCACTCGGCGTCGGCGCAGTAGGCCTGCTGGTCGACACGAGCGGGGTCGCTCAGGGCCACCGGCTTCGCCGCCAGCGACCGGAGCAGCCAGACGACGGTCCACTCTCGGAGTTCCATGGCCCGCTTGAGCGTGTCGACCGGCGGTCGTTCCTCTGTCCGTTGATTGCTGACGACGACCGTGATTTCGGCCGCGGTTTCGTCGACCATTCGCTGGAGGGCGCGGTGTTGCCACTCGCTGATCGTCCGCCCATCGACGAGCAGGCAGACGCGAATCGGGCTGTCGGTTGGCTCAGACATACGCCGGGAGCTCCTCCATCGGCGCGATGGTCAGGTCATTTTGGTCTCGAAACGCGGCCAGCCAGTCGAAATAGGCGTCGACGACCGCCGACTGGTGGGGGTTACAGAGATCGAAAAGGTGACACCAGAGGTGGAGATGCCCCCCATCGGCGGCCGCGGCTCTGGTCGCCCGTTTGAGCTTGCGCAGGTGGCTCCGTTTGCGGATCGAACGCGGAATGTAGCGGAACACCGGGTGCGAAACCCCCTGTCCCGAGGGGAGGGCGGGTGCGGTGAGCGAGGGGTATGTCGTACAGGTGGTTTCAACGATTCCATTGTGTCGCCGGAGTTCCGACCGGGGCAGTGGGCCAGCAAACAGCTCGGTGAAACGTCCGCGTCTGGTCGTCGACCGGCTATCCATCGCCGGGCGGACGACCTCGATCCCATACTCGCTGAGCAAGTCGTAGGCGGGCAACCGATGCCGCGGCGGGACCAGCGACTGGGGTGGCTGGCCGACCGTCCGACGGTGGACGGTCTCGACCTGATCGAGTTCCCAGCGACACGTTTCCTCGGAGACCTGATCCAAGAGCACGTGGGAGAACGTGTGCGTACAGAGTTCGTGGTCGACTGACCGTGATCGGATTTCCGCGACCATCTCGGGGGCGTAAAACAGTCCATCAGTGCGGTAGTCGGTGCCCGGGTCGACACGGAACCACCCGTTTTCGTGGGGACTGTCGTGGTCGCCGGAACAGTCCGGTAGCAGTAGATGACCGACCGCATCGAACGTGATTGGAATCCGTGTTCGGTCGAGCGTTGTGAGTAGCTCCGACAGCATGTTCCGCTCGGTCTCGCCATCTGCGCTCAACCGCTCGAACGCACCGATGTCATGAACCCCCCAGCCGAGTTCGATCTCCATGCTTACTGTTACGATACCACTCATTATACTGTATACAGTGCCGGGAAACGGACTTAGTTACAGTTGGCACTCGGCTGAACAGTACGAGCGGTGTTCCAATCCTACAAGCCACATAGCCCCGATTGAAACAGGATGGCTACGAGATGGACACCACTAACATGTCGCTCTGTTTCGTCCGGGAGTTAGCGCAGCGCGTCCGGCTGTCGACTCCCCCACACCACCTTCTCAACTAATTCCACCCGCAAATCCTGCTCCACTTCGATCTGACACGACAACCGGGGATACCCAAAACGTTCAGCTAATTTGTCATGCCAGTGCTCCGGCTCCACACCAGCCACCCGAACCCCGCAGGTCGCACACAGCCCGCGGCCGCCGCAGTTGACCCGCTCGGTCAGCCTGCTGTACGGCGAGAAGCCGGCCTCCAGCAGCACGTCCCGAAGCACGCGCCCCCGTTCGACTGCGAGTTCGGTTTCGCTTTCGCCGTCGACGACTACCAGACGAACCTCGTCAGCCATGGGCCTCCTACACAGTACAGGCTGTTGAGTGTTCGGTCGATGAAAACCGATCTAGCAACCGGTGTGGAGAGTCAGTGATTGGAAGAGGGAGTCAGCGATTGAGAGGAGGGAGTCAGCGATTGAGAGGAGGGAGTCAGTGATTGAAAGGAGGGAGTCAGTGATTGGAGGAGGAGGGAGTCAGCGATTGAGAGGAGGGAGTCAGTGATTGAAAGGAGGGAGTCAGCGATTGCGAGGAGGAGGGTCAGTGATTAGAGGAGGGAGTCAGCGATTGCGAGGAGTTGTCGTGATCGATGAGACGAATATTGGTCGACAGTCACACGCTCATCACTGTCGAACCGTGACGAGACACAAGAGATATATAAACAAATTTACGATCAGTCATACAACAGGGCAGTTAGGTTACACGTTCACCAGCGGGACACTCCGAGATTATGCCAAAAGGTTCGTTACTCTCACGACTATCCGCAGTTGGAAGAGGGCTTTCTGCAGCGGCGACACGTCGGCTCCACGTCGACGAACGCGCCTTTGGCCTCTTTCGGATCCTGCTCGGCCTGACGCTGTTGTTCGATCTGGCTCAGCGGTCGACCGATCTGCGCGCGTTCTACACTGATAGCGGTGTGTTCCCGCGCGAACTCTGGTACGAGCAGTTCCCACGGATTGCTGCCTACTCGGTGTACGGCCTGTCGGGAGAGGCGTGGTTTCAAGCGGTGTTGTTCTGTTGTACCGCCATCGCTGCGGGCGGTCTCCTCGTGGGCTACCGGACGAAACTGTCGACGCTGTGTTCGCTGCTGTTGCTCGTGTCGCTCCAGCTTCGCAATCCCCTCGTCCTCAACGGCGCTGATCGACTGCTGTCGGAACTGTTGGTGGTGTCGCTCGTGTTGCCACTCGGTGGTCGGTGGTCAGTTGATGCCCTGCGCAGTCGACGAGACGAGGCTGCTGTCGTCGGTCGATCGATAGACTCGCCCCCGACAACCAACCACCGGCTGGCATCGCTCGTTGCCATTTGCTATCTCCTCAGCCTGTTCGTCGGAAACGGGCTGCTGAAAACTGAGGGCGAACTCTGGTTCTCCGGGAAGGCGCTACAGTACGCGCTCCGGCAGGACACGCTGACGATCCTGCTGGGGAACTATCTGGTCGACTACGGACTGGTGTTGACCGCTGGGAGCTATCTGTGGGCCGGGTTCCTGCTCGGGTCTCCGCTGATCTTCCTCCTGACCGGTCGGCTCCGAACACTGGTCGTCTCGGTGTTCATCTCGATGGTAGTGGGGATGGCCGTCTCGATGTCCGTCGGGCTGTTTCCGCCGCTGTTGGTGGCATTGCTTTGTCTCTGTCTGCCACCCGCGGTCTGGGAACGGACCGACGCGGCTCCGAGACTCCTCGGTAGTCGACTGGCGGATTGCTGGTTGTCGATCAATCCGGCCGAGTCGTGGTTGTCTCTCGGGCGAGTGGGTGGCTGGCTGGATCGCCTGCCAGTCGACGGTGTCGGTCGTCAGCGTGCCCACCGTCGACACGGAAGTCGCCTCTGGTCGGTCGTTCTCGTTGTCGCTATCGGGGGGATTCTGCTGTGGACCGCCAGTATGGCCGGCGTCGTGGGGCTCTTCGAGGACACCGGGACGATCTCCCCAGAGGATCACCAGTGGGAGATGTTTGCGCCCGACCCGTCGGCCAGCTATTCGTGGGTCACGGTCGCCGCAGCACGCCCGGATGGCACCGATATCGACGTGCTCAGGCGAACTCGGCTGACCGCCGACCCGCCGGCCGATGCCGCAGCCACGTTTCCGAACTTCCGGTGGCGACAGTACGCACTGTCGATACCGGACAGTGACCCCCGCATTCAGACGGTGGTCGACGCAGTGTGTGAGACCCCGGAGTCAGTCGTCCAGTCGACGGTTGACGAGGGGATCGACCCAGCAGAGTTGTCCGTCGAGCGGGTCCAGATCACCCATACTCGCCAACCGATCAGCCCTACACGGGAGCTCCCGACCGAGCGTACGACGCTGGCAAACCAGTCGTGCTGAAGGCTTTCAGTCGAATACGTAGCTGACCGAGCAAAACGAATCCACACCTCGACACCGAGTACTAAATATTTATATGTGCTCTAGATAATCCCAGAGTATGACTCAACGAATCGCAAGCGAAGACCAGCCGCTCTATGCACGGGCTGGCGAGCGGACGATCCACGTCGGCCGCGACCGGCCGATCCGGATCAGTTCCGGTCACCGTATTCTCCACCACGACGGCAAATGCAGCCGTCCACACGGCCACAACTACGAGATCTCTGTTTCGGTCTCCGGCGAGCTCACCGAAGAAGGCTGGGTCGCCGACAAGGGCGACGTGACCGATATTATCGACCGCTGGGACCACCGCTTTCTCCTTGAAGCAGGCGATCCACTCATCGAGGCCTTCGACGACGCTGGCGATGGCGATGCGGTGGTCGTTCTGGAGGCCCCGCCGACCGCGGAGGTGATGGCCGTCGTCCTCGAAGCGGAACTCCTCGCGGAGCTCCCAGACACCGTCACCGAGGTCTCGGTCGACGTGGGCGAAACGGCCGAACTCAGCAGTTGCCAGTAAGATGCCAGTCACTTCTGAGCCACGCGTCGACGACCGCGATCCCGCCAGCGAGGTCGACGGGCCAGCCCTGCCGATCAACGAACTGTTCGAGTCCCTGCAGGGCGAGGGTGTCCTTGCGGGCGTGCCCAGCATCTTCATCCGGACCAGCGGCTGTAACCTCCGGTGTTGGTTCTGCGATTCTTACCATACCTCGTGGGAGCCAACTCACGCGTGGATGGGTCTCAACGAGATCTGTGCGGCCGTCGACGAGTTCGACGCGAATCACGTCGTCCTCACCGGCGGCGAGCCACTGATCCACGACGAGGCGGTGGCGCTGATCGATCGTCTCGCCGACCGCGGGTACCATATCACCGTCGAAACCAACGGGACGATCGCTCCACCGCCCGAAACACGGATCGATCTCGCCAGTATCAGCCCCAAATTGGCCTCGTCGACGCCGACACCCGAGCGACCACCGGCGGGCGGCGAGGCTGCGGAGACTGATGACGCGGTCGACGACTGGCAACAGCGCCACGAAGCCAACCGGATCGATCACGAGGCGCTGAGCGCGCTCGTCGACCGGTTTCCGTTCCAACTCAAGTTCGTCCTCACGGGCCGAGATGACCTGCCGGAAATCGAGGACCTGATCGCTGACCTGCGCGCCGAAACCGAGACCGGAATCCCAGACAGCGACGTGCTGTTGATGCCGGAGGGACAGACCCGCGAGCAACTGGCCGAAACCCGGCAAGCAGTCGCCGAGGTGGCCGTCGAGTCGGGCTACCGCTACACGCCACGGCTTCACGTCGACCTCTGGAACGACGCTCCCGAAACCTAACCATGACAGAATCTACACAGGGTCCACCGGCGACCGACACCGTCGACGCACCGACCACCGACCAGCCCACCAAACGCGCCGTCGTTCTCGTCTCCGGCGGAATGGACAGCGCGACGACCGTCTACGAAGCCCGACAGCGAGGGTACCATCTGTATCTCCTCCACACCTCCTATGGCCAGCGAACCGAGACCAAGGAGTACGACTGCGCCGAACAGTTGGCCGAAATAGTCGGGGCGGCCGATTTCCTCCACATCGAAACCGACCACCTCCAGCAGATCGGTGGCTCGGCACTGACCGACGACGAAATCGCAGTCGACGATGCGGACCTCGACAGCGAGGAGATTCCCAACACCTACGTCCCGTTCCGCAACGCCAACCTGCTGTCGATGGCAGTCTCTTATGCTGAGACAAACGGCTGTGAAGCCGTCTTCGTCGGTGCCCACAGCGAGGACTTCTCGGGGTACCCCGACTGTCGACCCGCCTTTTTCGAGGCCTTCGAGACGATGGTCGACGTCGGCACGAAACCCGACACCGAAATCTCGATCGAGGTGCCCTTTGTCGAGTCGAGCAAGACCGACATCGCCGAGCGGGGCGTCGATCTCGGAGTGCCGTTCGAACACACCTGGAGCTGTTACCGCGACGCCGAACCCGCCTGCGGTACCTGCGACGCCTGTGCCTTCAGGCTACAGGCCTTCCAACGCCTCGGCGTCCGCGATCCGATTCCGTACGCCGAGCGACCCGAATACGCTGACTGACCGGCCGACGACGAAAAACTGTCTCTCGAACTAGCTTTTGTGTGGAAACGGATGGCGTTAAGTGGTACCCTCCCCGATTCCGGGTATCAATGAGTGCTGGCGCTATCGGTTCGTCACGATCTACCTATGCGATTCTCGGCTGTGGCAGCGTCGGCCACGCGGTCGCCGAAGAGTTGGACGACGAGGGCAACGACGTGCTCATCCTCGACAAGGACGAAAGTCGCGTCGAGGCCCTTCGGGATCAGGATCTCAACGCCCAAGTTCAGGACATCAGCGATCCCGACGTCGCGGAGGTCGTCGCCGACCGGGATATCATTCTCGTCCTCGCCTCGGATGTCGAAGCCAGCAAGGCCGCCGTCTCGGCGATCCGTGATCGCGGCAGCAACCAGTATATCGTCGTTCGGGCCTCCGACCCCGTAACCGAAGAGGAACTCCGGAACCTCGGCTCGGACGTCGTCGTCAATCCGTCGACGGTGATTGCCGAATCCGCACTGCGAAGCCTCGAATCCGGCGAACTTCAGTACAAAGCCCGACAGATCGCCGACATTCTCGATGCGACCTCGGGTCGACTCGCCATTCTCACACAGGACAACCCTGACCCCGACTCGATCGCCAGCGCGACCGCCCTGCAGGCGATCGCCGAGGAGTTCGGCGTCGACGCCGACATCCTCTACGACGGCGACATCGGCCACCAAGAGAACCGGGCGTTCGTCAACCTGCTCGGGATCGAACTGCTGTCCCGTGAGGAGTCCCTCGACATGGGCGACTACGAGCGGTTCGCTCTGGTCGACAATATGAAGTCCGACGAGGGCTCCGTGGGAATGGACGTCGACATCCTCATCGACCACTACGAACCCGACGAGGACCTCGATGCCGCCTTCGTCGACATCCGCACCAACGTTTCGTCGACTTCCACCATTCTCACCAAATATCTCCAGGAGTTCGATCTCTCGCCGAGCGAAACGGTCGCTACTGCCCTGCTGTACGGGATTCGAGCCGAAACCCTCGACTTCAAACGGGATACGACGCCTGCCGATCTCACTGCGGCGGCATATCTCCACCCCTTTGCCAACCACGACACCCTCGAACAGGTCGAATCGCCGTCGATGTCGCCCGAGACGCTCGACGTCTTAGCCGAGGCGATTCAGAACCGCGAGGTTCAGGGAAGCCACCTGTTTTCGACCGCGGGATTCATTCGGGATCGGGATGCCCTCGAACAGGCCGCCCAGTATCTGCTGGATCTGGAAGGGATCACGACAACCGCCGTCTTCGGAATCGTCGACAACGAGATCATCGTCGCCGCGCGGTCGAAGGATATCCGCATCAACATCGGCAGCGTGCTGAAAAACGGGTTCGACGATATCGGCGAGGTCGTCGGCCACTCCAAACAGGGCAGCGTCGAGGTCGAACTCGGGATCTTCACCGGCATCGAGACCAGCGAGGACAACCGGGATACGCTGCTACAGTTGACCGAGGAAGCGGTCCGCAGAAAGCTCTTCGAGGCGATGGGTGTCGAGAGCGGCGAAAGCTCGAATGGGTCCTAAACGACTGCCTCTTCGACATCCTCGGGCTGTTTGAGTCGCTCGATCACGTCGTTAATGAGGATCACGTCGCCGACCGCACGGACCCACCGATAGGGAATGATGACGCCCTCGCCGGGCGAGACGGTCTCGGAAAACAGTTCGGCGTTGAGTTGGCCAACCGCCAATCCGGTGATAGCCTCCTGGTCGAGGTTGAGCTGTACGTCTTCGACTTCACCAACGAAGACACCGTTGTTCGAGTAGACTTCGCGTCCGACGAGGGTCGTAATCTCCTGTGGGGTCCCGTCCATGCGGCTACGGTTGGGTGTGTTGATAATAAGTTTTCGTGGTCGACCGCCACTTGTCTGACAGTTCAGCGGCAACGTGGGTGGGACGCGACCGGTATCGGCTCAGGACTCGATCGGCGACCGTTCGGACAGCGGCGTCGACTGTAGCAGTTGGTCGTTGATCCGCTCTCTGACCCACAAGACTGCCGCCTCGGCGTCGGTTTGGATAAAGGCTCGTGCACCGCCGCGGTCGTCCATCACGACAACCCCCGCTGTGGCTGTCGACTCGGCTTCGGCGATCACCAGCCCGTAGCTCGGGCCGTCGTCGACCTGATGGAGTGAAAGACAGGAGTCCTCCAGGAACTGCCGGAGCGTGTCGGTGTGGGTGCCGACGAGTTCCCCGACGACCGGTTCGGTCAGCACGATATCGGCACGGATCATCTCCTCGTCGCACAGCGAGAGCCACTCGTCGAGGACCTGTGGAAACACCGCCGGGAAGACGGTCTGGACCCAGCGGGCCTCGCCCAGTACCGAACAGAGCGCCGAGACGGGCTGATGGGGTGCATACTGGCTGGCGGTGACAACAGTCGCGTCCTCCAACAGAACGGGATCGAGATCGAATCCCGGCGGGAGGTCGGCCAACAGCGACTGGCCGCCACAGAGCGTCTCGGCCGTCGTGACGAAGCTGTCGTACTCCGCCAGCAGTAGCTCGCCGAACAGGGTCCGACAGTAGCCTTCGGCCGAGCGAGCCAACAGCCCGGCGGATTCGAGCTCTCGAATCCCACGGTCGACGGTCGATCGGGAGACCGACAGCCGGTCGACGAGGTCGCGCTTGCCGACCCCGGCCGTGCCGACGCCGCGGAGGATCTCCTCGCGCCGCATGAGCAGCCGTATCAGTTCATCCGCAGTGGTCCCACCCATAGCGCCATCACTCTCCACCAGCGGTATCCCCGGCTTCGTCTGACATACGTCATATAAACAACCGCCAAATATATAAACATTGGTCAGGTTGTGACCCGGCTGGTCAAGCAATGAGGTAAAGATGAAACCCGCCGCTTGTCTACACGCCGGGGTGCCTCTGACAAACCGGCAACTGATTGGTCGCCTTGCCCGGACGACCGATCAATCCGCCTGATGACCCTTGCCCGGATCATCAGGCTTCAACCGACCGACTTTGCCCGGGTCGGCTCGGTTTTGCGTTCGCCCGGCTACCGTTAGTGGCCGGGGGGACGTTTCAGTTCTACTCCATCCGAGTGGCAACAGCGCGTTCGTCAGACGACCGACAGTTGATGCTGGCTGTAGACTCCGAGCAGCACCGTAGCTTATTGTGACGGATATCCAACAGTCAAGACGACGATGAGCGAACAACCCCAGACGTCGACGGTCAGTATTGTTGGTGGCGGTCCAGCCGGACTCAGTGCGGCCCTGTTCACCCAAAAGAACGGCCTCGAAACGCGTGTGTTCGACGGAGACGCGACGTGGATGCACAAGGCCCACCTGTTCAACTATCTCGGTGTCGGCTCACAGGACGGCTCGGCGTTTATGCAGACGGCCAGAAATCAGGTCGACAGCTTCGGCGTCGACCGCCATCAGGGCGAACCCGTCGAGTCCATCGACGAGACTGACGACGGGTTCGTCATCAAGACCGACAACGGCGAGTACGGTTCGGAGTACGTCGTCCTCGCAACCGGGGCCAACCGCGAGATCGCCGAGGAACTCGGCTGTGCGTTCGATGACGAGGAGGGCGTGGTGGACGTCGACCTCTCGATGCAGACCAGCATCGAGAACGTCTACGCGACGGGCGCGATGGTTCGGGCCGAGGAGTGGCAGGCCGTTATTTCTTCGGGCGACGGCGCGGCCGCAGCCCTCAACATCCTCTCGGAGGTGAAAGGCGAACACTACCACGATTTCGACGTTCCGGCCGACGCGGACGCTGTTTTCGGCGGGATGAGCGACGAAGCCTAAGGCGTAAGATTCGCCGACAACCCCCAACCGGTTTCGCAGGCGGAATACCGCAACGTTTGACAGCCCGGATGCCGAGAGGGTCAGTATGCGATTCGATAGAGCAAGCGGTGTCTTCCTACACCTCACCTCACTGCCGGGCCCTCACGGCATCGGCGACCTCGGCGCAGGCGCACGCGAGTTCCTCTCGTTCCTGCAAGAGGCCGAGCAGGCCTACTGGCAGTTCTGCCCGCTGGGACCGACCTCCTCGGCCCACGGCAACTCGCCGTACCAGTCGTTTTCGGCGTTCGCAGGCAATCCACTCCTCATTAGTCTCGACCGACTGGCCGACGACGGCTGGCTGATCGACGACGATCTTCAGCCGGTGCCCGACTTCGACAAGCACGCGGTCGACTACGAGGCCGTCGGCGAGTACAAACGCGACAAACTCCGCACTGCCCACGAACGGTTCGGCGAGACCGCAACCGAAGACGACCAGGCAGCACTCGACGAGTTCCGCGCCGAGGAGTCATGGGTCGACGACTACGCGCTGTTCCGTGCCCTCAAAACGAAACACGAGGGCGTCGCGTGGGTCGACTGGCCCGAGCCGATCCGGACCCGCGATCCCGATGCCCTCGAGTCGGCCCGCGAAGAACTGGGCGAGGAAGTCGAGTACCGCACGCTCCTCCAGTACTGGTTCGACAAGCAGTGGCAAGCATTTAAAAACAACGCCGAGGAGGCGGGTATCAAGCTGGTTGGCGACGTGCCGATCTACGTCGGCCTCGACAGCGCCGACGTCTGGTCGAGTCCCGAGGCGTTCCAGCTCGACGAGGGGAACCGACCGACCGCCGTCGCGGGCGTGCCGCCGAACCCCGGCGACGACGGCCAGCGGTGGGGCAACCCCCTCTATGATTGGGAGCGGCTGGCCGACAACGACTACGACTGGTGGGGTCGACGACTGGGTCGACTGTTCGAGCAGGTCGACGTCACCCGACTCGACCACTTTCAGGGCTTCCTCGAATACTGGGCGATCCCCTTCGAGTCCGAGTCGCCGGCCGACGGCGAGTGGTGCGACGGTCCCGGCGCGGACTTCTTTGAGGCCATCCGCGACCAGCTCGGCGACCTGCCGTTCATCGCGGAGGATCTCGGCTTCCCTGATGCCGAACTGCAGGCGCTGATGGACCGCTTCGAGTTTCCCGGCATGCGTGTGCCGCAGTACGCCGACTGGTGTCAGGGCGGCAACGAACACCAGCCGATGAACTACCCGAAAAACGCAGTTGGCTACACCGCAACCCACGACACCGACACCTTCGCGGGCTACTACGGCTCGATGTCGGACCGCCAGCGGGAGTGTTTGCACTACAATCTGGGCGTCGACGGCAGCGAGATCAACTGGTCGATGATCGAGGCAGTCTGGCGATCCGACGCCGTCCTCGCGTTCACGACGATGCAAGATTTGCTCGACCTCGACAGCCACGCCCGATTTAATACGCCGGGGACGCTCAACGGCAACTGGACGTGGCGCGTGACGAGCGAGGGGCTCGACGAGGGAATTGCCAAGGAACTCGGGACGATGACCGCCATCGAGATCCGGTAACCCCGTCTCGATCACGGCGACTGTTCGGTCGTCAGCGAGCGAAGGATCGACACCAGACCCCGTAGTTCGACGCTCCACACCGAACCCAGCGCCACTGCGTCGGAGGTCGACACGAGCAGGTCAAGGGCGGTGAGCGTCCCGAAGGAGCCGACGGTCAACAGCCCGACGCCGACCGCCAGCAGCAACATCGGTCGACGGTGGTATCGGCGATACCCCCGGTAGGCTTGGACGGCGACGACCCCGCCAAGCACGGCCGTCACGGCACTGACCGCGGTTATTGCAACCGACTGGTCGACGCCCCTGTCGACGGCCGCCAGCGGCGCGAGAAAGACGAACAGCGAGCCGATCGCCGCCACACCCACCGCGCGGGAGCCGCCGTTTTCAGGTCGGCCGTAGACGGCGTACAGAATCCAGATCAGGCCGGAAAACTGGACCGCCACCGCGACCGCCGTCGACAGGAGTGCCGATCCCCCCACGGTCGGAACCACGATCCGTGCGACCGTCGGCACCGTCGCCGTCAGGGCGATGCCGACGGCGAGAAACAGGATCGACCGCTCGCTGGACTCCCGGTAGCCGCGATAGGCGACGAGCACGATCCACGAACTGAGTGCGATGGTACCGAGCGCCAGCAGGATGCCGACCGCAACGGCCGTCACCGAGCCACCCTCGACGGAGAGTTCAGGTGCGGTCATCCGAGCCCCTCGTACAGTTCGGTAAAGCGGTCGACGGCGTCGTCGGTCGTCCGGTCGACCGACTCACCGGCCGGGAACACCTCCGGCTTGCCGGTCGGCTCAACGGCGTCAACGCCGACGTCGAAGCGGTTTGTGACCGCGTCGACCTCGCCTAACCACCCTCGATCTCAGTCGACGGCGTTGACGCAGGCGGCAAGCCGTTCGTCGACGAGCGTTTCAGCGAGTTCGGCGGCGGCCGATTCGCCGAGTTCGGTGGCGGCCGATTCGGAGGCCGTGACGTGGACGGTTGGCATCGAGTGCAGGTCGGCGTTGATCGGCACAAAGCTATCGCTGCCGAAGCTACAGCGGCTGTTCACACCACCAACCACTGGACAAATGTCTCTCACTGACCGACAATCGTGCAAACAAATATTACTATCCCAGAGATTCATATACGAGTGAACAATAATCCTGATAACTCAATCCGGGTCCTTCACATCGACAAGCCCTCAGTGACAGAGCCGGCCGCAGCGGCACTCACTCGGTGGGATGACGCGTTCTGCACCGAGTCGACGTCGAGCCCCGAGGACGCGCTTGCAACGATCGCGGACCGGCCTCCCGACTGTGTTGTCGCGGGAGCCGATCTCAACGGGATGACCGGTCTCGGTCTGCTCGCGGCGGTCCGTGAGCAGTCTCCGGATCTCCCGTTCGTGCTGTTCACCGCACGACGCCTCGACGAGATCGCCAGCGAGGCACTCGCCGCCGGGGCGACTGATTGTCTCCGGCAGGGCGGGGTGACCGCATACACCTTGCTCGCCAACCGGATCGAGCATGCAGTCAGGGGCCGGCAAGCCACAGGAAGCGAGAGCCGATCGACCGACGGAGTCGACCGGTCCGACGGGCCCAACCATACGGACGATACTGAAAGGGCTGACAACAACCGAGAGTACGTGATCGCCGATTGGGCCGTCACCAAGCGGAAGATACGCGAGGCAGAACTCCGTCGACACCATGATATCCTCCAAGACATTCAGGATGTCGCTAACATCGGCGGCTGGGAACTCGACCTCCGGACCGAGCGGTTGCGGCTGACCGACGAGGTCTACCGGATTCTCGAACAGCCGCTTGGAGCCGAACTGTCGGTCGAGGAGATATTGGAGTTCTACCATCCCGATGATGTCGAGACGATTCGGGAGGCGGTCGACCGTCTCACGACCGACGGCGAGCCGTTCGACCATGAGTGCCGCATCGTAACCACGACCGACGAGGTCCGGTGGGTACGGGTAATGGGCAAGCCGTGGCGCGACGACAGCGGCGAACTGCTGGGCGTTCACGGCGCGTTTCAGGACATCACCGAACGAACCGAGCGGGAACAGGAACTGCTCACCAAAAGTCGGGCGCTCGACGAAGCGCCGGTCGGGATCTCCATCACCGACTCCGCGGCGGACAACGAGATGGTGTACGTCAACCCCCAGTTCCTCGAACTCACCGGCTACCCACCCGAGGAGGTTCTCGGTCGGAACTGTCGGTTCCTCCAAGGAGAAGGAACCCAGCCGGAGCCGGTGTCGACGCTCCGGGCGGCGATCGATAGCGAAACCGACGCGTCGGTCGAACTCCGCAACTACCGCCGCGACGGGACGATGTTCTGGAACCAACTGGAGATCGCGCCCGTCCGTGACGAGACGGGGGCGGTCGTCAACTACATCGGCTTCCAACAGGACATCACCGACCGCGTCACCCAGAAACACGAACTCGAAAAGCGTGAGCGCGTGCTCCACGAGCTTCACACATCCACACGGGCGTTCTACCCTCCTGATTCGGAACGCGATATCGCCGAGTTCCTCGTCGAGTTCGTCGACCGAGCCTTCGACTTCGGCTACATCAGCGTCAACCAGTTCGACGAAGACAGCGGCGAGCTTGCCTCTGCAGCCGCCTCCTCGGAGGCCACCGACACCCCCACTGCGCTGGGATCGGTCGCGCCCGGACCCAACCCGATCTGGCAGGCCTACCAACAGGACGAGGCAACCGTCTTCGACGGCCAGTACCTCCCGCACATCGCGGAGCCGGTCGACGAGCCGATCCAGCAGGCACTCGTGGTTCCCATCGGGGATTTTGGCGTGGTCGTCGCCTTCGACACCGAGCGCAGCGAGATCGATCGGGTCGACGTGGAACTCATCGAGGTGGCAGCCGCCAACGCCAAAGCGGCCTTCCGGCAGCTCCGGAGCGACCGGCTGCGCAGCGAGGTCACAAGCGAGCTGTCGGCCCACCAGTCGACCATCGAGACACTGACCGACAGCCTCGATTCCCTCCGGGCGATCCACCGGCAGGTCGCCGACAGTGACAGCGAGTCGGCTATCGAACGCGCCGTCTGTGGGGGGCTCCTCGGGCTCAAGGCCGTCGACTTCGCGTGGATCGGGCGGCCGAACGGGCGGGCCGACGACATCGAGCCGGCCGAGTGGGCCGGCGACGGCGAGGAGTATCTCGATTCGGTCGGGATCGACGATGCGAGCCGACTGCCCGCCAGACGCGCCGCCGCCGACCGGACGGCGATCAGCGTGCCCGCCATCGCCGCGCGCGTCCTCGACGAGCCGTGGGCGAAAGCGGCGTTGTCGGTCGGCTACGGATCGACCTACAGCGTCCCGCTGGTCTACGATGACGTGCTGTACGGCGTGCTGTCGGTCTACTCCCGACGCGAAGACGGCTTCGATCAACTCCACGCCGACCTCTTGGAGAACGTCGCCTCGCTGGCGGTGACATACTCCCGGATCCTCGACCACCGGTATGCTGAGGCGGGGGCGGCGTACGTCGAACGCGAGTTCAGGCTTGGCGGGTCGACCTACCCCCTCCAGCGACTGGCGACGGCGACCGGCAGTCGGATCCGGTTCGACACGGTCGCCGAAACGACCGACAAGACGATGCGGATCCTCGTGACGGTCCCCGAAGACGACAGCGAGGCCGTTCGGAGCAAGGCGGCCGCCAGCGCGGGCGTGCTCGCGGCCGAGCCGTTCGGCATGGCTGGCAGCGGACAACTGAGTCTGACGGTCACAAAGCCGTTTCTCGCATCGGTCGTCGCCAAACACGGGGGTCGACTCGTCGGATCGGTCTCCGAGCCGTCGGGGACCACTGTTCGCGTTGCAGCACCGGAGCAGACGGCTAAACGGCCGCTGATCGCGTCGCTGCTGTCGCGGTATCCGGAAATCAAACTGTTGGCCCAGCGACAGACGACCGAACCCGATGTCATCGAGACGACCACCACGGCCGAACTGCTGACCGACCGCCAACACGAAATCCTCACTGCGGCCTACCACGGCGGCTACTACGAGACGCCCCGTGGCGTAACTGGCGAAGCACTCGCCGAGAGCTTCGGGATTTCGAGCCCAACCGTCTACAACCACCTCCAGGCTGCCCACCGGACGCTGCTCGGAGCCATCTTCGAGTCACAGCCGGATCTCACGGCTGAGAACGAGGGGCTAAACACCTAGTATCGGGACGAACGATGACACTAACCAGTTATCCTGCCGTTTGAACCGGGATTGTTGTAATGAGTCACATATGGGACTCACAAACACACTCGGTATCGACGGGTTGAATCTCCGGCCGAAACTGATCGCGGCGTTCCTCATCGTGGCGTTGCTGGTGGCCACGACGGGGGCAGTGGGCTACCAAAGCCTCGCCGAACTTGACCACGAGGCCCACGTTATCGGCACCGAGGGACAGAACGCTGGCCACGCCGCCGAGATGCTCGTCGGCATCGAGAAACAGCAGGTCGCAGTACTCTCGGCACAGCTCGGCGAACCGGGGGCACGTGAGGCCTACGACGCCTCGAACGACCACTTCGAGACCGAAGCCGCAGCCATGGAGCCGACCGGCGAGGCCGTCGCCCAACTCGAAACCCTGCGGTCGACACACGACGAGTACAACGACCTCGGCGAGCAGTACTTCGAGGCGAAGGCCGCTGGCAACGAGGAGGTCGCCGCGGCAACGCTGACCGAGATGGAGTCGCTCCGCTCCGAGATGGAAGGCCAGGCCCACACGCTCGAAGCCACGGCCCAGGCCAGCATGAGCGAGCAGATCGCCATCGCCGATAGCGTGACACAGACGACCCAGATGGAGCTGTTGGGACTCACTGTCATCGCCTTCATCGCGGCCATCGGGATCGGGGTCGTGCTCAACAGACACATCACGCCGCCGCTGAAACAGCTCTCGGCGTCCGCAACCGCCATCACTGAGGGGCGGCTC
>Ga0102939_1000351_pt1 | contig 16949 bp, 20 predicted proteins | sample SalPon2_B_H2O_MG_FD_78214 | JGI IMG/M metagenome (GOLD analysis project Ga0102939, IMG submission 78214) | Salt pond water microbial communities from South San Francisco under conditions of wetland restoration - Salt Pond MetaG R2_B_H2O_MG | ecosystem: Environmental > Aquatic > Non-marine Saline... | reverse complement strand
TATGTGTCTGACAATTCTCAATTGCTAACGGAGAAACTGAGTGACCTTGGTGTGAATATAAATCCTGTGTTCAACTCAGCGGCACCGGTTCCTAAATAAAGAGCACTTTTTTAACTGTATGTGCTGTATTTTTCCTATGGAACAATTAGAATCCGGTCAAAAATGGGTTCACAGGAATAGGGTGTATTGGATAACCCGAGTTGAAGAAGAACAGGTAATAATGAAATCAGGAATGACAAACAAGGAAGTTAGCGAAACGATTACACGCTTTATCGAAGAAGCCAATGACGGAGTTGCAGTTCTACACAAAAAATGTCGATATTGTGGCATTGAGGTAAACCCAGAAAACGGACATGACGAAACCCTTCATTACGAGTGTTGGTTTGAACAAGCCTCGGTGAAAGAACGATGTAAGGCAGAGAGAAATCGTTCTGGAGGTAACCGACTCGCTTCAGAAGCAATCCAATCTGACATAGAACCCAAAACACACTTGCTAAATGTAATAGGCGACCCAAGCCGGACAAGTCAGAATAGATATGATGCAGAGAATCTTCTAACAGGCTCAGTTCCAGTCGAAGAAATCATCGAAGCTTCAGTTCGTTGCCCATCTTGCAACGAAGGAGAATATTTTGAAATGAGTCCGGAAACAGGAGAAGTGCGTTGCCACTGCGGAATTCTTCTTCAACCAGCCGATTGAAAACTCTCTTTGAATGTTTTATTAGAGCAAATTAGTAGTTATTCCAACTATTTATTCCTGCTAATGGACCTGTCGATTCACAATTTGATACTTTAGAAATAACTCTTTTGGAAGAGTAAGCTTTTCCAAAATAAACTGAGTTCGTTTCTATTTTCGGCCCGTGTTTCAATGTAATCTCAAATATTGAACCTTCAAATTCTACCCATGCATGTTGGATTGGAATCGGAACTTGTGTTGAGATTGTGTACCCCTCTACATATTGTAATTTTTCGGGATAAGATAGTACTGCTTTTTGAGAGTTATGATAACACTGTTTAATCCTAAAATTGTGTTCTCGGATTAATTCCTCAACAAATTCCACAGCTTCCTCTGTGAATGGTTTTGCTTCTCTAAAATTTCCTTGTTCTAAGTATTCTTCAGATTCCTTATCAACTTGGCTAATTTCATTCAAATAATTTTTAATCTCAGCTTGGAGTCTTCTCTGAATTTCGGATTGAGAATCGGTTTCCTTGAAATTAACCATAGAAGAGTACACGTACACAAGCATATAAAATGTACGGATTTGACCAAATTCAACTATTAATAAGTCAGGTGTCCTTCTGTATATTCTTCCATCCAATGATACCGTAATTCTTTGCTCTCTTCTTTGTCAGGCATAACTCTTCTTACAATGACGCATCCATATTTGGATATTTCGACTAATTCAATCTCACCACGCTCCCACTGTTCCTGTTTGAACGGAGTTTTTTCTCTTCCTTCACTTTGTTGTAAAGCAAACACCCAATCAATTATCCCCTCACAATGTGTTCTAGAATTTTCTATTCCATCACGGTCAACTTGTGATTTGAAACCCCCACATTCGTACATAATGTGCAATCTTGACCCATCAAACATCACATTATTTCTCGACTCCGCTTCGCAGTTATCAAGCATAATTAATATTCAGAGAGTTACCCTTTAAATCTATACTTTTTATAGTGTTTGCTATTTACGTTAGGCTGAAAAATTTAATTTTCCTTCATATACTTATCTAATGATATAGATTCAGCTTGAGCAGAATTTTTATTTTCTTCAGCAGTTTTTTCCATATGACATTCGTCGCAAAGAGTTTGAAGATTGGTCTCATCAAGAGGATGCCCTCCGTCAGCTAATCGAGTAATATGGTCTACCTCAAGATTTCGCTCTTCTTCCATAAGCTTCTTATGTTCGTCCATATTTCCAGCGTGTTGTTTTTCCGTAAGCTTTTCTTTGTGTTCGGGTTTTGACCACCCACATTTTTGACAAGCGTAATTGTCACGATTAAGAACCTTATCTCTGACAACATCCCAAATAAACATTTTTTGAACTGAAAGAGCTATTCGTCTACACCGCTCTGAACAATAATTCCATCTCCCATCAACCACCGGTTCTTTACAGACCCGACAATCGTTTTCAGATTCTCTATGGAATAAAGTATCCATAGACTTATTTAAACGAGAATGGCGTTTCGAACTCATAAATGTATTTATATACTTTAGATATAAAATATTTGGTTTGTATTCATCACGATTTAAAAATAAGCATCGATAAAACAGATTCCCCATCTAAGCAAACCTAATAAAGCCAATTATTAATCAAAAAGATTAAATTTATGGCTAGATTCAGATTTGGCCTGTAACCTTTTTTCAACCAAGTTTATTGTTCTTTTATTAGAAGCTTTAAGAGTTATATTCAAGGAATCATCCACTCCTGTGAACGTATACTCTCCGCGGCGTTTCACGCGTTTTCCACTAGTCTCTTTTGTAATCTTATGCGTTCCATAGTATCGAGAATGCTCAATAGTAACTTTCCGATGTTTTATTTCAATATCATCAGGTTTAGATGACCCAATCATTCCCCGTATAAGCCTTCTAGCAAGTTCTTTTTTGCCAGATTCTTCCAACCCCTGTATTCTTTTTTCTAATTCCATAGTTCAGGCCACACAATGTAGGGTAATAAAAATTTGGAAGAAGGTTAAAAAATAAAATTGAGATAGAATCCGCTATCTTGATTAAGCGAGGGAATGCCGCCGTTCACAGCGAGGAGAATATCATTTCCGGTTGAAACTTTGAAAATCATCAACTGAATTAAGTATATCCCCATTTGGGGTTTTAACAACAAGAGATTCTAAGTCGCTCAACTCTGCTATTTTATATCCACGTGGTGTTCTGTATATTGAAGAGGCATCTGGATGACCAACTGCTCGCAAAATAGGATTGTCTCCCCCAAAATCTGGATTTTCATCTACATATACTCCAATTGCTCGCTGCACTCCAGTTGTTGTCATCCCATACCCGAATGTACTAGAGTTTTTAGCTGTAACCGAGTAAAGTGCCCCCGAAACTGAGTTTACATTATTCACTTGAATCTTATTTCCTATTTCAGAGTGAAGCACAAACCCACTTTCTTCTTGACGAGTTACATTTCTGATTCCAGTATACTCATTTCCATCAGCACGTATAGTCATTAATCCATCTTCTGAGCTAAATGGATGTTTCTGTATAGTTTTTTCGTTATTTCCTTTCTGAATAGATTTGCTATGCCTAGTTGGCTCTCCAAATTCATCAAAACATCCGTTAGGATATCGGGCTATGAATCCTCGGTAGTCTGAAGGGCAATAAACAGATGTCTCTCCATTTAGTTTATTGACAAATATTTCGTACGATATTCGGTTATTTCCAAACTCATCCTCAAATGGAACTGTCTGTATTCCATAAGCGTTGAATCGAGTAATGCGGAAAATATCATATGAAGCTGTCTCATCATGAATCTTCCATACAGTAACAGTCGGAGAAATCGTATCCGTATCAACCAAGGCATGATTAAAAACACATTGTTCCCCACTCTCTTTAGTCAAACGGACTTCGGGAGACAAATACTCACGCTTCCACATCTCAGAATTTTTTTCAAAATCCGGTTTGGATACTTGCTCAATATTAATAATATCTTGAATCTCTTTTTCTTGTCGTGAGTTTTCAATGCCTTCTGAAATACGGTGATTTTCTTGTTCGAACAGATAATTTGAACGACATTTGGATATAGTAACATCCATACTCTGACTCATAATGGAAGAATGAGACTGAATAATATAATCGTGTCGATTATTCAGAGAATGCCATTCAAAAAAGTTAACAATTCCAAAAATACTTTGAACTAGATAATTTAATAACTAAGTATGAATGGACAATCAATAACCCAAGAGGAGATTGTCTCTCAAGTCCAATCTGTAAATAATTTACTTGTGGAATTAGAAAAACATCCAGATTCATTTACGAATTGGACTCCAACTATTAATCATAATCCTGCCCCAGAACGAGTAAATGAAATATTAGAAAAATTACGCACCTTAGCTATCAAAAATGGGGATAGTGAAAATATAAACGCAGATATGTGGGAACTCTATGAAAAAACCGAATATAATCTAGAAAAATTACTTCAAATGATAAATACAAAACAGTATCAGACGGACTACCCATTAAACTCAGTCACTCGTAATTTATCAAATATTTAAAATTGATAGCACAGTAATCTCATCTTTCTTCTAGTGAATTGATATTTCCATTAATAATCCCAGAAACACTACTCAACATTCTATTTATGTGTTTCTGCCACGTCAAAGACGGATTATACATAATATCTGTTCGGTGAGTTCCGGAACCAAGTTCTTCACTCGGGGCGGGAACTGGATACACTTCATATTCAATTGCATCATAATCGCCTTGGATACGTAATTCGAATTGTACCTTATATGATTGACTAGAGAATACTAAATAAGTATCACTAACTTTCTCACAAGAAAACGGCCCATAAGAATGTCGATTAAAGAAAGATGCAACTTGGTTTTCTAACTCTTCTGGAGTCGGGGGGTCATCAATGGGACGGCTCATATGTTTATTTAACACGCAGACCTTATTAGTAAATCGCCTCGGAACCGCCAGTTCGTACCGCCTGTGACTATGGTTGAAAATAATAAATTAAATACATAACTTCTCAGTTCAATCAAAATAAAATCTTTTTTATAGTGATAAGACAATATTTTATTTATGCAAGATAATAAGACCCATTGCTTTGCACTAATGGGATACCCCGGGGCAGGAAAGTCCTATGGGGCCCAAATAATTGGAGACCATTTTGGTGTTGAGCCACTAACGATAGGAGATATCGTTCGAGAAGAGGCTGCAAAAGCGTTACCAGAAGATGCTGGGAGTGATAGAATTGGTGAATGGGTCACAAATCAATTAGAAGAAGATGAAACAGCAATTATCTCACTCCTTATCGAACGCATAGATAACACAGATGACGATTATGCTGTAATCGATAGTGTGCGAACTATTGCAGACATCAATAAACTATCGCACCATTTTGATGAGTTTAATTTAATCCATATCAAAGCACTTCCAGAAGTTCGATTAGAACGTCTCCAAGACCGGGGAAGAGATGGAGAAGAAGATTTTACTATGGAGGATTTAGAAACTCGTGACGCACGTGAAGATGAATGGGGAGTCGCACAAATCATTGAGGACGATTATCCTGATAAAGAAGTTGGAAATAATATTCCAGATGCATTTGAAGAGAAGCTTATTGGGGTTGTAGATGGTTTAGCTTTCTCGAATTGAGCTATTCTTTAATTAACAAATTTTACCAAACACTTTTGGAGTAGAGAGAGGATTGTATATATATGGATATACCAAAATCGTGGAAACATAAATCCGGGTATAGATTGGACGCAGATGGAAAATCCATTGAATATACACATGAAAACAACGCATTATTAGCCATCGTTGAATCCCGAATTAATGAGACAGAAAGAGAAGAGAGTTTTATGGAATTTTACACAGTTATATTTGATATTTCAGGGGATAAACCATGGCCAACCATTGAATCTCATGAATTTTTCAGAGAAAAAGAAAATGCAAAAGCTAATCTTAGAGAAAAAATGGTTAAACACCAGTAGTAATTTTTCTAAAATTTTTTACGGCCAAGTTTCGTCCGAAAGCGGCAATCTATCTGCTTTAATACGAAACTGAGCTTTACTTTTCGCAGTCTGAATATCACTTTCACGAGCATCCGTGACTCCAATATCTTTGAACGTATACCGAACAGTATAAGATTCAATTGGACTTCCAGTTGAACTATAGGGTGTTACAGATACACGTTTAGAATCGTAATTTATAGTCAATTCAATTCCGCCAGTTTCTAACGATTTTCTATTCTTCACAGAAAAAGTTCCAAATGGCATATCATGTGGTGGAGTTACAGGTCCAACACAATCAAGTTCTAACGTATTTAAACCAACTGATTGACGAAGAACATCTGAACCCCCTTCGGAAGGGAATGCTACCGCTACAATATTACTACCATCATTGAAAGCTCGAAATGCAAGTTCTGGCATATAAATAAATTATATTGGATACATTAAAAGAGTATCTACTTATATTTAAGTGATAATTTTAATTAACCGAACATAACTTCTCCAACCCCCTCCTTTTCCTCAATTTTATTCGCCGTTACCGTTCGGTCAGTCAAATACTCCATCATACTTGATTTCACATTCGATTTCTCTATTTACAATTTCATTTGATGTCTTGAACGATACAGATTCAACTCCATATATTGAATTAATGTGATTCTTTAAAGATGAGTTTTCACCAGAGAAATCAAATACAAACAATTCTTTGTGAGTCATATATAATGTAACATCGACCGGGGACTAAATAGTTTTAGTCCGTGTATTCTTTCCACTCACAAGCTTCATGAACATTTTCACCAACTCCATTCTCTTTCCAGTCTGCTGAAATTGCGGCTTCAAGTTTTTTGATGTAAGCTTTTAGTTGGTCAATATCTCGTTCCACGGCTTCACTTCGTCGCTCCTGAATTCGTAGTTCTCTATCAATTGCATCCTCGGAATCAAACTCTCCTGCTCTCACCATTTCATCAATTGCCTCAATCACGTCTTCAATGTAGAGGGATTTGTGATTATAAACTCGTTCAAGAACGTCCATGAATTTATGTCTATCCCAGCATGAGGAGGCTGCTCCGGGGGTGTCCCATTCTTTTCCACATTCTCGACACACGAATTTCTCTTTCTTGTAAGATTTGTCTCTAGACATAATTACAAAGAAGACACTATATTATTTGAAAGTCACTATCTTGTTCAGTGTTTCAGTTTCAATCTGAATTAGGATAGTAAAGCGCAACCGGTTTTTCTTGATTTATTAACGGTTCAACCCATTGTTGCTTAAATAAAGGGTCTGTTTTACTGTGCCCAGTTATATTCATCCATCGAAGCCCTTCTTGAGTAACGGGTCTTCCTAGAGGAGCGGCAACTCTCTCGTAAGTAAATGGGAGATATTCATCGATGTCTTCCCAAACGGATGAAACTCTTTCTGAAAGAGTGTTACGTTTATACTCGCGTTCTTCTTTATCTTCTGAATACACGCCATCGAGCGTCTCTTGTACAAGCTTCGAACCAAGATTCACCCCGCCATATTCATAATTTGGAGATGATTTAATGCCGTTTATATACAATTGCTTTGCTTCTTGTGGATTATCAAAACTCTCAAAAGTACCATTAATATCTGGTTGCTCCATTTTTAAATCCAAAGTTTGGATATATCCAATTGGAATTAAAACTCCGCGAATAGATACGGTTCGACAAGCAAATCCCCCAGTTTTTCCAGTCCACACGTATGAAGATTCTTCAGGAACAACAATTCCGAAAAGACTGTTTGGATAGTCAACGTTGATAACGCCTTCAGAAGCATAACAATTAGTTACATGGGCAGTATAATCTTCGTCTTCCTTAATCAATTTATCACAGTATATACATTTTCTCACTGGGAGTTGATTTGTAAACTGAGTTTGATTTAGGTCGGTTGGTTCAGGGGGGTTTTTAGGCCATTCTTCACACATACAAAATAGTTAGACAAAGTAGATAATAATATCTTTGAAAAAGAACGGAGAAGAGCGAAAAATTTTCCTTGTTCCATTCTCTCACTAATCGAATACAGCAATATAGAAAGTTTTTATTACTTATTATTCATACTTTGAGCTATGTCTAATGTTTCAGAGGGGATTATTGACCTCAATCGTATGGAGGATTATGATGACGCGATTGAAGCAGAGGTGATTGATGTTATCGCCAGTGCGAATTATAGCACGGGAAAAACAGATATCAATTTCATGTACGAAACCCCTGTGGTGACACTTGTTCTTGATACGTCACTTGGAACTATATTCGCTGAGGCTTTTATACGTTCTCTTGATGAAGCTAATATGCGGAAGATAATTTCGAATAAAAATTTAATCAATGAGAATGACTTAGTCAAGTTACAAAAATTGATTGGCGAAACTATTTATTTAGAAACTAATGATGATTTTTACTTTGCGACTCTATGGCCCGATAATACGCCAAACACAAAGTATGAAAAAGGGAATGTATTCAATCTGCGAGTTGAGAAAGATTCACCTGCAGTCAAACTACTGAATAAGGAGGATTTAATCTCTTCAACAGAGCTTCGTTCTGTTGAGTGGCTAAATCGCCATTTAACTGTTGAATATGAACGGTTACATAATTCAAACAGTGGATGGTTAGAGCGAAAAATCTCTAAAGTGACTACTAAAAAAGAGGAAATACACGTAGAAATTGAGATTTTGGATGATTGGAATGCAATTTGGTCATTTAAGAATACGTTCCGAGGCAAGAAAAATCTCAGAGATTTTGCTACAGAGACAGGACTTCCAACTAATCTAAATGAAATGGAAAATTCTATTGTGTATCTACATCCACTGAGGAATATTTCTAATAAGATTGTATTGGAGAATTCACCGCCATTTGATAGGCTGCAAAGGTGGGTTTTAAACACTGAACCGTTGGATGGGGAATCATCTAAAAAAGGATTTTTCACTCGTATTTGGGAGTATCTCAATCCGCGTGAAGATGTCAAAGTGAGTGTGAGTGTCGGACAAAAGACTCCGAATGCAAAATCAGCAGATACATATGATATCCCGGACCAGAGCCGAATTGAAAATACACGTGAATCATATGGAGAAAACAATTCAGACTCGTTAGAGAGTGAACTACCCCACCCTACTCGCTCACCGCTGACGCGGTTCGCTCCTTGAGGTAGGGGACTTAGCGCCTAATTCCAGTTAAGCACTTCTAATAATTCAACAATATAGTAACATTATTATACTTGTGGTTTCATTTATTTACATATGGGACTAATAGTGAGTCTGTTGATGCTTGGGCTGAAAATTGTGCTATTTCCGGTTTTCCTTGCATTAAAGTTATTCAACCCAATTAAATTACTCTGGATAGTCTCAGGGTGTGTTGTTCTTGTAGGAAGTGCGTATGCAGTTTATACTGGGAGATTTGATATGTCTATTCAATTTGGAACAGCAAGTGTTATTTGGATTGGAGTTCATGGATTTGTGAATTGGATAACAAATATTTCGATTTCTGCAGATGCTAATAAAAATTGAGAAAATTGAAATTGGGGTCTCGATTACGGAAGTACAAGGAGAAAGCCCTGTTCTTTAGCGCGCGGATGAATCCGACACTGGATTTGATTGAATAACCATATCTCACGAGGGAAAAGAACGAAAAACATACTCTTATATGTCACAGTTACATATTAGAATGTAAGCGTACAATAGAGAGTGAAATTATAGGTGATTTACAGTGACTGTACGAATTTTACACATTAGCGATACACATCTTGGTAAACGCCAGTATCGAAGTGATGAACGTCTTCAAGACTATGCAGATGGATTCAGAGAAGCAGTAGAGAAGGCTATTTCTCTTGATGTTGATGCGGTTATTCACACTGGAGACCTTTTCGACGCTCCAAATCCTAATGTTCCTGTTGTAAATGAGTGTCTTGATATCATCTCTCTCCTTGACAGTGTGGGAATTCCATTTTATGGAATTGTTGGAAACCACGAACGAAAAAGAGACCAACAATGGCTTGACCTTGTTGACCGGTTTGACCTTGTCCATCGGTTAGACAGGACTCCAACGTATATTGGAACTGGTGAGGACCAATTTGCTGTGTATGGAATTGATGCTGTTCGGAGTCCAGAATGGGAAACTAGTGATTTTACACTTCCTGAACCAGACAAAGAGGCTTTTGTACTTCTCTGCATGCATGAACTTGTCAATCCTCCAGTTCCGGGCCACATGGCCCATTACGAAACAGAGGAAATACTTAACCGGACTGGAATTCAGGTTGATGGATTAGCACTTGGTGACTACCATGAAGATGAATCTGCTAATGTTAATGGAACAAGTGTTTGGTACCCCGGCTCCACAGAGAAAACCGCACGAGATGAAAGTGAAGCACATTCCGTGTTAGAATTGATTTACGAAAACGGGACACTCAGTAAAACAAAACACACGCTCGAACAACCCCGAGAGTTTATTGAAGTCACCATTGAATTTAACGAGGGAGATGGTCTTAAATCCGCAAAGAAGGAAATTGAAAAGTACAACTTCACGGGCGAGAATGGGAAAAAAGCAGTTGGAATTGCTCTGCTTGAAGGTGAAGAAACAGGAGTAACTCCACGAGATGTGCATGGTCTCCTAGATAATAATGGAGCCGCTGTTACAAAAGTGATTGACAACCGAGGACTTATTAATACTGAAGATATTGATGCAGAAAGCGTCGATATGAGCGAAATGGAAGATTTGTTAGATAAAGAAGTAGAACAGATTGAACTCAACGATACGAGCCAAGAACTAGAACAACTAATTCGAAATGAAGAAATCAAAAAGACAAACATCCGAAAAAAAGGGGCGGAAATTCTTAATGAGTCTATCAATGGGAGTGGCAAATAATGAGTGAAAATGACCAAACGAATCAATTTGACATACAGGAAGCCTATGGAATCAATCCTTATGGTGCAGTCGTAGAGATTGAAAAATCATTTGAAACACTGAATTCCGAAATTGATTCCAACAATGATGATGTCTCGCGGGCACTTTCAGTAATCAACGAAAATCTTCCAGAACTCAAAAAATCTGTTCGCGTTCGATATAATGGGAGCACTGATTGGATTCCATTTCATGTCGAAAATACTTCAGATGGAAAATTTGTGTATGAATATAATTCTGAAGATTCCCGAAATACACGGAGGCGGGCGATATCAGAAACACATATTGACGACTCCAAGGAAAATTAATCGTTTAGGACCAACTCAATAAATCTACAAAAATAACAAAACAACAATGAAAGTCAAAAACATTAAATTAGACAATTTCCAGTCGTATGATAACGAGAAGATAGAATTTGAAGACGGGGTGAGCCTTCTCCACGGAGATAATGGGGCAGGTAAATCAACAGTCCTTAGGGCCATATTTGCTGGACTATTCCAGACCGATATGCGTACAGAAGCGTCAAGTGATTTCGCTAGCATCGGTGAACTAGTTCGCAAAGGAGAAGAAGAAGGTGGAGTGAAGATTACATTTGAGATAGGTGGGAATGAATATACAGTTACATGGATAATCAGTGTTGCAGAACCTGATTCAGAAGAGCCTACTGGGAGCACAGAAAAATGTGTTCTCGAAAGCCCGTCTCTATCAAATCCAATTGATGGGGTCAAATCTGTCCGTAAAGCAGTCCAAGAAGAGATAATTGGAATGGACGCTAAATCATACGTTAACAGTGTCTACGTCCAACAAGATGAAGTAATGCGGCTAATTACGGCTGATGAGAGTGAACGCAAACAGATTTTCGATGATTTGCTTGGACTATCACGTGTTGATTCGTATATCGAACGCACTATAGAACTCCGTCGGGAAGCTAAATCAACCAGAAAAGAAGCGAAGAATAGGCGTGATGAAATTCAGCACCAGTTGAATGAAGAATACCCACCCAAAGAAGACATTATTCAAAACCGAAGTGATATCGCAGATAAACTTGATGAAGCTGAAAGCAAACGAAATGACTTAGAAAAACAACTCTCAGCGTTACAAACAGAGAAAACTGAAATTCAATCCCAAATTGATGAATTTGAATCAATTAACGAAGAGTATACCGAAGTCAAAGACACGGTTAGGACTCTCTCTGGACAAGTCGAAGATATTGAACAAGAGATTCAGACCTTAACTGAAGACATAACCCGGCACGATAAAGAAAAATGGAAATCAGAGAGTCATCTTGACTCGTTAAATACTCAGATTGACGAGTGCAATGTAACAGATGAAACTGAAGTTAGTGAAACAATTGATACTCTTGAATCTGAGCGTCTGGACGCCAATCGGGCTGAAACTGAAGCAGAGCAGAAACTCAAAAATTCAAAGCAAGAACTCTCCCAAAATAAACAACACAAAGAAGAATTAGCTGAAAAACACGAGAAGATTCAATCTAAAGTAGTTACTCTTGAAGATAAGCTATCTGAGGCCAAATCAACCCTTCAGGAAAAGAAAGAAGAACTCCAAGCAAAGAAACGTGAACGAAACCAAATTGTAACTGAATATTGCCAGAAAGTGGATGGGCTCTCCGTTCAAAATATTACACAGAAAACAGAGAGCACTATTCGGGAAGCAATTGAGGACCTGAAGAGTCAAAAAGAAGACAGAAGAAATGAAATCACTCGGCTGAAAACTGAAATTAATAACGCAGAAGAACAACTCTGTGAAATCAACGAAGAAATTGATAATTTACAAGAAGAACGCGAGGAAACACTTCAAGCTCTTCCTGAAGAAGTACGTCAATTAGCGGATGAAACAAATGGTTCTGTTATTCAACAATGCATTACTAAAGCACAGGAAGAAGCCTCTAATTTGGAGTTTGAAACTGAAATTAGAAAGGAGACACTTGAAGCACACAGAGACACACACCTCCCGCAAAAACAGGCTGAAATAACAAACAGATATAAAGAGATAATGAATAAAATCTCAGAACTCTCTGGACAAAAAACTCATTTAGAAACCCGGTTAAAAGAATTTAATCAGATAAATAAAAATGGCGAATGCCCAGTTTGTGGAGAATCAGTTGAAAACAGCAACACTCACCATACTGAAAAACGGGAAGCAACAAAATCCGAACTATCCCAAATCAATTCAGAACTTGCAGAAGCAGAGAAGAGTAAAGAAACAGTTGAATCTAAACGACATGCGGTTACTGAAATCCGCGAATTAATCAGCGAAGCCCTTCTCTTCAAATCAGTCACCGAATACGAAACCAAAATAAACTCTCTTCAAAAAGAAAAACAGGAACTTATCGAAAAGAGTAACGAACTCAATGTAAAATTGGAGGCGGAAAAATCCACACGTGATACTCTTGAATCATCCATAGACACTGGAAATAACTCAGTTCTTGTTGCATTCAACACTGTAGAAGAAACAAACGAAACTGTGAGAGAGGCTGAAAAGACAGTCTCAGACTTGCAACAAGATAAACAAGATGCAGTAGAAGAAAAACAAGAAGTTACCACTGAGATAGAGGAGATTGAATCCGATATAAGCAATTCTGAAACAGATGTTGAGGATGCAGAAGAAGCTCTTAGTGAAGCTCAAGAAGAATTAGAAACCATCGAATCTCAACTAGATGTGCTTCAAGAAGCAAATGAAACACACACTGAGATAAATAACCATTTGCAAGATATAGAATCCAAAGAAAACACAAAAGAAAACAAAAACGAAATGCTTGAAACGGTTCGTTCACAGCTTGGTGATAAGCAAAACAGATTGAATACTCTTGAAGAGGAGATTGAATCGACAAATCTAAACGATTTAGAAGTTGAAGTAAACAATATTGAAAAAGAAATTAACCAGTTAGAATCCAAGATTAAAACAATCAAAACTCAAATAGACACGCTCAACACTAAATTAGCTGATGCAAAAAGTAAGCTTGAATCATATCAGTCACTCGAAAACCGAATAGATACACTTGAAGATGATGTTGAATGGGCAAACAACATCGTTGAAGAAATGAACGAACTAATCGATACGTATGAAGTTGTGAAATTGAAACTCAGGCAAGAAAACCTTAAACTCATTAATGCCTACTCCAACGAAGTATTCAGAGATATGTACCACTCTGCGTCATATGAAAAAATTCTCCTCAATGACGATTATACATTACAACTAATCAAAAGTGATGGGTCAAAGATTAGCCCAAAGCTATCTTCAGGAGGGGAATCTGCAATCGTTAATATTGCAATCCGAGCAGGCATCTATCGAACCATTGCAGAACGCAACCAAACAGCAGCTTCAAGTCTCCCACCATTTATTCTTGATGAGCCTACAACCTTCCTTGATTCAGGCCACATTCAAGAATTAGAAACAGTAATTGAGAGAGTGAAAGATTGGGATGTCGAACAAGTACTTCTCGTCAGCCATGATGATTCACTCATAGATAGTGCAGATTATGAGTACGAAGTTAAAAAGGATACAACTACAGACTTAAGCACCTGTAAAAAACGAAACCAACAAAACACCTAACTGATTTCTATTTTAGAACAGGTAGTTGAATCCATCTGTATCTGCATTGGATATTTCAGGTTCCCAGTCTTCTGATTTCTCATTTATTTCAACATCAGGTCTCTGTTTAATCTGTTCTTTTACATATTCTAACAAAGCCGTATTGATTTCTGCAGGGATGATAGGAGCCTTGAGGTTGGCAAGTAGATTTGTTTTTCCAAACCAAAGAGTTTCTTTACACTCTTCATAGGTTGGTTTGTATACCCATCTCCCCATATCGCGTGAATCCGAAGATTCAATTTCTTCTGCAACAGAATTAATATAGTTTTCTGTGAAAATATCTCGAACAAGTTTTCTATTTGGGGTATTAGAATTTTGGATTTTATTTGTTATTGATGAGATTATAGAAGTGTTAATATTGAATGATGAAATTTCAGTTTCAGGCTCTTCTTCACTCGTATATTTCCATAGAGTGTCTAATGTGGTGTCATTCAATTCAGCGTTAGTTTGCATTGTTTCTATTACTTCATCACACCTTTCATAAGCTAATTCGTATACTTTTGCGGGATTCAATTCAATTCCAATGGTCTGAATATCATACAACTCTTCTTCCCATGCATCTGCAACTACAACTTCAGTAACTCTTGATGTGGTTAGGCTACGGGAGTCATTTCTATGGACGAGTTTATGAACGTTTTTTCGGATACGTGCATTAGATATGTATCGAGAAACGAATAACTCTTCTCCAGATTCTGCATCTGTCTCATTCATACCCCATTTGGACTTGTGTTTCTCTTTGAAGTGTTCGGTAAGATATTTTGTCCGTCTATTTTGCGTATCACTTCGAATAATCACACCTTCAGCTTGAACACTTGCATAATTACTCATTGGAACCGAAATATTCTCGGGATTCAATCCAGATTCCAAGCGGTCTATAACGTGAATGGGTTCAATTCCGACGCTTTGTATTACTTTGAAAGCCTCATTCAAAGGTAAAAATCCTTCAAACCGTTGTTTAAATGGGTTTGAGGGTGGATTAACATATTCATTTAATTTGAATACATCGAATCCAAGGACGGCTGGAGGGGGTGAAGACTCATATCCATAATCGAGTGTGTGCTGTATCATGTGTTCACCGAATATGATGAGAGGCGTATCATACTGTTCGTGTGCAACTCTGAGGGATTTGAGGTCAAAAGAATCACGGAGAAAACTCAAAAGCCGTGAGAAGTTCCCGTCAAAGTTTGATTCATCCTCGGATATTTCTCCTTGGATTTTGTTTTTTGTTCCAATAAACACATCACCATCAACAGGGTTTAATCTGAGTAGCTCTTCCCCATAATGGCTGGTAAATCGACTGTCAAACATACACAATCGAAAATTAGACCCGTCAGCTTTTTCCAGTATCACAAGGTCATCTGCAGAGTAAAATGATTCTTCCACGCTATCGTGGTCATAATGAGGGACCTTTGGATATTTCTTAATCATATGTTATATTTGTGTTCAACTTTTAATCAATTTCGATTTGTTCAATCTCTTCAGTTACTTCTGAGAGCATATTTTTCATGACTGGATGAGGCTCGAAACAATCAAGGTAGCGATTGAGTAACCACGGGTGTCTGTATACGACATGTTCGACACTTTCGTGATAAGAAGAACAACAATGTGGGTTTTGTAAAAGCTCATGTAGGGCCGCAATCATTTCTTCTGGGCTTGTGACGCTATACTCTGTCGAGATGAAGCTATGGCGGGCTAATTTTTCATACCCTTCTGAAAACGATTTTGCAGTTGTATACCACGCTATATTTGCTTCTGTAAGCATCAATTTGAAAGCTTCCTTGTCTGATTTTGGGAGTTTGACTTCTGTGCTGGGATGAAATGGGTTTTCCCTTCCATCTAAACAATGTTTGGCTTTTTCTCCCTGATACAACCCAGATTTTTCATACTTGTTAATTCTTTTATTAAGTTTCTCATCTAATTTACTAATTTCTACTAAATAATACGACTTATTATTTGTTCGATGGATGTAAGTTTCTGGATTAACATCTTTACCGCCGAAATCCCAGTTTGGGAAACCGCCATTATGGTAATAAGCTCTGTCAGTACGTCCATCTCTCTTATAGGCTTCTGATAGTAATCTTATATCGTTTGCTTGTGTAGCTGAATGAATGAGTTCATGCGAAATGCTTGATTCTTGAACATTATATTCACTATTTGGTGCGTATGCTTTGAAATCAACATATATTGTTGATTCTTTTCCGTAATATCGACAGTAAGCCCGACCACTTCGTTGACGGAACTCCCTGATATTCCGGAGCGTGTTATATAAGATTGTTGGGACTTTGCATCGAGGTATTACTACACCATTTAAGTATCGCCGCATTCGATTTTTTCCCTTTGTTGTCTGTTTAAATGGAATGGAACGAGACAGTTTCCATAGAACATGTAACTGTTGATTGTATTCTAAATCTGAAAAACCTACTTCCCCTATTGAGTTCAAATCCTCCTTGGAGAAAGTCGCTAAAAAATCAGTAATTTGTTTTGAACTTGTAGTGGAAGCTTCCATACAATACAGTACAACAATGTTCTACTTAACAGTTACTATATTAAAGAGTTATTTTGCAGGCGGTCGAGGCGAATCCTCCCGGGGATTGACCCCGAGCAATTCACTCAATATGGCTTTCAGGTAATCCAGATTCTGGAATCTCAGTGATTCTTGGCGCACTTTCATCATCCGAGTTGATTCTCCATCCTGCAAATACTTCATTTGTGAGAGTATCTGCATGATACACGTCTCCATTTAGTCCG
>Ga0102939_1000349_pt1 | contig 16995 bp, 31 predicted proteins | sample SalPon2_B_H2O_MG_FD_78214 | JGI IMG/M metagenome (GOLD analysis project Ga0102939, IMG submission 78214) | Salt pond water microbial communities from South San Francisco under conditions of wetland restoration - Salt Pond MetaG R2_B_H2O_MG | ecosystem: Environmental > Aquatic > Non-marine Saline... | reverse complement strand
TAACGCAAATGAATGCTCCCACATATCAAGTGGCATCAAGACATCATTCCTAACTGCATGATTTTTAATTGTTTTTATATCACCTGAGCGTGAAAGATAAACCCAACCAGACCCCTGAATTGACATGGCAGTTTTAAGCCACTCTTCTTTGAATTCTTCAAAACTACCATGCTTGTCGTGAATTAAAGACAATACCGAACCAGTTGGGCGATTATTTTTCTTAGGTGGTTGAAGTTGCGGAAAGAATAAATTATGCATATAACTTCCTGCACGATTAAATTCTGGATCACCTTCACCGGCATTATATTTTTTTGCATAATTTTTAGCCAGAGTGTCATAGTGAAATCTAACGGTGTCTTCACTCATCACTGGTTCAAGAGCATCTCTTTCATAAGGCAGGGGTGCGGTATCTAAACGTTTTGGTTTTTCAACTGCCTCAATTAAGTTTAGTTCGTTACGGATATTATTTGCTATATTCACGCTGATATTTATTTTTTGTTTGATAAAAAAATGCAGACTTAAAGTCTGCATTTGTGACGGTTATTATGGATTACTTGTCAAGAGCGTTCTTCTCTTCCATAATTTCTTTGCGGCGTTCTTTAATTGCACCTGCCATCTCTTGCAGTGCTTTTCTTGCACGAGCGGCTGATGCCTTAACACCTTTTTCTGTTAGTTTAGCATTTTCATCCAAGTATGTTTGGAATGCTTCTTCAATTGTTTTATGATTATTTGACACGTTTTTCTCCTATGTGTTTTTTAATTTATAACCATCCAGCAGCAACGCTGAATCCGAAAGTATTAATAATACAAAAATAACTGTTTAACAACATTACCCAAGCCGAGCCCCGACGTTTAGCAGCATATAGTTGCGTCACACTGCCGATAAAAAATAGAGGATAAACTAATACCATATTTGGATTATCAGCATTTATTGCCAGTGTTAGACTAGACCCTACTATGATAATAAAGCTTACTAGTTCAAACTTGAACGCTGTTCGGTCAGACCGATAACTATTTTTCCAAAATGCAACGATTTTGTCCATATAATTAATGCAGTCTGCCATTTGGGTTTGTGTTATTGACTATATTGACGTCAGACATATCATCTAAATCAAATTTTGAATCTTGTTGTGGGGCATTTTCTAAATCAGCCGCAACTAATACATGATTATCATATAACTCAGCAACGTCTGGTGATACGCCCAACACTCTCATAAGACCACCAACATGAAGTTCGTCAATCCCAAATGTTTTTAGTACATCAAAAATTTCAATGATAACATCTTGAAATTCATCAACTATCTTTTGATCAATATTTTCATTGTATGCATTTGACATGATAATAGTTATACCTCGTTGTTGGCTAAACTTAATTTATTCGTAAAAATAATCAGCAATGCTTTTTGACATTGAGAAATTTTCACTAACAGTTTTTTCATCATATTCAAACTTATATGGACTATCTTCCCAGATTCTGTAATAAAATGTTTCAGTGGGATACCGCTTGTACATATTGCTTGACCCACGATTAAAACTACTCAACCGAAAGATTTCATTGCCATTGTAATCCTGTGCAATATACGCGTTGTTTTCTCCCAATCTATTTTTTGATGTGTTAAATTGGGCGGCTTCGGGAATTTCAAACTCGTTGGTGGTCAGCGTAATTGCCTTCATGTTATCACGCTCACCGTATTGAACGACAAAACTCATAACGCTGTCGCAGCCATCCTGCTCACTTTTAGTCCATACAAAATTTTCATACTCTGAAATTTGTTCAGAAAGAATTGTTTCTGGATCGCCATTATATCCTTCTAGGTCAACGGTTGGGCGTCGGACCTGTGTCATAATGCTTTTAGGAACACTAAGATTAACAGGAACACCATCAACAGTCGTGCTAACAATTGTGTTATCCCACGTATTGGTTCTAGAGTTCATGCGTTGAATAAACTTTAGTGTTTTATTTCCTTTAACATCAATTGATATATCATCAGCCTTGACATCAGTAATAGTATTCGGACTACCCAACTGCTGAGTATTAAAGAACGGGTCTAAGCCTCTTGATATGGCGGTCTCTAATGCCTGTCCTGTTGGATAGTTGTAGTCCCAGCAGTTGCCAATATGATAAAAAATATTATTTGCAATTTCTTGGTTAATCATAGCTTATACAAGCCTCCATTTTTATTATTAAGTTCAAACGGTTAAAAAATTATTCAGAACGGTAAAAAATGTGATCGCCAATTTGACCAACACGATGAAAAGCCAAACTCCATGATGGGTTGACATAGGTTGCATGGTAATGTGTGGAACCTGACGTTACTCCACGAAAGGTATCATTTTTTATAATTTGATAAGCAATAGTTAATGACTTTTCCCATGCTTCGGATTCTGTTGCGTTATCACTTTTGCCATCACAATACCACGAAAATTGGCAGCGATGTCTGACAGGAACTTCTTTTCCAGTATTTTCAAGATGCCATTTAGATATGGGACCTTCACGAATAACCTCACAAATTGTGTTTGGCCATCGTGTATCACGAACACGATTCAACACAACATCTGCAACAGCAAATTGTCCAGCCGCTAAGTCTGACCTTGCTTCAAAGTAAATGTTTTGTGCTAGGCAGTGTATATCCCGATGACTTTCATAAATATTCCACTTTGAATTAGCATTTAGTGTATCACCATTGGCTGAGAATGCAACCGTGGCAAATATCATACCGATTGTTATTGCGGCAATTGTTTTCATAATAAAAATCATCCATTTATTTAAGTGATACCATTATTCATTTAGGTAGTGTATTTCACTGACTCATTTTTGAGATATCTTTTGCTTGGTCGCTGCTTGTCACTGGCACGAGGTTAGACTTGTGAGTAACTGAAATGCCTTTAATGTAAGTCCCTGTATATTCAGGAATTTCACTTCGGCTAGCATTACCAACGCCATGCCCTAGGCTGGGGACATGTGATGACCCCCGTCGATATGGCTCCGATGGCTGGTAATGGTTTTTGCTTTTTTGAATGCATGACTGACTTTTGCCATACACATACTTTACATACTCATCGAACGATAAGCATTCACTATGTCGCCCAGTCTGTTTAAGGCGGCGATTATGTTCTCGGTGTTGTTCTAATAACCGTGAACGATGTTTTTTTGTTAGTTCTCCAGTTCTATTCTTACTTCTACTCATATTTCTCTCTATTAATTCGTCTAATATATCAGTGGCACAACCGCTTGTCAAGGAAATCAGATAAATACTTCGTGGAAAAGATTAAAAAAATAGGTTTCCGAAATCGTAGTTTATTTTTCGCAAAGTTAAGTGCAATTGCATATAATAATACTGACAAAATAAACACTGAAATGCAAGACTCAGATTTTGAATTATTGGACGCATACGATGTGGGCGGTTCTCAAGCATTTAGTTTTGTTTCTGATAATGATTTAGTAATTGCGTGTAGAGGAACCGAGGCTACTTGTTTTTCTGACTTAAGTGCTGACTTGCGAGCTTGGCCAAAGAAAACACTATATAGCGGCAGAGTGCATAGTGGATTTGATTGGCACGTTTCCAAAATCTGGCCTGAAATAGTAAAAGACTTAAAAACCGCTAAAGAAAAAAATCTTGATATATGGTTTACCGGCCATTCACTGGGTGCGGCAATGGCAACAATATTAGCATCAAAATGCCGCCACGATAGAACTCTTCCTGACCCTGTACAAGTTTATACCTATGGCTCACCTCGTGTGGGTTGGCGAAAGTATGTAAATGATTTATCAGTAAATCATGTAAGGTGGGTCAATAATAATGATGCAGTTGCCTATGTTCCACCGGCGTTATTTGGATATAAACACCATGGTAATCAATATTATATGAACGCTTGGGGCAATGTTCGTAATCCATCCGGCTGGCAAAAAATAAAAGATAAGTTTAGAGGAATTATAATGGGATGGAAAAACGGAAGTATAGATTCTTTTGCCGACCACTCAATTTCAAGATATGTTGAAAATCTTGAAAGGTATGTTGATAATATGGAAACAATTCAATATCCTGTTATTTCCAGAAAACCAACTTAAATTCGCCGTCTTTTGTTTCTACTAATGCTGAACAATTCTCACACATATCACCGGTATTAAAATATTTAATATTGTCAATAGTTTTGAGTACTGGTGTATGAATATGGCCACAAATAACTCCGTCATAGTTGTGTCCTAAACAATAACTTGCAATATGATTCTCATAAGAATAGATAAAGTTTAATGCACTTTTTGTTCTGGATTTTAAAAACTTTGACAAACTCCAATATTTTTTTCCAAATATTTTTCTGACACGATTCAGATGAACATTTACCCAAATCATAAAATTATAAGCAGCATCGCCGATATGCATTAGCCACTTTGTATTTGGCAGCATTAAGCCGTCAAATTGGTCACCGTGTATAACAAGATAAGTTTCGCCATTTACTGCGGTATAATCATATCTGTCAAGTACTCGTATTTTGCCAAACCCAATATCAAAGTTTAAAAATTTTCTTAGGGCTTCATCGTGATTGCCTAGGATGTAGAAGACTTCTGTATTTCTTTTAGATGCAGTTAGTATTCTACGAATAGCATTAGTGTGGCTTTGTGGCCAATACCATTTTTTACTTAAACGCCAACCATCAACAATATCACCAACAAGAAATAGATTATCGGCGGTATTGTTTTTTAAAAAATCGCAAAGCGTTTCTGCTTGGCATGCTCTGGCACCGAGATGAATATCTGAAATAAAAATAGATTTATAATGTGCCACTCAAATATTTAGGTAGCAAACTATTACAATTCTATGACAAATTATCCGTAATAAAACAATAGATAAATATCTTAATGCGTATTCAAGATTTATTTGAAGCAGACAGAACCTATTCTGGAGACCCGCTCGAAAAAGGTGGTACTTCAATTAAAGGCCAAGGTGCTGCCCCAGTTATAAAAAATCTCGTTGATAAAGGATTCTTTAAAGACAAAACAGTTCTTGATTACGGTGCTGGCAAATATGGCAGAAATGCTGAGGCAATTAAAGCAGCGGGTGGAACTGTCTATGCCTATGACCCATTTCACGGCAGTGGCTCTGATGGCTGGAACAGTGTTGCAGGGACACTTCCAGATAGTAAATTTGACATTGCATTTACCAGTTATGTTTTAAATGTAGTTCCAGAAAAAACCGAAGACCAGATATTACGTGACGTAGAATCTCGCTCTAATAACATTTTACATATAACAAGAAATTTAGATATATTTCAATCAGTTAAAAAAGCATTGGCAAGAAAAGATTCTACCGTTGGTAATTTCTTCTTGCAAACTTTTGCTAACGAAGAAGAAAGAGAAGCATTCGAAAGCGGAACACTCACCGACAATACGATTATAGAGTTTTGCAAGCATGGTGTTCAAACATCACGCGGATTCCAGAGAATTCCAGAACTTGAAAATAAAGGTTATAACCTAAAACAAAATACAGTTGGTTATAAACTCTATACTAAAGGTTTTTAGATAATTTAGTAAATTTTGAGAAGACTATTTAATTCCGGGTGCGTATCAACTAATCTTTCCTCGCGAAACAAATCTATTCTTTTAATTTCTTGTTTTAATTTTTCAAACAACAATTCATTCTCAGATTCTGTAATATCAAAATTAAATTCCTCTTTGCATTCTTTTTGAATTTCTTCAGGCAAATTAAAAAAATCTTCTCTATTATCGCATGATGGCCATGATGGATCTTTTATTGTGTCATAAAATTCTTTCCATGCAGCAGAAGAATCATGAGAGATGCCGGTTATGTCATCCATAAAATTAATAGCACTTTTTATATCATAATTTTTATTTTGGTGTGGCAAAAGCTTATTCTTAATATAAGTTTTGATATTATCTGGCAAATATTTAATACAAAAATGTTCTTCTACGGTTAAAAACGACAATTCTACATCTATTCCGGGATAATGCGTATCAAACCATGTGTGGATTTCTTCTAAATCTAAAATATTAAAAACACTGACTGTCAGTAATATTGAAACTCTAATATTAGAATTTGATATATGCAATCCATAAAATGAATCTAAGTTTTTTACCACGTGCGACCAATCTGCTTTAGATCTTTCATACTCAAATTTCTTAGAGATATTATCTATACTAAGACTTATACCAACATGACTAAATTTTTTCCAACTAGCGACTGTTTTATTATCTGGAAAAATTGTCCCGTTGGTGATATATCTTAGTACTATATCTTTGGAATCATTGGAGTTGCTCAGTTTTTCTAGAGTATCAAAATGTTGTTTTACTAAAAGTGGTTCTCCACCATAAAAATTTATTTCTTCTAATGATGGGATCACGCTTTCAAAGTCTTTCCAAAATGTTTTCGATGTTCTAGGCCATTGCCCTTTTTGAAGCATTTCAAATTCAAAAGAATTATTCTTCTCATCAGAGGGTTGCATTTTTAATGAATTTTTGGCCCAAATGCTACTTGCCCAAGGGCCGCATATTCTACACCTGAGATTACAAATATTACCAAGAGCCACTTTTAGTGTTTTTAATCCAGAATTATAGTCGTAAGATTCTGGGGTAGTATACTGCCGAAGACTTGTAATATTTACGGCTTCTTCCTGCCAACATTGATTACATTCAATTGGTTTTTTGTTATTAAGTAGTTCTTCTCGTAAGTTTTCTAAATGATCACTATTATATATTTCATCAAATGTATTTTGATTTACGTTAAATTCGTTTCCGTCTTTGTCTTTTAGTCTATCTTTCCAAACACAACATGGTCTCACACTTCCATCTGCGTTTATCTCTAAGTTTCTCCATGGGTTGCTACAAAACGTATTGGATGGCATAAATTTAATTTATCTCTGCTTGAACCTGAAAGAATTCTAATTCAGGATCATCGTCACCGAAACTAACACTATCATTAACATTCATAGAAAAGTTTAGCCCACGCTTTTCTGCTATTTTCTGAACATTGTTTAACATTTGCATTGACTTTTTGTGAGGACTTGTAATCAGAGTCTTGCCGCTTTGCATTGCCGATATCAACATATTGATAAATGTTTTTACATCTTCAATATCGTTTTTAAGAAGTCGTCTGCTTTTACTATTAATACCGATAAGAAAGATTTCTTCTGCTGTTTCATACCACTGTGTCACAAAGTTACCAGTGCCCGACTTCATTGTTTTTAATTCACCATTGGGATAAAACGCTTGTAATGCTTGTTTGCTTTGTTTGGCTAAATCAACAACTTCAGGGGATTTGTCACCAAAGTTTTTCTGTGTTAATTCATCATATTCTTCGCCTGAGGCGGATGAGACATCTTCTTGAACTTCGTCATCAATACCGTCATCAACATTAAAATATCTTTTATAGCTTTTCCATGCGGTAGAATCTTGTTTAATCGTTTCTTCGGCCTCTGGCCACCTCCTATCAAGCATAGTGATAGCATACCTTCTGGCTGCCGAAGGGTCTTTTTTAATTGATTCTTCGGCCTCTGGCCATCGCCTATCTAAAACATGTTCAGCATATTTTACAGCGAGCGATGGAATTGGTTTAATTTCTTCTTCTGCATCTGGCCACCTTCCTTTAATCAGATTATGTGCGTAATAAAGGGCAATTTCTGGGTCTTCTTTGATGGTTTCTTCACCTTCTGGCCATCTGCCTCTGATGACTTGTCTGGCATACATATAAGCTTGATATGGCTCTGTCTTAATTACTTCCTCTGCTTCTGGCCATCTGTCTTTGATAAAATCACGTGCATACATAAAGGCATATTTTTGGTCTTGTTTAATCGCTTCTTCGCCCTCTGGAAATCTACCTTTGATAACTTCATCGGCATAATAGTAGGCTCTTTCTGGGTCTTGTTTAATTTCTTTTTCATTTTTAGCAAATATTTTTTTAAGCACTGGATGTTCAGTTCGGAAATATTGGAGTAATTCAGAATCTATTCTTTCATCATTTTCGTTCATGAACTGGAAGTCATCGCCAAAATGAAATTGAAACTTGTTGCTTTGTTTTTTTTCTGGCATTTTACGAGAAGGAATCCATACATATAATGGGCCCTCGCTTGAATAATAATTAAACATATTATCTGATTGAGTGGCAGCGGTGCACCAACGAGTACCACCGCCAATTTCACAAGAAGCCTCTGTAGTACGTGGAATAATTAACTGCCCCATATCTCCGACATACAGAACCTTCATATCATCTATGTGTTCATAGTCTAACTTTGCATCAACTGGTTCTTCCAAATCAGTCGATTTTTTAAGTTTGGTGGCGATTTCTCGTAAATCACGCCAAGTATATTTGTTTAGGTCAGTTTCAATTCCAAGTTGCTGTTTTCGCTGTTTTGGTAATTCGTGAAAATCTTGGATATCATTGCGTAAAAACTCATTAACATCTTCAATCTTCAAACCATTTTTTACAAATTGACGAACAATCCACAAAACATATTTTTTATTAGGAGTGGGGTCAGCATTTTCTATTGTACTCAGAACATTTTGGCTAAGAGCATAAACTTGTTCTGGAGCAAGTTCTTCGTCTTTAATTCTTGGGTTAGTCAACTTTGCAGTATTTGCGATAGCAGTGCCCATTTGTTCAATGGTTTTGTCTCGGTCATACTCAAAAAGAAATTCTCTTGAACGCATCAAGTATTTATTGATTTTATATTATGTTTAACATTATAATAAATAGAACCGGAAAGATTCCAATTATAAAATGCACCAAAATTTTAATGAATTCAGAACCCCTTCTAGAAAAAAATAAATCAGCAGTTTTTAAAGCACTTTGCAAATTTTCAAAAAAAATGCCACCCATGTCTTTTGGTGAGGAATTAACAAATTTTAAAATTGATATGGCAAAACAAAACATGTCATCTTTTACTAAATTTTGTATAGCAGATCACAAACGCAAGAATATAAATGATTTTTTAAAAAGTTATAATAATGTGAGAAAATGCGATGATAGTTGGCCAGAGTGTAATTCATTGAATGACTGGTACGCATTGCCGGAAAATATAAAAAAAGAATGTTTTTATAAACATAAATTTAGTCCTGATCACTACATCAAAGATTCTAGAGATAAAAACTTTTTTGATCCAACAATTGAATCTTTACTATTAACTGATCCTGATTTTCACCCTGATGTTTTCTATATCACTGGGTATACCATTGATCAATTATGTAGAACAAAAAATGTAATATATGAAAATATAGACTATCTTATTAATTCAAATATCGTTGAGTTTGCAGCCGGTGATGCACTTTTGTCCGCATCTGCGATTAACATGGGTGTAAAGTCAAGTGTGGTAACGGACATATCTGATTATAATTTAATAATTTGCCAGAAAACTAAAAAAATTATGAATTATGATAATGACATGTTAAGTGTACGTAAATCAGACATAACAAGCCAAAATGAAGTCAAGAATATTTGTTATAATAAAGATGCGGCTTTAGTAATAAGTATATTAACCTTGATTAGTGACAAATATGATGTCTTAAAAAATATTGCCTTAGTAAAGCCAAAATATATTATTATTTCCGAGCTTCTTGATCCGACATCATTTTATGAAGAGAATGACCAAGATGCACCGACCAAACAAGAGATTGATGAAATTATACAATCTCCGATACCTGCGATACAATATGTGAATGTTAACTGTAAAAAATCACAATCTATATTATGGTCTCAACTTAATCCTGAGAATTTTGAAAATATACACAAAAACTCTACTACTACATTAAGTATTCCTAATATTGCTTGGTATAATTTTACTATGAAAGACCTTGGATATTCAAAAATAAAATTTCACCGTTGGAATTCTAATATTAACAACATTAATATTAATGAGCGGTTTACCGCCGTTTACGAATTAACATAACTAATATATTATGTGATAAATAGAACCGGAAAGATTCGTTCTACCTGACATCTGGCAAAGACCGGGGCGACCGCCTTAAAAGTCATCGTTTTACATTTCAAGGAGAAAGATATGACCGGAGATACAATAGGTCGTATCCTGATGGAAGCGGTGTCAATCAGTCCCCAAAGACAGAAAGATCCTGCTCTCCAAACATGGACACGAGTAGAGTATAACAATAACGCAACTTACGCTTGGCAGCGTTTAAAGTCAGGTCGATTGCCAGAACAAGTATAATCTTTTTTGGCTTCACCGCCCCAATGCCCTGTGGTAACAGGGCATTTTTTTATGATACATTTATATTTGTGCATGTGCAGCACAAGTGTTATTATCTGTAATTGATTGATTTTACATATTTTTTATGTAAATATACTATGTGTTGCAATGCAATATATCAAGTCAAACTAAAGGAATCAAATACAGTAAATGTTATCAATAACAGAAACATCTCATAACAATCATCCGCTTTTTGAAAAAGTTTTTACATTTTTTAAAATTTTAGCAATTCGTACAATTGTAATCGGTGAATCCATCGGTGCAGCAAAAGCAGCACAACAGTTGTTCTCTCTCAATTATCGTGAAGAAGCACAGGCTGTTATGATGAATTATCGTCGGTCTGCTGAAGCAAAGAGTCGTCTAATTAAAAGTTTGAAAAAGTAAGGAGTAGTGTATGAGTAATATAGAAGAAAAACAGAGAAAAATTGAATTGGCTGAGAACAAATATAAACAGAGTTTGTATCAGGGAGCACTCAAATCATTTAGAGTTTTTCCTGCGTTTTCAACTGACCACAAGTAATAAAAAAGCGGCTAAGCCGCTTTTTTTGTGTCATTAATTTAATCGTGTTGTTGGAATTCCTGAGTGTTCCAAAAATTCTAAACCATCTGCATTACGATAAACTTTTTCATAATATACTTCTTTGATACCAGCCTGATGAATTCCTTTTGCACATTCAATACAAGGGGCGTGAGTGACAAATAGTGTTGCACCCCGTCCACTTTCGGTTGATTGTGTTAACTTCATCAATGCATTCATCTCAGCATGCAATACTTCTGGTTTAGTTTCTAATCTATAATTTTCCCCGTCTTTATTCATGTACGGATATTGTTCACATAGATTGTCTACACCATGCCAATTTTTCTTGTCATCTTTTAAATATATTTTATGCTCGCAATCATTGTCCCACCCACTTGGAGTTCCATTCCAAGAGAATGACACAATGTTGTCATTTTTAACAATAATAGAACCAACTTGCAATCGCTTGGCTCGTGACAATTTAGCACATTCTCGTGCCACATTCATATAAAAGTCGAGTAATCTTTTTTTCATTTTATTAATTCAAACCACGTTTTAAATTGTTCTTCTTCAAACCATAGGTAAAATGTATTCTCGAATTTTTTATAATCCCAAACTACAACGCTATTATTATTTTGCTCTTTGCACCAATCTGATATTCTTGACCAAATAACCCATTGTTCAGCCACAGATTTGCATTCTAAAGATACCGGATTACCATCAATATATTTTTGAGGTAATTTTTTTCGATAGGATATTAATTTCATTATTTTTCTGGGGTTTTTAGTTTTTCTAGTAGTAGTTCATGCTGGGTTAAATTTCTACACCAGTATTGACCTTTTATTGGTACTTTGCCCCAACCATCCATATAAATGTAATTTTGCCAATAAAACTTTAACCAAATTGTTTTTCCAGATATCGTGCTTTTCTTAGGAAACCATGCGAACTTTTTGATCCACTTTTCTTTGGGGTTATAAAAAGCAGATATGTGTTTCATGTTGTGTTCTTTATCTACTAACACACTCTTTTTCTAATTTATAACGGGATTTTAGCCACCAACGATACCTACCAAAATATTCTGCTGGTGTGTCACATTCAGGAGATAAGCCGAGGTCAGATAGTTCATCTTTGTACTCAACCCACATACGGTTTAACCAAACTCTAAATGGTGTCTCTTTTTCGAGCATTTTTGATCACCTCTATCATTTCGACATTTTCGCGATTAACCTTTTCACGGGCTCTATCCCATTCAAGGTATGTAAGAAAGACTATAAAGAAAAGCAAGCCCAAACTAGTTGGTACTACAATAAAACCTTCAATCCACAAATAACCCAACCACTCTGCAATATACCCAGATATAACACCGACTAAACAAAAAACGGATGGTATTCCCACGGGCCATGCCATATTCTTTAAAAACTCTTTCCAAACTCTACTCATATTAGTCACCTTTGCCGGGTTCTGGTGAGAAGTGGTTTTCAAATTTATTTTCTACGCCGTCCCATTCTGCTGCATCTTGGGGAACATCTTCTTTTCTTATTGCTGTGATGTTTGGCCATTTCTTTGAATATTCACTGTTAATGTTTTCCCAGAATTGTAGTATATCTCCTTCCAAATCATCACCAGAGACAATAGCATCTGCTGGACATTCAGGCTCACAAAGTGTGCAATCAATGCATTCATCTGGATCAATTACGAGCATATCCTCGCCCTCGTAAAAACAGTCCACCGGGCAGACTTCGACACAATCCATATACTTGCATTTAATGCAATTATCCGTTACCAAATATGTCATATTCTCTTTTTATCCTGTAATAAGATTATAAATCTCTTGCCAGTTTCTAACACGAGTTGCATTGCCTTTATAATCTGTATTGTGGTCGTGTGCAAGTAGAACACTGTCTAAACCGGCGGTTAGCCCATCATCTGCATTGCTGGACTTATCTTCAATCCAAAAACAATTTGTATTTTTATAATCATTTAGTGCAGCAACTTTGTTCGCACCACACGACAAAAACACATATTTTTCAAATACTGTTTCACCAAATAGTTTTTCTAAATTCATAACACGAAGTTTTTGTGCATATCTGTTGTCAGTCATACTGGTGATGCAGTGAAAAACATATCCGTGTTCACGGTGTAATTTTTGAACATAGTGAATAGCATCACGAAATGGTGGTAAAAACCCCATCATCGCTGATTGGTTAAACCATTCAATCATTTGATAGGCATTTTTAAGTTTATACCTATCACCAGCCCTATATGCAGATGCATCTTTCACCGGGTATCCGTTATCGTGCATCCACAAATCAAAAGAATGAATCCAGTCTAACAGCACACCGTCACAGTCTACTAGTATTATTTTCTCTCGTAGCAGTTCTGGGCTAATCCAATCTATATCATTCATAGTTATATTTTACTAAACATCTGGTTTTCTTGTTTTAAAAGATAAACTACTTTGCCAAATTTAGGGTGTTTATCAGTATACACATTTTGTTTATCAAATTCATCTTGATTCCAAGTCCCCCAATTCCACATTTTTTGCCATTCGATATGTTTGATTCCTAATTCATTGCACAATTTAACAAAATCGGGAATTTCTTCATAGTTTGCTAACTGTACTACATAATCAGCAGATATTTTTGTTTCTGCTGATGTTTTATCAATTAAATCTTTAATCCATATCACGTTTTCGATTAATGTTTCCCAGTTTCCGTTGACTCGAGTTTTCGCATAGGTTTCGGGAGTTGCAGCATCAAAACTGATACGCATTTCTGATATATTTGGGAGTAATTTTGTTATCAAATCTGATTTCTTTTTTAAAAAACTTCCATTTGTTTGTATAATGTTTTTGATATTAGGTTTATTTTTATTTGCAATATGCTCCATTATATCTAGGTATGGCTGTGAAATAAACGGTTCTCCACCACACCAGCGTATGTTTATGGGTTGGTCTTCTATACGATCAATTATATTATATTTTATATAGTCGGCAATTTTATCATTTATTGGTCGTATAACATGATGTTTGTTAGTATTAATAACTTCTGTTCGACAACTAGGACATTTGAAATTGCAAGTATAGTCGAAGTCAAAAATTAAATTTTTTGGTATTTCATTTACTAATAGTTGGTTGGACTCTGGCAATAACAGTGGTTCTTCTTCTTGCTCACTTTCATATCTGTATTCTGATTTATCAATCTTTGAAAAGAACGAACATATTTTATTATTGCAATATAGATATCTTCCTTCTAGAATTTCATACCTAATACTTTGTGCGAGATCACTGTTGAGTATTTCAAAAATATCGTCGTGATCAAAAATATTTCCAACAAATTTTGGAATCCACGATGGACTCGAACAAACAAAGACATCACCATTAGAATGTATTCCCAATGTTTCCCACGGAACAGTACAGTGTTGCTTTTTGTATTGTTTATCGAAAAATATCTGTTGCTGTCTTTGTTTATTATCTTCGGCTAACTGCTCACCATGTTGTACTATTTCTTCATATGACTGAGTCATTATTTGTTTAAAATTTTCGATTTCAGCATTGATTTCTGGGTCTGCCGCCTTAACGCCATTTATCATATCTTCATAACTAGGCCAATCGGGCCCAGCAAATGCTTTATAATCTTTATAGCCTATAATGTGTTTCATCAAGATTTGTTTGACTTATACGTCTTTATTACAACAGAATCATTTTTAATTTTTATGGGCATATCTATACATTTTTCAATATCTAAAAGGTATTTGTCTAAAACGCCATTGTTAAAATCAGAAATCATAATGTCAGTATGATCCTGAGCAATTTGCTCAGGATCTGAATCGCCCAGTCTGTCGTACAATATGTGGGGACTTCTACTCATTACTAGTCATCCAGTGCCTTTTGTGCACAATATACCGCATCTTCAGTTTCTATACGGTCACGCACTAATATAGCACCATTACGCAAAAACCAACGGAGATTTTCAGGTGTTGCTGTTTTTCTATTTTTCGGAATTTCAGTGAAGTGGCTAATTGTTTTTTCCCAACGATTACTCCACTTTTTGGTTTCATTTTGCATTGTTGTCTCCATAGTGCGAGGAGGTATTTACTTTGTGTTTTTACTGGCTCAACATTAACTGGTCACTGTTGACATATTCTTAGTCACAGCAAGTTCCCACTCAATGTCTCGCTTCTTGGCTTCAAGGTCATAAACCTTTCGCTCAAGGTCTTGAATCTCAGCATTGATTTGGTCACGCTCGTTCTTAAGATTTTCAATACTCATTTTGCTTTCCTTTTTAATCAACTTGAATGTCTACTAATTTGCCATCATTAAACACATAGTATGTACTAATATCGTATGTGCCATGAACTACCCACACAACACCCTCGGCACCGGGTCTCATAGTTGCGTTTTTGATTCCTCGCTTTTGTAGCATATCTTGTACTACAATTAAATTTGTTGCTGGAATTCTTCTTTCTGGATCTCTAATTTCAAGTGACATTGTTTTGTCTACCTTTTCTATTAATTAAAATTGACTTGATATAATCACTCGGTCTCTGTTTCAACTTTGTGTGACCACATGATCAGTGTGTCCAGCAGAATCACAGCAAGCAACCAACCAGTGCCCAGTGCAATCCAAGCACCGCCCACTGTGATTAATGTAAATGCCTGTGCATAACTGCTGATTCGAAACAGCCAACCCAGAACGCCGCCACGTGCGAGTTCAGATACCTGACTGGCAAAGTTTGCTGGTGAGTCATTGAGCCAAAGCACAGAGTGTGCAATCATGGCAACTACAATCGCAGCCAAGCTTAAAAGCGACATAATCACTGCGGTAAGGTTGGCAACAGGTTCAAAGCCCACTAGCACACCCCAGTAGATGCCACTCCAGATGAAGGCGTGAGTGAGAACGGTTTTAAGAGTTTTCATTATGTCTACCTTTTTTGTTTTTGACTATTGTATGCAAGTCTATGATCACTTGATCAGGCTGTCAACCAATCAACATCGTCTTCAGTTACTACATACTCTGACCCATCGTACTCATCAATGAAGAATCTTGTGCCTTCCTGCAGCCACTCAATGCTGAGAGCATCCGCACCACCCGGGTAGAAGTGATCTTCACCCTGTGCCCATTTGGCTCGTGCAGTTTCTTCGATCTCATCAGGATGGGCACTCGCTCGCACCAACTCTACGATGTCAGGGTCGAACAAACATTCCGAAATGGAACGATTCCAAGTATACCAACCGGCACCAAACCCCGGCGAGTAGAGCACTGCCACTTTACCGCCTTCAATAACTTTGTTCATTATTATTCCTCCTGTTATCGAGAAAACAGATCAACCAGAGTCTTTATATGGGCAAACTCTGACGATGATTCGAACTCATCAACCTGATGTTTGCACACACACCCTTCCTCGTCACAGAACTGCGTGGTAAGGTCAATGGGCCTACCAGAGTGTTCGCAAGTGAAACGGGGGATGCCCGGGCTGACGTCTTGTGTCTTGATATAGATAGTACTCATCGAGAGTCTCCTGTTAGACTATTTAAAATACCCATTCATTCCAAAACTTGATTGCTTCTCTGAACCCAAGGTTGACCAGTGCAATCCAGAAAAACATCACGGTGCCAAGCACAAGTGAGACTGGCATGCAAAGCACCCGCCAACAGTTGAATAGAATCTTTTTCATTATCGTATTGCCTTTGATGCTATCACTAATTCAGTAAACAGTATACGATCAAGGGATCGTGCTGTCAAGAATCAACTCATGCACTTCACATTTGTACTGTTCATGCAAACTGTCAGTTTGTTCTTCCGTGAGTTCGTCACCAGTATCTTGGAACCGTGCCTCTTCGATGTACGCATCAACGAGGTCAGGCCAGTCCCGCATCATAATCCCACCAAACTCTACAATTTCAACTTCACGCCCATTCAATTTCATTTTTCAATCCTCTTTGGTAAAAATGTCTATACAGTATATGATTATAGACTAAGAATGTCAATCCCTTTCACTGGGATCAAAGTTTTTCCGACTACGCCGAAGTGTATAATATGTCACAAAACACATTGTAATAAGAGCAATGTGGCCAATAATTGAATATCCAATTGTCACATACTCACCAACAGTGATACCAAAACTAACGCACCACATAAATGCCAATACATTAGTTGCCAAATATTTCCACTCAAGTGGTGCGTTTGCAAATGCATTTGTCGCTGGATCAATCAGCGAATACATAAACTTAATTAATTTCCATATACCAATCATAATAAAACTCCCGT
>Ga0102939_1000347_pt1 | contig 17031 bp, 16 predicted proteins | sample SalPon2_B_H2O_MG_FD_78214 | JGI IMG/M metagenome (GOLD analysis project Ga0102939, IMG submission 78214) | Salt pond water microbial communities from South San Francisco under conditions of wetland restoration - Salt Pond MetaG R2_B_H2O_MG | ecosystem: Environmental > Aquatic > Non-marine Saline... | reverse complement strand
GTCGCTGTAAGACACACGCGTCGCGTGCCTGCCGTCTTACCGGGGGAATACCAATGGAGCGTGTGACACTACGAATCCCGAAACAGCAGATCGACGAGGTCGAACAGATGGTCGAGACGGGGGAGTTCCCGAATCGGAGCGAGGCGATCCGCTCTGCCGTCCGCGACATGTTGAACGAACAGGACGGCGAGCACGAGGAGCGCAGCCGCAACCGCAACTGGGCGAAGGTGTAAACTGATGCAAGATCTCGTTCAAGAGGCCCTCGACAACGCGGAGGCGGAGAAGCGCGAGATGGACGCCAGCATGGACGACGACGACGAGTTCGGGGACCCCCGGATCGTCATCGTCGGTGCCGGCGGTGCCGGAAACAACACGATCAACCGTCTGTACAACATCGGCGTCGACGGCGCCGACACGGTCGCGATCAACACCGACAAACAGCACCTCAAGATGATCGAGGCCGACACCAAGATCCTCGTGGGCAAGTCGCTCACGCAGGGGCTCGGTGCCGGTGGCGACCCCAAGATGGGCGAGCGCGCGACCGAGATGGCCCAAGGGACGATAAAAGAGGTGCTCGGCGACGCCGACCTCGTCTTCGTCACGGCCGGGATGGGCGGCGGTACCGGGACCGGTGCGGCCCCCGTCGTCTCGAAGATAGCCAAAGACCAGGGCGCTATCGTCGTCGGGATGGTTTCGACGCCGTTCAACGTCGAGCGCGCCCGCACGGTGAAAGCCGAGGAGGGGTTAGAGGACCTCCGCAACGAGGCCGACTCGATCATCGTCCTCGACAACAACCGGCTGCTCGATTACGTCCCCAACCTGCCGATCGGAAAGGCGTTCTCGGTGATGGACCAGATCATCGCCGAGACCGTGAAGGGGATCTCCGAGACGATCACCCAGCCCTCGCTCATCAACCTCGACTACGCCGATATGTCCACCATCATGAACCAGGGCGGGGTGGCGGTCATGCTCGTCGGCGAGACGCAGGACAAAAACAAGACCCAAGAGGTGGTCAACGACGCGATGAACCACCCGCTCTTGGATGTCGACTACCGCGGCGCGAGCGGCGGGCTCGTCCACATCACTGGCGGGCCGGACCTGACGCTGAAGGAGGCCGAGGGGATCGCGAACAACATCACGGAGCGGCTTGAGGCGAGCGCCAACGTGATCTGGGGCGCGCGCATTCAGGACGAGTACAAGGGGAAGGTCCGCGTCATGGCGATCATGACGGGCGTTCAGAGCGCGCAAGTGCTCGGCCCCTCCACGCAGAAGCAGGCGGACAAGTCCCGTGCCGCGGTCAACGGCGAGGACCTCGGCGACTCGCGTTCCCGTGCGGCGGAGGCGAGCGGGGCCGCTGGCGGCGCGGCTACCTCCGGCGGCGAACGCGGCGCGTGGGAGTCCGACGGCGGCAGCGAGCCCGTCGAGAAGAGCAACGGCCTCGACGTCATCCGCTGAGCTCGGCTCACCTCGACGGACACCACTTTTTGCAGTTCATCGCGCGGCGGGCGCGAGGACTTAACATCGCGCGACCCGAGCAGAGTCACGTGCCATCTACCCAGTCGTCTCGGCCAGGGTGGAACCGTCCGACCACCGATCGCGATCTGCTCCGAGTAGTGCGCCGATGACGGACGCCGCGCTCACGTTCACGGGACCGAAGACGGTCGAGATACGCGAGGCCGACATCGGAGAGCCGTCCGCCGACGAACTCCGGGTGGACACGCGCGCGTCGGCCATAAGCGCCGGCACGGAGCTTCTCGTCTACCGCGACCAGACGCCGTCGGACGTGCCCGTCGACGAGACGCTCGACGGGCTCGACGGGGAGTTCTCGTATCCGCTCCGGTACGGCTACGCCGCGAGCGGCGTCGTCGACGCGGTCGGTGAGAACGTCGATGCGGAGTGGCTCGGGCGGTCGGTGTTCGGGTTCGTCCCGCACCAGACGCGGTTCGTGGCCGACCCCGACGACGTGGTCGCGCTTCCCGCCGGAACCGCACCCGCGGTCGGCGCGCTCCTCCCCTCCGTCGAGACGGCGACGAACCTCGTCCTCGATGCGGCTCCGCGACTCGGCGAGCGGGTCGTCGTCTTCGGAGCCGGCGTCATCGGCCTCTGTGTCACTCGGCTGCTCGCGTCGTTTCCGCTCTCTTCGCTCGTCGTCGTCGATCCCGTCGAGCGCCGGCGCGACCTCGCCGCCGCGATGGGTGCCGACCGGACAGAGACGCCGGAGACCGTCGGTGACGCCGTCCGCGACGCCGACCTCGCGCTCGAACTGTCCGGACGGCCGAGCACGCTCGACGACGCGATCGATGCTGTCGGCTACGACTCGCGGATCGTCGTCGGGTCGTGGTACGGCACGAAGCGTGCGCCGATCGACCTCGGCGGGCGATTCCACCGCGAGCGGATCGACCTGATCTCCAGTCAGGTGTCGACCATCAGTCCGTCGCTGCGGGGACGGTGGGACCGCGACCGCCGGTTCGACGAGGCACTCGGCTGGCTCGACCGGATCGACGCCGACGCGCTGATCACGCATCGGATCCCCTTCGAGCGCGCGCCGGAGGCGTACGAGCTTCTCGATTCCGAGGCGAGCGACGCGGTGCAGGTCATCTTGGCGTACGGCGAGTCGTGATCGGGGGTCGCGGCGGGTCGCGCGGGGGATCGCACCGCGCGTGCGCTTACTTCGATGTCCCGAGCGTCACCGCGCGTCGCGAGACCCGTCCGCTGACGACGAGGTAGTCGCGAGCGAACACGGCGAGCGAGGGCGCGAGGACGATCGGCGCGACCGTTCGAACGGCCGGCGTCGGGACGACGGGCGCGAGCGCGAGCGTCAGGAAGCACATCTGGACGCCCGCGAGGTACTTGCCGAGGTCGCTGTCGGGGAGATCGTACACGGGACGACCGCGAGCGCGACGCAGCCCGACGGCTCCCCGGAAGACGTAGCGCGCCGCGGAAAGCGAGAGGTACCAGACGGGGAGGACGCCCCAGCCGACCGCGACGAGGGGTGCCGCGACGAATCCGAACGTGTCGAAGGCCATGTCGAGCCGTCTCCCGATCTCGGTCTCGGTTCCGATGGTCCGCGCGACGCGCCCGTCAAGTCCGTCGAAGAGAACGCCGACGCCGTACCCCGCCGCCGCGATCCACGCGACGCCCGCGTCCGAGGGCGCGACGACGAGGCCGGCGACGGTCGCGTAAAACGCGCCGCGGACGAGCGTCACGCCGTTTGCGAGGCCGAAAAGGCGAGGGCCGCCGCCGCGCGCTGTCGACCCGTCCGTCGGCTCGTCCGCGGGTGTCCGGGTCGCGTCGACGCCGCCGAGCCCGAAGGCCACGTACCAGAGCTGGCCGGCCAGACAGAGCCCGGCGACGGCCGCCGGCGGGACGCCCAGACGCCCCGTCGCGGTCGCCGGAAACGCCGCGGACAGCCCGAGCGCGAGCGCGACGCCGGCGAGAGGCGGCAGCGTCAGACCGGCGAGAACCGAGGGGACCCTGCCGACCGCGCGACCGAGCGGGTGCCGAGAGGTCCGGTCGGACACGACTACCGACGCAGCAGGACGGCGAGTACCGCCACCAACACGACCTGTGCGACCTTGTCGACCGCACCGAGCATTCCGACGTCGGCCGGGAACGACCGACCGCCGCCGGCGCAGTTAACGACGTACCAGAGGACGATCTGGACGAGCGTGAACGCGATGCCGACCCCGTACAGCGTGCGGCGGCGGTAGCCGCGCACCAGGAGGACGACCCCGCCGACGAATCCGAACCCGGCGAGGACGAAGCTGATCCCGAGCGCCGAGGGGATCATCCGCACGCCCAAGAGGAGGTGGACCGCCGCGGAGACCACGGCCGCGAGGATGCCCACCCAGTGGAGGCCGTTCAACGACTCGACGCCGGCGGTCGGCTGTGGTGATGCGGTCGTCTCCATACGGTACCCATGCTCCTCACTCACATAGGTATACTGGCCACGCCGACGGTGCGGGTGTCGCCGCGCGGTCCTCGCGGCGACGCGTCGGATCACGTCCCGCGCGGATCGAACTCGGGGTCGCGGAGCGCGTCGACGCGGGCGAGTTCGTCCGGCGTCAGCCGTTCCGCCGCCGCCGCGAGGTTGTCGACGAGGTGTGCGTCGGCGGTGCTCGACGGGATCGGTACCACCCCTCGGGAGACGTTCCACGCGAGCACGACGCCGGCGGGCGAGAGGTCGCGGTCCGCGCCGATCGCGGCCAGTACGGGCTCGTCGAGGAGTCCAGGGGCGGACAGCGGCGAGTGAGCGACGACCCGGATCCCGCGTTCGTGACAGAAGGTGACGAGGTCGTCTCGCGGGAGATACGGGTGGCGCTCGACCTGCACGAGCGCCGGAGCGATCCTCCCCGTCTCACGCACCGTTTCCAGTTGGTCCACGGAGACGTTACAGAGGCCGATCGTCCGAGCCAGCCCGCGCTCGCGGACTGCCTCTAGGTTCCGCCAGGCCTCGGCGAGCGACACGTCCGCGGTGTCCGGGTCGCCGTCGGCGTCCTCCGGAAACGCGAGCGCCTCCTGACGCTCGGGCGGCAGTTCGGCGAGCCGGCGGAGGTCACCGGTGTGCGCGAGCGCGGTCGGCCAGTGGAGGGCGTAGCAGTCGAACGCGTCGATCCCGAGGTCGGCGAGACTCCCCTCGGCGGCGGCGAGCATGTGTTCGCGACGGTGGTTCGTGCGCCACGGCTTCCCGAGCAGGAAGACACACTCTCGGTCCGGCGCGCCAGGCGCGGCGAGCAGCTCGCCGACCCGATGCTCGTTGCCGTACAGCTCCGCGGTGTCGAGCAGGCGGTAGCCCGAATCGAGCGCGGTCGCGACCGACTCCGCCCGGTCGACGTACTCGCCGCCGCGGTAGCGCGAGCAGCCGAAACCGATCGCCGGGAGTCGGAGGGCGCTCGCGCCGTCGCCGCCGCGCGCAGACCCGGCTTCGCGCGGCGGGGAGACGCCCGGTGCCGCGGGCGGGTCCGCGGTCGCGCCGCGGTCGGCGACGAGGACCGGACCGCCCTCGTCGACCGCGGTCTCGATCGCGTTGCAGACGGCGACGACGTGTGCTCCCCGGCGACCGGTCTCGCGGGAGGGGTCGCCGGCCGCGACGCTCGCCGCGAGCCGCTCTACGGCGTCCACGTACGCGTACGGTTCCGTCGGCGACTGCGGCGGCGCGCTGACGTACTCGCGGCCGACGCGCCCGAACCGCACGTCGTCACGGTCGGTCGTCATCGCGCCGGTTCCTCTCAGGTACAGCGAGCCGTCGTCGCCGTGGAGTTCCAGCCCGTAGAACTCGCGGGCGCGGTGAGGCGCGTAGAAGCTCGCGGTGAGCCGCACCGTCGGCCCGGCCGCGAACGACAGCGTCGCCTCGACGTGGCTCGGCACCGACGGGCGTTGGCGGTCGCGGTCGGGCCAGACGTCGAGCGCGTCGGCGACCCGCACCCGATCGACGGGGCCGAACCACGAGACGAGAAGCGTCAGCGGATACACCGCGCCGTCGTACAGGGGGCCGATCTCCAGAAACGAGCCGGGACGGTCGTGCCAGTCGGTGACGCGTCCGACGTGTGCGTGCGCGTATCCCAACTGGACGGGGCCGAGCCGGCCGTCGGCGAGCAGCCGTCCCGCGCGGCGCTGTGACGGTCCGCGTGGCGTGCCGGGGGCACAGCCGAGCGCGAGTTCGCGTCGCCGCGCGAGCGCGAGGATGTCGCCGGCCTCGTCGGCGTCGAGCGCGAGCGGCTTCTGCGAGTAGACGTGGCGGTCGGCCGCGAGCGCGGCCCGCGTCACGGACGCGTGGGCGGCGTGGCTCGTCAGGTTCACCACGAGCGGCGCGTCGATCGCGGAAAGCGCCGCGTCGAGATCGGTGAACGAGGGGACGGCCGCGCCGTCGTCCTCGCTGACCGCTGCTGCGAGCGCGGCTGCGCGGTCGCCGTCGAGGTCGACGACGCCAGCGAGCGCCAGTTCGCTTCCCGACAGTCCGGCGGCGTACTCCTCGGCGATCGCGCCCGCACCCACGAACAGGCAGTTCACGATCGTACCGGGGGGCCGAGCCACATAGGTGTCCCGGCGGTGCGGTTTAGTCGTCGCGCCTCGTACGACGGCCGTGCACCGAGAGCCCGGAATGAGCCGGCTCGGCACCGCCTATCTCCGCACACTGCAGGCGGTGGGGCGACGGCTGTCCTACGGAACGAACGTCTTCGCCCGCGAGTGGGACGTGCTGGTCGTACTCGACGCCTGCAGAGCCGACCTGCTCCGCTCAGTCGCGTCCGAGTACGACTTCCTCGGTCCCGTCCAGACGGTGCGATCGGTCGGCAGTTCCTCCTCGGAGTGGCTGGAGAAGACGTTCGTGGGTCATCCGGAGACGGCGCGGACGGCCATGGTCACCGGGAACACGTGGACGGGCCGGTATCTGGAGGCCGACGCGTTCGCCGGGCTCGACGAGGTCTGGAAGTACGCGTGGGACGAGGAGGCGGGGACGGTGCCGGCCGCGGCCGTGACCGACCGCACAATCGCGCTCGCCCGCGACCGCGATCCCGACCGGCTCGTCGCCCACTACATGCAGCCGCACCACCCGTTCGTTCCGGACCCGATCGCCGGTGACGACGGACTGGCGCGGACCGGAGAGGAGAGCAACGAGGGGAACCCGTGGGTGCTGCTCCGGCGCGGCGAGGTGGGGGTCGAGCGCGTGTGGGACGCCTACGAGGCGAACCTCCGGCACGTCCTCGGCGAGGTCGCGGCGCTCGCGGCCAACGTCGACGGACGGATCGCGGTCACCGCCGATCACGGCAACTGCTTCGGCGAGTGGGGGCTGTACGGCCACCCGATGTACACCCCGGTTCCCGCACTGCTCGCGGTGCCGTGGGCGACGGTCGACGGCGAGGACACCGGCACGCGCGAGCCGACGCTCGCGCCGCCCGAACCGCTTCCGGTGTCGCGGGTTCACGCGAAAAGAGACGAGACGGAGCGGGACCGGCTGCGCGCGCTCGGGTACCTGTGACCGGGCTTGCGCGCCGACCGCGCTTCCGTCGTCCTCCGGATTTACGTGGGTCGCGTCCGTGGATCGGTCATATGTACGCGACGACGGTCACGACGGAGTTCGTGGCCCAGCACTACCTCACGGTCGTCGACGACGGGCCGGAGAGCGTTCCGCACTCGCACTGCTTCGAGGTGGAGCTCACCTTCCGCGGCCCCGCGTTGAACGAGCACGACTACCTCATCGATATCGACGACGCCGACGCCGCGCTCGACGGGCTCGCCGACCGATACCGCGACACGCTTCTCAACGACCTCTCCGAGTTCGCGGGACACAACCCGAGCGTCGAGCGCTTCGCACGTGTCATTTTCGAGCGCGTGACCGACACCGTGACAGACGACACCGTGCGCGAGTTGGCGGTGACCGTGTGGGAAGACGACGACGCCTCGGCGACGTACGACGCGCCCGTATGAAGATCGGCCTCACGCTGTACGGGAGCCTCGACGAGCAGTCGGGGGGGTTCCGCTACGACCGGAAGCTCGTCGAAGAACTCCGGCGAGCGGGCGACACCGTCGAAGTGATCGAGCTGCCGTGGCGCGGCGCGGCGGGCGGGGCATGGCGGGCGTATCCGCGCGGGCTGCTCGACGGCGTCTCTCCGCGGTTTCGAGACCGTCTCCGCGTCGATGTCGACGTGATGGTACAAGACGAGCTGGCGCATCCCTCGCTGTGGCGCTGTAACCGCGACCTGTCGTACCCGATCGTGGGGATCGTTCATCACCTTCGCGCCAGCGAGCCGCGGCGGCTCTCGCCGCTGTATCGCGCCGCCGAGCGGCGGTACCTCGACACGCTCGACGGCGTCGTCTGCAACAGCACCGCCACCTGGGAGGCGGTGACGGGCCTCGGCGTCGACCCCGACGCGACCGTCGTCGCGCCGCCGGCGGGCGATCGGTTCGACGGCGACGTGCGCGGAGGCGACACCGTCACCGCCGACAACACCGTCACCGCCGACAACACCGCCGCAGTCACCGGCAGCGCGGCCGAGCGCCCGCTCCGAGTCGCGTTCGTCGGCAACCTCGCGCCGCGGAAGGGGCTCGACACGCTGGTCGAGGGCGTCGCCGCCGCCGACGCAAACGTGGAGGTCACCGTCGTCGGAAGGACGGTCGACGAGTCTCACGTCCGCGGCGTGAGACGGCTCGTCGACCGACGGGGACTCACCGACCGCGTGCGATTCGCCGGGCGGCTCCCGAACGACGAGTTGGCGGCGACGCTCCGGGAGAGCCACGCGATCGCCGTCCCCTCCCGCTACGAGGGGTTCGGTATCGTCTACTTGGAGGGGATGGCGTTCGGGTTGCCGGCGATCGCCTCACGCGCCGGCGGCGCGAGCGACGTGGTCACGGACGGAGAGACGGGACACCTCGTCGATCCCGACGACCCGGGCGGAGTCGCAGACGCGCTCGACGCGCTCGCGAGCGACCCGGAGCGACTCGCCGGGATGAGTCGAGCCGCCAGACGGCGGTACGAGCGTCACCCCGACTGGGAGACGACGACGGCGCGAGTCCGACGACTGCTCGCGGCCGTCGCCGAGGCGGATTCGCCGGACGTTTCGACATCTTCGGTCCCGGAGGTACCGACGTGACGGGGTCGTTCCGGCGGTACCTCCGGGCGAAGCGCACCGTCGACGACCGGGCGCTCGACCGGCGGCTCGTCGGGCTCCTCCGCGAGCGACTGGCGGAGCGCGCGTCGGGAACACAACGGACCGGGCGCGCGGCGGAGACGGAGCGGGCCGGGCGCGCGCCCGGCCCCCTCCGCGTGCTGGAGGTCGGGGCCGGCGTCGGCACGATGGTCGCTCGGCTGATCGACTGGGAGGTGCTGCCGCCGGGCCGGACCGAGTACGTCGCCGTCGACCGCGACGCCGACACGCTCTCCGGGCTCGTTCCCTTCCTCCGCGAGTGGGCGGCAGACCGGGGTGACGTGTCGGTTGCCGACGCCGGTTCGCCCGCAGACGGCGAGACGCTCGTCGTCGAGTCGGCGGATCGAACCGTCGCGGTCGAGCCCGTCGTCGCCGACGCCGCCGCGTACGCCGAGTCGGCCGCGAGCGAGCCGGACGCCGTGATCGGTACGGCGCTTCTCGACGTGATCGGGCTCGACCGGCTCGATCCGCTCCTCGGCGCGCTCGCGCCCGGCGGCACGTACTACTTCCCGATCACCTTCGACGGCGGGACGCGATTCCGCCCGACACGTCCCGACGATCGAGTGGTCGAGCGACTGTACCACCGACACATGGACGAGAAGGCGGGCGGGACGAGCCGCGCCGGCGGCGACGCACTCGATCGATTGCGCGAGGCGGACGGCTCGACGCTCCTCGGCGTCGCCGGCTCGGATTGGGTCGTGCGACCGGGCGACGGCGGAGGCGGCTACCCCGGCGACGAGGCGTACTTCCTCCGACACATCCTCGACACCGTCGAGGCGGCGGTCGGAGAGGTGATAGCCGAAGCGGAACGAACGCGGTCGGACGCGGCGGGGTGCCTCTCCGCGGCCGACCTCGACGCGTGGCTCGACGCTCGTCGAGAGCAGGTCGACGACGCCGAACTCGTCTATCTCACGCACCAGCTCGATCTGCTCGGCCGCGTCGACGGCGGGGCGTGACGCGGGCAGTGGGTGAGGTGGGCAGTGGGTGAGCGGTGGGTGAGGTGAGCGGTAGGCGGGGTGAGCGGTAGGCGGGGTGAGTGGTGGGTGAGGTGAGCGGTGGGCGAGGTGAGCGGTGGGTGAGGTGAGCGGTGGGGGCGGACGACTGGGGATCAGGTCGCCGCCTCGATAGACGCCAGCAACCGACACTTCCGGCACACGTCGCGGCTCGTCTTCGAGCCGCAGCGCTCGCACTCGACGAGGTCAGGGGACGATTCGGCTGCGGTCCCGTCGTCGGCGTCGCGCTCGCCGTCGTTCGATTTCCCGCCTCCCCGATACGCCTCGGCCGCGAGCGCCGACAGCTCCTCGTAGCCGGCCATGATCGAGTGGCGCGCGCCGGGGTGGTTCTCCTCTAACTCGTGGATTGTCGACTGGATCTCGCCGCGGTACGCCTCCTCGGCGTGGGGACACTCCGCCATGTGCGTCGGGAGGTCGCGGACGTGACAGTACAGGGCGATCTCTTTTTCGGGCACGTCGCGCAGCGGCTTGGCGCGCGGAACGAACTCCTCTGTCCCCGCTCGCTCGTCGAACGGGCCGAGGGAGGCGTCGAAGTGTTTCGCCACCTGGCGTACGTCGCCTTCGAGGAAGTTCATCATCGCCGTCTGGGCCTCGTCGTCGAGGTTGTGGCCGGTGAGCAGCTTGTCGGCGTCGAACTCGGCGGCGTAGGTTTCGAGCAGATCGCGGCGGAACACGCCGCAGTACGCGCAGGCGGCCATGTTCTCCGGGTCCGACTCGACGACGTCGTCCATCTGGACGCCGAACTCCTCCTCGTAAGAGACCACCTCGTGACGCAGCGAGAGGTCGGCAGCGAGTTCGACGCAGGCGTCGAGGCTGGCGTCGCGGTACCCCTCGATCCCCTCGTGGATCGTCAGCGCCAGCATCTCGACGCGCGGGTCCGTACCGAACACGTCGTCCAGAATCTGCGTGAGCGCGACGCTGTCTTTCCCGCCGGAGAGGCCGATCACCCACCGGTCTGGGTCGTCGGGCGTGGCGTCCGGATCGAGCAGTCCGTCCTCGCGGACCCGGCGTTTCACGCGCTTTTCGACCGACCGGCGGAGGTGCTCGCCACAGAGATGCGCCCCGGAATAGGCGGCGTGGTGGATCGCGTCCGCCCCGCACTTGTCACACTCCATCGGTGCCGGGTTGCAGACGCGCGGGGATACCCGTTTCGGGGTGGACGCCCCACGTTCGGGGTAGCCCCCCGGATCTCGGTGCGGCCGCCCCGTCGGGAGACGGTCAGTCGCTCGCCTGAAGTCGAGAGACGACCTCGTCGAACGGCGAGACGGCGATCACGAGCCGGTCATCGCTCGTCGTGGTCACCATCTTCGACTCCGCGAACGTCGTCCCGTCGGCGCGGAGGCCGGTGCTCGTCCCGGTCCATCGCTCGCCCTCCGCGACCGCCGGGAGGATGTGGGTGCGGATGTGTTCGACCTCCTCGTTCGGGTGGAGACGCTGCCAGCGCTCGCCGACGAGCTCCTCGGGGTCGTACCCGTACAGATCGGCGTACGCCTCGGCGACGAACTCGAACGCGCCGTCCGGCCCCACCGTGCAGACGCCGTCGAGCGCGACGCCGGTCACCTGGCGCGTCCCCTCGACCGGTCTCTCCGCTCCGTCCGCCGCGAATCGTCCCGTCGCCCCGTCGAGCGCGTGTTCGACCCGGCGCAACAGCGCGGTGTACCCGTCCGCGCCGCCGCGCTTGTGAACGTAGTCGCTGACGCCCGCGCGGACCATCTCGGCGGCGAGCGCGTCCGGGTCTCTCGACGAGAACAGCAGGAACGAGAGGTCCGGACGGGCCTCTCTGGCGGCCGAGAGCAGTTCGATCCCGGTGTATCCGGGCATGTCGTAATCGCTGACGACGCAGTCGAACGGCTCCGACTCGATCCGGTTGAGGGCGACCACCGGATCGGTCTCGGCGACGGCGTCGTAGTCGGCCGCGTCGTCGCGTTCGAGGTACGCCGCGACGAGTGCGGCGAGCCCCGGCTCGTCGTCCACACAGAGTACCCGATGAGACGGGACGGTCATGGGGTATATTGGTGACTCGCCGATATACCGGTTGTGTCCCAATACTCACGACTGATACCGGTCGGCCGGCCCGCCGCGCGCCTCGGTACGGCCCGGGGCGTTACGCCGCCTCCCCCGCGACGAGCGCCTCCTCGACCGTCTCGACGAACCGGTCTGGATGCTCGACGTGCGGGAGCAGCTTGGCCCGGTCGAAGACGACGAGGCGGGCGTCCGCGGCATTCGCGAGTTCCCGCCCGTCCGCGAGGGGGCTCACCTCGGCCTCTCGGCCCCAGACGATCGTGGGCGGCGTCTCCATCGCGGCGAACGCGGCCGCCAGATCGAGGTCGCTGTTGAGGTATCCGGAGACGAACGACGCGGGCGCGAATCGTGCGTTCTCGACGTGGCCCGTCCGCCACTCGTAGTCCGTCCACTCCTCGCTCGGGTTCGTCGGATCGTCGTAGCCGTGGTCGGCGTTGAAATAGCGGATCGACGGCTTCGAGACGATGAGGTTGAACAGGGCGTCGCCGAGCACGGGCGATCGCAGCAGCTCACGCAGCCACGACTTCGGCGGGCTCGGCCCGGCCACCGTCGTCGGACAGACGGTGACGAACCCGCGGACCGACACGGCTGCTGTCGGGTCGTCGGCGTCGACCGCGCGCGCCGCGTACGCCGCCGACAGCGACGAGGCGACGACGGCGGGCTCCTCGAAGTCGGCGAGGAAGTCGCGGACGAAGTCCTCGTACAGCGCCGCGGAGTACCGCAGCGGCGGGCGGTCGGACCGGCCGAACCCCGGGAAATCCGGGGCCACGACGTGGTAGTCGGCCGCGAGCGCGTCGAACACCGCTCGCCACTCGCCCGACGACCCGGCGGCGTTGACGCCGTGGAGCAGTATCAGGTCGGGATCGTCAGGATCGCCGGCTTCGGTGTAGGCCACGTCCATCCCGCGCCAGCGGAACGTTCCATCGTCGCCGTCGAGCGGGGATTCGAGTTCGCCTTCGTAGCGGAGGCCGGTGTTGAGCGCCGCGAGCGCGCCGGTACCGAGGAGGAGGCCGCCGGCGAGGTTCCTGAGTCTCATGGAAAACTGTTGGTTCGCGGGCGACTTATACCCGGTGGCCGAGCGATCGGTCGTCTCCCTCGTGCGTCACGCGGTCTGCCCCGTCCGGCGCGTCAGTTGGACAGTGACTCCTCGTTCGCGTCGCGCTCCGCGCCCTCTACGCACGCTTCGATCGGAGCGACGATGTCGGCCGCGACGGTGTACGGGTCGGTCTCGCGCCGTCGCACCGCCTCCGACAGCGCGTCTATCCCGCCGTGCCGCTCTATCTCTGCGCTGGCGAGTGCACCAACGTCGGCGCGAACCAGCGTGCGGATCTCCTCGGCGTAGCGCAGGCGCTTCGTCTCCTCGATCTCGCCGGACTCGCGGAGGTGTCGCGCGTGGGCGTCGAACGTCGCGATCAGGTCCTCGACACCCTCACCCGTGTTCGCGACGGTCCGGGTCACGTCGGGCGTCCACTCGGCGGACGCGCCGTCCCCGTCGGCGTCGTCTCCCCCGTCGCCGTCCTCATCGCTGTCCGGATGGTCCGGCACGTCGAATCCGTGATGACCCGTGTCCAGCCCCTCGGTCGGGCTCTCGCGTCTGTGAACCATCTCCTCCAGCTCCGCGAGGGTGCGCTCTGCCCCGTCCATGTCGGCTTTGTTGACGACGAAGACGTCGCCGATCTCCAAGATCCCCGCCTTGAGCGTCTGAATGTCGTCGCCGGAGCCGGGCTGGACGAGCACGGCCACGGTGTCCGCGGTGCGGACCACATCGATCTCATTTTGGCCGGCCCCGACCGTCTCCACTATCACCACGTCTTTCCCGAAGGCGTCGAGCGCCTTCACCGCGTCCGCGGTCGCCATCGAGAGGCCGCCGAGCTGGCCGCGCGCGCTCATCGACCGGAAGAACACGTCCATGTCGCCGACGTTCGACCCCATCCGGATCCGGTCGCCGAGCACCGCGCCGCCCGTGTACGGCGAGGAGGGATCGACCGCCACCACCCCGACCGTGTCGCCGCGTTCGCGGTAGGCGGCCGCGAGCTTGTCCACGAGCGTCGACTTGCCCGCGCCGGGCGAGCCCGTAATCCCGATCACGTCCGCGCCGCCGGTGTGTTCGTGGAGCCGCGAGACGATCCCGCGGTGGCCCGGCGAGCGGTTCTCGATGCGCGTGATGACGCGGGCGAGCGCACGGTGGCTCCCGGAGAGGAGCTCCGCGACGAGGTCGGCGTCCGCGTCGCTGAGCGCGGTGGCTGCGGACCCGTCCATCTACGCTCGCTCCGAGACGTTGTTCCGGATGAACTCGATCGTCTCCTCCATCGGGGTTCCGGGGCCGAACACCTCCGCGACGCCAAGCTCTTTCAGCTCCGCCTCGTCGTCGTCGGGGATGATCCCCCCGACCAAGACGAGGGTGTCATCGAACGCGTCGTACTCTTTGAGCCCGTCTATTACCTTCGGCACGAGGGTGTTGTGCGCGCCCGAGAGAATGGAGATGCCGAGCACGTCGACGTCCTCTTGGACCGCCGCCTGGACGATGTCCTCCGGTGCGCGATGGAGCCCGGAGTAGACGACCTCGAAGCCGGCGTCGCGGAACGCCCGCGCGATCACGTGTGCACCGCGGTCGTGGCCGTCGAGCCCGACCTTCGCCACCAGACAACGGATGGCCCGCTCTTCCTGTTCGACGCTCATGGTCACCACTGCGTCGCGTGCCGTTTTGACTCTAACGGAAGTTCGGGATATAATCGAGACGTGCCGCGCCGGCGGCGAACGGCCCCCGCCGGTATCGACGCATTGATCGCGCGAGCGGTCCCAGACGGAATATGGGTCCAGACGACGGCAGCAGCCACGGCGACCGCCTCTCCGGCGCTCGGATCGGCCGCGTCTCACTCCGCGTGGGCGACCTCGACGAGACGACCGCGTTCTACCGCGACGTGATCGGACTGGCGGTGCTGGACCGCGGAGACGACGGAGTCGTACTCGGCGTTGACGGGACCGGACTCGACGCCGCCGCGACGCCGTTGCTCGTCCTCCGGCACGCTCCGGACGACGCGGACCGACGCCGGACCGACGCCGGCCTGTTCCACACCGCGTTCCGCGTTCCGGGCCGAGCCGCGCTCGGCGAGGCGCTGGCGCGGGTGCGCGACGGGTGGCGGCTGGACGGCGCGTCCGACCACCGCGTCAGCGAGGCGCTCTATCTCTCTGACCCCGAGGGGAACGGCGTCGAGATCTACCGCGACCGCCCCCGCGAGGAGTGGCCGATCGAAGGTGACGGGTCCGTGGCGATGACCACCGAGCCGATCGACCTCGACGCCGTCTCGGCGGCGGCCCGTGGCGACGAGACAGAGAACACAGACCGTGTTCGGCCGGGCACCGACGTGGGGCACGTCCACCTCGAAGTCACGTCGCTCGCCGCGTTCGAGTCCGTCTACGTCGACGGACTCGGCTTCGAGATGCGACAGGCGGCCCCCGACGTGCGATTCGTCGCGGCCGACGGGTACCACCACCACGTGGGTGCGAACGCGTGGCAGGGGCGAACGACCCCCGCGTCGGGCCGCGGACTCGACTGGTTCGAGGTCGTCATTCCCGACGACGGGTCGCTAGAAGCGGTGCGGGAGCGACTCGACGCGGCCGCGAGCGAGACGACCGGCGAGGCCGCGTTCGCCGTCGACGACGTAGACGACGGGATCGCGGTCACCGACGCTGACGGGATCGAGGTGCGCGTTCGGACAGACGTAAAATAACACAGTCGCCGGCGGCACTCAGACGGATGCGGAGGCCGACCGAGCCGCGTCCGCCCGCCACCAGCCCCTTTTCGGGCGCTACCCGAACTTGCCGGTGATGTAGTCTTCCACGCGCTGTTCTTCGGGATCCTCGAAGATCTTCGTGGTGTCGTCGTACTCGACGAGCCGGCCGCCGGTGAGAAACACCGCGGTCCGATCGGAGATCCGCGCCGCCTGCTGCATGTTGTGCGTGACGATGATGACGGTGTACTCCTCGGCTAAATCGTCGATGAGGTCCTCGATCTTCGAGGCGGCGACGGGGTCGAGCGCCGAGGTCGGCTCGTCCATCAGGATGACCTCCGGGTCCGGAGCGATCGCGCGGGCGATACAGAGCCGCTGTTGTTGGCCGCCGGAGAGGTCGAGTCCCGACGAGTCGAGCTGGTCTTTCACTTCGTCCCACAGCGCCGCGCCCTTCAGAGACTCTTCCACGCGCGCGTCCACATCGCCGTCGAACCCCTGAATCTCGAGCCCGTACGCGACGTTGTCGCGGATCGACTTCGGGAACGGGTTCGGCTTCTGGAACACCATACCGATCTTTCGACGGAGCGCGACGGGGTCGACGTCGTCGTCGTACACGTTCTTCCCGCCGAACTCCACGTCGCCCTCGACCCGACAGACGTCGATCATGTCGTTCATCCGGTTGATACACCGGAGGAACGTCGACTTCCCGCAGCCGGACGGGCCGATGAGGGCGGTTACCCGCTTTTCGGGGATCTCTATCGACACGTCGTCTATCGCCTGTTCGTCGCCGTAGTAGACGTTGAGGTCGCGCGCGGCGACCGCAGTTGAGCCGGAGACGGCAGATCGGTCGGTCGCCTCGGTCTGTACGTCGGTCGTGATGAGCGAATCGCTCGTTGGTGTGTTACTCATGTTAGTTCCCCCGCTCCGCGCGATTTCGCAGCAGTATCGCCGTACCGTTCATGCCGACGAGGATGATCAAAAGCGTGATCACGCCCGCGGCGACGACGCCGTAGCGGAACTCCGGCTGCGGGAAGCCGGCCCACGCGTAGATCTGCATCGGCATGGCGCTGAATCGGTTGAAGAGGCTACTCGGCGCGCTGAACACGGTCGTCGCCGCACCGATCATGATGAGCGGCGCGGTCTCGCCGATCGCCCGTCCGAGCGCGAGGATCGTCCCGGTGAGGATACCGGGGAACGCCTCGGGCAGGACGACGTTCTTCGTCGTCTGCCACCGCGTCGCGCCCATCGCGTCGGACCCGCGCCGGAGGTCGTCCGGGACGGAGCGGATCGCCTCCTGTGCCGAGATGATCGTGATCGGTAAGATGAGAAGCGACAGCGTCAGCGAAGCCGTCACGGCCGTCCCGAATCCGAGGCCGAGCAGGTTCGCGAACAGCCCGAGCCCGAGCAGGCCGTAGACGACCGAGGGAATCGCGGCGAGGTTCGCGATGTTGACCTGCAACAGCCGAGTCAGCGATCCGACGAGCCCGCTTCCCGCCGTGTACTCCTCGAGGAATATCGAGGTGCCGACGCCGAGGACGAACGACAACACCGCGACGAGCGCGATGATGATCACGGAGCCGACGATGGCCGGGTACAGCCCCGCTTCTTCCGGCGTCCGGGAGG
>Ga0102939_1000346_pt1 | contig 17055 bp, 17 predicted proteins | sample SalPon2_B_H2O_MG_FD_78214 | JGI IMG/M metagenome (GOLD analysis project Ga0102939, IMG submission 78214) | Salt pond water microbial communities from South San Francisco under conditions of wetland restoration - Salt Pond MetaG R2_B_H2O_MG | ecosystem: Environmental > Aquatic > Non-marine Saline... | reverse complement strand
GGATTGAAGACCATTTTAAATCTGGATTTTTATCTCTATGTTCATGCATTAAATTAATTACATCACTTTGGAATTGATACCCTCCTTCTTTTTTATCTACATCTTCACGTTGAGAAGAATATCGATGTTGGTTAAGAGATTGCAGAACCATTGAAATAGTGTTTACATCAGTAATACCCGCACTGATTAGAGCATCCGAATGATTTGAAAGCAACTCCCTCGCTTTAGTTAATCCTTCGTGATGCTCATCCGAATCGAAGTCAATTGTGGCTGTCGGTTCTTTTTCTAAGTCCCAATTGAATTTCTCCGCTATGCACTTTGGACAAAACCACTTAACAGATTCGTCTCCATATTCAACTCGGTAGCAAGTATAGATATCCTCTTCACATATATGGCAATCACGCCCACTTTTATGTGGAAATGAGCCAATCTCGACAACTTTATCATCGGGGTAGCTTTTATTTGGAAGTTCTTCAACTCCTAACTCAGGAATGAATTTGTTAACATATTCTAACCCATCAAGATACGTCTCAAATGGCCCAACTGATTTTTCTTCACTGGCGCTATTTGTCGAATCAGCGATTTCCCAAGAGGAATCTTCTCCATCTCCTGTTTCCCAGAAAGCAACTGTTTCACCAACTCCATTTCGCCAGATAACACAACTTGATTTCTCAGTTACTTTCACCCAAGTATTCTCAGACTGTGAAGGAAACTCTGAAGGATGTTTTGTCATAGTTAATCAAAAAACTAGAAACAGACTTAAAATTATCTATTCTCTTTTTCCAATATCTCTAATTCTTGAATTCCAAACCCGGGCCCCATTTCCCCATTTGTCTTAACTTTATGAACAGTTCCACTTTCAATTCGGATGACTCTCTCTGTTTCGGTTTTTGAATCGATATTCAAGCATCCTTTTTCTTCAGAAGTGATGAAATGAATATCCTCATAATCAGACGCGTCTTTAATACGAATCTTATCACCTGAATTTAAGTTCTTTAGACTACCAACAATTTCTGAGCGAGTATAATTGACTTCATCCCCTCCTGAATTTCCATTCTTACTTCGGCTGAATATACTCATAGTGTTCCTTATCAAAAAGGAGTGTGTCGAAGTATAAAAGATTCACTATTATGTTTCTTTCTGAATACTTACGATTTTTTCTCCTTCAGTGAATCTTTTATTATTCTTATTAGGGCGTTCACATAATGTTGTATCTTCAATAAAAATAACTTTTGAATAGTCTATAGTTGGCGGACCAAATAGAATCATTCGTTTGTCAGTGTATTCTACTGGCGCAGTTTCTTCTTTTCCACTTTGAGTTTTAACAGTGATGGTATCTCCCGCTACTACTTCTTTTAGAGCTTTAGACACGGAATCAGATTCTTTATTCTGTTTAGATTTAATTTCGGGCATAGCTATCTCGGTTGGTAGAGTAAAGAAGGAGGGACATCCAATTAAAACTTTTGTATTAAAATACTAGGACATATTAAACTATTATAATAAAAATAAACTATTGCCAACCCAGTTAATCTATTGAATACTTGGTTGAGACATCATCATCATATCCAAATTCCTCAGCAAGCTCTTCGATTCTTTCTTCACTTGTTTTAATTCCAAGTGTCTTCTTAACGTCCATTTCGTAGATTTCATCTTCTGTTGTTGTCTCAAAAGGTACGTCATCCTCAGAAACTGTATCCATCTCGAAGTAATCAGAGGGGGATTCTTCACCAATGTAGAATACTGTATCAAAGTCTTCTTCACTTGCTTTCTTAATGAGAGATTTAACAATCTTGTTGAGACACTCACTTTGATTAATATCTTTGAAGATATTAACAAATTCAATAATGCAATAATCTTCATGTATATCGAGCCGTCCAATTCCACATTTAGAATCATTCTCTCTTAATGCAAGTACATAATCTCTAGACCTGAAACCTTCATCAGACACTTCTAATTCTTCTAATTTATTTAAAATCCAATCTTCATCACTGTTCCAAGCTTGTCTAACGTACATCCTATTTAAAATGTTAAGGCTACTTTGTTATATATGTGATGCCATTTTTCCATTCTGAAAGGTTTAAATAACTCTGTCTACTTATATTTGATAGACATGACTAACACTCACAAAACTGTTATTGCGGGTTCGCGGTCAATAACTGATTATGAGGTTGTTTGTGAGGCTATAGATTCGGCCCCATTTAATATTTCTACGGTTGTTTCTGGAAAGGCGGTTGGTGTAGACACACTTGGTGAAAAATGGGCTGAGAATAATGGCCTCCCAATTGAAGAATATCCCTTTGAAGATTATAAAGATGAAAATGACCCTCGACCTGCTCCGCTAATTCGAAATCAGGCTATGGCCACAAATTCAGATGCACTTATCGCAGTTTGGGATGGTTCTAGTTCTGGGACGGAAAATATGATTACAGAAGCTAAGAAGAATGACTTAAGAATACATGTTTTTAGAGTTGATACCTCTTCACTTACAGATTTCATCTGATTGAGTCCACCAAATTAAGACACACATATTTATATATGTCTGTGATTGATAGATTATTGGAGGAAAAACCAGATGTTTTGTACAGAACCGCCACTGAAAACTGGCTTAGGTTCAACAGCGGGGGAATCACATGATGAGTGAATTAGAAGGAAAGAAACGTAACGAGGACAATAATATAAGCCAGTATAAATGTCCAGAGTGTAACTTCGCAAACGCGGATGAACGAATAGTTCGCGTCCACTTAGTTCTCTCAGATGACTCAGAACATAATACTGAGTATGCATTTATGCCGGAAGTGGAAGTAACCGGTTTGGATTCACAAGGAAAAGTTGTCTCTAAAGTTGCAGGCCGCCCGATATTACAACACAAACTCAGCGAATTATCAGCAGATAATTTAGACGATTCACTAACTGAACGAGATTCTATAATTATCTTAACTGCACTCAAGAACCCACGGAGTAGCTTTTCTGAACTCAAAGAATTAGCAAGTGAAAATCTACGAGAAAACAATTTGGAGACGGTAGATTATAGTACAGCCTACAGAAAAATTGTTGACAACCTACAATTGAAACGGAAGGGACGGAACATGGAAAACAACGAAACAAAACAATACAAAGACTTGACTGAGAAGCAGCAGATAGTGATAAATGAGTATATCAAAAATCCGGACAAAAAGAAAACGGAAATCGCAGAAGCTGCCAATGCTAATCAATCGTATCCATCACAAGTAATTAGCAAGTTTGAAAACCTCATCGAGCAACTCTCAGTTGAAGACATTGAACCCGTTAGACAAAACGAGACCGAAACCGAAACCGAAAAAGACACCAACGAAACAATGAGCCAACAATCTACCCAGTCGCAAAATACGGATGTTGAGTACCAAGACCTAACTGATTTACAGAAAAATGTTGTCGATACAATAGCAGAAAATCCAAATAAGTCAAACAGCCAAATAGCAGATTTGGTTGGTTGTGATGTTAACTATCCTGAAAAAATAAAAGAACATTATGGATACATTGTTGAGGAACGGAAAGATGATAAATCAAATGATTCCTCTGGCGAGATAACGAATGAAGTAAGAGTTGGAAAACGAAAATACGAATTGCCTGTTTCACTGGCCAATTCATGGAGAGACCTGACTGATAAGCAAAAATCTGTGATTGCTGAATTAGTCAAAGAGGATGACCCCCTCGACCCTGACAGAAATAATGATGAGATTGCGGAACCTGCAGGCGTCTCTGGAACGTACGTATATTCTGTTGGAGAAAAATATGGGACTATTGCAACTTCGATTAAAAATGATGGAAAACTAATTGAGACAGCCCCAGAACCCGAACCAGAATCCCAACAACCAGAACCCGAACCCGAACCCGAACCCGAACCCGAACCCGAACCCGAGCCTGCACCGGAAACTGCTGAATCAGAGAGGGTTGAGCCAGAGTCAGACCAGACTATTTTAGCTGGAATACAGAGTTTAAAGAGGGATATGCAACTCGTGAAACGGAATGCAGAAGAAGAGTTAAATTCAGGAAGCCCCGATGGGTCTCCACATGGACGGAAAGCTATTGCAACTGAAACGATTGACCGATTAGATGAGCTAATCGAAAACCAAGATTAACCGTATTAGTTAGCATAGTCACTTTGTTTGGCCTTTTGATGTAAAAACATTCAGAAAAGATAATTGTATTAAGGTTTAAAATGTTATATGTATCATGTCAACTGAAGAGTACAAATCAGGGCGAGAATGTTTGATTTGTGATGAAATCATGTACACTCGTAATTGTAAATATATTTGTCCTAATCATGGTATAATGTATGATTGCTCAGATACTTTTTGGTGAATAATCTTATTTTTCATCAGATGAAGGTTCGAATCCACTCTCCTCGATTGTATCGTATTTCGTTTATATAATAAAGTGGAACGGTGAGAAGAAGACTGATTAATATCGAAGCTAACAAGATTTCAATAGATGTTATTTCGGTGAAAAACGTATTTTTAATCGTACTAACTATCCCGTCCTCTGAAGATTGTGCAACAGTAATAGCATTATTCAAAGTCCATAAAAGTGTAGAAATAGAGGCGAATAAGATATCTGTTAATACGAATAGAACGCTGAAAACGCAGGTGTATATGAGAAAATGAATTAGTCTTACACCTTTTTGACCAAAAATCTGTTCTGTGACTGGTTCATCTGTCTTTGCTGGTTTTCTATTTGTATTCTGGGTTCTTTCACGATTAGGGCCTCTTTTTTCTGTCTGGCTTTCTGAGGTGTTTTCGTTTGATTCATCTGCTGTCATAGTACTAAATTTATGTTTCTTATTTAATAGTTTGTTGGGAAAACACTGAAACTGTTATATATCTCCAATTGTTTTTAATATCTGTGAAAGAAGCAGGAAAACGCTCCTGTTAAAAAAATTACACATTAGAGACTGGTCAAATATGAGCTTGATGAATGGAATTCGAAAACGGTTCAGCAACGTTTTTGATTTGTTTGGTGCAAGTGATGATGAGCCTAAGCGCATTGGAATTTACGGTCCTCCGAATGCGGGTAAATCAACACTTGCTAATAGAATCGCACAAGATTGGGCAGGAGAGTCTCTTGGAGCAGAATCTCCCGTTCCACACGAAACCCGTCGTGCCCAACGAAAACAGAATGTGACTATTAAAAATAATGGCAATTCTGTCACAATTGATATTGTTGATACTCCGGGCGTAGAAACGAAAGTCAATAAAGATGACTTCGTTGAACTTGGAATGGATGATGATGATGCTATTCGACGTTCAAGAGAAGCAACAGAAGGGATTGCTGAGGCAATGCACTGGCTTCGTGAAGATATTGATGGGGTAATATATGTACTCGATAGCTCTAAAGACCCATTCACTCATACGAATACAATGGTTTTAGGCATTATTGAAAGTCAGGACCTTCCCGTTCTGGTATTTGCAAATAAAACTGACTTAGATGAGTCAGATGTTACGGGCGTCGAAGACGCTTTCCCACAGCATGAGACGGTTCCGCTCTCTGCAAAAGAGGGAGCTAACATGGAAAAAGTATATGAAAAAATCTCCGAGTACTTTGGGTGATTCCAATGAATGATACTAATCAAACTGATACTGAAAATGGGGTCCAATTAGATTTACTTAACGGGGATAAGCTACAAGATTTGACTTCAAATGAGAAGATTCGATTGATTTTAGATAGCGTTCAAAAGGAAAACATTGTTATCCTTGAGATTGGATTAGAACCTGAAGAGGAGTCTAAGCTCATTGAAAGGACAATGACCCAAATCCAACCCGATGGGTTTTCAGGAATCGAGATTGAAACATACCAACCCGTCAAAGAAAAGAAAACAGGATTAATTGGCCGTGTGCTAAACAAGGATGATAATGATTCTAAACTTACAATCATCGGTCCTGCGAATAAAATCCAAACCCTACATAAAGACGAACAACTTCTTAGTACTTTAGTGACAAATAACTAAATATGCCACATAAATGTATCAAATGTGACCAAACGTACGAGGATGGGACAGATAAAATCCTCTCCGGTTGCCAGAACTGTGGCGGTAAGAAGTTTACATATATTCCAAGCACATCTGAAACAAACCAAAACGACAATTCGGATGAGCCTTTGTTAGTTGACACAGAGCAAGACTCATCGACTGAATCCAAACAAGACAGTACACCATCTACTGAAGTAGTGTCTGAAGGTTCAGAAGACAAAACCCAACATTCAGCAAGGACGGATTTCGTTGATTTTAATGCTTTTAGCACTGATTCAAGCTCCAAAAACAACAATGAAACAGTACGTGAAGAAAATGAGGATGTTGACTTGGAAGCACTTCGAGAAGAGCTTAATAGACAGTTTGAGGGAATTAAAATATTAGAACCCGGACAGTACGAAATAAATCTAACTAAATTATTCGAACGCAAAGAGAGCATAATTGCTCTTCAAGACGATGGTCATTACGTAATCCAGTAATTTTCTTAAGAAACGTTGTGACTTTTGATTTTTCTATCGCAATTTAAAAAGTATCAATTATAGGATTACACCAACCAATTTATAGTAACATTCTTATAACTATTTTTACAATTATATATTATGTCCAAATTCAATACTCTTCTCTGGCTGTCTTTAATACTATTATTAGTTTCAAGTCTCATATACCCAAACAGAGAAACTATTGCTAAATACACCGGAATGGCGGGCTGGTCTCTATTTGGATTATTCTGGACTTTAATGACTCCAACGTTCTTATTTGGTAAAGATAGTTTGATAGAAGGGTTTGGATGTTTAATTGCATTTCCAATAGGGATTTTCTTTGCCTACTTGACTTATAAAGAACGCCTAAATGTATTATATCGGTTAGGTCGCGGGATGTCAATAATGGGTCTAATATATTTCCCAATTAGTTGGATTGAACCTCTCCGACAATATATAATGGAACTGGTGGCTATACAAACAGTATATATTGTTGAACTATTATTTGGACAACCATTAGAAATTCTCCAATCAACAAAATCGGATTTTATGACACGAATTTATTATGTCTCTGACCCCGGTGGAGGGCCTCTTTTCACTCATATAGAATTAGCCTGTACAGGTCTGGGGAGTATTGCAATTGTAGTAGGAGTTATATCAATACTCAAAGAACCCATAAAACAGAGGTTGGTTGCAGGTATTTTAGCCTCAATTTTGATTTATATATTTAATCTGCTTCGAACAGTGTTTATAACTGCAGCATTTGGCGGTCAATGGTTCCAATATTTTGAATCTCCAATAATGTCATTTACTGGATATCAAGACCCTAGAATTGCTTCTTTTTTCATTGCAGACAAAGTAATCTCGCAATCACTTTCGGTCGTTGTACTCGTGTCTATGTTTATTTTTATAAGTCACTATTTTGATAGTCTCAGAGTAATGACTTTAGATATAATTGATGAATTTAGAAATGGGATGTGAACCACTTCGAGTTCAAGCCCCGTGGCATCCTCCTCGTACCGCCCGTGAATCACCTCCCCCACATCTCTCGTTGCTTGTTGGAGAAGAAAATTCAATCCACAGTTTTAGTTAAATACATTACTAATAATCGCAACGTCTCCTGCAGAGTGAACCCATCGGTAAGGAATAATAACACCACGTGACTGAGAGAGTTTTTCCTTGCGTGTAATGAGGTCAGGATTGACTTCAGTTAAGGCTAAACCGGTTGCTTTCTGTGCTCCAAAGTCAATTCGTGCATCCTCAACTTGACCGACATACTGACCGTTAACTGTGTATACTTCAAGACCAATAAGGTCAGCTAATGTGTTCTCATGCGATTCATCTGTTTTTTGTGTATTTTTTAATTCAGACATAATTGGAAATTTTCGACACCTTTACAATAGGGTGCAGTCTATTTTTGCTTTATTTCTCAACAAACATATATTATTCGTCGTTTTACCCAGAAATTGACACGAAGGGATTCTTTCTCAAGTTGTGAACAGTTTCAGCCGTAAGCGATTGAGGTGATTCACTGTGAACAAGATGTGTTTTTGGAATTCCGAGTTTTTGATTCAATCTGTCGTTCAAAATGATAGTCAGCACAGACTGTTTCATTTTTAATATAAACATATTCTGCATTCCCAGTTTCTTCTACAAAATTTCTTCTTAATTGTTTCATATTTTTTGTTTCCGTTTCGCTGTAAGTACAGTCAAAAGAAGTTATATAGAGTTGCAATTTATGTATATCACTTAGATTGTGAATTAATCCACCAACTGTGGAATCGTCAAATTCGTTCTTTATATAATTGAGAAATTCAATGTCCGGAAGTCTTTCAACCGTATCATTATAGAAAAAATCTTGGTACCCATTGTATATTTGTATTAGTCTACTTGTCGATATTTCATAAAAAAAGCGATATTCATCTGAGAACGTTTGACAAGCACTGTTTTCTCTTTCACATGTACAATTATATCCTTCCCAGACTGACTTGCACGATGGTTTCAAATCTGCTTTAAAAATATCGTTTATCAGACAGGTTTCGGTTTGATTTAGTATCATAGCATACGCCCTGCTGAGAAAACGGAAGCTACTGAAGCATAAATATATATCGACTCGTTATTCTTTTTGGAAGTCCCAGAATGCTTTTAACTGTGGGAATAGCTTGTCAGGAGCCAAATCTTGAAATTCAGTTTGCTCATAATCTGAAAGGAATCTATGAACATTGTCCCACTCATTCCCTTTGATGTTATATTTATTCCTTACATCCCGCCAAGATTTTCCATCTTTAAGCTCACTTTGGACTTTTTGCCACTCAAGACTTGAATTCCCGTTTGTATCGGGTTGAGTATACCGCTCATCTACTAGAACTCGAACTCCAATATCATCATTTGAACGGATGACTCTTCCAATCCCTTGTCGTATCTTTTGAACGGCTGGAACAGTGAAGGCGTATTCGAATCCATTATTTTCACCGAATTCTTCTTCGTATGCTGTTCTGACCGCTTTTGATTGAGCGTTATTTGTATTTTCTATTGGGACTCCACAGCAGACAACTGCATCAAGACGGTCGCCTTTGTAATCAATTCCTTCAATTAGGGTTCCATAGGCTCCAGTACAGAGAACTGAATTGTTCGATTCGAAGAATGCTTGCTTGACTTGTTCAGTCTGTGCATTGGTGCTAGACTCGTCAATATGAACTTTTTTATTGATATTCTTTTGTTTTAGTAGCTTTCCAGCCCAATTGGCCTCAGGGTAACTAGGCATGCAAATAAGCACATTACCCGGAGTTGTATCAACAACGTCTGAAATTGTTTGAGCATACGTTTTTCGGACTTCATTTGACGTGTTGATGGAACCAAATGAGTTCTCTGGGTCTCCAATGCTATTGTACTTGTACGCGGGAGCATCCACAGTAAAACTCATCCGATTCTTTTCAGGGAAATCTAACCCATATCTTCGCTCGTATATTTCGGCTCCAGAGGATTCTAATTCATCCAACCCGATGACTTTTCGATACACATTCATTGGTTCAAGAGTTGCACTCATCATTACGGCCGAGCCAAATTCTTGTAACTGTGAGCTAATTTCCGTACGTGGAATACAGTTATAGATAGTGAATTTCAGATTGAATTCATCTTGCCAATCGAACCTATTTTCAGTCGATTGGTTCCGTTGGTCACGTTCCATTTCGAGTGTCCGGAAATACCGAGTATCATCTAATTTCCGCCAATTATTAATGAACCCACCCACACTTGCAGAATAAAATTGTGGGCTTTCTTCGTACCCCATGACTTCTTCCCGAAGTTTTTCTTGCACGCCCTCGATGAAACTCCCAATACTAGAAGCAATCTGTAAAACCCCATTTGAATTATACAAACTCATCCATGACGAAATTTTATCTTTCTTCGATGCTTCTTCTGGGTCACGAAGTTGCACCATAAATTCATATGGTGGATTCTTATTTTTGCTTCCAAATTCGCTCAACTTCTCGTTGACCAATTTATCAACAATATCAAGGAAATCTTCAAGTAGCTCCACCCAGTTGGCAATATGCTCTGAATCAAAACTACTTTTCCTGAGTGTGTCCCTAGCTGAATCTGCTAGCAAACAGAAATCACTAGCATTATCAGCAATCGCCATATCTCCCTTCGTGTATTCTTCAATCTCATTGTACACCTCTTTAACTTCATCTGACATTGAATCCTTGGTCAGAACCCCTGCCTGTGATTCTGTTCCTAAGGCAGCCTTGACAGAATCTAACTCTGATTCACTGATTCCAACCATACGTTCAATTTCTTTCGCCTCTCGAATTGCAGATTCAAAAGAGGAAAAAGCCCGTTCCCTATTAAGCAAGTCACGGACAGTGGGGACGATGTTATGAGCTTCATCAACAACCAGCAATGAAGATTCATCAAGTAATACATCCGTAAAGGTACTCACTGTCTTTGGCTCAAAAAGGTGGTAATAATTTGCAACGACGACTTCAACCTTCCCAAGAGCTTCCCCCATCACCGAATGTGGACAAGTACCCGCTTCTCCTCCTAGTTCCAGAAGTTTTTCAGGGCTAATCATCCCCTCGGATTGTAGATTAAATGGAACCGAATTGTTCTTGGAACTGTTCTGCATGTGCTTCGCGTAAAAGGGACAGAACTCTGTTTCAGATTCCTCATGAGTGGGAACTTCATCGTCATATGGGTAATTTGGTTCATCAGGATTACTAGTACCACTAACTGTGCCTGAAGGAGTCTGATTTATGAGCTTCTGTGCAGAAACTCCCCCATCATTTTCTTCTGATACCAAGGAACTTGTTTTGTCTCGAAGAGAATCACACCGAGAGTAAATTTCCCCATCGCCAATTTCCCCCTGTTGAACATATGGACAGACATCGGATTTTCCAACTAAAGTCAATGAACTCACCGGAGACCGCGGGGTGTTCTCAAGATTCTTATTAATCCGCTCAATCTCATCTTCAAACGCTCGTTGCTGCTGCTTGACATTTGTGACAACAACAATCCTTTCATATTTCGACTTATCACTCCGAACTAAGGACATAAACGGAGCTAATGGAATTAACGTCTTTCCAGTTCCACAAGCACCCTCCATGATGAAATACCCCTCATTACTAGCAGCCGATAGCGAGGTTTTCATCCCATCAACCTGCGCATCTCTGGGGGAATCATACGGGAAAAATTCGAGTACATCTTCCCATGACACATCTTCCGGCCATTCATCAGACTGTTTTCTCATTTTTTGACTCATTATAGTATATTTTTATACTGCGGGGCACGCTTAACTTCACGTCTATCGTTATACCTAAGTAGTAAATTCATCCGGAAATAGTTTACCTTCTTGCAATGCTATCAAAAGAAAAACCCTGACATATTAGCACAGCTTTGAGTTTTCACTCTTGAGTCGAAAAATCTTTGAAATATTTCAATTTCAAGGAAGAAGGTCATCCAAGTTTCTTTCAAACCTCTCCTCGTCGTTACATCTGTTTTCTAAGTTCTTAATGAAATCTTCTGAGTTCTCAATTGCCGTGGCAACAAGAGCTTCATGCATTTCGCGTTTTTGCGAATAATCAACTATTTTGCTGTCGCATTCAAGCATATTTAGCTCTAAAAGACTATACCATCGTTCGTAATCCTTTTTCACCCATGGTCGAAGGTACAATGTTGTTCTTTCATATTCTGTTTCATCTTCTGAATCACCATCCTGTGAATTTTCTGTTTCTGATTCGCTCATAATTCTCACTTTTCATCATTATGCTGGTAGTGCAAAACCCTCACAATGTGTGCTTTATTAAATTAATACTTTTTTGATGTATTAAATGTTTTGACACTTAGTCAATCGCCTCAGGGTATTCGCCTCGGCAGCCGATGAAAATAGAATCGTATTCTGCTACTCAATTAGATAGTAACAATCCGTCATTGGTTCTGCCACTATAGCATTTTGAACCATTTTTTCCAAGTCTTTCTTAACTTTCCCTGTATCTAACCCATAATCGTTTGCTTTCTCAATTATAGCCTCTTTTTCTGCAACTTTATCCTCGTTTGATTCCTTATTCTCTGAAATCTCCCTAATGATTCCTTCGACTGTGTGTTTCCGGTCTCTTTGTGATTTAGACTCACCAGTTTCAAGCATATCAATATCATATTCTCCTGTATCTGGGTCTACACCAACATCTGACAGTGAATATTTTGTTATTTGAATAGCTCGCTCCGCATCTTCTTTAGTCACTTCGTCGGAGAGTCTAACACGCGCTGACGCTTCAGAAAGCCGAACAAGGGATTCTAATTTCCGTGCTGTGATTGAAATAGCATCTGATTCTTCTTTTCCTTGTTTTCGAAGGTTAACATAGAAATCTCGAATTATTTTCTGTGCCTCATCTGTTAGTTCAGGACTTATGTTCTTCCTCGCATATGCAACATATTTCTGGAATAATCCAGAATCAAGAGGTTGGTCAACATCCTCTTCATCTACATCTGTTCCTTTAGTTATATCATTCTGGCCTGCAGCTTTTCGTTCTCCAACTCGATTTGTATTTAATATATGGTCTGCAATATCTCCATCCTTGTCCTCATCTGGAATATCTCGAATAATGAATATCAAATCAAATCTTGAGACGAGTGGCGGGTCAAGATTAATCTGTTCTGGGACCGACATATACTCATCAAATCTTCCTTCTTTTGGATTCGCAGCAGCAAGGAGGGAACAACGTGATTTCAGCGTCGAATTGATACCAGCCTTATTTACACTCACTGTTTGTTGCTCTAAGGCCTCATGTAATGCACTCCTATCACTGCTATCCATTTTATCTAACTCATCAACGCATGCAACGCCTTTATCAGCTAAAACCAACGCACCTGCTTGGAGAGTCCATTTGTCTGTTCCTCCAAATTCTGAATCACGGACGGCCGCTGCGGTAAGTCCAGCAGTTGAAGACCCTTTTCCGCTCGTAAACACACCCCGGGGTGATAACTGTTTTACATATCGAACTAACTGACTTTTTCCAGTTCCCGGGTCACCGACTAGTAAAACGTGCAAATCTCCTCGAAGTCTTGTATTCCCATCATCAACATGCTTTGTAACTCCCGAGAATAACTGCAAAACCAACGCTAATTTTTGCTTTTCATATCCAAATATCGATGGTGCAATACATGAAGCTAAAGTGTCGTAAATACCGTCCTTGTTCGAAATCTTAGCAAATTTTTCCTTATCGGCTTTTGTTATCTCTAAATCATCATAATCTTGCTCTTCTTTTTCTACATTTAGACCTTGAATATAAGTCTTCATAATGGTTTTCTTTCCCCGATTCCCCGAATTAATGAGTTTCCCGCGTAGAATACCGGTTGCTGTTACACGGTCTCCCGGTGAAACTCCCCCAGTCATATCACCAACGATATTGACATCAATTGATTGAGGGTTATCTCCACCTTCAACATCTTCAGGAGGTTCTTGAATCTGAATCTTCTGAAAGTCAATCATTTCGGTTCTATTGAATAAAATATGTTCATCAGTGAGTTTAATATCTCCACAATTTGGACATTGACCCGGAGTTTCAAGCTCTTCATCTTCTTGTATAATTGTATGGTCAACCCCAAATTTTGGACAAGCAAATTTGACTTTAGATAACCGGGGCTTCACTTCTGTACTCTTAGAAACAATTCCTTCAATACTGATAAGCTCATTAACACTCTTTGTTCTAATATCACGAACTTGAACTAAATCATCATAACCCTGTAACCTCGCTTCAGCCTTCTCTAATCCATCAATTGAAGAGTCATAATCTCGAATCGCCTCTTCCATCTGATAATAATATTTTGTGGGCTCTTTCTCAATTGCCTTTGCAAAACTAGAATCGCGTCGGAGAATAACATCCCAATCAATATAGAATGAATTATCTTTAGTCTCCTCAAATTTTGAGAGTTCCTCGTCGTACTCATTTTCGAGGATACTACTGAACCTATCTACAAGTTTGCTATCTTTAGACGTTGAATTTGTAATTTCGATAAAGCTCATATGTCATTAGCACCAGCTTATGGTTCAAATGTGCTCATATCTTATTAACCCTTCTGATTGACAAAGTATAATTTTTAAATCAAATATAGATTACTAATATTGAATAAACTGATATACTTCACTGAAATATAAACCGATGATTATATTACTAGTGTCTTCTAAAGTTCCTACAGAACAATGCGTCAAGAAGACAAACACTCATTTACTTTTTCAATCAACGGGTCTGTTTACCGTTTTGATGATGATTTCCGTGAAAACATAATTTCAGATGCTGAGAGCGAACAATGTGTAAAGAAAGCTTGGTTCAACGGAACCAGATTGCACCAAGAAATAAAGTACAAAGGGAAGACTGAAATCGAAACGATTGATGTTATTGACGTATTTCAAACATGTGGGCAAGATGCGAATGAAAAACTCTCTAGTATAGGAATTTCGCCATTGTTTTCTCCCACTAATATAGCAGAGAAAAACAATGGTGCAGCAAGCATAAATATTAAAGATTTTTCCTAATTGTTGGCTGGTTTTTTGAATCCGTTGTTTTTAACTTGGCGTCTAATAAGCGCGTAGAGTAAGATTCCAATCAAAATATACGAAACAACACTAGCAATAGTGTAGGGGCCAATTGTTCCAACTGCAAGTTTCGAAATTGTATTAATTGGATTCTCGGGGCCGGCGTAGAATACGGTAAACGCAGTAACAGATACAATCGCATATGCGAATTGGGATTGTGCGCGTGAGGATAGATAATATGAAACGAAACCTCCAATAGAAGAAGTAATCACTGCTATTCCAGTTGTGACGAGTAAAATTAAAAACACATTTTGAATTCCCGCACCATTAAACTGAAGCAGAATAATCCATAAACTGGCCTGAATCGGAGTTATAATCATTAAAGTTAGACATTTTGCATCAAAAATATCTACATCAGATAACTGAGTCACTTTAAGAAGTTCGATTGTTCCTTTCGACTTTGCTTCTATTATTGAATCAGAAACGAGTGACCCACTGATAAACGCTGGGAGGAACATCAGTATCGGAAGTAGTACTGTATACGTAAATTTCTCGTATGGGGAAGAATCCACATTATCTGGGACTTTAAGAGGTTGAACACTTAATTCAGCAGAATTTTCACTCCGTTGGCCTTTCTCCAATTCGTTTAATATATCCTGCATTGTACTTATAACAGTAGTTTTCTCAAATCCTTCTGCTGGAGCCGTGATTTTGACATTTAAATATCCGCTTTGAGACTGTGAAATATGGATTATTGCATTAATATCACCACGATTGAATGCTTCAATTGCGTCCCCTTTTTCAATATATGTCGCTGTTTCAACATTATCTCTTTCATTTAACAACGGATATACAGTCTCTTTGTCCGGGCCGACAACCCCATAAGTAAGCTCTTGTTGTTGCCCCGCCGCATCCGGGCTGTAAGTTGAAACCACTCCGACTATTAGGATAGAGGAAAACGATGCAACGAGTAGCTGAATTGCAATCGCTACAAGAATTGTCTTTTCACTTTTCAACGAACCAACCTCTCTTTTAACGAGAGAAATTTGTTTTTTAAGCATAAATCATCACCGCTGTAAGATTATAACCAACGTGTACAACAGTCGCTCCTCCTATCCCGATAATATACCCCACTCTTCCTTTTCGCATTCCTAATGCGGATATCATTGTTGTGATGGAGTGCAAGAAGGGCCACAAAATCAAGAGCAACAATCCGACAGGAGAATCGCCACTGAATGCAGGAAGAAGAGAGTTCATGAAGGCTGCACTTCCAAGTTCCAGTGAATTCAATCCTGCCTGTTGCGCTAAGACAAATATCTTCTCAGCAAAGAAGAAGCCCAAACCACTCACGAAACCACAAATCAATAGTATCTTTACCGAATCTTCAATCTTTGCGTACTTCTGCCCCGCATATATAGGAAGACTTTTTCCGACTTCTTCAATCACAGCAAGAATAACAAGCAATACTGGAATGCTGAATAAGCCGGGAATTGAAATTAGACCTGTTAGAACTAATAACTCAGCTATAAATACAAACGGAATCGATAATGCTCCCAGAACGAACAAGCTCCGAATTGTAACGACTTGGTGCGCAATCATCGTGAAAAATTTGTTTGAAAGCGATTCTCGGGAGAATAAGAACTCTTGTTCATATGTCTCGATTCCGAATACGAATACAACTGAACCAGTAAAGAAAAGCGGAATAGTTCCCATAAGAAAACGTCTAATCTCAAATCCAGAATTCTGTAAATCTGTTATTACAATCGACAAAGGAGTAATACTAGAGATTGGATGGACCTGAGTAAAGACGGCAGGAATAAAAGCAAAAACAGTAATTAATACACTCGAACCCAACGTAAAGAAGCTAAGTTCTTTATAAGAACGAGCAAAACTGGAAGCTAAGAAGGCAAAAGACAAAAACATGATTATAAGAGGCAATATACCAACTAAGGAAACGAAACTCCCTCCCGCAATTGCGAGTAATAAACCAACAATAAGAATTGAAAGTAATAAATAAGGTAATGTTTTGCCAATAATAATATCATATTTACTTGCCGGCGAGACAAGAAGCATTTCTCCCTTTTTATTGTCTCTCTCAGTAATTAAGGAACTTGAATATACTTGAGAGATAAAATTTAATGGGAGGAGTAAAGCAAAACCAAAAATCAATGATTCAAATGGAAGCGGAGGATTAAGTTCATTTGGTGTAATCGTCCCTGACGAATTGAGATTCTCATTAGATTCTGGCACCTGTTCTTGTGGAGTTACAGTCTCTATTTCATCACTACGCTGACTACTTGTTGAATCTTCTATCTCTGTATTCTCTCCCCGGGTTTCCTCTGTAAGTGAGGAGCCATCGTTTTCAGTTTGAGTGACTTGCGGCTCTTTATTTTCAGTGATTCTCTCCCCTGATTTGAAATCAGAACTATCTGATTCTTGTGTGCCTCGATTTTGGGATTCTGTTTGAATGGTTTCTTCTTCTTCTAAATCTTCATTTTCTGGAGATAAATATTGGACTTCCACTCTAACAGGGAAAGCTGCCG
>Ga0102939_1000340_pt1 | contig 17252 bp, 15 predicted proteins | sample SalPon2_B_H2O_MG_FD_78214 | JGI IMG/M metagenome (GOLD analysis project Ga0102939, IMG submission 78214) | Salt pond water microbial communities from South San Francisco under conditions of wetland restoration - Salt Pond MetaG R2_B_H2O_MG | ecosystem: Environmental > Aquatic > Non-marine Saline... | reverse complement strand
GGCTCCCCGGACGGTACGCGCGGCGGTCGAACAGACGGCTCTACTGGGGCAGTGGTTCCGGGCGCTCCGAACGCAGTTCTGTTCGGACGCGAGGACTCTCGTTACGATACGTACGCATCGGTAACGTGGTGGGCCGTCGTCCGTCGAGCGGTTCTCGCGTCCGTCGCGGCATCGCCGGTGGCGGTCTTCTATCGAGACAGCTACTGATCACGATAGCGACGTCGTTTGTCTGCCTTTCGCCGACCGCCGCCCTGCGGTCCGCCGTGGAGTCTGTTTCTCCCGTCGGCCGTTTCGCCGGGAACGGGCCGGTTCTCGGAGCGCCTTCCTCAGTGACAGTCGACGTTGGGGCGAGGTTTGACGTCGATCCAAGCGCTGGCGAGGTCGATCCAAGCGTCGATGACGGTGAGAGGAAAGCCCGCTGTCGACGGACAACTGCGGTCGGCTGTTGTGACGGGAATCGAGTTCGTATCGATCAGCTTCGAGTGAGAACTGCGTCGCGTAGGACCCGTAAGTCGGCGCTGTCCGTGGGAGTAAAAAAGTCGATGCGATCGAACCCGGGCCGGGGTCGTGGCATCGTCGAGGCGTCTGTGACCCGTCGGTCGACCCGATCCGAAACCCGTCGGACCGTAGAGGTCGCTACTCGACACTGACCGGACTACCATCACGAACGCGAAACGGATTTTCACCGGCCACGTTCGAATGGCGTCCCGGATCGCCGGACGAGTCCTGCCGCGAACGGGCTCCGATGTAATGAACTGAAATGAATCACTGATGGATTTTTGAATTAGATGGATCGATATACTGCGCGGAGAGGGGCGAAAAGGAAGTCACAACCGACGATAAAGACCCTTATCGTCGTGTCTGACATACTTTGATATCGGTGCGGTTCGAACGCGAAGACATGGACGACGAACGCGTCTCGGTACAGACGTACGTCCCGTCGACACAGCGAGAGCGGTGGCGGAAAGAAGCTGCCGAACTCGACATGAGCAACGCGGAGTACGTCCGAACGATGGTACAGGCCGGGCGTCGGAGCTTCGATTTATACACCGCGGACGATGCGCCGGAGAGTGCTATTTCCGATCCGACCCCAGGGGTCAAGCTGGAGGATCGTGTCCTCGAGGTCCTTCGCGAGGAGGAGTTCAGCGACTGGGATCGCCTGCTCGCCGGCGTCACGGACGGCATCGAGGACCGACTCGAAGGAACGCTCGACGACCTCCAGGCAGCCGGTCGAATCAAATACAGCGGTCGCCACGGGGGGTACACGGTGGTCGACGATGAGCACTGACGCGTCGGATGCGGCCGATCCCGACGACGCCGTCTCGTATTTCATCCGAGATATGACGCTTCACGGCCGGACGGAACGGACCAAGACGGCCTACGAGCGGGTGCTCCGGTCGTTCGAGTCGTTCCTCGAGACCAGAGGTGCGGGCCTCGCAGACGCCGACAGGCGGGTCTGTATGACGTGGGTCCACACCCTTCGGGATACACACGCCGACAGCACCGTCGCGACCTACGCCGCCTACGTCCACCGGTTTTACGAGTATATGCGACAGGTCGGCGCTTTCGACGCCAACCCGATGGCGCTCGTCACCGAGGAGATGGACGAATCGATAGACACGGACCCGACCCGGCGGGAGATCTCCGTCTCCGAGATGCGGACGTTCGTTTCGGGGCTCTCACACCCGCTGGAGCGGGCGCTCGTCGGAACGCTCCTGAAAACGGGGATACGGGTCGGCGAGTGTTGTAACCTGGACTTGCGGGACGTCTCCCTCGAGGATCCGGAGGTTTCGGCCGCGTTCGACATCGGCCATCGCGGGGCCCTCGAGGGGCGTCCCGACTCGATGTTCGTCTCGAGCGAGCCGTCGCGGGGGGAGACCTACAACGGCGAGGAGCGGACCGCCTCCAACAAACGGAAGCGTGATACGGTCCTCCCGGTCGACGACGAACTGCAACGGTTGTTGAAGGCGTGGCTCGCCATCCGGCCCGACGTCGACTCGCCCGCCGAGCCGCTGTTCTGTTCGACCACCGAGTGGGGTCGACGGATCACGCCGTCGATGGTGCGAAACGTCGTCGCCGAGCGGGCCGGTGAACGAGGCTGGTACCACGCCGGCGGGAGCGCCGAGGAAAACGTCACGCCGCATTACTTTCGACACTTCTTCACGACTCATCTGCGCGATCGGACCGGGGATCGGGGCATCGTGAAGTACCTCCGCGGCGACGTCGCCACGGACGTCATCGATACGTACACGCACAACTGGGGCGATCGAGTCCGGGCGGTGTACGAGGCGAACGTGTACCGGTTGTTGGATTGAGCGGGCCGTCGGGTATTTTTTCGTGTGGCTCGGGACGATTCAGTCGGGGACGCTTGTCCGACGTCGAATACGTAAACTGTATACTGCTATATCAAATGCGACCCATCGGGACAGCGAAGCGTCGATGCGCTGTCGTCGTACGAACCCGCGGGGGGACTGCGATGTCAGACGGTCGTCTCGAGACCGCCGACGATCGTCCGAGCGATCGCACCCACCGCGTCGGTGCGTTCCTCGGGGTTTTCGAGGAGGACGGTCTCGCTCGGGAACAGCCGTTCACCGACGCGGAGCCCGTGGTCCCGGGCTGTCGACCCAGTCACCGTGAGATACACCCCGAGACCGACCGACGCGATCGCGGCCTCCTCCTCGCGCTCGCCCGGGTACCTAAACGAGATCCCCTCCATCGCGTCGGTTCCGACGACGGCCCGAACCAACCGCTCGTATCGGGGGGAGATACACAGCGGCCCCTCGTACGCCTCGAGAAACGACCGGTCGGGGTCGCTGGCCACGTCCGGGGTCGATAACAGCGCGTGATCGACGGTGTCGCCGAGGCCGTCGACGACCCGCACGTCGGTGTCTTGGGGATCGATGCGGTCGTTGAGCTCCGACAGCGACGAGAGGGGGTCGGGTTCGATACCGACGACTTCCTCGAGGACGAGGTCGGCGCTGTCGAATCCGAGCGGGAACTCGTGTTTCCGGAGCGCCCTGAACGGTTCCTCCCGGCCGACGAGGTGAAGATCGTGTTCTCCGACCTCGACGCGCAGCGAGTCGAAGACGATCCGGCGCGGTGATCCGGGGCGGGCGTCGCGCAACAGCGTGTACTCGGGGTGGTGCGGATCGGTGTCGCTGTAGGCCGCCAACCGGTCGTACACGTCGCCGTCGGCCGTCTGGTCGCCCTTCGTGACGGCCTTCTCGTAGCGCAGCGTCGAGACGACCGCGTCGGCGACCGCCTCGGCGTCGGCGGCGGCGGCAACCCGCTCGAGGACGGCCTCCAGTGGGCGTCCCTTCCGCGGTACGGCAACGGGGATCGTCGTCATGTCCGAACGCAGATTGCCGACGTACAAATGCCGTCTGGTTTATCCGCGTCTGCCCGAATCGCCGTCTCCGATGGGGAAAGCCGCGGCGTTCGATATCAGGCGTCCCTGCCGGCGTCGTCGGTGTCAGCGTCGGTAGCGTCCTCCGCGGCCGGCCCGTCCGCAGCGACCTCGAGTGCGTTTACGAGTCGATCGCGCATCCCGAGCACCGCTTCGAGATCCGACGAGAGGGTCGCGATCTCGGCCTCGAGCGTCTCGATGTCGGCGCGGACGGCTCCGACGTCATCGCGGACCGCTTCGAGTTCGGCCTCGAGGCGGTCCTCGGTGGCCTCGATCTCCGAGGTCGCGTCCTCGGTGGCCGCTTCGACCTCGTCGAGGCGATCGACGGTTTCGTCGTGTCGCTCGCGGAGGCCGACGAGCACCTCCGAAGCGTCGTCGTGCTCGTCGATGAACGCCTCGAGAGCATCGGTGTAGGCCTCGAGATCAGCGACCGTCGACTGGAGGTGTTCGATCCGCGTCTCGACGCTCGGGGATGGGCTGACGCCCGCGGACGACTCGACACCGAGGGCGCTCCGGATCGTAGCGACGTCCGGGTTCTCCGGATCCGCGTCGTCGAGTTCCGACGCGAGCGCCCCCAAGAGCCCGCCGTCCGCGTCGGCTGTCGGGGGCGCGGGACCGCGGGTCCGATCGGGGTCCGCTCCGGCGGTTTCGGGAGGTTCCGGAGTGTCGGCGGATCCGTCGGGTTCGGGCCCAGTCTCGTCGTCTGCGGCCGGCCCGGGGCTGTCGACGGAGCCGGAGTCGGGGTCGGGGTCGCTTAGCTCCGGGACGGACCCACCAGCTTCGCCGGACCCGTCGCGCAGCTCCGGTTCGTCGGTCGGATCGACACCGGGACCGGACGGACCGGACGCGCCTCCGCCGGCGCCGCCGGGCGAGACAGTTTCGAGTCGCGGCTCGTTCAGGAACTTCGCTGCGACCGCGGCGTCGTCGCCACGGAGCCCGTAAACTGTCGTGTAGGACTCCTCGGGCGCAAGCTCCCGCTGGAAGACGATCCGATCCCCGTCGGCGTCCCAAAACTCCGCACCGTACTTCGGGTGGAACCCGACGTTCTCGGGGCCGACGCCGTCCGGGACTGTGTCGACGAGCCGGACCGAAACTGCGGTGTCGCGGGTCGAACGGAGGTCGAACGCGATGGCCGGCACGGGGAAGTCGTCGGGTTCGAACGACTTCTCGACCGTGACGCCGTCGCTCGCCGTCGTCACGGTCTCGGAGGGATCGACGTCTGACATACGTCCCGGTTCGCGCGGTGGCGGATAAAGCTACGCGACGGTTCGGACGGTCGAATCGACCGCAGCGGGTCCGCTTCTACAGATCGGTCCGGTCGCCGATCTCGAGAACGTCGACGGTTCGGGGGTACTCGAAACTCCGGACGTGATCGAAGAGGACGGTCGGATCCGCGGTGAGGCCCTTCCACATGTCCCAGTGTGTCGGGAGCAGTCGGTCGGCCTGCAGTTGGTTCGCCGCCTCCGCGGCCATGTTCTCGTCGGAATACCACGTCGTGTGCGTGGGCTCGCGGGTCTGTTTGTCGGGGATCATCCCCGAGGAGCCGAAAGCGACCACCGCGAGGTCGATGTCGTACGCCGAGCCGATCGCCTCGAAGTCCTCGCTGGGGCGGGCATCGCCGCCGTGGAAGAACGTGCCGGCGTCGGACTCGACGACGTAGGAGACGGGGTGGTCGGCGTCGGGGTCGCGAGCCGGTTCGACGTGGATCGACAGCGACCCGATTTCGAGCGTTTCGCCCTCCGAGACACCGGTGATGTCGTCGGGATCGGTCCCGTACTCGTCGACCCACCCCTAGGCGATGTCGACCGACGCGGAGGGGCCGAAGAAGGTCGCGTCGGTTCCGGTGAGGATCGGTGCCTGGGAGGGGCCGTGGGTGTGATCGGTGTGTTCGTGGGTCGCGAGCACCGCGTCGGCGTCGGCAACGTCGTCGGGGGCGAACGGGACCGGGATCATCCGGACGGTCCGGGGCGGGTCGCCCGTCCCGAGGTACGGGTCGATGAAGACGGTCGTGCCCCCGGCGGTCTTCAGAACGAATCCGTTGCAGCCGAGATACCAGATCGCGAGGCCGTCGGGGTCCGCGTCGGCGACGGCCCGGGGGAGCCAGTCGCCCCAGTCGGAGTGGATGGACATATCCGATCAGGGGCGCCCGGAGGGGAAAAAGTCGTGGATGACGCCTCGATCACACGGGGCTGGGGACTGGGCGGGGAACCCGCATCGAGCGAGGTGCCTCGTGCGGATTATTGTAACAGATCACCGGCGAGGGCCAGTGCCGGGTCAGTACTCGTCGGTAGCAGACGACAGTGAACTACCCCTGCCTACTCACTCACCGCTAACGCGGCTCGTTCCTTGAGGTGGGGCTTTCCTGATTCGATGACGCGCTTTCCACCACTCCCCAGAATCACCTGAGTCACTACTTCGTATCAGTCAGTCCTGACAGCAGCCGCCGGCCGTCTCCCCGAACTCGACGTCGAGGGGTTCGGAGATGACGTGATCGAGCTCCTGCAGGCGGAGCTCGATGTCCGATTTGGCCTCCAGATACGCCGACATCTTCGGCTTGTCGTGGAGTTCCTCCTGGGCGGCCTGCAACTCGAGGAGGTCGTCGTTGGTGGCCGTGCCGGCCTCCCGGGCCATCAGGAACTCCTCGCGGAGGCGTTCGAACTCCTCCATCTCCCGCTGGAGATCCTCGTCTTCGGTGACCGCCGCCTTCGCCTCGAGGAACGCCTCGTAGGCCGGGAGGTCGGTGATCGCCTCGCCGAGTTCCTCGGCGAGTTCGGTCGCTCGGGTGTCCGGGGTCGTCTCGATGCTCATTAGTCTGTGGTTCGCGGCGGCGGAACATAGGCGTGGCGGAGGCGGAACCGTGACGCAAGCGGCTGGAGACGCCCCGAAGCGCGGCCGTTTTAGGGCCTGGCACACAACCGGACGTAATGAGTCAGGAATCGGACGCCGACCGGACGGCGGGCGACCTCCGGAACACCGGGATGGCGCTCAAACACGAGCGGACGTGGGACTACGAACTCGACCGGATCGTCGAGGCGGTCGCGGAACGCGACGCGAAGAAGGTCGGACTGCAGTTCCCCGAGGGGCTGAAACGGCGCGCGGGTCGGGTCGCGGACGACCTCCGGGAGTTGCTGCCCGACGACGCGACGGTGCTCATCTCGGGACAGCCCTGTTACGGAGCCTGCGATCTGGACACCTACATGATGCGGCGAACCGACGTCTTCGTCCACTTCGGGCACTCCCCGATGAAGGAGTCGGAGAAGATCATCTACGTGCCGCTGTTCTCGAACGTCGACGTGACGCCGATCATGGAGGAGTCGCTCGAGGAACTGACCGATCCCGACGAGGAGGCGGCCGTCGGCCTCGTGACGACGGCCCAACACATGAACCAGTTCGACGAGATGCGGTCGTGGCTGGAGGCGCGCGGCTACGACGTCGAGACCCGACGCGGCGACGAGCGGTTGACCCACGAGGGGCAGGTACTCGGCTGTAACTACGCCTCGGCGGACGTCGACGCCGACCAGATCCTCTACGTCGGCGGCGGGAAGTTCCACCCCCTCGGGCTGGCGATGGAACACCCCGACAAGAAGGTGATCATCGCAGATCCGGTCAACAACGTCGTCACGATCGCCGACACCGAGAAGTTCATGAAACAGCGTTACGGCGCCGTCCACCGGGCGATGGACGCCGAGGAGTGGGGCGTCGTCTTCTGTACGAAGATCGGCCAGGGGCGCTGGGACGTCGCCGAGGAGATCGTCGAGAACAACGAGAACGCCTACCTGTTGACGATGGACGAGGTCACGCCCGATCGGCTGACGAACTTCGGGTTCGACGCCTACGTCAACACCGGCTGTCCGAGGATCACGACCGACGACGGGCCGCAGTTCAAACAGCCAATGTTGACGCCCGGCGAGTACGAGATCGCGATCGGCGAGAAGCCGCTCGATAGCCTCTCGTTCGACACGTTCCACGGGACGTGGTAGTCGGACGGAGGCCGCCGCGATCGGGTCGGTGCGAACGTCCGGTCACTGGCTGTTCATCGACTCGCTGGCGATGTTCCGCCCGCGGGGTTTCAACGCGACCTCGCGTCGGATCCGCACCTCCTGGAGGACGTCCAACTCGACCAGTTCCTCGTAGATCTCCTCGACGTCGTCGGGGTCCATGTCCAGAAACTCGGGCACCTCGAACGAGGAGACGCCGGAGTACAGCGCCATCAACACCTCCTTTTCGTCCTTGCTGAGATCGATCGAGGAGGCGTTCCGCTCGGCGCCGCGTTCGAGCACCGATCCGAGCACCGAGCAGTGTTTCTCGTTGCCGGAGAGGTACGTCTCGACGCTCGTTCCCTCCTCGGTGTGTTCGGCCTCGAGGACCGGCCGTTCGGCGGATCGGACGCTCCGCTCGTCCCGTTCGACCGTCCCGATGTCGTCGATCTCGATCCGGACGAACGAGCCGTCCTCGACGGCGAGGTTGACCGCCCCCTCGCCGATCTTGACGCGGGCTTTCTTCCAGTCGACGTCCCGGACGACGCCGCCCTCGATCGCCGGATGCTTCACGAGGACGATGTTGCCGTCGAGGATCGTCTTGTGTAAGGTCCGCTCGAACCCCTCCGACTCGCCCGTCGAGACGAGAAAGACGTCCCGGCCGATCCGAACGCTGACGTAGTCCGTCACCTGGGCGATCGCCTGGTTGACGTCGTAGCGACCCTCGATGGAGTCGACCTTCGAGAGCTGTATCGTCCGCTTGCCGTCGGTGCCGGCGAGGATGAGCCGCCGGTTCGACAGCAGGATCCGCCCGTCGGTCCACCCGATGTCGCCGAGCTTCGTCCCGTCCCGTACGACCTGCGTGAACCGGCCGGTGGTGTCGAGCAGTTTCCGCTCGGATCTGCTCACGGCCCGTCACCTCCGCCGATGCCGCCGAGCTTCGATAGCGCCGAGAAGGCCGCCTCGCGGAGGCCGTCGTCGTCGGTCCGGTCGACGAACTCGCCGAGCGCCGCCCGGGCGTCGTCACCGCCGACCTTCCCGAGGACGAAAAGCGCCTTCGAGCGCGCCTCGCGGTCGGCGTCGCCGTCGCGGACGAGTTCGAGCAGGTCGTCCTCGAGGTCGGGAGCATCGAGGGTCGTGAGGCTCGTCGCCGCGAACTGTGCCGTCATCCCGTCGTCGTCGCCGAGCGCCGACAGCAGCGCCTCCCGCGCCGTCGACTCGTACCCGTCGCCGACGACGCGGCCGAGGAGCCACGCGGCGTTGCGCCGCTGTGGCGCGCCCGAACTCTCCGTCAGGATCTCCGAGAGCGGCGGGACGACCTCGTCGGCCGTCGCCGAACCGAGCCGGTCGGCCGCGGCCGCCCGGACGTCGTGGCTCCGCTGCGGTGGGGCGTTCGAGAGGATCTCGACCATCGAGAACATCGCGGTGCGGCGGACCGTCTCGCTGTCGTCCTCGAGATAGCCAACGAGCGCGTCGACCGGGTCGACGCTGCCGAACTGCCCGAGCGCGTCGGCGACGACGCGACGGACCGACTCGCTGTCGTCGCGGTCCGCGGCCAACAGCACGCCCAGGGCGGCGTCGGTTCCGATCTCGCCCAGCGCCTCGGCGGCGGCCGCCCGGACGTCGATGTCCGGGTCCCCGCGGAGCCGCGACTCGAGCGCCTCGACCGCCCGCGGGTCGCCGATCCGGCCGCAGGCGAGCGCCGAGCGGGCCCTGACTCGGGCATCCGGATCGGAGAGCCGCTCGACCAGCGCGGCGGTCACGCTCGGGTCGCCGACGCGTCCCAACCCGGTCGCGGCCGCCATCCGGAGTTCCGGTTGGTCGTCGTCGAGCACCTCCGCGAAGGCCCGGGCGGCGACCCAGTCGGCCGCCGACGCGAGGTCCTCGTCGGCGAGTTCCTCGACGACCCGTTCGAGGGACGCCTGGCCGTGGTGATCGAGCGCGTCGATCGCGGCCGCTCTGACGCCCTCGTCGGCGTCGTCTTTGACCGCGGCCACCAGAGCGTCGATGACCGTCTCGCGCTCGCCGGCCTCGGTCGCACCGAGTATCGGATCGCCACCGGACGCTTCGAGGAGGAGATCGGACTCGGCGACGTCGTCGGTTTCGAAGATCCCGCCGATGATCTCGGCCGCCCGGCGACGGATCGCCGGGTCGTCGCTCCGGCGCAGCGTCTCCACGAGTTCGGCCAGGTCGCGCTCCCGCTCCAGTTGGTACAGCGACATCTCACTCCCTCCGGTAGATGTGGTTTCCCCTGTCGTAGGCGTCGTACTCCGCCCGGAACGAGCGGGGAAGCGTCTCGGACTTGCCGATCGTCAGGAAGCCGCCGGCTTCGACCGCGTCGGTCAGGGTCTCGAATATCGGCTCCTTGTACGAGCTGTCGATGTAAATGAGGAGGTTCCGACAGAGCACGAGGTCGTAGCCGCGTTTCGAGGGGCCGCTTATGAGGTCGTGCTGTTCGAACGAGACCATCCGCTTGACCCGGTCGCGGACGGCGAACGAGCGCGCGTCCGCGTCGATATCGACGTGCTCTCGGGGGTCCGAGAGCGGCTTGAGCTGCTCGCCGATGTCCGTCGTCCGGGTCGACTCGTAAACCCCTTCGCGGGCGGTTTCGAGCGTCTCGGCGTCGATGTCGGTAGCCGTTATCTCGACCGCCCGCTCCCGCACGTCCGGATCGTCGCGGGCAAGCATCGCGATCGAGTACGGCTCCCGGCCGTCGGCGCAGGCGGCGCTCCAACACCGGACGGTCCCGCCGCCGTCCGTCAGGTCGGCCAGCACGTCCCGGAGTCGCTCCCAGACCGGCGGGTTGCGGAAGAAACTCGTCACGTTGATGCTCAACGCGTCCAACAGCGCGGCCCGTTCGTCGTCGCTCGTCGACAGTACCTCGAGGTACTCGTCGTACGCCCCACAGTCAGTCCGCCGCATTCGCGCCGAGATCCGCCGATCGAGGTACGACTCGTTGTACGAGTCCGGCTCGAAGGCCATCCGATCGGCGACGTACTCGATCACGTCCGAAAGCCCCTCGGTCCCCGTTCGGTTCATCCGTCCAAACTCACCACGTCGAGGATCGGGACGATGTTCCCGTCGCCGAGGATCGCGGTGCCCGAGAGCCCCGGAATGCCGCTGAGCGATCCCTCTAAGGGTTTGACGACGACCTCCTCCTGGTCGCTGAAGGAGTCACACCGGAGCGCGACCGGGCGGACCGACTCGCGGATCCGGACGAGCATCCCCCCGTCCGAACCGGCGTCGCCGTCCGGGTCGGTGGCTTTCGGGCCGTCGTCCGTCGCGTCGGCGTCGCCCCCGTCGGCGGCGAACGCCGATCCGTCCGGCCCGTCCAACGCGGCTCCCGAACGGCCGTCGATCGCGCCGTCGACCTCCAGGGCCTCCTCGAGGCGGACGACCGGGTAGATGTCGCCGTCGTGTCTGACGACGGCGTTCCCGTTGACCGTCTCGATGTCGCTCGCGTGCGTCAACTCGTCGATGTTCTTGATGGGGATGCCGTACTCCCGGCCGCCGACCTCGACGAACAGCACGTTGACGATGGCGACCGAGACGGGCAGGCGGAGTTCGACGGTCGTCCCCTCCCCGGGCGTGCTGTCGACGTCGACCGTGCCGTCGAGCTGTTCGACCGTGCTGTGGACGACGTCCATCCCGACGCCACGCCCGCTCACGTCCGTCACCTCGCCCGCGGTCGAGAACCCGGGATGGAAGACGAGGTTGTACGCCTCGTCGTCGCTCATCGACTCGGCATCGGCCTTCGGGACGACGCCCTCGTCGATCGCCTTCTGCCGCATCGCGTCGGGGTCGATCCCGGCGCCGTCGTCGGAGACGGTGATCGTGACGTGGTCGCGCTGTCTGGCCGCGTCGAGCTCGATCGTCCCCTCGCGGGGCTTGCCGGCGGCCTCGCGCTCTTCGGGCGGTTCGATGCCGTGATCGACCGCGTTCCGGAGGATGTGGATGAGCGGGTCCTCGATCTCGGTCAGGATCGAGCGGTCGAGCTCGATGTCTTGGCCGTGCATCTCGAAGGAGATGTCCTTGTTTTGGCTCCTGGCGACGTCTCTGACGACTCGCGGGAGGTTGCTCACGACCCGCCGGAGCGGGATGAGCCGCATATCCATCACGGTGTTTTGCAGCCGCGACGTCACCTTGTCGAAGTCGTTCAGGCTCGTCGAGGCCGTCTCGATGTCGCCGTCCTCGATGGCCCGTCGGATCGTGATCCGGCCGGTGACGAGTTGCTCGACGAGGCCATGGAGCTCGTCGAGGCGGTCGACGTCGACGCGGACCGAGGAGATATCGCTCCCGCCCGAAGTCGTCGAGGATCCCCCGCTTCCGCCGGACGTTTCGCCGTCGGTGGCCCCGGACGCATCGGCCTCATCGTCGTCTGTGTCGCCGGCGTCGACATCGCCGTTGGTGTCGTCCCCGGACGTGTCTGTACCCTCGCAGTCGCCGGGATTCTGGCTGTCGATAGCGGCGTCCGAGTCGGTCCCTTCGGCACCGAGCTCGGTCACATCGAAGGATTCGACCGCGCCAATTCCCTCGAGCTCCTCGGCGAGGAGGGCGGCGTTTTCCGCGGGGACGAACACGTCGAAGCGGCCGTCGTACTCGCCCTCCTCGATCCGGTCCCGCGCAGGGGCCGTCCGCAGGTCATCGAAGGCCTCGGCGAGCGGTTCGAGGACCAACATCGCGTCGACGCCGAGCATTCCGTCGGGGTCGACGCCGATCAAGGCGTGGACGACCGTCTCGCCTCCGTCCATCGCCGGGGACTCCTCCGCGTGGGCGAACGTCGGCTCCGAGTCGTCGCTCGCGCCCTCGGTCGCTCCCCCGCTTTCGCCGTCGGTGTCCGCACCCTCCGTCGCTTCACCGCTTTCGCCGGTGTCGCCCTCGATGGCCGCCCGAAGCCTGGCCGTCGTCTCGTCGGGGTTCGTTTGCGTCTCGCCCTCGCGATCGATCTCGTCGACGATCGTCTCGATCCGGTCGCCCCCCTCGAAGGCGGCGTCCATGATCTCCGGGGTCACCTCGATCTCGCCGTCGCGGATCTCGTCGAGGAGGTCCTCGAGGACGTGCGCGAGTTCGCTCGCGTTCGAAAACCCCATCGCGCCGAAGTTGCCCTTCAGCGTGTGGGCGGTCCTGAACACCGATTCGATCGCTTCGTCGTCGTCGGGATCGTCCTCGAGCGCGAGCAGGGCGTTGTTGAGGTCGGTGATGCTCTCTCGACACTCGGAGACGAACGCGTGTATGTGATCGTCGTTCATTGTTGCCTCGTGGTGGCGTCCAGGATCCCCGCAACGAGTTCCTCTCGCGGGCGCACGTGGTCGACGACGCCCGTCTCGATGGCCCGCTGTGGCATTCCGAACACCGCTGACGTCTCTTCGTCCTGTGCGATGACCGCCCCGCCGGCCGCGCTCACCGCTTCGACGCCGGCGGCGCCGTCCGATCCCATCCCGGTCAGGATGGCGGCCGAGAGCGGGTCGTCGATCCGCTCGGCCGCCGTCCGGAAGGTCACGTCGACGGCGGGCCGGACGTTGTTGACCGGCTCGTCGTCGATCAGCGAGACGCGGAGACGACCGCCCCCGTAGCCCGACACCTCGAGGTGGCTACCGCCCCGTGCGACGAGGGCCTCGCCGCCGCCGATCCGGTCGCCGTCTTCGGCCTCCCGGACCGAGTACTCGCTCGCGTCGTCGAGCCGTTTCGCGAACCGTCCCGTGAACCCGTCCGGCATGTGCTGGACGACGAGCACCCGGAAGTCCGCCTCGACGGGGAGCGCCTCGAGGATGCCCTCGACGACGGTCGGTCCGCCCGTCGAGGCGCCGACGAGAAGCGTCGGGCGGTCGGGGTACTCGGTCGACGCCGGCGTCGCTCCGGCCGAGACGCCGCCGGCCGCGTCCCCTCGCGTCCGTTCGGCGGCCGCCTCGGTCGCGGAGACGTCGGCGTTCGCGACCGACCGCACCGTCGACACCAGCGACTCACGCTGCTGTTTGAGGCCGACCGACACCTCGCCGCTCGGCTTCTCGAAGAAGTCGACCGCGCCCTTCTCCATCGCCTCGAAGGTCAACTCGGCGCCGTCGGCGGCGTGAGCCGACAGCACCAACACGGGCGTCGGCCGCTCGGCCATGATCCGATCGACGGCCTCGATTCCGTCGACGCCGGGCATCTTCAGGTCCATCGTGACGACGTCCGGATCGGATTTGAGGACGGCAGCGACGCCGTCAGCCCCGTTCGAGGCCGTCTCGAGCACGTCGATACCCGCGTCCTCGAGCATGTCGACGATGATCGTCCGCATGAACTGCGAGTCGTCGACGACGACGGCGCTCACCGGGTCGTTCCCGCCGCGTTGGGTGGCTCTCGTCCGCGTCATACGTCCCGTATCACCGACCCACAGAGGCGGCTCCGCCGGCGGGCGGGCGGACGGTGTGAATCGCCCGAAACCTCCCGACGGCGCGGTGCTCCCGACGCTTGCATACTCGGAACTGTTCCGGTACCCATATGAAAGCCCGTGCGGATTCAGCGCTCGTCACGGACGGCGAGGGTCGCCGCCCGGGTCGTAAGGTATTGGGTCGGCCCTCCCGAACGGCGCGTATGACAACGTTCGAGGCCGGCGACATCACGCTCCGGAAGGTACGGGAGAACGTCTGGGAGATCCCACAGGAGGGCGATATGCGTGTTCCGGCGCGGGTGTTCGCGAGCGAGCGCCTGCTCGAGGAGATCGTCGAGGACAGGACCCTCGAACAACTCCGCAACGCGACCCACCTGCCGGGCATCCGAAAACACGCGATCTGTATGCCCGACGGCCACCAGGGGTACGGCTTCCCGGTCGGCGGCGTCGCGGGCATCGACGCCGAAGACGGCTGTATATCGCCCGGCGCGATCGGCTACGACATAAACTGCGGGGTGAGAATGGTGAAGACGAACCTCTCCTACGCCGACCTCCGGGGTCGTGAGACGGAACTCGTCGACGCGCTCTTCGAGGCGATCCCCTCGGGGCTCGGCGGCGGCGGCGTTCTCGAGGGCGATCACGGGCTCCTCGAATCGGCGCTCGAACGCGGCGTCGAGTGGTGTCTCGAGGCCGGCTACGCCGTCGAATCCGATCTCGAACACTGCGAGGACAACGGGGTCCGGCGGGACGCCGACCCCGACGCCGTCCCCCAGCGCGCGAAGGACCGCGGATAGAACCAGATGGGCTCGCTCGGCTCCGGAAACCACTTCCTCGAGGTCCAACGCGTCGCGGAGGTGTTCGACCGGGCGACCGCCGACGCCTACGGGCTCGAATCGGATCAGGTGGTCGTGTTGATCCACTGCGGCTCGCGGGGGCTCGGCCACCAGCTCTGCACGGAGTATCTCCGGCGGATCGAGACGGCCCACAGCGGCCTCGTGGACGCCCTCCCGGACAAGGAGCTCGCGGCGGCCCCGGCGGGCTCGCAACTGGCCGAGGAGTACTACGGGGCGATGTGTGCGGCGATCAATTTCGCGTGGGCCAACCGGCAGCTCATCACCCACCGGACGCGGACTGTCTTCGCCGACGTCTTCGGCGAGTCCTGGGAGGACCTCGGGATGGAACTGCTCTACGACGTGGCCCACAACATCGCGAAAAAGGAGGTCCACGACGTCGACGGCGAGGACCGGGAGCTGTACGTCCACCGGAAAGGCGCGACGCGGGCGTTCCCGGCCGGCCGCCCGGAGGTGCCCGACGCCTACCGCGACGTCGGCCAGCCCGTCATCATCCCCGGCAGCATGGGGGCGGGATCGTACGTCCTCCGCGGCGGCGCGAACTCCCTGGACGTCTCGTTCGGCTCGACGGCCCACGGTGCGGGGCGGCTGATGAGCCGGACGCGGGCGAAAGACGAGTTCCGGGGCGGGGACGTACAGGCGGACCTGGAGGGTCGGGAGGTGTACGTGAAGGCCCAAAGCGGCGCGACGATCGCGGAGGAGGCACCGGGGGTTTACAAGGACATCGACGAGGTGGTCCGCGTCTCCGAGGCGCTCGGGATCGGCGACCCCGTCGTCCGCGTCGAGCCGGTCTGTAACATAAAGGGCTGACGTGAAGCGGGGACCGGACCCCGGCGGCCGACGAAATCGATCGATCCGCAGGCGACCTCCTCCGCGCCGGGACCGCGTCCGCGTCTACTCGAACCGAGCGAGCGAGGACTGTTCGCTCCCGGAACCGTCCGGCGGGCTCTCGCCGGTCGATCCCACCTCGGCGCCGTCGGCGCCCCCGCGCTGCGACAGCGAGGCCCGGCGGAGCACTTCGGGGTCCCGCAGAGCGCGTTTCGCCTCCGGTTCGACGGCCTCGAACTTGTCCAGAATCCGTTTCCGGGCGGCCTCGTACTCGACTATCGGGTAGGGGTAATCTTCACCGATCGAGACACCGCAGTCGTCCTGCACGTGGAGTGGCGTTCTCTCCGGCCGCTCGAGGTGTTCGACCGGGAGAGCCGCCAACTCCGGTACCCACTTCGTGACGAACTCGCCCTCCGGGTCGTTGTCCGAAACCTGTTTCCGGGGGTTGTAGATCCGCATCATGTTCGTGCCGTCGACGCCGGCCTGGATCTGGAACTGCGTGTAGTTGATCGCGGGGTCGGCGTCCAACAGATGATAGTAAAACCAGTCCGCGCCGATCTTCCAGGGCTGTTGGAGGAGGTCACACAGAAACGACGCGCACATCGCCCGCATTCGGAAGTTCAACCAGCCGGTCCGCTCGAGACACCGCATCGACGCATCGACCATCGGGTATCCGGTCTCGCCGCGTTTCCACGCCGCGACCAACTCCGGATCGTGCGTCTCCGCGTGAAAGTCCTCCAACGCGGGGTTGACCGCCGTCTCCATCCATCCCGGCCAGTCGGCGAGTTTCTGGTTGTAGTGTTTGTTCCAGTAGAGCCGCGAGACGAACATCTGTTTCGCTCGCCCGTCCCGGCAGTCCCCGTCGATCGACTGATACACCTGTCTGACCGACAGGCATCCGAACCGGAGATACGGCGATAGCTGGCTCGTGCCCGTCCGGGCGTCGCTCGGCGCCGAGATACGGCCCGGATACGCCGACAGACGATCCGCGAACGACTCGACGGCCGCCCACGCGGCTGCCGTCCCACCGCGTCTCTCGATTGTTTTCTCCGGATCGACGCTGTGTCTCGCTTCGACGGCGTCGATAGAGACGGGGGTCTCGATGCGGTCGAGTTCGACGGCCGTCTCGTCCCACGCGAACGTCTCGTCGGTCAGCCACGCCTCGACGCGGTCGCTCCAGTTCTCGCGTGAGTTTTCCGTGTTTCGAACGAGCCCGTCGGCATCGATGAACGTCACGTCACACGTCTCCGCCGCCGCCGTGTCGCGGCGAAGCCCGTACCGGCCAGTCGGATCGGCAGTCGTGGCGACGTCCCACCCGGCGTCCGTCAACGATCGCAGTACCGCGATCGGGTCACCGTGTGCCAGGGTGAGCCCGCCGCCGCGGTCGGCGTACTGCGCGGAGAGATCGGCCAACGACTCGTGCATGAACCGGATTCGTGCGTCGCACGCCAGCCCGTCCTCGCCGTAGAACGACGGATCGAAGACGAACAGAGGGAGGACACGGTCGTACTCCCGTTCGGCGTACGCCAACACCGGGTGATCCGTCGTCCGCAATTGGCGGCAGTGCCACACCACGCACCCACCGTCCCCGTCCGGGACGCGCTCCGGCGGTGGAGCGGTGTGATCGGTGCGGAAGGGAGGCGAACTCATGTCTGATCGTACACTGTGGATGCGGAGGTCACTCAAAGGACCGTCGTGAGCCCGCTGAAGAGGCCGACCGTGACGGTGAGACGGCCCAGGCTCCCGAGGAACGTCGCGACGGCGAACTTCTTGTAGTCGGTCTCGAGGATGGCGAACGCGTAGATCGAGATCGTGTCCGG
>Ga0102939_1000339_pt1 | contig 17281 bp, 29 predicted proteins | sample SalPon2_B_H2O_MG_FD_78214 | JGI IMG/M metagenome (GOLD analysis project Ga0102939, IMG submission 78214) | Salt pond water microbial communities from South San Francisco under conditions of wetland restoration - Salt Pond MetaG R2_B_H2O_MG | ecosystem: Environmental > Aquatic > Non-marine Saline... | reverse complement strand
TACGACAGCGCGACCGACGGCGAGGCCGCGGGGGACGATGACGACGACTGACCCCACCCTTCCGGTGCCGCACGACGCCGTCCGCCTGTTCGCGCAGGTGGCCGCCGTCATGCTCGGCGTCGTCGTCGGGGCGGGCGTCGCCGTCGCGCTTGTCGGTATCTTTTAGACGGTGGCGGCCTGACACACAGTCGCACCGTCGAGAGCAGGCGCACGGCCACCGGGCGTGTTGTGCTTCCACGCCTGTCCGCGCTGAAACGCGTCGCGATGTAATGCGGTGGCTATCACCGACGCTCGACGGCGTTTCGGACCGACCGAGGTGGAAGGCGACGCCAGTACCGCCGACCGCTTGTGACCCCATGACGGGGCGTCCCAAACGGGACTAAGGCGGAAGGATCGAACCTGTATAGGATGGGAGGGGAAGACGATGCCTGCGTGCCGGTTCGACTCCGGCGCGGTCCACTTAGGGCAGTAGCTTAGTGGTAAAGTGCGCCGGCGCAGACGGCCCGGAATACGCGGGTTCAAATCCCGCCTGCCCTTTCGGGGACTGGCAACGACCCCGACCTGCGCCCGTGGAAACGCGGGCCGAACCCATCATCATCCGTGTGCACCTCTCGGGGCGGCCGGCACGAGTGTCGCCCCATACACCTTTCAACGCGAACGCCGTAGCGTCGGGTATGGCGGACCTATTCGACCGCGTGGAACGCGTCCCGCGTGACGAGCTTATCCCGTACGCGAATAACCCGAAGGAACACCCCGACGAGCAGGTCAATAAGATCGCCTCGTCGATTAAAAACTACGGGTGGGACCAGCCGATTGTCGTCGACGGCGACGGGGAGATAATCAAAGGCCACGGGCGCTTACAGGCGGCGGAACGCCTCGGGTTAGATGAGGTGCCGGTCATCTGGCGCGAGGACTTGAGCGACGCCGAAGCGAAGGCCGCCCGAATCGCGGATAATAAGACCGCCGAGTCGCCGTGGAACGACGACCTCCTCGCCACGGAGCTTGAAGTGTTAGATGAGTTTGACGACGTGGAACTCGGCTTCGACGACGGTGAAATCGAGGACTTGCTTGACGAGTTCCATGAGGACGACGGATCAGGGGTTGAGTATACGGACAAGATCAAGACCCCGGAGTATCAACCGACACAGGACGAACCCCCGGACCTTTCGGAGTTATATGACAGGGGCAGATACGACGACCTGCTTGACGTAATTGAGAGTAAGGACCTCCCCGACGAACTTGATCGTTTCATGAGACTCGCGGCACAGCGGCACGTTATCTTTGATTACGAGAATATCGCCGAATACTTCGCCCACGCCGACGCCGAGACGCAAGAACTGATGGAACTCTTAACGCTCGTAATCGTTGACTACGAGCAAGCCGTCGAGCAGGGGTTCGTAAACTTCGCGGACGATACGTTGGAGGGGGTCGGCGATGCGTGACGACTTCTGTATCTTTATCCTGAGCCACAACCGCGCCGGGAACGTCGCAACGGCGAATTGTTTAGACCGATATAACTACACCGGAGATTGGTATATCGTAATTGACGACGAGGACGACATCGATCTATACACCGACGAGTACGGCGAGGAGACGGTGATCTACCTCGAGAACGAGGGTGCGCTCCCAGAGACCGACCGCGGGGATAACTTCGAGAAGCACGATACGCCCCTCTATACCCGAAACCAGCTCTGGGGCCTCGCCGACGACCTCGGGTATGACTACTTTATGATGCTGGACGACGACTATACGAACTTCCAGTATCGGTTTAACCAAGACCTCGAATACGACCCGATAACGACCGACGACCTCGACGCGTATATCGAGCCTGCGATCGAGTTCGTCGAGCAGTCCGGGATCGACACGCTCTGTATGACTCAGGGCGGGGACTTTATCGGCGGATCCGAGTCACAGATGGCGCAGCAGGTCCAGACGAAACGGAAGGCGATGAACACGTTCCTCTGCGCGACCGACCGCCCCTTCGAGTTCCGCGGGACGATGAACGATGACGTGAATACATACGTCCGGGCGGCACAATATGGTAAGCTATTCCTAACGGCGAACCTAATGAGCATCGAGCAGGGAAGTACACAACAGAACGAAGGTGGGATAACGGACCTGTACAAAGCCGAAGGGACATACATGAAGTCGTTTTATACCATCCTATACGCCCCGTCGTGTACGTCGCTTCGGGAACTATCGGGGCGGTCGGCAGAACGAATACATCATAGTATCTCGTGGCGTAACGCCGTCCCGAAGATCGTCCCGGAGTCAACGAAACAAGAGGGCGGCTGATGGCGAACTACCTACTGAGCGGTGGGGCCGGGTTCGTCGGGTCTCACCTCACGGAGTCGCTTCTTACGGACGGTCACGCGGTGACGGTCCTTGACGACTTTTCGACTGGGACGCTTCAGAACTTCGACTGGGAGATATACGACCGGGACGCGCTGTCGGTCATCGAGCATGACGTAACGACACCGTTGCCGGTCACCCCGGAGTTTGACGTGGTATGCCATCTCGCCAGCATCCCGACTCCGGGGGAGTATATGGATCGTCCTATCGAGACGCTTCGGACGGGATCGCTCGGGACGCAACGAACGCTTGACGTTGCCGTCGAGTCCAACGCGATATACCTGCTTACGTCGACGAGTGAAGTATACGGCGACCCGGAGGAACACCCACAGTCCGAGTCGTATCATGGCAACGTTAACCCATTCGGCCCCCGCGCCTGCTACGACGAGGGGAAGCGATATGCCGAGGCGTTAGTCCGGGCGTACCGCGAGGAGTACGGGCTTGAGACGCGGGTCGCTCGGATCTTCAACACGTACGGGCCGCGGATGCGCGACGACCGTGTTATCCCGGCGTTCGTCTCACAAGCAGTACAGGGCAAGGACCTGACCGTACACGGCGATGGGTCACAAACGCGGAGCTTCTGTTACGTCGACGACCTTGTCCGCGGGCTTCGGTCGTTAGTACAGAGCGACTGCCGAACGCCGGTTAATCTCGGGAACCCGGACGAGATAACGATCCGGGAGCTTGCTGAAGTCGTGATCGACGTTGCCGGCGCGGATACGGGACTCCGGTTTACTAAACGCCCACCGGACGATCCGGAGCAACGGAAGCCCGATATCGAGAAGGCCCGGTCAGAACTCGACTGGTCGCCGTCGATCGGACTGCGTGAAGGTGTCCGGCGAACGGTCAACGCCCGACAGCAGTACGACGAACCACGTAACTAAGTTAGTAAACTACAAGTGGGTGGCTACTAACTAACTAAGTGGGTAGAACCACCATGACGACACAGCACTTACGGACGGTCGGCGACGGGATCGACATTCGGATCGACCACGACGACGAGGAGGTTTACATCGACGGGGTTTGCCAGCAGGGTGACTTCAACGATCACCTTTCGTACATGAGCAAGCAACTCGAAAGGGGACACCTCTTCATCCCGAGCGAGGGTGAGAGATAATGTCCGCGGCAGAGACGTTCGACCCCGAGGCCGAGACGGTTACGGATGCGTGGGAAGGTGTGTTCCTTTACACGTCGTGGGGGTACGGGCAGACGAACACCGAGATGGCACAGATCGTCGACGTATCCGACTCCGGGAAGACCGTCAAGGCGCGGATGGTCCGTAAGGAGAAAGTCGAGAACGACGGCCACGGGAGCGACCGGATGCGTCCGACCGCGGATCAGTACGGCGAGGAGTTCCGGCTTCAGGTCCGGTCGATGGGCCGAGACGAGCCGGTATTTCGCGGGTCGTACCCGTACATCGACGGGACGAAAGACGCCGGGACGCGCTTAGACAACCTATACGTCATGGAGAACGACGCAGAGGCGACAGTTCACCAGACGGCACATGGATACAAGCACTAATGAAAAACATCAACGAGACGTTTACCGACGACGAGATTGAAGCGATGCGCGAGGTCAAGGGCGACCGGACGTGGCGCGAGGCGATCCTTCAAGAGTTCGGCGTCGACGAGTAGCGGCCTCGTATCTTTTTACCGACTGCGACCTAAGCGGGGCGTATGAGCGAGACGTGCGGCTATCCGACCGCCGATGGGGGGCGCTGCCAGCACCCGACGACTGGCGACGGCGATCCCGATCGCTGTTGGGAAGACGCCCACAACGACACCGACACGGACAGCGGTAACGCCGGTCGCCCGAAGCTCCTCGACGACGAACGAAAGCAGCAGATCGTCTATACCGCCGTGAACTCCGGGCTGTCGATCGAGCATCAGGCGAACCTCGCGCAGGTATCACCCGACACGCTCCGGCGGGCGTTGTGTTGCGTCGAGACGCCGCGAAACCCGGAGCTTACGACCGAAGACCCGTGTGAATTCTGCGAGGGCTATGCGCAGGCGCACGCGAGAGGCGCGATGAACGTCCTTGACGAGTGCCGCCCGGAGTTCCGGGCGTCGGCGTCGTTCGGATACGTCAAGGAGGAACGCCAAGAGGTTGAACACTCGGGGCGGATCGACGGCGAGCGCGAGCATAGCGTCGACGACGCCACGCGCGAGGTCGTGCGTGACGCGCTCGCCGACCGGTACGGCACCGACGGCGCATGAGCACGGACGCCGACCCCGACGCCGCGCTCGCCGACCCGCAGACGTTCAACCCTTTCGACGGCTGTCCGTGGGGCGTGTACCTGAACCGCCTGTCGGAGCAGTATATGGTCCGGGAGCGCGGCGAGTTTGTCACGCTCGGCGACCACCATATCCGGTGGGCGGAACGCTTCGCCGCCGGCGAGGACTTCACCCTGCTCGCGCACCGGTTCGGCCTCAAGACGTTCGTCATCCTCGGGTATCTCGCCGCCCGGCTTCAGTACGATCCCGGCTTCACGGCGCTATGGATCACGAACACCGAGACGCAGGCGAAGGACAAAGCCCACCGCGAGTTCAACAAGATGACCTCACGGGCGTCGTTCCTGACGGACCTCACCGAGGACGTACGCACCGAGGACACCATCCAGACGAAACGCTTCCCGAACGGCTCGGCGCTGCATGCGGGGTGGCTCAACGGCGGGCTTGAGGGCGCACGCGCCGACCTCATCATCTTCGACGACATCATCAAGGAGAAGGGCGACGGCAAGACCGAGGACATCTGGGAGTGGTGTGCCGGCGCGGCCATGCCGATCGGCAAGCGCAACTCCCAAGAGGTGTTCATCGGGACGCGCAAGCGGCCGGGCGACCTCTACGAATACATCGACCGCGAGACTGGGTATGACACCGTCGAGTATCCGCTGATCCGCGACCGGTGGCAGGCCGGCGAGGACCACACCGTCGGCGAGTTGGCCCCGGCGCGCTTCTACGAGTCCATGCCCGACCCGCTGTCGGACCGCGACGACCCCGCGACCGTCGACGTACTCTGGCCCGAGGCGCGCGGCGCGGCGTTCATCCGCGACAAGTACGGCAAGACCGGCGAGACGATGTTCAACCGGGCGTACTGTCTCGTCGTCGGCGACCGCGAGGGCACGGTGTACCCGGCGTTCTCTCGGGAGGACATGACCACCGCCAGCGGGCCGGACGCGCTCGAATACTACTTCAACGGCCTCGACTGGGGGAGCGGCCACCCGGCGGGCGTCCTCCAGTTCGCCCGCGGCCGCGACGGGCTGTATGTGCTCGACGAGGCGAAAGCGCCGGCGGACGGCACCGACTGGTACACCTCTACGCTCCGGGATATGTGGGCGTCGTTCGGCACCGGGATCGTCGCGTGTGACCCGGCGGACAAGCGCGGGATCGACGACCTCAAGAGCGACGGGATCGACGCTGTCGCCGCCGACAACGACGTAGATGCGGGGATTCGGGCGGTGAAAGACCTCATCGCTGCCGGCGACCTGCATATCCATGAACGGTGTACGGATCTGCTCGACGAGCTGTCGAAGTACCGCTACAACGACAACACCGGCCGCCCCGTGAAGGCGAACGACCACCTCGTTGACGCGCTCCGGTACGGCGTCATGGGCGAGAACGACGTGATTCGGGCGTACCACGACCGCCAACAGGAGACGGACGAGGACGACTCCGGCGTCTCGTACGTGTAGGACACTACCGTATTCATACGGTACACTTATGCGCATGGGTACGGTATGAGATACTGTATGCCACAGAAAGGATACGGAAGCGTGTCGGCACCGGAGGAGAAGATCGAACAGGCGAGCGACTACAAACCCGACGGCGCGACGTGGGGTGAGGTATTGGTGGCCGGCGCGGAGCGACTAAACGACGCGCTGGATAGCGATATGGGCCGGCGCATGACCGCCGACGGCGGCGTGCCGGCCGACCTCCGCGAGCAGTTGGACCGCATCGAGGAGGCGGCCAAGGAGGCGACGAACGCGGCACAGAGCGCGGAGCGTACCGCGGAGGAACTACAGCGATGACGGACCCGTGGGACCGCAACGAGGATCGCTGGTGGTATGACCGCGGCTACGCGCTCGGCGCTGTCGAGACGAAACGTGACGCCGCCGTCCCGCGACTCATCGGCGCGTGGACGCTCCTCGGCGCGGTCATGTGGGACCCGCTCGTCGCCGGGGCGTTCCTCGGAATGTATAGCTCGTTTACGATCCTTGACTGGCGGGACCGGAGGGACAAGGCCGCGGAGCGACGGGAGCGGTACGACCCCGGCCCGGCGTACGAGGTAATGCGGCAGAATGACGACGGGGGTGACGCATGACTGAGTACGTCCCGGCCGACGCCGTCCGCCGGCTGGCGATCCGCGCCGAAAGCGACGCCGGACTGTTCGACGACGGATCGCAGGCGAACCGACTCGGCGAGAAGATCGCGGGCGACATCCGCGAGACGCTTGAAGGCGAACGCGTGACCGAAGCGGAGGTCTGCGACGCATGACCGACACCGCCGTCTTCGAGCGCGTGTCTGTCGAAGCGGGCGGCATCCGCATCCCGGCCTGTCCGCGGTGTGGGACGCCGAACGTGATCCCGCGAAAGCTCGAACGCGCGACGTTCGGGAAGTGCGCCGGCGACGACTGCGACGCGTGGCTCGCGTACGACGTGCGCGTGACGGCCGTGGCGTGTGACGACCGCGAGAGCGCGAAGTACCGCTTCGAGACGTACATCCACGACGACGAGGACGACGCGCCAAGCCTCGAACGGTTCGGGGGGAACGCATGAGAGGGACACCAGCAGGACGGTACGAGTGCGCGACGTGCGAAAGCGGGTACATCGTGTCGGATGCGGCGGCGTTCGACGGTGGGTTCATGCCGGCGGCGACGCTGCTCGGCACCGAACACCCGATGTTCTGGCGGGGTGACGCGTGACCGACGCCCCGACGATCCGCTCGTCGACGCTTGACGCCGACTCCCGCGGCGGGCCTATCGACGTGTGCGACCACGTCACGATCCCAAGCGCATACCCGACCGTCGACGGCGCGGGCGAGTACACCGTCCCGCTGTCGATCCGGTGTGACGAGTGCGGCGAGACGTACGCGGTCCGGATCGCGGTCAACTGAGCGCCCCGTCCCTTTTTGCCGGTCGCCCGCCAACGACGCCGTATGGACGCGAACCGAGACACCTGCCGCAACTGCGGATCGAAGCTCCGCGGCGTCGAACGAAAGCGCGGTGTGTGTGACGGCTGTCGCAAGGACGACGGCCGGGTGCAGAAATGAGCGCCGACGACGACAAGGTCGGCCTGAACGTCGAACCGCTCGGCGGCACCGACAAGGACGACGACTCCCGGCTCATCGTCTCCGAAGACGCGGCCAAGGCCGCGGACACCCAGCAACTCGACGACCTCCGCGTGACGGCGCGACAGGGCGTCGGCAAGAAACCGCCGTACAACCCCGATCTGCTTTCGCAGTTCGTGGAGAAGAACGAGACTCATTCGGTCGCCGTCCGCAAGAAGGCGCGGTATGAGGTAGGCTACGGGTTCGACCTCGCGCCGGTCGGCGTCGACGACCCCGACGACGCCAACCAGACACAGCGGGCGGTCGCGCAAAACTTCTGGTTCGGCCGCGACAGTCGCTGGCAGACGGGGCCACGCCAGCGCGCCGAGCCGACGGTCCCCGAGGAGGTGCTCGAACTCGCGCGGCAGGACTTCCACGCGATCGGGTGGTGCGCGCTCGAAATCCTGACGGATACGATGGGTCGGCCGATCGGCTTGGCGCACGTCCCGGCGAACACGATCCGCGTGCGAACGCCGCAAAGCGAGTACGACCGCACCCGACACCCCGAGACGGGCAACTTCGCGGACGGCGAGCTGGGCGACTACGCGAGTCGGGGCTACGTCCAAGTGCGTCACGGCAAGCGGCGATACTTCGGCGAGGCGGGCGACCGCTACCGCGGGCAACAGGTGACGATCCTCGGCGACGCGGACGGCGACGGCGAGCCGGAGGTGCGCTACCTGAGCGACGAGGACAGCGACCGCGAGCCGATATTCGTCGACAAGGAGACGGGCGACGTGGCCGTCGGCGGCGCGAGCGCGTTGGATAACGAGCCGGCGAACGAGTTGATCTTCATGCGGAACCCGTCCGTCTTGCCCGACGCCGACGCGTACGGCGTGCCGGACTGGGTGGCCGCGATTCGGACGATGGTCGGCGACGAGGCGGCGAAAGACTACAACCGCACCTTTTTCGAGAACGACACTATCCCCCGGTTCGTCATCAAGGTCACGGGCGGGACGCTGAGTGAGGAGTCCAAGAAGGACCTCAAGAAAATGCTGCGGAACCTCCGCGCGGAGGACCACCGCGCGCTTATTCTTGAGGTGGACAAGTTCGCGGATGGACTCCAAGAGGACGTGGAGATCGAACTCGAACCGCTCGGGCAAGGCGTCACCGAGGAGATGTCGTTTTCGACGTACCGGCAAAAGAACGAGCATGAAGTGGCAAAGGTGCATGAAGTCCCGCCCGTGCTCATCGGCGTCACCGAAACGTCGAACCGGTCGAACTCCGAGGCACAGGTCCATTCGTTCGCGACCGAGGTGATCGCCCCGGAACAGCACAAGTTCGCGGAGCGGCTGTACCGACTGATTCATCAAACCGCGCTCGGCGTCACCGACTGGACGATCGACTTCGTGCTCCGCGGCGCGGACCAACCCCGCGAGGACGCACGGACCGCCGCCGAGAAGATTCAGGCGGTCAACGGCGCGATCCCCGTGAACCGCGCGCTCCAGATGATCGGCGAGGACCCGCTCGACGCCGACAGCATGGACTTCGACCCGAACACCACGCTCCTCGCGAACGTCAACGACGCCGGCGCGCCGGGCGGCGACGTGGAAGCGGCGGACGGTCGGCACGCGCACGCCCCGCCGATCGGGAACAAGGTCGGCGAGCGGGACTGGAACGACGTGAAAGCGGACCTCCTCGATAAGGATCCGATCGAAACCGCCGACTTCGACTCGTCGAATCTGGACCAAGCGGTCATGGATCTGGGTGAACAGGAGCTATACGTCTCGTTCCTCCGCGACGGCGGACAGTCGTCGCTATATGCGTACACCGACATCCCCGTCTCCGAGTGGCAGGGCCTCGTCGCGGCGTCGTCGAAAGGGTCGTACCACTACTCAAATATTAGGCTTGAGTACCCGTACGTCGAGATTACGAACTTTCACGATCGCCTGCCGGTCGGCGAGTTCCCGGACGAGGTGCCGGACGGTATTCCCGAGGGGATTTAGTCGCCTGCCGCCGTACGCTCGCACGGGACTGTCGTGCCGCCAACAACCCCACGCGGTGCGACTATCAGGATGACGCCGGGGTTTTCCACGGGGTTTTCCGCCGGCCGACTAACGGTCCCGCTCGGCTTCGGCCTTCGGCACCCACCCATTTCCGTGCTCGTACACGAAGTGGTACTTCGGGTGCTTGTACGACGGGACCATGACCTCGTCGAGGCGTGCGCTACTCATCAGCGCCACCTCGCCACTCGTCGTATTTCTGTTCTGCCTGCTCCGACGGCGTCGACCCACTCGGGGCCATCTCGCCGTTATTCCCTTCGGCGGACGCCATGAACCCGGCGACGAACGCCTCACACATCGGGTTCGACTCCCGAAGCGTGTTTGCCTCGAAGGACGGTACGACAAGGTCGAACGTCGCCGCGTGTTCGTCCCATGTGTCGGGCGTCCGAACGTCAAGCGTCGAGACACCCGCCGCCTGAAGGTACTCCGTGATGGCGGCGACGTTCCGGTGGCGGTGGTCGGTATCGTCACTCATCGGCGCCACCCTCGGAGAAGCGCGACCCCGGCGGCGGCGCGAGCGCGTCGGCGATCGTTTCGACCGCCCACTCGTCACCATGGATCGATTCCCAGATGCCCCACACCGTCGCCGGATCGTCGTAGTCTTCGGCGATTCCGACGAACTCGAAGTCTTCGCGCGGTTCGTCAACCCGGGCCTTCGACCCGAGCCCGCGGCGCTTCACGTCGCCACTCTCCGGGTTGTAGTCTATCAGGTCGACGCTGTGCACCGTCTCGTCGCCGATCTTGTACTGCGAGATTTGCGTGAACGTCATAGGTCTAATTCCTCCCGGAGGGTGTCGTCGACGAACCCGCTAATGTTGTCCTTCTTGTCGAGTTCTTCGACCACGTCCGCCGAGAGCGTCAGGTGCAACCGCTGTTTTCGCGCCATATTCGTGTGTACACACCCACAAATGCATAAAACCGCGGGTGCCGAACGCCTATCCACATGAGCACCGGCACACGCAGCGCGGGGGCCGCCCACGCGTCGACGGTGGACCGCGACGCTGCGACCAAACACACGACTGTCGACTTTGTCCGCAAGGACGCGGACGAGCAGGTCGTTACCGGTGTCGTCATGGTTCCGTGGCAGGTCGACCGTCAAGGCGACTACGAGACGCCCGAGACGATCGAATCGTTCGCGGCGGACTTCGCGGACCTGTATGCCAACGAGTCCGCCGACGGCGGTATCATGCACGCGGCATGGCCGTCGGACTGGATGGGTCTCGAAGCGAACGTGATCGCCGGCCGGGACGAACTCCCCGACGCCGTCGCCGACGCGGACCTCGACGACGGGACGTGGGTTCAGCAATGGCGTATCACCGACGATGGGCTGTGGTCGCTCATCGACGACGGGATCTTTCAGGGCTTTTCGATCGGCGCGCGCGACGTAGAGTGGCGCGGACCGATGGACCAGTCCGACCTCCCGGAGGGCGTCGGCGTCCCCGAGGAGTTCACCGAGGACGACCCCGTATGGGAACTCGTCGACGGGATCACCCGCGAGGTGTCTACCGTCGACACGCCGGCCGTCCCGGACGCGCTCGTGCTCGACAAAGACAACGCGCAAAAGGCGCTCCAACAGTACCTCGGCGACCGTGACGGGTTTATCGCGGAAATGCAACAGCGGGGCCATGACGAGGCCGACGCCGAGCGCGTGTGGGACGTGATGTCCCGCGCCGTGGAGGTCGACGGCTCCGACAGCCCGGGCAAAGAGTCGCTGTATGAACGCATCGGGAAGGCCGCCGCGGGCGTGCTCCCCGGCGTTTCCGCACCCGACACACCCGATGACGCCGCCGGGGCCGAGACCCAGACCCGGCCGGACACCGCCAAGGAGGGGCGGACGCTTTCGCAGTCGAACCGCGAGAGCGCGATGGCCGCGATCGACGCGAACCTCGACCTGTTAGAGGATGCGGGCGTCGACCACGGCATGACGCGCTTTACCGACCGCGAGAGTTACGCGTTCGACCTCTCCGAGCACACCGCCCGTTCGTGGGGCGGCGACGACGGCACCGATGACGACACCGACGACGACAGCGAATCCGAATCCATGACCGACACCACCGACGACGGCGGCGACGGTTCCAGCAAGTCCGGCGACGGCGACGGGGGCGACCCCTTCGACGACGCGCCGGCATGGGCCAAGTCGCTCAAAGACGACATCGAGGCGAACAGCAAGCAGATTGAACAGGTCGCCAGCGGCGACGGCGACACCGAGGAGGAAAAGGACGCGTTCGACGACGCCCCCGAGTGGGCGACGGCGCTCGCGAAGCAGGTCGAAGCGAACGCCGAAGCGGTCGAATCCATCGGCAAGCAGGCCGGCTTTAGCCAGCAGGTCCAGAGTAACGGCGACGGCGGCGACGCCGACAAGACCGACGACAGTCTCGCGGGCGTGCTCCGCTCCGCGGGGGTCCAGTAATGAGTACCAATCTCAACGCGGCACGACAGGCGAATCAGGACGCGCTCCACGGCGCGGATAAGAACATCGGCCTCACGGATCTGGACGGCTTCCAGCTCCCGGTCGAAGTCACCGAGGATTACCTCGTCCGCATGCAGAACGAGGTTAACATCCTCGACATGGCGACCACCATGACGGTCCCCCGGCTGGAGTGGCAGGTGCCGAAGTTCGGCGTCCCGCGCCTCTCCGGCTCGCCGCGGAGCGAGGAGGGATCGCGGACGAACTCCTCGGACGCCGAGACCGGCGAGTTCTACTTCAACCTCACGGACAAGCAGTATTACATCCTGTTCGAGCCGGAACGGGACGCGCTCAAGAACACGCACCCCGGCGTCGACGACTTCGCGGAACTCATCCAAAACGAGTTCGTCCAGCGGTGGGCGAACGACGTGGGGATCATCGGCCTCCGCGCGAACGTCGACGACACGAGCGAAAACCTCGAATCGATCACGGGGTCGGCCACGCTTGACTCGACGTGGAACGGGTGGATCGCCCGTGCCGAAGGCGAGACGACCACGCTCGAAGACACCACGACGACCGACGACCGGCTCGGTCTCGAAGGCGCGTCGACGCCGAACGAGATGGCCGCGGTCAACATGGCGGGGGCCTCGGTGGACACGCAGATGTTCAACGAGACCATTCAGACGCTCGACGAGCGCTTCCGTGACCCCGATAACGTCGCGTTCCTGCTCAACAACGACGTGATGCAGCAGTACGCGATGGACCTCACGCAGCGTGAGGACCCGCTCGGGGCGAACGTCATCTTCGGTGACAGCGACCTCACGCCGTTCAGCTACGACATCATCGGCGTCAACGAGTGGCCGACCTCGTACGGCATGCTCACGGACCCGTCGAACCTCGCCTTTGGCCTGTTCGAGGAGATGACCTACGACCAGACGACCAACTCCGATACGGTCAACGAGCAGCGCCTTCACTCGCGGAACTGGCTCGAAGGGCAGTTCGACTTCCAGATCCGCGACATGAGCGCGGGCGTGCTCATCGAGAACATCGCCGACCCGACCGCCTAACGCTATGGCGGGTGACTACCCCACTACGAACGCGAAGCTCCGGGATACGTATCTCGGACGCGTCGACGGCGACCCGCCGGCGGACGAACTCGACGGCGGCGAGGTGTGGTTCGACACCGCCACGTCGACCTACCGCGGGTACGACGGCACGTCGTTCGGCGACATCGGCTTTACGGCCGACGCCTGACGCGGTCCAACCCCCTATTTTTTGGCGCTCGCACCCGAAGCGGCGCGTATGCCTACGATCCGGAAGGTGACACGCGGCACAGAGACGATCCACAACTACGGCAGCGTCGCGGGTGGCGAGACGATCGACGTGGACGGCGACGCCGCCGAGTACCTGACAAGCACCCCCGACTACGAGCGGGTAGCCACAGACGGCGAGAGCGACGCAGAGAGCGACGCCGTCGAAGACACGGCCGCGGACACCACCGACACCGACGCGGACTCAGACGCCGCCGACGCGGACCTCTCGGAGTTGACCTACACAGAACTCCGCGACCTCGCGAGCGAACACGACATCAGCGGCCGGTCGGACATGGACAAAGCCGAACTCGTCGACGCGCTCGCGGAGGCGACTGAATAATGGCCCGCTACGACGGCGACCCGAAGCTCGCAAAAGAGACGATCGACATCGAGACGGCCGGCGCGACCGTCCCGGTCAAGATGTTCGGCGCGGACCTCCTGTCGCTGTCAGTCCGAGGCGACGGTACCGCCGAGTACGTGCTCGACGCGCGGCTCGACGGCAGCGACGACTGGACGCAAGACATCGACCAGACCTACTCCGGCGCGAGCGACTACGACGACATCGTCCGCACGGGTATGCCGGAGGTGCGTATCCGGTGTACGACGGGGACGGGGACCGTCGACGACCAAGCCACGATCAAACTCGCCGCGGGCGGTGGGTAGATGCTCCAGTCGCTTCGCGACATCGACGTAACGAGCATCAACGGCATCGAGCACATTACGAACCGGGCGGACCTCCCGCCCGCCGAAGCGACCGGCCGGCACGAACTCGAAGACAACACCGCGTACTACTTCGACGACATCGTAACGAGTTCCGCACCGCTCGCGCTCGGCGATACCACGCCCCTGCTCGGCAACCATCCCGGCGTCTCGGGGTTCATCTACACGGGCGGCGCGGGCGGCGCGATCCGCGGAACGGATGTGCCGCTGTTCATGCGCGACGTGCTCGTCTCCGCGCCGGGCGCGGCCGCCTTCGACGTGAGCGCGACGGCCACCGACGAAATGCTCGTCCAGTCGTGTACGTTCGCCGACGTTGGCGCGGGCACGTTCGCGTCGCTCGGGACGATCGACGGCTTTCGCGTGCCGACGTTCCTCGTGTGCAACTTCGAGGATTACGCGATCGGCCTGACGTTCACGGGCGACTGCGACAAGATATTCATCGGCGACTCGCCGTTTCGCGACCCGGTCGGCGGCGGGACCGCGGCAGTCACGCTTGCCGCCGGCCTGACGGTCGACATCGTCGACATCGCCGGCTCGTACGGCAAGGGCTTCGGCGCGACAGACGAGTTCGTGCGCACCGAGGCGGGCGGCGAACCGACCGAGGTGCTGCAACTCCGCGGGACCACGTTCGACGACTCGGTGACGAAAGCGAACATCCTCACGGGTGCGCTCGACGAGACGAGCGTGGGCGTGAGCGTTGATAGTTCGTGGCCGCTCGCGGACTCCAAACCCGGCGTCTCATACGCGAACACTGCCACGTCCGCCGTCACGATCACCGCGCAGGACCCCGGCGACGGTTCCGAAGCGGTCAAGATCGACACCCCGACGGAAGCCTTCCCGCCCGTCACCGACCGCTTTACGCACACCTCGCCGAACCGCGCGACGTACATCGACCGGCGTGACTTCAAGGCGAACGCGAGTGCGACGGTGTCGGTGTCGGGGTCGAACACCACGGTCGCGCTGTATCTCGCGCGCAACGGGACGCTACTCGACCGGTCGAAGGTGGCACTCACGACGGCGTCGGCAGGCCAACCGCGGACGGTGTCGATCGTCGCGCGGGCGGAACTGCAACCGGATGACTATCTCGAACTCTACCTCGCCAACGAGGGCGGCACGGGCGACATCACCGTCTCGACGCTTGACCTGACGGTCTGACTCCCCCGTACGCTTTTGCCGAGCGCGCGCGAACCCTGACGCATGAGTACGGCACGCTCCGGCTACTGCACCGTCGACGACGTGCGCCGCGTCATGCAACAGACGACTCGCGAGTTCGACAGCGGCGCGCTCGGCGAGGACAACCAGCAACTCGTAGTTGATGCGATCGCCGGCCTGACAGAGTGGATCGACTCGAAAACGCATAAGCATTGGTACGTCGACGGCGGGCTCGACGAGGACACACAGGGCCTTATCCCGACGGCCGCGAAGTCGCGCGACGACGAGGAGGACCTGACGACGAACGCGGCCACCGTCGACGGCGCGGACGTACCACCGACGCACCTCTCGCCGAACTCCGACGCGCTCTTAGAGACACCGCCTCGGGGCCATCACGAGTATTACGACGAACACGAGTTCGCCGAGCCGAAACAGAACCTCCGCGTCTCCTTCGGGGAGTACCACCCGCGAGAGGAGCGACCGGCGTACACGCCCGTCGAGTTCGCGCGCAAGGACGTGACTGCCGTGAACGAACTCCTCGTCGTCAACGCCGACGGCGGGTTCGACGACTGGACCGCGGGCGACTACACCGGCGGCGTCGGGATCACCAACCGCGGGAGCGACTGGTGGGTGCGGGTGAACAACCGCGGTATCTCGCAGTTGTATCTGGATATCAACGCGCTTGACGACGACATCGCGTCGCTGTCGAAGGCGGTGTACGTCGACTTCGCGTATGGCGATTCGGAGTTGACCATGACCGTCCGCCGGGGCGTCGCGCACCTCGCCGCGGCCATCCTCATCGTCGACGACGAGTTTCAGGCCGGCCTGCCGGATAACGGGCAACTCATCAACGTCGAGACGAAGGCCGAACGGTGGGAACGCAAGGGGAAGGAACTCCTCGCAGAGCACTGGGTGCGCGACCCCGACGAGGTGGTTGGATGATACTCGGAGCCGGAACGCTCGCGGTCGCCGGCCTGACGTTCGCGGCCGGTCTGACGGTCGGCTATGCGTGGGGCCATGATGATGGGTGGGTGGAACGGGCGAAGACAGTCGAAACGCCGGACACGGACCCCCGCAAATGACCACGATCGACGGCTTTGAGGACGCGCTCCGCGAGGAGCTACTGGACGCCGCCGAGGACGCCGTCGCCGAGCACCGCGACGATCTCGCCCAAGAGTCGGGCGACCGCTTCGACGCGTACGCGAACCGCCACGGGTACGACATCGGCTTTATCGCCGACGGGATCGAAACGAGCCGCGTCGAACGGCGGGGCAACCGCGTGAGTGCGACCGTCTCGTGGCCGGAGTACACGAGTCTCTACGAATACGGAGTATCGCCATTCACACTCCAAGCGTCGGGCGATCAACTTGCGTTTTTGTGGCGAAGCCCGCCCGAAGGCACCCGCCCACCGGGCGCACCATCGTTTGTTCAAGCAGAGAGTGTAAACTGGGGGAGTGTGACCGGCGGGATACCGGAAGCGCGGGCGATCCGGACGGCGTTGCAGGTGGTCGGGCGGGCGATGCGTGGCGAGGGGTAGTGTGGTATAGTAAAGTATAAGTGGGTATACCACATATGTAGGAGTGTAGCCGGGACACCCCGGCAACACAGAACCCATGATGGACGACATCAACGCCGACGACGGACGCACCGCTTCCGAACAGTTCAAGCACGACGACACCTGCGGGCTGTTCAACCCGCAGCACACGATCCCCGACAAGGTCGCCGAAGTTGTCGAGACGCTTCGGCACATGGACGGGATCGACGCCGTCGCGGGTGGGTGTAACGGGTGTACGGCCCCGCTTCTTGACGACGGCGTGTACTACATCGCACAGCACGGCGAGCCGGACTCGGTGTACTTCGGATACACCTCAGAGTCGGCGGCGTACACGCTTATCGGCGTGTGCCAGCAACTCGGCGTCAAGTACGACTGGAACGGTGACGGGAGCAAGAAGGTCGCGGTCGGCACCGACGACGCCTACTAATGACGACCACGATCAAACTCGACGACGACGT
>Ga0102939_1000336_pt1 | contig 17406 bp, 24 predicted proteins | sample SalPon2_B_H2O_MG_FD_78214 | JGI IMG/M metagenome (GOLD analysis project Ga0102939, IMG submission 78214) | Salt pond water microbial communities from South San Francisco under conditions of wetland restoration - Salt Pond MetaG R2_B_H2O_MG | ecosystem: Environmental > Aquatic > Non-marine Saline... | reverse complement strand
TCTGACGCACTATCCGAAGAAAAAAGAACCGAAGAAAATCGCGTTAGTAAATGCCAGTTTGATTTATTTGTGGATCGAGAAGATGAAAAATGGCATGCATATTCAAATGGGTTGATTTCTAGTGGATATGCGTATATACTCTTAGACGTATTCAATAGTATTTCAATTGATGAAGTAAAAAAGGTAACAGCAGAAACATTCGAACCGTTGGGAATTTCTCAACTATTAAGTATGAATCGTTCAGATGGTTTTTATCAAATGATCGACATTATAAAGCGTAATGCAACAAAGGTATAAAAAAATGTTAAACAAAACTATACGCAACACACTAGGCATTGTTATGGCGTCGGCTGTATTAGCCGCTTGCTCTGCAACTGATGTGTACCAAGACCGGGCAGAAAAGCAGTATAAAATTGAGAGTGCAGGGGTAGAAACTGTCCTTGATAACATGCCAGATTGGATGACAGACGTACCTGTCTCAGATGCTGCCATTTATCAAACTGGTTCTGCAGCGAGCAGCAATTTATCTATGAGTCGAGCAAAAGCACGAAACATGGCGTATGGACAAATCTGTATTGCCGCTGGTGGTACAGTAAGCCAACAGAACCAAACGTTCATTTCAGATACAGGTAGCACTACGGTGGAGAACTCTGAACTCGCCATTCGCAGCATGTGTACTGCAACTGACATCACTGGTGCAGAAGTAACTGAAGAAGTCGTAGTACAAGAAAACACTCGCTATCGCACTTATATATTGGTTGCACTTCCAATTGGTGATGCAAACGTTTTACTAACTGAAAAAAATAATCAAGCCCTGCAGGAAAAGGCATTGGGCCGGTCGTCAGAAGTGTTTGAAGAAATTGATATGCGAGAGGGATCACAAGAATCTGAATAATAAAAAATCTAACCAACGGCTATTCAGCCATTAACCCAGTCAGCGTCTGTCTCCTTTGCTAACCTCCATGCCCTTTCTACGCTGACTGGGTATTTTTTTCTGCAACTTAAGCAAAATAAATAACGAATATCAATAATATTTGTATAATAGAGGCATCGCATAAGTGAGTGGCAATAAACAGTTAAATTGCTTAATGTTAACAATGGTACCCATGAGTTTAGAAGAGTTGACGTTATCTCCAGCCATTCTTGCCGCTCAAGTAGAAAACAAAGGGCATTATTTTAAATATATTGATACAAACCTTCATTTATATCAAGTATGTGACAAAGACAAAAACACTTATCATAAAAAATCTAATGATATAATGAATTATAAATTTAATCCTGAGAATGATTTAGTAATAAAAAAATGGACATCTGATATTTCAAAGTCAATACGTGATTCTGATCTATTAATGATAAATGTTTTCAGTTTTTTATCACACTTTTGTGCATTATATTTTATTGAGTTATGCCGCAACATAAATCCAACCGCTCAAATTTTAGTAGGTGGGATAGGTGCACAAAAAGAATTTTATAACAACGCTAATAAAGAAATCATGAACTTATTGGCTGAAAAATTTGATAACACAAGTTCGATTAATTTTGGTGAATTGTTATTCAATAACAATTATATCACGGATTGGCAAAAAGATTCTGGCTCTGACATCCTAGATCAGTACTTGGTAAATTTATATCCAGAAAAAACTGGCGACACATTTAATATAGAAAACCTTAGCAACAAGAAAGAGTTTGATTTTTCGGTATATAATATTGAAGAATATGAATGGAAAAAACACAAAAGTTTGCCGATACTCAGCAGTTATGGCTGTGTTAGGAAGTGTTCTTTTTGTGACGTTCTCATTTATTTTCCAAAATATAAATTTATTGATAATGACATATTGATTAACAATATTATTGATATAATAGACGAGACCAACATATCAAAATTTATCTTTATGGATAGTTTGATTAATGGAGGCCTTAAAATATTCGAAGAACTATTGACAAAATTGGCTAATAAAAAAAAGTCTGGAGAAATTCCAGAAACTTTTACATGGAGCAGCACATACATATGTCGACCTCCGAGTATACAATTATCCAGAATTCATAAATTATTAAAACCTGCGGGTGCTGATAATTTAGTTATTGGCGTGGAAACAGGAAGTGATAGAATACGTTATGAAATGAATAAAAAACATACAAATGAAGATTTGTTAAACGAATTATCTGCATTTAGCAATGAGGGGGTGAAGGCAAATTTATTATTCTTTCCTGCGTGGCCCACTGAAACTATTGAAGATTTTAGTGAGACGTTAAATCTTTATAAAAATTTAGAAAAATATGGCCATGATGGCACAATAGATGGTATAAATTTGGGGAGTGGCGGGTTTGCATTAATTGACGGAACGCCAATTGACAAAAATAAAGAAGAAATTGGTTTGGAAGCTGGCCCAACTGAATTTCTTTGGAGATGTGAACAAAATATGGATTTAACATATTGGGAGACATTGAGAAGAAGAATTTTAGCTAGCGAGACTGCGATGTATTATGGATTGCCCCTCACAGATGAGGCAAATTATCGTAGAACTATAATTAATAATCTCGAAACTAATATAGATATAATATTAAATTATGTAGGAAATTTATTATTTGATCCCATGGATGTAGAAAAATATTTAAGTACACTACATGACGTCTACCAAGTATCTATTGATGTTGTTAATTCTGATCAGTATACTAGCAGTGTTCAAATTAACACAGATTCTGAAACATTTTATTTCAATTGTGAGCCGGGAATCACCCCAATTAATTTTTCTTTCACAAAACCATTCGGCTGTGATTTTCAGTTAGATATACAAATTAAATTTGACAGCAGGAATGAGTGTATTTGGTCAAATCATCCAAATGGCGAATACTATAGTGAAAACGGCATTTACCTAGACAATATTTTTATAAATGAAAAAAATATAACATTAGATGGATTTGAACAATTATCAAAACAGAATTTTTGCAATTCGGCAAAGTTGCCCCTAGATTTTTATGAAATTGTCAATAAAAGATGCATACCCATAAATTCAACTATCACATGGAATTTCCCAAAAAACAAAGGGGTTTTTAAATTTTTGTGGGAATTGATAAACCCTGAATTGGCTAAAGAACTAGAATATGTCAATATAAATCTTAAAAATGCATTTGAGAAATTTAAATTATAATTCATTTTTTTATTATTCAAAATATTTAAGCATAAATTATGCTATAACCAAAAAGAGAAAAGTATGCCTAATCTAGTACCCATTGTTTTAGAAAAAACCGCTCAAGGCGAGCGTAGTTATGATATCTATAGTAGATTATTAAAAGACCGAATCATAATGCTTGATACAGATGTTAGCGAACACTCTGCTAGTCTTATTGTAGCACAAATGTTATTCCTAGAATCAGAAGATCCAGAATCTGATATTTTATTTTATGTCAATTCCCCCGGTGGAAGTGTAACTGCTGGTATGAGCATCTATGATACAATGCAGTTTATTAAATGTGATGTGTCTACAATTGTCATGGGCCAAGCGGCAAGCATGGGATCCCTACTATCAGCAAGTGGTGCAGAGGGAAAGCGAAAAATTCTTCCGCATTCAAGGCATATGATTCACCAACCATTGGGCGGTGCTTCGGGTCAGGCATCAGATGTTGAAATTCAAGCAAAAGAATTATTGCGATGGAAAACAGTTCTCACAGATGTATATGCTAAACACACAGGTAAAGATATTGTAACACTCCAAGGTGATATGGAACGAGACAATTTTATGAGTGCCCAAGAGTCAATTGATTATGGATTGGCTGATGAATTGATCTATACTAGATAACTCTATGTTTATCGCCACAAAATTTTAAAATCCATTCTTAATTTAAAGAAAAACTAACTTAAATAGTACATGGAAGCGTTTCTATGTACTTGTTAGTTAAAAATTTTTTGAATACTGCGTTTATTGTTGCTACTATTTTCTTTAGTGGTGCGGTGAGTGCATCCCAACTAACACACCAATTTAAAAATCCCTCCTTTTCGGGCCAAGGGTGGTCTAATCACGTCTTGTCTACAGAGCAGTTGCGTCACAATCGAGAAACAGAAATACGAGAACGCAGAGAAGCAGAACGACGTCGACTGGAAAGGGAAATGGAAGATACAATACTGAAAAAGTTTGTAACAAACCTTGAATCAAGAATTTATGCGACTCTTTCCAAGCAGATGGTAGACAATATGTTTACTGAATGCGAAGAAGGTAACGATACTTGCACTCAACCCGATGGTGGCTCTACTGAGATAGAAGGATCTACGATTACTTGGTCAAGATCAGAATCTGGAGCAATTAATTTAACAGTTGATGGTGCTGCGGGATTTACAGAAATAGAAATACCCGGCCCGGGAGAACTATTATTTTGAAAGGGGCGAGATGGCTCTGGTGTATATTTTGTTTTACGCTTTTAGCTGGGTGCACTGCAACTGGTACTGATAGATTTCAATCTAAACCAGCCGAGCCACAGCCCTCTCCTATGCAAGAAGCATTGAAAGGTGTGCCAGAATTGGACGGGGAAAAAATTACCATAGCAGTATATAATTTTTCAGACAAGACAGGACAACGGCAGCCTAGTCAGCGAGTTGCTAGCCTGTCGACTGCGGTTACGCAAGGTGCTGAAGTTTGGGTTATTAAAAGTTTACAAGATATTGGCAAAGGTTCTTGGTTTGATGTAGTTGAAAGAGTTGGCTTGGATAATTTGGTAAAAGAAAGGCAACTTATCAGGAATACCAGAGAAAACTATGGGGAAGATGGAAATCAACTACAACCAATGCGTTTTGCTGGATTAATTTTAGAAGGTGGCATTGTGGGCTATGATGCTAACGTTGTAACAGGGGGCATTGGGGCACGATACCTAGGCATTGGTCTAGATACAGAATACAGGGTAGACACTGTTACTGTTGTAATGCGATTAGTTAGTGTGAATACGGGGAGAGTACTCACATCTGTTGCAACAGAAAAAACGATATTATCAACAAAAACTGGAGCAAATCTTTTTCGTTTTTTTGATATGGGAACAGAACTCGTTGAAACTGAAATGGGCATGACAGCCAATGAGCCTGTAAATTACGCTGTGAGGGCAGCGATAGATGCCGGAGTTATAGAACTTGTATATCAAGGAAAGGATAAAGGACTCTGGGATTTCAAAAGGAGCAATATAAATGAGAGCGGCAATAATATTAGCACTAATAATGATAGTTAGTGTGGTATGGGCAAATGAAATTTATGTTCAGCAGATAGGGGATAATCTGGATTTGGACATTACACAAGATGGTACTGATAACGTCGCAGGAACTTCTCAAGCCCCGATGGTTTTGAGCGGCGATGATATGACATTTGATATAGATCAAGTTGGTGACAACAATATCATTGCAGCAACTATCAATGGTAACACTTATACAGGTACTATTAGCCTTACTGGCAACAACAATAATGTTGATCTTGCTTGTGATAGTGTCGGATCTGTTACTTGTGAAACAGTAACAGCAGATATTACCGTAAATGGCAATGGTGCAGACATCGATGTGCGGATTGGTGAAACTGCGGATGCTTCAAATCTGGTGGCAACATTAACCGTTGATGGTGATAATAACGTGGTGGATGTAGAAGTTGATGGTACTAATGCCGATGCTACTGTTGTAATTGACAACTCTGCAAGCCTTGCAGGTGGTAATACAGTTAATGTTGATATGGATGGCGACGGTGATGTCAATGGACATTCACTGAATCTTGGCATAACCGGCGGCGGCGGTGTCTTTGATGTAACACAGAGTGGTATCAATGATAATACAGTGGACGGCTCGTTTGAGGGCGATAACGCTACTGTTGATATTATTCAGTCTGATTAATCCTGCTTACGCTGCAATAGGGTCAATTACTGAAATATCAGGCTCGGGAGTTCTTGAGCGTGAAGAAATGGTTATTGACGGTGAGCAAGGAACTGAAGTTCAGTCTTATGATACGGCTGTTACTAAAAATGGCAGAATGCGTATTGACTTTAACGACGAAACCAGAGTTGATGTTACAGAGAATTCTCGTTTAATAATAGATGAATTTGTGTATGACCCAGCCCAAGACAGGGGTTCACTGGGTCTTAAAGCATCACTTGGCACTGTAAAATATGCATCTGGTCAAATTGCAAAAAAATACCGCCAAAATGTCAAGATAGAAACTCCCTCTGCCACTATAGGTGTAAGAGGGACAGACTTTGCAATGATTGTCAATGAAATAGGTGGTTCTACAATCACACTATTGCCATCTTGTAGGATTTCAAATCCCAGAGAAAAAATGGAATGTTTTGTTGGAGAAATATCTGTTGAAACCGATGCTGGTATGGTTATAATGAACAAAGCATTTGAAACTACTACAGTATCAACATCTAATCAAATGCCCTCTAACCCTCTAGTTTTGGATATATCTCCCAGCCAATTGAGCAATATGCTAATAGTAAGAAATACATCAGAATATGATATGACTCGGCAAAAGTTAGCAGAACAAGCAAATGCTTTAGAAGTTGATTACTTGGAGTTTGATGAACTTGATGCTGATAAACTCACAGAATCTATTGATGGCATTTGGGAAACAGAATTAAGTGATGTCGGTAGCATATTGGGTGTTGATATATTTGAACTAATGGAGCAATTACGCGATAGGGCAGGAAATATTTTAGGTGATGAGTTTGCAAATCAGAATGTATTTGGTGATAGACCCGAGGGATTAGACGAAGAAACAGGAATATTTTATGAAGCACCGCCACCTGAATTTGTAGTAAGACGCAAAGACGCTGCGGGCAACATCTTTGAATTTCGGTTGAGTGAATCACACGGTTATTCTATAGATATTTTGCAAGGAAGCTTTGTTAAATATGGATATGAAACAGGTATTGGTACTAATCGTATTAGGGTTGATCAAAGTCGCTAGTGCTGACAATTTAGATATTACTCAGCAGGGAGATGATTTTGAGATTTCTGTATTGCAAACAACAGGCGATAATTTATTACAAGGTTCTGCAATAGGCGACTCTAATAAAATAGATTCAACACAATCAGGCGGTTCTTCCGCATCATTTTCAATTGAAAACTCTGGTGGACCAGTTAATCTGACAATACAACAAAATGATTCCACAGATTCTGTATCAGTAACCAAAATTTGCACAGACCCTGCTGGATGCTCTATTAGTATTAATCAAAACTAATACGAATCTATATAAATATTTCAATGAAATGGTTAACCCATTGGGCAACAGCACTACTAACTCTAACTTTAATTCTATTTCTACACTATGATAATGGATTTATTGTTGATACACTTCGCTTAAAACAATTTGATTTGCTTCAACAATCAGACCCAGCTCAACAAAGCGAAGATATTGGTATAGTCACGATAGATGAAAAGGCAATTGAGAAGTATGGACAATGGCCTTGGAACAGAGAAACGCTATCTGACCTAATATGGCAATTAAGAAAAGATGGTGCAGGGGTTATTGTAATCCCTGTTTTATTTTCAGAAACAGACAGATTAGGTGGTGATGATATACTCGCCAAAACCCTACAAAATAATGGTGTAGTCATTGCACAAACAGGAACACAAAAAAATAATCAAAATGCAGTGCCTAGAGGCATTGCAAAAATAGGCAATCCTGTTCCTTATTTGTATGAGTGGCAAGGCGTATTAGGCCCCATTCCTGAATTAGGCGATGCCGCAGATGGGGTAGGCGTTATTAATACGGTTCCTGAACGAGATGGTGTTGTTCGTAGAGTCCCGCTTCTTATGCGGGTAGGTGACGAAGTATTTCCCTCTCTTGGCATAGAAGTCATACGAGTAGCAACTGCTCAACCATCTTACCAAGTCAAAGAATCCGGTGCTGGAATAGAAGCAATTCGAGTGCCCGGATTTCCCATAATAAACACTGACCCAAATGGCAGAATATGGTTACGCTGGAATAAAGAGTTTCCAACTATATCTGCAGCAGAATCTAATTTCTCTGATTTCGAGGGCAAAACTGTTATTATAGGAGCACAGGCAGCGGGGCTGGGGGGCATTATAGCATCGCCGACTGGTCCGAAATACAATTATGAACCTGCTGCTGTTACTCTACAAACTCTCATAGATGGTGAACAGATAGAACGTCCCTACTGGGCATTTCAAGCAGAATTAGCAGCAACGTTGGGCTTGGGCTTGGCAGTTGTTATGCTTGGTAGATTTACTCCTTATTGGGCCGTGGGTGTGGGAATACTTGTATTAGGTGGCTCTCTTGTTTATAGCGTAAATTATGCGTGGTCAAACCATCTCTATTTGCTAGATGGAACTATGCCGCTTATCGCTCTAGTTCTTGTAGGATTGCATTCTGTATTTTTACGATTTGTAAAAGAATTCAGAGAAAAGCAAGCAATTAAAAAACAATTCTCAGGTTATGCATCGCCGCAAGTTGTCAAACTGTTACAAACCCAGCCAGAGTTAATTAAACAAGGCACTAAGAAAAAAATTACAACGGTTATGTCTGACTTGCGAGGTTTTACACCACTTAGTGAAAGTTTTGGTGATGATGTTCAAGGTTTGACACAAATGATGAATGCTTATATGGATGCCATATCCACGCCAATACTGGATAGCGATGCAATGATTATAAAATATATTGGTGACGCTACCATGCACATTCATAATGCACCAATAGACGATGATATGCATGCCACTAACTCTGTCAAAACTGCACTGAATATGTTAGAATCTGTTGATAAATTTAATGCCTACCTTATTGAGCAAAATAGGCCAGAAATTGGTATGGGTATAGGCATTAACACGGGCTATGCTTATGCTGGAGAAATTGGTAGTAAGAAGCGTCATAGTTATGATGTATTAGGCGATAGTGTCAATACTGCTGCTAGATTGGAAGGACAGTCAAAACCTTATGGTGTTCGCATTGTTGTGGGTGGTGAAACGGCTAGACTAACAGAGCGTCAGTTTTTCCACATCCAATTAGATAAGTTAGCAGTTAAAGGCAAAACAAAACCACTAAAAATTTATACTGTGATAGACCACAAGTCAAACATACCTGAAAAGTTTTACCATTTACGGGATCAGCATAATCGGATGCTAGAGATGTATCGTATTAAGAACTTTGGCGAAGCAATTTCGTTATGTAAAGAATTATATGGAAGTTTTGATGGTAAGATGAATTCTTACTATGATATGTGGATAGAACGATGTGAGTTTATGCAATTGCAAAATCTTCCTGATGATTGGGACGGAACATTTTCTGCAACTAGCAAATAAATACTTATATGGACTTTTTAACGCTTGTTGCTGAAGTTGGTTTCCCAATTGCTGGTGCTTTAGCAGCTGGTGTTTTTGTTTTCATCACTCTTAAATTTATACTTGCTGGTGTTACAAAAAGCGTTATCACTCTAAACAATATAATTTCTCAATTAGATAATCGTGTTCAGACAATGAACAATGACTTGGTCAAGATTGATGCTCTTGTCAGTTATGCTCTTAGTGTAAAACCAAATATAGATAGAATTGCCGCAAATGAAGGCAAGGATGATGCCCGGCGAGACTAATGAATATTGATATTGCACAAGCCATTCAAGATTTTGGTTTTCCAATCATTGCGGCGATGGGTCTTGGATATTTCATCTATTTTATATGGAAGTGGGTAACAGAGACTATTGATCCAGTTATTGGCGAGACAATGGGCACTCTAATTAAATTGGTTGATCGTGTTAGAATGTTGGATAACGATATGATTCGCCTTAACACCAAAGTAGCAATGGTATTAGAACACAAATCAATGATTGACAACAAACTCTCTGGTGAGCAACGTGATGAACTTGATGAGATAATATCAAAATATAAAACACAATCAACTGAATTTAATTCCACTGGCAAAAAATAACATAAAACATAATTATAATATTGTGCTGTGCAACATAAATAGTGTTAATACTTGCTAAAGGAAAGTAAAAATACTATGTTATTTTTCGAAAACGCAGACAAAATGTCAATCGAAGATCTCAATCAAGAAATTAATAACCTCCAGAAATCTATTGAACACTACGTAAACTCTTCTTTAAAAGAAAGCAAGCCAGCAGATATAGAACCCTTGCGACAATGGTCTAATGAATTGTATGCTTTAAATTCAGTTAGGTTACAACGATTTTCAGAATTAAATACAGCGACATAAGTATCAAGTAAATACGTATGTTATGATACCATCAACAGAAATACATGCATCCAATAACGCTAAAATTATTTTTTCTGCATTAAATGTCGTGGGCCAGCACTACTACTATCGCAACTCGGCAATTAACGAAATATTCTTTTTAAATATACCAAAGAGTGCGTCATCGTATATACGAAATGCAATGCATTTTATTGATAATCCAGATACCGAACCAAAAAGTTTTTGTATTGTCCGAAATCCTTTAGAAAGATTTTTAAGTATATACAAGTACATGGTAAATGTAGAAGAAAAATTTGATGCGTTTTTTCAAGCATTTTTATACAAAAAAGATTTGTCCAAAGAGAATTATATAAAAGTTGGTGTTGAGCATATAATGCCACAATCATTTTTTACAAAAAATGCCCCGGCTAACTGGAAAAAAAATTGTCAGTTAATTACAATGGACGATTTTTTTGTTGACGGCGTAAATGCTGGGCTTAAAAAAGTTGGTTTAAAATCAAGAGTTGATCTTCCAAATACCAAAGCCAATCCGTCTGATTATGGCTTATCATATAAAAACTGGTTAACGAATAAAATCTACAATGAACATTCAGATATATTTGATGAGTACTTGGCTCAAGATTTTGAGTTATACGAACAAGCCAAACGTGGTTTGACTCTTTCTGAATAATAATTTAAAATAAAAAAATATGGTGACAAATTTACATCGTTAAATACAATCGCCATTAGACAGTCAATAGATATTTGTTGACATTTATACTATGGGCAATGTAATCATTGCCCATTTTTTTAGCCCGGTTAGCTGAGTCGGTTTAGCAGCTCACTTGTAATGAGCAGACGGCGGTTCGAATCCGTCACTGGGCACCATAATTTGGAAGTATAGCTCAATGGTTAGAGCGTGGCATTGTACGTCACAGGTTTCGGGTTCGAGTCCTGATGCTTCCACCCTTTTGCTATCAACTAAATACTTTAATTCCGGTGTGGTGTAATGGCAACACAAGGGTCTCCAAAACCCTTGATGGCGGTTCGACTCCGTCCACCGGGGCCATTTCTTTTAATATTTTCTTATCAACTAAATACCTTAATAAGCATAGGATTATGAAGTGATAGTTACTGACCTATTTGAAGGTATTTCTGACATACTTTTTCACCGCACTGGATTTAGCAATCTAAAACAAATTCTTGAAAAAGACCAGTTTGAATTACGCCCAACATTTGCTAAAAGTGCAGAACAAGAGCAGACTAGAAGAAAAACAGACTTGTACTTTATGTCTACTGCTAGGACAAAAAATAGCAAGTATATCAGTGATAGTGGTTTTCCAGTATTAACACTTGATGGCCAAAAACTAAAACAAAACTATTCTGGGTATGGTATGGATTATTATGGCCCATCATGGCGAGAAATTGAAAGTGGTCAATATGAACAAGAAGATCGTGTTTTCTCACAAAAACCCAACATAACCAATGCCAAAAAATATATTCGCATGATAGAAATAGTCATGGAGTATAATGCCGACCAAGCAGATAATATCTTTAAAATCTACACTATAGCCAAGAAAACCGGGATACCTATCAAATTTTATGATAGTAAAGAAGATAGAAATCTTGGAAAAAATCCACTACCAGAAAAAGCGGTGCGAGAGGAGTTAAAACGCAACCTTGCTAATTTAGAAAAAGGTAGACCTTATACGCCAAGAAAAAGACCCATGCATGTAGGTGATGCAGTTCCTGCTATATTTTTGGGATTAAAGTTTAACCCAGATGAAAATATTCCCGGCGATGTAAACAAACGAATTGACAATTTTCTAAGAAAATGGCCGGGAATGGATAAAGAAACTGTGCGTGTTGATTTTCACAATGCAAACTCATCAGAAAAATACAGAAACTTAATGACACAAATTGTCGCATTTATGAAGAAAAACAATCTGCGAACAATTGATGATTTGGGAGAGTTTGTCTATCAAAAGTGGATAGATAGATAATTATGAAAGCAGGACAAGCGTGGTTAAATTTTTGGAATTGGTGCTTGGACAAAAATGGTTGGCAAGCACTTGCTGGCGTGGTCTACTTAATAATTTGCATATTTGATTTTGTTATAGTGCCATCGTGGATTGGTTTTAATAGAATTGATATTCAAGAAATATTGGCGGTAAGCAAAGAAACGATAACAGACCCAGCAGTACAAATGATGTTAATTGAAAATCTTACACAACAGCATACACCCTTTACGTTACAAGGTGGTGGCTTATTTCATTTAGCATTTGGAGCATTATTAACAGGCAGTGCTTTAACACCCGGTAAAACTGCATAAAAAATATATACGGTGTTTATGGCGTATAACTATCATTGATTATTCCGGCGTGGCTGAGATGGTAAAAGCGGCTGACTGTTAATCAGCGTCATTTATGTAGGTTCGACTCCTACCGCCGGAGCCATAGCTGCAGTACCTCCCTTTCAATGTTAATTGCCCGATAAATCAAACGATGCTGACCCAGAAAACCCCTATTACAAATAATAGTTGACATTTGTTTATTTGGTCTGTATGCTTTCCTACACCATTAAGCAAGAGGATAAAAAAATGGGATTTTTAGAAACGCTGACGATTGTGTTCATTGTGCTCAAGTTGACTGAGGTTGTCGCTTGGAGCTGGTGGGCGGTATTTTCTCCTATGTGGGTAGGCTATGCTGTAATCTTCTTTGGTGCTATGATTGTTGGTGCCGTGCGTGCTATTCAGGAATATCGCAGGGGTTGACACAGCCCCTCTCTTCTTATATAATATAGACACACTTACAGCAAAGAGGGTAATGCGATGCGTGACTCACGCGATGAAGCATTTGAAATGGTAGAACAAGGTTTAGTGTCCGTATACGACATGCTGGTCATGGCTGTTATGCACATGAGCCAGAACGAAGTCGCCGACATGCTGGACGCAAACGAACTCTCAGAACGTTTTCGTGAGGACGGAGAGAAGGACGCATGATGATTGAAAACTCAATACTGCGAGACAGGATAAAATCCTGTGAGATGCGACAGACAATTGCTGCTGTGCTCATTTCAATGGGTGTTGTCTCGCAGTCATTGGGAGAACATACAGAATATTCATTCTTAGAAGGTTTAGGAGTTATTCACATTCTCGCTGGACTGGGAATTTTAGTATATTCAATGTATCGTTCTGCTGTTGATTATTAATTTTTTGTCAATATCTTAAATTAATATTAAGTATGCTTATGCAGCATGAAAAAATAATTGTTAGACTGAGTCAAAAAACCAATCATCAAGAAACTTTTGATCTTGTTTTTAGATTAGAAAACCATCATTTTGTGGAAAAATGGATTGAACGGTTTAAAGCTGCACAGCAACGGCAAGATTCAATTAGCGAGCCATGGGCTTTTTATAATCTTAATGATAGGTTTTCTGATGAATATATCATTGAAGAGATGAACAGATTGGTAGATGACTGCAACAGAATTTCTCCTGATTTGTTTGATAGAAAACTTTATAATATTCATGACCAAGACACATTGAATTATCTCCATAGCATTTTTGAACTTCATCATGGAAAGTTAGATGCATGGAAAGATAATGAACTATTTGGTATTCCGGAAGGCAATAGACTCCGACAAAATTTAAGCTTTATCAATCAAATGGTACATCGTGCTGAAGGCCAAGGAAATAGCAAATATCTTCGGCTTGTCTGGTTTGATATTCCGAAAACAGAGACATATAAAAACAATGATTACAAATTGTTTACTAATATGCGTGAATTTGGTGGGATGTATATTTGTTATGCCGATGTTGGGAAAAATTTAGAGTCACTTGCTAATGACGAGGATGATCATGTTCATGATTTTGTACCAAACTTGCACTACAGTGCTGACTTAATAATAAATTTTAACCCAGATGAAAGTAATGAAGATGCACAGAGAAAACAGGAACAGTATAAAAACTTTTTTATGCAGGATCGTGAATATTTTGAGTCAAAAGGGTATTATTGGGGAGACCCGAGATTAACTACCGGAAATATTAAAATTGCTCATATTGATACCAAATTATTAAATGAAACTTTATTAGAAAAAATTTCAAGTTATGACAATATTCAAGCAGTTTACCTAATTTAAAAACATTGATAGTAAAAACTATTACTAGTATAATGTAAAACATGGGTCGTTAGCTCAGTTGGTAGAGCATCGGACTTTTAATCCGCTGGTCGCAGGTTCGAATCCTGCACGACCCACCATACAAAAAGATAGGAAAAATATATGACGTGCGGATGTGGCAGATCGCCAGATGGTTGTAGAGGTTGGCACAATCTCTCAGAAGAAGAATATCAAATTGAGTATCAAAAGTTTTTACAAGAAGAACAAGGCTTATTGCCTGTTATTGAAGTAGAACATTATACTGATACTCTATTTCGCTTTAGAGTAGAGAAGCCAGATGATTTTAAATTCACTGCGGGTGACTTTACTATGATTAGTATTGGTGATGCTCCCAAGCGTGCTTACAGCATCACCTCCGCACCGGATGACAATTTCCTAGAATTTTACAGCATCAAAGTTCCTGATGGTCCACTGACTAGCAAATTACAGAATATTGAGATTGGTGATACGGTATATGTTAGCAATCAACCAACCGGCAGTCTAATTCTTGATAATCTAAGTGATGGCACTGATGTCTGGATGTTAGCAACGGGAACAGGTATTGCCCCATTTATTAGTCTCTTGCGTGACCCAGCCACTAAAGCGAAGTATGAAAACATTCATCTTGTGTGGAGTGTTAGAGACGAAAGCGAACTTGCAGCATATGATGCATTCTTAGAGTTGTCTGATATTGATTATATTCCTGTTGTCACTCGTGATGAAAACTGGAGTGGATATAATCAACGTATTACAACGATGATTGCAGATGGCACTATAATGAGTGATTCTACACCAAAAACAGACAAGGTAATGCTCTGTGGTAATATGGATTTTAACGTTGAAATTCGTGATATGTTAAAAACCAGTGGCTGGAGTCAAGGTAGTAGAAAAACACCCGGCTCATTTGTTCTTGAACGTGCGTTTGTAGGTTAAACTGTTGGTAGGGCGTTTGCTTCTAAATCACTTATAAATATCAAAATGATTAATCCTAAACAATATATTACAGATAACAGAATCAAACTTCGTGGCTTTGGGTCACAGGGAGAAGAAAATAGAAAGCGTGGTGACCAGTTTATGAGAGAACTGATTGCCAATACGTCTCAGCACCCATTCAATAACAATGCCAGAATTATTGGTAATGCCCATGTAGTAATAGAATATGATGGAGATGGGGTTCGCATTAAAGATATTCAGTCTCATGAACAGGGGTCTGGTGCTGGCACACAAGCACTTCAATATCTTGTAAAATTGTCTGAGAAATACAATGTGCCACTTAACCTATATGCCAAAGGGTATGCTTCAACCAAAACAAGTCAGTTAAAAAATTGGTATAAGCGTTTTGGTTTTGAGCCAGATGAGAGTGGTGCACAAGAAATGACACGTAAACCTTAATACAAGGATTAATCATGAGTGAGTTAGAAACATTTAATCATCTTGTTGGACCAGTTGAAAAGTTTGACGACTTACTGGGACATTGTATTACTCATATTGATAAAAAGCATGATGAACTAAAACTATATCTAAGCGATGCAGTATATGTTCATATGTATCATCAACAAGACTGCTGCGAAGATGTGTTTATTGAAGATATTTGTGGTGATCTAGACGACTTAATTGGTTCTCCACTGCTTCAGGCAGAAGAAGTTAGCAATCGTGATGACAATGGTCCATTAGAGGAATATGATGAGTCATATACATGGACATTCTATAAGTTGGCAACCAATAAAGGGTTTGTGACTATTCGTTGGTATGGGTCATCAAATGGATACTACTCTGAATATGTTGATGTAAGAGTTGTTGATGATTCTAAACGCAATGACATTTACGTATTGACATCTGACTCTGTATCCGTATAATTGTATTCAGGTTAAGTCAAAACAGAGACAAGAAGTCATGAAAGAATCTATTCAGTCTTATATTGATGCTTGTGACAGCAATATTGCAAAGTATATGCTCATTGAAGACAAAGAAGAGCGTGAGCGGGCACTTGATGCAATTTATGTCATGAAAGCCGAATTTGAAAAAACCCTTGCAGAACTACAGTAGTATTGATATACTGTTCTTGTTGGTTAAAAAAAGAGGCAACGAAAATGGCTTACATCACTACCGAAGAAGTCCATGCTATTCGCAATGAACTTAAAAATCGCTTTCCTACAATGAAGTTTTCTGTGCGGAAAGATGATGGACTTGCAGTTACTGTATCTATTCTTTCTGGTGATTGTGACTTCTCTGATATTGAACTGCGTAACTTCATCACTGGGGATATTGTTAACTTCAGTGGTTACATGCAGGTCAACCATCACCATCTTTATAACTATGGTGACCATCAGCATCTTCTTGGTAAAATCCTTGATGTTATCAAGACTGCACCAGCAAATGCAGAAGGTGGCCGGGCATGGTATAACAACTCTGATGCTATGGTTGATTACTTTGACACTGCTTTCTACATTCATATGGAAATCGGTCGTCGTAACCGCCCATATAAGTTTGTAGAAAGTAAAAAGCGGGCAGCATAAAGAAACTTGGGATATTGTGTCGTGGCTGCAATGGCCACGACTTCTCAAAAAGAAAAACAAACCCACAATTTGGCCGTGCAGCATTGTATTTTTCTCCTCATATATTTGGGGTTATTTTAGCGGGCACGGGTATTTTTTCTCTATAAATACTTTTTATGCATACCACACCAAAAAATAGAAAACTTGTTGTGGTACTAATGGATTGTTGGGATTATGTGTTTGCTTATCAATACCTCCCTGATTTTAAATATAACCTTGAACAGAATCTACGTAAAATAGCATTTGATAATATACACAATTTTATTTTAAACAATGATGTGGATTTAATAGTAACCGCCTCGTATGGATATCCCCTACACGCAAAGTTAAGACCATTAAAAAAATTAAGTAATTGTGTTGAAATTTTAGAACTTGATGATTTTGAAAGCAAAGTATTTGATGACGATAGCCCAATAGACATATACTATATGGGAGCCCACTGGAATGCTTGTGTCAGAAATAGACCAGTCGGTTGGAGAAATGTGCAATATCTTGCCCAAGAAAAAAATATAGACTGCAGAATATTA
>Ga0102939_1000334_pt1 | contig 17437 bp, 26 predicted proteins | sample SalPon2_B_H2O_MG_FD_78214 | JGI IMG/M metagenome (GOLD analysis project Ga0102939, IMG submission 78214) | Salt pond water microbial communities from South San Francisco under conditions of wetland restoration - Salt Pond MetaG R2_B_H2O_MG | ecosystem: Environmental > Aquatic > Non-marine Saline... | reverse complement strand
TCGATACGTCGCTCCTGTCGGGGAGACTGGCTTTGTGCCATTACGCAGACTCGCCTCCTTTGCGTCGGCTACGTCTGCTCATAAGCGAACGTCCACTTTGTTGAGTTCGCGTCATCGCATTTGAGTAGTAGGGTGCTACACGTATAAGGCCTTCGATCGTAGACGACGTATACGCCTCAGTTATGTGGAGGACCGACGGCCTCGCTGTTCCACATAACCCTCAGTTATATCTACGATGAAAAGGCAGACGGAGGCCCGCCTTTCGGCATACCCTCCGTGCCCTATCAGCACGCCGGGGTTGGCTACCGACTTGCCCTATTCGGGCCAACCGGAACTCTCTCGTATTCCCGTGGATTTCAACCACACCGATTTCCCGGTGGTAAGCCAGGTCTGCCTGGTGTATACCAGGCCACGGTGGGCACGCACGCCGAAGTCGGCCATTGCGTGTAATGGCTCAGACCGTTGCTCCGGTACGCCCGTTACCATCCGGACGCATTTGCATAGTAGGGTGCCAGTCATATAAGGGCTTCGATCCTGGACGACGTATACGCCTCAGTTATGTGCGGGAGCGAGCGCCCGGTACTCCAGATAACTCTCAGTAATATCCGATCTGCCAAAAAAAGTCCGGTCGTGCTCTACCCAGCGAACAGTTCGCCGAGTCCTTCCTCGGATTCTTCGGCCTCGGGTTCAGATTCGACCGATTCCTGTCCATCGTCCAGCACCTCGTCCGGAACGTCGTCGTCCGACACGACCACGTCGCTATCGTCAGCATCGTCCTCGTCCTCGATCGCTTCGAACGAGACATCGAACTGTCCGGGCAGGTCCATCTCGGCCGTCCGAACCAACTCGGCCGGAACTGTCACGTAATCACCGGCCTTCTGCGTCCCGATAAACGACACTTGCGTCATGAGCCCGTCGAGTCCGGCAACAGTCACTTCCACGTCGGTATCGATACAAATGCCCTCACTCCGTTGGACACTCGCCGGCACGTGGACTTTCCCAGTATCGCAGTTCTCGTTAACTTTGCTGACCGTCACCGAATGGGTTTCGTTCGCCATTACATTTCATTCATGTATCGGGTTACACTTAAGGCTTTCGAAGACTGACGGCAGATTACGCACAGTTATATGCGAGACCGGGCGATCGCTGCTCCACATAACTAACGCTAATCAAAAAAAAAAGTGCTGTCCTACTCGATCCCGACCGCGTCCCGCATGGAATCGGCCCACCGGTCGGGTGCGATAAAGGCCCGTTGTTCGTACCGACTATCTTCGAACCCGTCGGGCAAATAATGCACGGCCCCAACTTGTCCGACCACTTCTGCCAACAGCACCCTGTTTTCCGATCGGGTAAAGTACTGTCGCATGTGTTCGAACTTCCGGAACTCACCGTCGGGGCTGAAATCCACGTCGGCTTCAAGGTGCCCATACCAGTCGTGCACCGCTCGAAAGGCCAACTGGCCTGTATGCGTGAAATACGGGTGATCCGTGTGTTGGTTGTACACCCGTAGCTGTTGCTCCTGGCCGACGGTTCGGGCCATGTCCGCGTAGCTATCATACGGGTCCGCTTCTTGAAACACGACCGGGACCGGGATATGATCGTAGAGGCTCCGGACTTTCTTTTCAACCCGAAGGTATAACGTTTCAGCCCGTTTCGTGTTTTCACCAGGGAGTCGTCCCGTTTCGACGTACTCGCGTCCGATTTGTTCGACGGCTTGTTTCGGGCTCGGACGGGGGTCAACTACTGCCATTACAATTAAGTCATGGGTCCGGTAGCACTTAAGGCCTTCGATTCGGGACGAAGTATTAGCCTCAGTTATGTGGGGTAGCGACGGCCTCGATCCCACAGATAACCGACAGTAATGACAAAAAAAAGTAGCGCGTATCAGTCGATGTACTCGTCTACCAGTTCGATTGTATCGAAGTGGAAGCTACGACCAAAGCCGTCATGTTTGTGTCTATTTGACGTATTCGTACTATGACCATTCACGCCTTCTTTCTTATCGGTCCAAAGAGTATAGTCATAGTGTCCACCATCATTTGATATAATTTTCATGTCCGAGTTGGCCGTAAGTACTAAACAATATCCATCTGCATTAAACTTGAAACAAGGAGATTTGTCTTCCCACGACACCGTTACTTTGCCGTCTTTGTTTTTGACACTAACATCGGCTCCCTCGGGAACGTCGACGGTTTCGCTGGGCATTACATATGGGTAGAGGGTCCGGTACCACTTAAGGCTTTCTATATAAGACGACGTATGCACAGTAGTTATGTGGACGAGCGACGACCCGGTCCCCCAAATAACTGAGCATAATATCAAAAAAAAAAGTCGCGCCTCGTTCCTTACCGAAGGTACGTATACTCGTACCGTCCGATCTCGGCCAGGTCCGGGTGATCCGACGCGAGCGACGACGCGTTTACGTCGACATATTCGGTCCAGTCCATGCCATCCGATACCATGCGCATGATAACGGTCCCCGCATCTTCGGCCAGGTATTTGTTGTGCGACTCGATATGATTGAGCCCAAAGAGCGACTCGCCGGGTTCGATCCGATCGGTCAGTTCGTCGTCTACCACGTCCTCGCGCATGTCGTTTACGTCCGATTCAAGCGCCTTCAGTTCGGTCCGAAGTTCGACCAGGTCCACGTCGGCCATGTCCGCGATTCGATCCGAATCTGCCGATTCGATTCGGTCCCGAAGGCCGGCCAGATTTTCCGCCAGACTCGCGCTGTCGCTGTTGTCAGATTCGACGCCGGTTTCGTCCGCCAGGGTTTCGGTCGCCATTACAGTTTAACCGTAGGCCCCCATACACATAAAGGTGTCGGAGTCGGATGGGATATTACGCCAAGTTATTTGCAGGATCGTCAGCCGTCGCTGCTCCATATAACTGACGCTACTCAAAAAAAAGTGGCTGCTCCTACTCCTCGATTTTCAGTCGAACGAACATGTCCGCGTCGTGCCCGAACGACGCGTCCTTTTCCAGATTAACAATCTGAAGGGCTTCAGACGTGGTATCGGGGAACTCTTGAACCACGCTTAACTTATCAGCGTTGAGTCCGACTTTGATATCGTAGTCGTATATCTCGACTACCTCTGCCCCAACAACATATGATCGTTCTTCTAACCGACGAGCCAACTCTTCTGCCCGACTCATCTGCTCTGCTACGTACCCACCGTCGTCTTTCGAAACGACAACACGATCGCCGTCGATGTTGACTACTTCAACCATTACGATTCAACAGATGTCCCCCATACACATAAAGGTATCGGAGTCAGATGGGATATTACGCCCAGTTATATGGGGGAGCGACAGAGTCGGTACTCTAAATAACTGAGACTAATTAGAAAAAAAGTGGCCGGTCGATCCTACTCGGGCTTCAGTTTGATGCACGCATAGGCTTCGTCAAACACACTCACGGCCGAGATCGACCACCCATCAGGGGCCTTGAAATTGACCACCCGACCCTTGATCCAGACGTGCGCCCGGAAGGGGTCTCGGGATTCGACCGGGGCGTCGATATTTCTGATAGTTGCCTCTTCGAGTTCCCCACCACGGTCGAAACTCGCTGCCAGCCGACGCGCAGCCGACTTGCCGGTCTCACGCGTTATGTCGGTAAAGTCAACATCGATCCCGTTTACTGCGACAGTTTCTACCGTCATTACGCCGACTCGCCTCCGTTCCGTCGGCTTAGTCGGCTAACGAGCAAACGTAGACTGCGTCGAGTTTGCGCCATTACGACTAAACACATGGCCCCTGTATACTTAAATCCATCGAAGTCCGATGGCATATGCGCCTGAGTTATGTGGGGGAGCGACGGCGTCGGTCCTGCAAATAACCACGAGTTATCGAAAAAAAAAGTGCCGGTTATGTCAGAAAACCGATTCTTCTACTTCTACTGCGGACCGAACCACGGTGTTCATGTAGTGCCACTCGTCGCTTTCTTCGGGGTATTCGTCGCGCGATTCCCGAAGCGCATCGATGGCCCTACTCCATGCCTCCCGGGCCTGTTCCTTACTGATAACGCCAGATTCGTCCCCGACCATCTCTTGCGCCTTCTTGTCATACCACTCGGCTGCGTCAAGTTGTATATCAACCGGTCCCGTCCCCTGGTGTGCCACAACAGGGCATACTGCGTCTTCAACGTAGTCTCGCCCGAACGCGAACTCGTGGACTTCCATGCTGGTCGCCATTACAACCTAACAGATGACCCCCGTATACTTAAATCCGTCGAAGTCCAACGGCAGATAACCATCAGTTATCTGGAGGACCGAGTCTGCCGATCCCCCATATAACTGAGACTAATCGAAAAAGAAAAGTTGCCCTACTGGCTCAGTACCCGTCGACCGTAAATCGGACGACAATATTGCCGTCCTTCCGTTTCGCCGAATTGACGCTAAATCCGGCCTGGAACCAGGCACACACGGTCTGGACGTTCGACAGGATCGGGTAGTCGTCGTATGCGACCACACGAACGACTCCGTCGCCACACGGGCCGACACTTTTGACGCCATGTAGGCTCCGGAGTTCGGACGTGATACGGCTGACACGGCTGATTGACCCACGGTTCGGCTCGGCGTCGGCGTCGGTATCGGTCGCCATTACAACCTAATAGATGGCCCCCATATACTTAAAGGTGTCGGAATCAGATGGGATATTACGCTCAGTTATATGCAAGACCGACGCTCCGGTCTTCCACATAACTGACGCTAATCAAAAAAAGTAGTGCCCTATTCGTCCGGGAAGACGGTGTAGTTCCCGAACTCACTCCCGACCACGAGCCGGGCGTTTCGGTGGGCGAACTTCTCCATCAGTTCGGGGGGCACACCGTCCTGTTCGCTAACGATCGAAAACTCGATACTGGTTCCTCGTCGGTCAACAAGTGACACGTCGTCGTTTTCTCTCACATCGATGGCCAGCAGTTCAGCGAGGACATGGGGGTCCGTCATTACACCGATTCGCCTCCGTTGGATCGGCTACATCGGCTCATAAGCGAACGTAGACTGTGTCGAGTTCGCGTCATTACACATAGGCCTACGATCGGATAACACTTAAAGCCACCGATTCAGTCCGATATGCGCCTGAGTTATATGGAGCAGCGACGGCTTCGGTCCTCCACATAACTGCTAGTTATCGAAAAAAAAGTCGGTCGCTATTCTCCGATCTCGACCCGAGTCGACGCCCACGAGCTACCCGCGTCGAACGGCACCTTCCGGTGTTCGTCCCACGTCACGTGCTCCTGAATGCGGGCGTTGAAGTCCAGCGGTGTCTGCCCGCACTCGGGGCAGGTCCCGTGTCGCTCGGCCCCGTGGTTCGCCCCACAGATACGGCACTCATGTCTGAAGGACGTACCCCCGAGTGTGGTACCCGAGTCGTTCGCCCGCATGTTCTGTCGCTCTCGCATGGCCTCCGCATGGACGTGTCGTCCCATGACGAATAGGCCTACGATCGGATAGCACATAAAGGTACCGGTATCGATTCAGTATGAGCAGTGGTTATGTGGAGAACCGAGCCGTCGCTTCCCCAAATAACTGTGACTAATGTCAAAAAAAAACGGCAGTACTTACGGGTCGATTTCGAGAATCACCTGCATGGTCCCATCATCCATCTGGTTGATCTCGACCTCGAAGCCCGTGTGTTGCCCCGTAACCGCCTCGGCCGTCAGTCGGACCACATCAGGGACGTGCGTCGTGTACACGACCAGGCCGGGGTACCACCCGGACCAGCCGACCGTGTCCACGTTCGGACACGACTTGAGCGTGCGGGCCAGATTCCGGTCGAATCGGGTCGGGACCGTCTCGCCGTCGATCGTCGTTTGATGGTCGAAGCCAGCGTGCGCCTGGGTTGTGTCGCCCATTACATACTATCCCACGTAGGGACATCACATAAAGGTACCGGTATCGATTCGATATGAGCGACAGTTATGTGGAGGACCGACCGCCGTCGCTTCCCCAAATAACCGACACTAATCGCAAAAAAAGTCGTGTTGCTACTCGACTCGCGCGAGTTCTGCGTCACACTCCCGGCAGGTGATCGACCACGACTCAACCTCTGTGTGGCTCTGGTACGTCGCGCGGTCGTAGCCACACCACTTACAGCGCCCGTCGGACGACACACCGGGCGCGTCGGTGTAGCCACTCAACCCCACGATGCGCTCGATCCGACCCATGCCCTCGTGTAGGTCGCTGTTATCGAACGGCAGTACGCCCTCGTCGGCCTCGATCTGGTCCGCCATCACGTATGCACACACGGAGGCCACCCATGTAAAGGTACCGATATGAGCTACAGTTATATGGAGAACCGACGCCGTCGCTGCTCCACATAACTGACGCGCATATTCAGACGACAAAAAAATATCAGTTTCCTTACAACGCGTCCGGTTCCACGAAGACCTTAGCAATCCCGTTTCGAACCATGATACTCCCACACACGTATCCCATCTGATTCAGCGCCCTGATGGCCTGGTACCCGATCGTCCCGTCGGTCTCAACGATGGCCCCGTCGTCGCGCCACGGGCGTAGTCGCGTCACATCGTAGCCCTGTAGTTGCGTGCGAACGTCGACCGGAACGTGATTTTCGACCTTCATCACGTATGGTCTTACACAGGGAGGGTACTTAATAGTACCGGTATCCATCGATCACCAGGAGTTATTTGCAGGATCGGTTCCGATATAAGCGCCAGTTATATGGGGGATCGGCAGTCCCCGTCCCGCACATTACCGCTACGCATATCGAATCGACCAAAAAAAAAGCTGATCCGTCGTCTCAGAGCCTCTCGATGCCGTCCTTAGTCGGATCGCAGTGATCTTTACAGACCTTGAACTGGCCGTTTTCGGAGGGTTCAGCGAACTTTGCCTCATCATGGCAGTAGGGTGCCGTGCAGAGCGCCATTACAGTTACCCCTTGTACCGGCAGCCACTTATAGTTGTCGATAACTCAGGCGCATATCGGACCCGATCCCGCACATAACCGCCACGAATATCTCGATCGCCAAAAAATAGTCGCCCCAATTCACCCCGACCCTACTCCCGTCGGAGTCGGATCGCAGTACCGGGTGTGTCGAAGCCCCACACGCTCGTGACTCGCCAGCCATCGGGGACATCAAACCGAGCGAGTCCGTCGGCATCGAGCCACACAACCGCTTCAAACTGTTCGCCCGTATTAATCGGGGCTTCAATTCGTCGGATCGATCCATCACCGTAGTCGCCCCCTCGCGGAAGGTGCCCCGCGAGTGATCGCGCGTCAGACATACCTTCGGTACGGGTGTACTCGGTCGCTTGAATCTCGATCCCGTTCGCAACGGTGGTTTCGGTCTCCATTACAACCTACGCTTAGGCCCGGTTATACTTATAGCTGTCGATATCGATCGATTACCAGCAGTTATGTGCAGGTGCGAGGGCAATATGAGCCCCGGTTATTTGCACGAGCGACAGCCCCGCTGCTCCACATAACTGACAGTAATATCGGATCGGAAAAAAAAAAGCCCGGCCCTCAAATCAGACCGGAAAGCGGATTTTCGTGTTCACACGGAAACGCGCCGTCGACCTCGGTCTTGTTACCACACGGGCAAACCGGGTGGCCAAATCGATCCTGGGTGAAACCGTCGGGCAGTAGTTCGTCGGGTATCTGCATTACATATACACCCACGGAGGCCAGCCATGTAAAGGTACCGATATGCATCGCAGTTATGTGGAGGACCGGGCCAGATCGATCAAACCCCACCTTCACCCACATCCGAGCCCATAACTCACAGTTATTTGCAGGAGGGAAGCTGCCGGTTTCGGTAACTCGAAAAGTTACCGTCACGGCAACGTTGGCGTAGCCAACGCGCTACGCGTCTCGCCTTCGGCGAGATTGCCGATCCCGCAAATAACCGACAGTAATATTCGATCGACCAAAAAAAAGTCCTAATCTCCCGTCTCAGAGCCTCTCGATGCCGTCCTTAGTCGGATCGCAGTGGTCCTTACAGACCTTGAACTTGCCGTTTTCGGAGGGTTCAGCGAACTTTGCCTCATCATGGCAGTAGGGCGCAGTGCAGTGGGCCATTACAGTTACCCCTTGTATCGGGAGCCACTTATAGTTGTCGATAACCCACAGTTATGTGGACGACCGACGGCCCCGATCCCGCACATAACTCACGCTCATATCGAAGCCGACCCCGCACATAACCAGCAGTTATCACCAAAAAAAGTCGCCCCGGTCCGGCCCGACCCTACTCCCGTCGGAGTCGGATCGCAGTACCGGGTGTGTCGAAGCCACACACGCTCGTGACTCGCCAGCCATCGGGGACATCAAACCGAGCGAGTCCGTCGCCATCGAGCCACAGGATCGCCTCGAACGGCTCGCCCTTGTCGATGGGGGCCTCGATCCGTCGGACCGATCCCTCGCCAAAGTCGCCCCCTCGCGGGAGATGGCCGGCGAGTGATCGGGCTTCAGCCACGCCCTCCGGTCGGTCGTGTTCGGTCACTTGAATCTCGATCCCGTTCGCAACGGTGGTTTCGGTCGCCATTACGACTAAACACATGACCCCCGTATACTTAAATCCGTCGATCTCGATCGATTACCAGTGGTTATGTGCGGGTGCGAGGGCAATATGCGCCTCAGTTATGTGCAGGACCGACAGCTCCGCTCCCGTAAATAACTGACAGTAATATCCGATCGACAAAAAAAATCCGGTCGTTAAATCAGACCAGACAGCGGGTTGTCGTGTTCACAAGGGAACGATCCATCGACCTCGGTTTTGTGGCCACAAGGGCACACAGGATGACCAAATCGATCTTGGGTGAAACCGTCGGGCAGTATTTCTTCGGGTATCTGCATTACGAGTAAACCCACACACGCTACCGATATAAAACCACCGATATACGCATCAGTTATGTGCGGGATCGGCAGATCGATCAAACCCCACCTTCACCCGTATCCGAGCCCATAACTCACAGTTATGTGCGGGACCGACGCCGTCGCTCTTGCACATAACCAGCAGTAATACAGGCACCCGGTCCTGCATATAACCAGCAGTAATAATCGATCGACATACCTCCCTTGCGCGTGAATGATCAGCAGCCGGCCGTCGTCTCGATCAGCAGCCGGCCGTCGTCTCGATCAGCAGCCGGCCGTCGTCTCGATCAGCAGCCGGCCGTCGTCTCGATCAGCAGCCGGCTTCTATGCCGGCCGTCGCTCCTATGGGGGCTCGTCGTCGTCTTGAATCATGAATCCGTTCATGCGGTATCTATGCCTCGTTAATCGCCGTGACGATCGACCGAAGCGTATCGACCGTGACGTTCATATCGCCCGATTCCATGCGACTAATCGCTGGCTGGCTCACACCGACTAAGTCGGCGAGTTCGCCCTGACTAATGCCTTTCTCCATGCGGGAACGCTTGATGTCCATACCGTCGGGAATAGTGAGTTCTATACTCATCCGTAGCGCCAGGGTAGGTCATCCGATTGTCGCTACCCTGGTGTCGCTCGAATGGGGGGCCGGGCTCGGCCCCCCACATCCGGCCTGGTTATTCCGTATCGATCCAGGCCCGTAGTGGCTCGTGACTCGTGGGTTCGCTGTCGATCCCAGCCAGGAATAGGGCGTGGCTAATCTCGTGTCGATCGACGCCCGTTTCGTATTCGATCAGATCCAGGAGCGTCCGGGTGATCACCCGGTATGCCTCCGGATTTGTCTTGAGTCGCTCTTCAAGGAACTCCTGGCTCGAAACCATGAGTCGCTTGCTGTCGGCCGGAGGCCACTTGCTCCGGTGGCTACCACCGACGTATAGCTCCTTCAGAAGCGGTTTGTCGAATAGCTCTTTGATTTGTGGCTCAAGGACAGACCGGCGGGCCGAGTCAAGGCACATGGCCCCGTAGTCTCCGAGTATCTCGGCGATTAGATTCGCCTTAGTCGGCCGGATGTACATAGCGTGTTCCCGACCACCGTGATCGGTGGTAAGGCCGATTAGCTCGGCTTGAAACCCAACCCAGCCGTCGGTTTCCAACGCGTCGATCGCGTTTTCCGGAATGTCGGAAGTCCAAAATTCGTGGACTTTCTCCCACTTTTTCCGACCGTCCGTCGTCGCTAAGACAGCCTCTTTGACAGTCGACAAGTCGTTTAGGGCGATTTCTCCGGTTTTCCGGTCGAGTATGTCCGTAACTGTCTGGACCGAACACACAGCAAATAGGTACGCTTTTCGAACGTTCGTAGCGGTTTGGGCCGAATTATCGCACATATCCGCCCAAAGCGACGTATGATCGCCCGTATGCTCATCGACCACAGTTCGGGTAGTGTCAAGCAAATCGGGAGTATTGTTCATTTTCTCAACTTCAACGTGGCTTATGTTGTCGTTCGTCATTTTTGAAACCTCATTTGTTCGCATTTGTGTGTAACTCGCCCCGCATTACTAATCAGTTGTCCGTTTTTGAAGTGGTTTTTTGGGTCATCTCAAATCTGTTTGCCACCAAATGCAACAGTTGTTTACCGGGGCGAGGCTCGTACCTGAACCGATCCGAGACCGGTTCGCACGGGGGCGCTCCCCCGTGTATAACGCATCGGCTGCCACCCATATAAAGGTACCGATCTCATTTTCGGTCACAATACTTGCCGGTACTTGTACCGACAGTATATGCGACCCGTATCTACCGACAGTATTGTTAAAACAAGCCAGTTTTTTAATATACCGATAGTAGACGGCTAAGCCAGATTAAAGGGGTGGTGCCAGAAATCTGACTATTCTATAACTGGGAAAATGCGAAAGTTTTAAGTAGCACCCCACCATAGAGTAAACATGGGAAACTACAGCCACAAGAGCAAATCGGATCTCAAAGAACTCTACATTGAGAAAGACTTAACACAAAAAGAGGTAGGTGAAAGATGCAGTGTGAGCATATCTACTATTTCAAAATGGTTAGATAAGTTCAAAATAAATACAGGATACGATAATTATGCAGACCACCCAACAACACTGATCAAAGAAAATTACGACTCGGATAAAACTTTTAAAGAAATGGCCAAGGGGACAAAATTTAGCCCGAGAGAATTTAGATACAAAGCAACATCAATTGGTGTACATACACCAGAAAAATATACATACACAGACGAAGAACTGCTTGAACTCCTACAAAAAGAATACGATGAAACACCATCAAAGAGAGATATACAAGACAACAACAAGTTACCATCAGAATCCACATTCCAATCCCATTTCGGTACATGGAACAATGCCGTAGAGCATGCCGGGTTCAAGCCAAACAGAGACAAATATACAACAGATGAAATAACACAGAAAATACGAGACTCACAACAATCTGAGCCATACAACTGGTCTGATATCAAAGAAATGGATATAGGATCATCAACAATTATATCGTACACAACAAAAGATACAATTGCAGGCGCACTGGAAGAACTTGGGTTCGAGTACAAAACAAGAGAAATAACTGACGAAGAACTGATAGCAAAAATGAAAGAGTGTGATTAACGGTATGGGGAAGTAAAAGTTGGTCTATTCAAACAAGACGAACGCCTTCCATCGTGGTTCACATATGTTAATAGATTCGGCTCTTGGTCACAAGCAAAAGAAGTGGCAGGAATAGAACCCAATAACAATGGCCGTCCGATGGAATACGAGTCAGGATACGATACATACCTATACGGGCCAGCATTTATCGAAAAACAAGAGGCAGTACGGGAGAACGCAAATAGAAACTGCCAGTCATGTGGCATTCAAGAAGAAAGTCTAGACAGAAAACTAGACGTTCATCACATCGAACCAGTGCGATCGTTTGACAACGCAGAAAATGCGCACACATTCGACAATCTTGTTGCAGTGTGCCACGACTGTCACATGGCAATCGAGGCAAATACCATTGACTGCCCAAAACCACCCCAATCGAAATAAATTTCAGGCACCGAATTCATCCAGACGTTTGCCCTTGTTCAATACGAACTAGGCCCCAATGCAGTCTAACAAAACCCGTTCTCCACCATCTGTTGCTATCGGATACTGGCCATCTGTGCTATCGGATACTGGCCATCTGTGCTATCGGATACTGGGCATCTGTGCTATCGGATACCGGCCCGCTGTGCTATCAAAACTGACGCCATATAATTTCCTCGAACCAACCCCACCCCGATTCGAAAAAAAATCTCACCCCTGCTCAGAACCCAAATTTGGCCCCGATCACCCCCAACCCGAACCGCCACCCCAGCCCTCATTCATCTGCACTGATGGCCCGAGTGCCCCCAGACTATGCGCTCTTGTCAGTTACGAACTCGGCCCCAGTTTCCGAATCGGAATCGTTCCCTGCTTCAACCAGCACACAGGCCGTCGCATTGTTTACCGATCCGATCCACGATTCAAACCCGAACGAGTCGACAATGTCCATATCGATCGTCGCCTCAGTCTCGTAGGTTGCCTCGCACGCAGGGCAGGCCCAGTTGATGGTCAACGTACGCAAGAGTGCACTTGCAGTGATCTCGGTTATCTCGGGGGACTCGTGGATGCCAGTGCCACACGACGGACAGGTCTGATCGATTGTCACATTCATCTTCCGTCTATACGTACTTGGCCCGTGTATAAAAATATTTGGGCTCGGTTGGCTCGATTGGGGGTACATCCAAAGGCACCAGTGCTCGTCAAGCACCCAGTGCACGAGGATGACCGACGGCCCTCTTCGGACACGATGCATGGCTCCGATTGTGAAAGATACCGCAGGCCCTCTTCGGACACGATGCATGGCTCCGATTGTGAAAGATACCGCAGGCCCTCTTCGTGTAGGATTACCGCAGGCCCTCTTCGTGTAGGATTACCGCAGGCCCTCTTCGTGTAACAATAGTGGCTCTGTTCGTGTAGGACAAACAGCAAAGATCCCATCGGGAAGGATACCGCACCGCCCACCTACAGCAGAGTAGGGCCTCCGTCTACTTAAACCTTTCGATCTTTGGTAAAGAATACCAAGCCCTCCATCGTACAGGATCTCCGCAAATTCGGGCCGGATCGGGACCCGCCTTCCCCCACTTGTGATACGATTAGAGCCCCTATTAATATCATCTCTGGCTCTATTTGTATTAGACCGAAACATTTATATACTTGCATCCCGTACTGGTATCTGGGTGGAACAGTAGGAGTAGTTGTGGAGCGACTACTCTTGTTCTTTTGCGATGTCGCATGGCTGATTCTGATACTGACGAGCCGTTGGGACCGCACGATATTGATGGCGTCTGGATCGATCGGGGGCCTGGGTCTGGGGCACTCAACGATACTGAATCGTGGGCGCAACAGAAGCACTACGAGTATGGGTTTGCAAACGACGGGCGATCGAATACGAGAACGACGTTTTATTGGAAACGACACGACGATACGCCCTACCATCTCCGTGATCGGGATCGATTACAGCCCCATCGTGATCCCGAAGACCGGCGTAGTTGGGACGAACTGGCGCAATGGAATGACGGGAAACATAGTTCGACTCGGAAGCAAGACAACTACACGGCTGATGTGCAACGATGGGTCGAGACGTTCTGTGGCTATCTCGATCTGAATCCCTACCACGAGCGCCGAGTGCAGTACATCATGGCGAATATCAATATCAATCAATTCGGGAGTATTAGTGCCGAGCCAATCATTATGGGTGTGATTACACTGGTTATCGATGCTGATACAAACGCGGACCCCGATTCGTGGACCCCAGATGACTGGATCGTCTATCGAGATGACTTCGAGTCACTGATGGACGACATTGGGATGGATCGAGATACACTCTGGACTGTTCGGAAGATCGTCCATCACAATACGGACTTCTTTGATACCGGACTCAACGTCGGGTCTGATTGATACGTATTATTCGCATTTCCATTACGATTGTCATAGCATATGGTATCTATCGATGAACCAGTGTTGAACGATGATGGCACCGTTGTCTGTCACGAGTGCGACGAAACATTTTCTCGACCAGGCTATCACTGGTCGCATGGGAGTTGTCCGCATCCCGAGTTGCCCCCTGATATGGCTCGGCTTGTTCGCGGACTGATGCTTGGTGATGGGACACTGAGACGCCACACGAGCAATCCATTTGTACAGACGTACATGATCAACGATCAGTTCCTCGAATGGCTTGACAACGAACTGGCGTGGCTTACGACCGGTGTCTCGTTGTATCGGACGGCGGATCGTGGGGCCGAACTGAGCCGAAATAATGGTGACCCAAGCGCGGATGCCAGTGACTATCACGATGTGTACGTGATGCAAACCAGAACGATGCCCCAATTTAGCGAGTACGAGTCCTGGTATGATGGGGGGAATGGGAAACGATTTGCCGACGACTTGACGCTCACTCCGATCGATATGAAGGTCTGGTTCGCGTGTGACGGGTCATTGAACTGGGATCGCAGGTATCCGAATGCCAGTCCGTATGCGACATTGGGCGCGAGTGCTGAACTGGAATCGCCGGCTGCTGTGTGTTCGATGTTCGAACGGAGCACGTTTCCACACGAACCGCGGATTGACTCGAATATGATCCGGTTCTCTGTCGATGAGACAGTCGATCTGCTTGAATGGATGGGCGATGCTCCGCCTGGCTTCGAGTACAAATGGGCGCTCGATAGTCTCGAACAGTATGAGGACTTGAAGCGGGCTGCACTCGGAGACGATTGAGGGCGATTGGTTTAAAATAACTTCCATTACCGATTATATAGAAACGGCCTTTTCGGGCGGTACAAAAGCTGTTCCTGTAAAATACGCTCAGAGTAATTATGGTATCCGAGAACCCCCTTCCTGAACGATGTGGCGCAACGGTCTATGATCGAGCCGGGCTCGAAGTGCATGACGACACAGCCGACACGGTGTACACGACTGAAGATGATGTTGAATCGGTCATCATTGAGAGAGGCGATGTGCGGGAGCATGAGCCCGCTCAATACTGTGACCTTGTCGGACACCTCAAGTCAGGCTTCGATGTCACAGCAGTTATTCTGAAGCGATCTGAGGCATCTGATGGTGGAGACGATGATTCGACTGTCGAAGTGCCAATCGAAGACGATGATCCGTACGTCACACACGCGTACACAGATCACCAGGGATACTGTGAACGGTATCCGATGGACAGTGGTCGGTGTTGGGTGCATGGTGGATCTGCTGGAGCCCCAGAAGGCAACACGAATGGGATGACACACGGGCTTCGTGCGCAACGATCGAACTACTACGAACAACTCGATGACGAGGCCAAAGCGTTTGTCGAGCAACTGGCCGAGTCATGGATTGACAATGCGCCCTTTGATGACGATAACTTTGCCAAAGTAAATGAGGTGTATCGGATTGCGATCGATCAACACCGACTTTGGCACGCGCATGATGAACTGGAAAAGGGTCTGATTACGGAGCAAGTGATCGGTCAGGATGAGGAGGGACGCCCGATCGAAGTTGATGACGAAAATCCGGCTAATCTGGCGTACGATCGGCTCGATAGAACAACGAATTCTAAATTAAAGGAGCTGGGATGCTTAGATGACCCAGATTCGCAACAAGCCGAAGCGACGGAGTCCCTTGCGGATAAGTTCAGCGATCTTTCATAATACAATGCCACACATTCATGAGTTCAGCAGCGGATACTACTTGATCAACGGGCTGTTTGTTGTCGAAACTGACTCGGTCTCGGTGCCAAAGATACACGATCGACTGTATGCGCAAATACAGGAGGACTACTACGACCAAGCACCAGTTCCGATTCTGTTCCGACACACAGCCGGCAATAGTCATTTCCGTGTTGAACCGTCGGGCAGTATCGGGCCAGAAATCATGCAAGTGCCGACGGATATCGTTGACACGTTCGAGTCCGATGCGACCGTTGGGACGGACCAGTTTTTGATTTCAAAACCGAGCTACTCGGAGACGATCGTCACGATGTCTTCGATGCAAATTAGCACGCTTGGGGCCACACAGTGAATTCCAATTCCAATAACATCGGGGTGTCGAAGGAAGTTGGGGATGCGTTATCCGAATTTGCAACCCCATTCCATGCGATGAAGAGTGCTGAACTCGATGTCCAGTTCGCAGCCGATCCGTCCTATGGGCTCTCGAAGGAGGGCTATGCCTGGTATTCGAACGGTGTGCTCTTCGATGAGACACACTTTTCCGAGTCGTCTGGATCGATCGATGTCGAGACGGGCGCAAACAGTGATGATATTGCTCGAATTCGGTCGTCGTATCCAGGACAGTATATCTCGCATACGCTTGCTGAACCAGGGCTTGGTCTGATTATTCCGTCCGAACACCTCGAATACGATTCGAATAATCACGTGTCGCTGACACATGGGGAGATATCAGCCGAGTTAGTCGAGTGGGATAAGGAGACACAGTCCGGAATCAATGCACTCGGATTATCCTTTGAGACTGACGGTGTATACGTGCAAATCAGGCGCAACAATGAAAATGTTGCATTCGTGCATCAGTCAGACTGGAACATCGATCCAATGGATGGGACTGGACCGAGTGGTCGCGTATTCACACCTGAAACTGGTTATATCTATAATTTCCCCTTCACTTGGTACAATCAAGGGGCGCTCTATATAATGATCAACGATGCTGAAGTTGGTCGAAATATCGTCGTCCATCGGGAAAAGATCGAGGGCTCGCCATCGCTTGGCACACCGAATATGCCTCTGCAAGTGTCAGTGGAGAATCAAGGTACTGCTGACCCACTTGGTGCCCGTGTTGGTGGCATGCAGTTCTCGACGTACGGATCTGGGCGCGAGCCACGACAGAGTCGGACGACTGAGGAGTCTCGGACGACTGGTGGATCGTACATTTCAGAGACAGTGACTACGACTGATAATGCAACCGATCCGTTTGCGAATGCAGGATCGCCATTGGTTGCTGTCCGACGAGATATGAGTAATCTGAAATCACGGGCATCACTGTCTGTTACTATCGAAGACCTGTTTGTTGATGTTGATCAGGATGTGTGGCTGTTTGTCTTTGATGAGTACAATGCTGAATCAGCACTAACAGGACAAAACTTTACGAAGCCAGTATCGAAGAATGCAACAGATGAGAGTCGGCTCGAAACCGATACCGTGGCAACTGATTACACGCCATCTAACGAATCAGTATTGCGTGGCATGTCGTACGTCTCTGCTGGAAAAAAGGAGATAGATGTTTTGACAGGCGATACGCGGAGTCGGTTGCCACTTGAATCGACGGCTGTTGTCACAGCAGCACTGGCTGATGGGTCAAATAGCACCGATGCACAACCGTTTCTGTTGACAGTTCGGGAAGGATTCTAAATCGTATATGTCAGATGACTTGACTGATTACGAGTATTTGCGGGATAATCCGTCCGCATTTATCGAAAATGTGATAGGAATCGAGCCGTTCGAGTACCAAAAACGGTTCCTTGATAGCGATAGTGACCGAAAGGTCTTCGTTGCTGGTCGACAGGTCGGTAAGTCCCGAAC
>Ga0102939_1000332_pt1 | contig 17449 bp, 15 predicted proteins | sample SalPon2_B_H2O_MG_FD_78214 | JGI IMG/M metagenome (GOLD analysis project Ga0102939, IMG submission 78214) | Salt pond water microbial communities from South San Francisco under conditions of wetland restoration - Salt Pond MetaG R2_B_H2O_MG | ecosystem: Environmental > Aquatic > Non-marine Saline... | reverse complement strand
TCGAAGTCGATCGCGAAAGACGGCGGCCGCACGAACTACCGCGGGCTCGTCCACATCGCGGACGGCGCGGAGAACTCCTCGACCGCCGTGGAGTGTGACGCGCTGATGTTCGACAACGAATCGACCTCCGACACGATGCCGTACATGGAGATCAACGAGTCGAAAGTCGATGTCGCCCACGAGGCGACCGTCGGGAAGATCGGCGACGAGGACATCTTCTACCTGCAGTCGCGCGGCCTCGACGACGACGACGCGAAACAGATGATCGTCTCGGGGTTCATCGAACCGATCACGGAGGAACTGCCCATCGAGTACGCCGTCGAGCTGAACCGGCTCGTCGAACTCGAAATGGAGGGTTCGCTCGGGTGATTTGATGCCGGAGTGCACACATTGCGGGGGCCACGTCTCGCAGCGGTTCGTGACCGTGTTCGGCTTGGACGGCGGTGACGTAGTCGCCTGCCCGGCGTGTTCCAGTCAAGCAAACATCGCAGAAACAGTGTTAGACCGTCGCTGACAGCGAACTATGGAACACTGCTTCGCGTGTGACACCGACTATGGGTACCTTGGGACGACGCCGCACGAGGGATCCTGTCCAGCCTGCGGTTCATCGATCGTTACGCCGGCAGGCGAGCTCAGCGTCGTCGACACGACGACGTGGGAGAGCGCCAATAGCCTCTCGACGATCCACGTGACGGCGGTCGACGCCCGATCGCGTCGCTTCGAGTTTGTCGTTGCGGCGCGTCGCGGGCGCGGAGAGCTCGTCTGTCTCGCGATCGATGGGATGGCGGTGCCCACTGAGACGGTGTGGTCAGTTCCGTCTGCCGTCGCTACGAGAGTTACCGCGCATGGAATCAGGATTAGCGACTCGACACCGACTCAGAGCGCATGATGAATAGTACGAGCTAGACACGCGGCCAGTCGCGTCTGTTTTGGTCACGAGCAGTGATGTCACGTGAGTACCGAGCGTACTAACGAAGAGTGACCGGACACCGTCTCTCGAAAAGGCGAGAGCGACGGATACTCAGTCGGTGGTAGTCGGTCCGTCCTCATCTAAGTCGTCTGACGGACTACAGACGATCACCGGCCGCTCAGTCTGCAAAATCACGGACTGTGTCACGCTTCCGAACAGTACTTTTCCAGCCGGTGACCGCTTTCGCCCAGCGACACAGATCGCGTCCACGTCTAGGTCCTCGGCAGTACTGACAATTGACTCCGCAGGCGCTCCACTTCGTTCGCGGAAGGCTACGGTCACACCCTCCGATTTCAGTAACGATTCGGCCCGGGTCACCGCGTCCACTTGTGACACGGAGGCACCCTCTGGATTATCAACGAAGTCGTGAAGCAGATACGCGGTTACATCGTCGCCGGCAAAAAGGTCAAGCGTTGTCTCAACTTGGGCAGTCGCGCGTTCGATACTCTCGTCGATCGCAAGCAGCAACTGAGTCATATGATGAACTGCTCACCCGACGAACTTATATGTATCGGATATTCTAGTTTTACTTTATTACATAAGAAAAATAATATGAGTGACGGGCCATTAGTGACAAAGAACAGACGTACGCTAGTAGGTGAGAGGACGGCTGGTACAGCGAGAGAGTGACCGGCAGTAGCCTCTAATCGGCTATCACAGTGTGGAATCAAAAATGAATAGAAGCTCGATATCAAGATACAAAGCCGCTCTAAGCCCGAGAAGACGACAGGCACAGAGAGGCAACTGCCAGTTACTCGCCAGCTGATATTCCGAGGTGTTTATCCAGTACTGCCTGATCGTCTCTCACGTTTTCTGCCAGCCCTTCGTGAACTATTTGTCCTTTTTCGAGGATGTATGTGTAATCAGATACATCTAGTGCCACCGGGAGGTTCTGTTCGACGACGAGAACGGTTATTCCCTGGTCGTTAAGTGTCGCGATCACTTCCTCTATCTGTCTAACAACGTACGGTGCAAGTCCTTCCGTGGGTTCGTCAAGGAGAAGCAGATCCGGATCGGCTACCATCGCGCGAGCTATCGCAAGCATCTGTTGTTCGCCACCGGACAAGACTGAGCCCGGACTGTCTTCGCGCTCCATCAAGTTCTCGAACATTCCGATCACTTCATCTACCGACGGGCCGTCAGCCGCGTCGACGCCTATCTGTCCCATCTTGACGTTTTCGCGGACGGTGAGGCCGGGGAATATCCGACGCTCCTCTGGGACGAAGGTAACGCCGGTTCGAATCGTCTCTTCGGTGCCGAGTGTCGTGATGTCTTGACCATCGAACGTAATCGTTCCGGCAGACGGCACAATATTTCCGACAATAGATCTGAGCGTCGTCGTCTTCCCGACTCCGTTTCGACCGACGAGCGAGACTACAGAACCCCGCTCGACGGTCATCGTGACACCCGTTAGCACCTTCGTCATCTGATAGCCGGCGTGAACGTCACGAAGACTGAGTATCGGGTCACTCATCTCGTCCACCACCCAAGTACGCCTCTTGCACGTCGTCATCATCAGCTATCTCCGCTGGTGTCCCGCTTGCAAGCACTTCACCCCGAGTCAAGACCGTAATCTGGTCCGATACGTCCATAATAAGATCGATGTCGTGTTCGATGAGCATGATTGATTGGTCCGCAAGTACCTCGTTGACGAGCGCGAGCGTCTCTCGCGTCTCTTCGGTGCTCATGCCCGCCGTCGGTTCGTCAAGGAGGACGAGCTTCGGGTCCGTTGCCAGCACGAGTCCGATCTCGAGGCGGCGTTGATCACCGTACGCAAGCGTTCCGGCCGGCTCCGATGCACGGTCGTCAAGACCGATCCTGCGGAGAACCTCGTCCGTCTGGCGGTTCATCTCGTCAAAGGTGCCAGTATCCCGAAAGAGGGCCTCCGCCCCGTCCAAGTCTTCGTAGTGTTTCGACTGAACTGCGATCCGCACGTTTTCGCGGACGGAGAGGCCACTGAATATATTCGTAATCTGGAACGACCGGCTCACGCCGCGGCGGACCCGCTCGTGTGGCGGGAGATCCGAGATGGGTTCGCCGGCAAATTCGATTTGACCGCTAGTCGGGGTGAGCGCCCCAGAAATTAAGTTAAACAGCGTGGTCTTTCCGGCCCCATTGGGGCCGATCACGCTTCTGAACTCCCCACGTTCCACGTCGAGGTCGACGTGGTTCGTCGCGGTCAGCTCTCCGAACTTCTTCGTGAGGTCGCGGATCTGTAACACGGGGGCGCTCATCGTGATTCCTCCGTGTCTCCGGTGGTAGCGATCGAATCGTCATTCCAAGAGTCGCCGTACGCGTCGACGACGAGCGACGGAAGCGACACGAGTCCTCGCGGGACGAACAACACGAACAGGACGAAGATGGTTCCGATAACGAGACGCCACTGCTCGGTGTACGATGAGAGTATGTCTTCGGCACCGATGAAGAAGCCCGCACCGAGCATGGGCCCGATGAGTGTCCCCATTCCGCCCACCAGCGTCATTACGATGACTTCTCCGGAGTGGATCCATGCGAGCGTCTGATCGGGTGAGACGATGAATGTGCTCGGATTAACAGCCAAGAGCCCGCCGGCCATACCCGCCATCCCGCCGCTGATGACGAACACGCGTTGCTTGTACTTTCGGACATCGTATCCGAGGAACTTGGTCCGCTCTTCCGTCTCTCCGATCGATGCGAGAACGCTCCCGAACGGCGCGTTCATCACGCGCGTCGCGAAGTACAGTGACAGGAGAGCGAGCCCGAACGCGATGTAGTAGAACGCAGTTGCGGGCGATATCTCGACCGGACCGAGCGGTAGTGAGATACTTCCGAGTTGGATGCCGACACCCGCGATACCGACAAGCGGATCCCAACCGACTAGACCGTCGCTGCCGCCGGTGAACTCGAATTTGAACACCATGTTGTACAGCAGTTCGGCGAACGCGAGCGTGATCATCGCGAAATAGATCCCAGATACGCGTATCGAGAGACTTCCGACGATCCAAGCGAGGACCGCACAGACGACGATCGCGACGGCGAGTGCGACGAGAAACGAGGAGGTCAAATGGATCATGACCAAGGCTGCGGCGTAGGCACCGACTCCATAGAACATCGTGTGTCCGAGTGGAACGAGCCCCGTATATCCCATGACAATGTCGAGACTCAACGCGAAGATAGCGAAGATGAACATCTGGTTAAGCAGCGTGATGTAGTACGTATTTCCGGTGAATAGGAACACAAGCGGCGCAAGCGCCAGGAGGGCGACAAAGGTGAGGCCGAGCCTTCGGCGAGCCTCGTCCGAAAGCACAGTCGCCTCTACCCCGGTGAGAAGCGTGTGCTCGGACCCACCGCCGTGTTCCGTGCTTCCGAACAACCCTTGTGGTCTGTAGAGGAGGACCCCGATCATCAGCAGGAAGATAGTTACCCCCTCGAAGTCCGGAACTGCGACGACGGTGCTCTGAAGCTCAAAGAGCTCGGTTCCGGCGTAGGTTCGTGTCAACGTGCGAATGACACCAACCAACAGCCCTCCGAACACTGCACCCCGGAAGCTTCCGAGTCCCCCGAGCACGACGATGATGAACGCAGGGACGATCACGCTGGTTCCCATACCGGGACTTACACTCTGATATCCGCCGAGGATGACACCACCAACAGCTGCAAGCGCGGCACCGATCCCGAAGATGAGCGTGTAGTATCGGTCGATATCTATCCCGACGTTCCGGACCATCTGTCGGTCCTCTGAGCCCGCTCTGATGATCATTCCGTACTTCGATCGGGTCAGGAACAGCCAGATTGCTGCCGCAAGCAGGGCGGTGAAGCCGATCATGAAGTAGTTGTACGTCGAAACTTCGATACCGCCTGCGGCGATCGGTGTCGTGAGATATTCCGGAACGCCGAGGTTCTGTTGTTCGGGCCCCCACCCCAGCGTGATCAAGTCGTTGATGATGAGCACGAGTCCGAATGTGAGCAGGATGTGATAAAGCGGGTTGCGGCCGTACAGCGGCCGAATGGTGAACCGCTCAATACCGGCCCCGACGATCCCAACGAGCAGCGGTGACACGATCAACGCGACCCAAAATCCGACCCCCGTACCGATTGGGTCAACGATACTGAGCGCAAAGTACGCGCCCAGCGCGAACAACTCCCCGTGAGAGAAGTTGATCACGTCCATCACGCCAAAAATGATGGACAGGCCGGCCGCCAACAGCACATACACCATCCCGAGTGAGATGCCGTTGACGAGTTGTTCCGCCAAATTAGCTACAGTTGACATGTGTGTGGGCTAATTCAGGTCGCAGCCGAACTCGCTTGCAGGACGCAGTGCATCCTCTCCTTCGGTCTTCGAGAGGATATTGACATCGGCCATCTCACCGTCTCCTTCGGTCAACTCGGAGATCCACGTCGGGTTAGTCGCCTGTCGATCGGTTTCACGCAGCGTGATATCACCCAAGATCGTGGTGAACTCTCCCCCCTCAAGGGTATCTCTGACATCGGCTGGGTCGGTGCTTCCGGCCCGTTCCATTCCTTTTGCGATCAGCCGCACTGAGCCGTACCCCGTTCGTTCGTAACTTCCCGGAACCTCGTCGTACTCGGCTTTGAACCCTTCGACGAACGCTTGATTGTCACCGATATCGATGGACGGATCGTAGCGGACACCTCCGTATGTACCGATGCTGTTGGCTCCCGTCCCGGCGCGGGTGCTCTTGTACGCCATCGTCGGAGCGACGAGTGCCACGTCCTCCGTCAGCCCCCGGTCTGCGGCCTGGTTCACGAAGGTGACGAGATCCCCACCAGTCATCCCCAAGACGGCGACATCCGCGTTCGAGTTCCCGATCTGGGTGATGTACGACTCGTAGTTCGAAGAGCCGAGACTCGACGACGACTGACCGACTTCGGTGAAGTCGTCGCTCGTTTCTTCCATGCGCATACTGGTCCGGTTGTAGACTGACGTGCCGTACGCGTAGTCAGCGTAGTGGAACCAGACGTTCGATCCGATGTTCTCGACCGTGTATCCGGAGATCGCCTCCGCGACCTGTGCGGTGTTCGTCTCGAAGCGGAACACCCATTCGTTGCATTGTTCGCCCGTTATCGGGACTGCAGCCCCTCCGGCGAAGTAGACCGCTTCTTCCGAAGCTGCCAGTTCATTGAGACCGAGCGCGACCGAACTGGAGATGGCACCAACGAGGTAGTCAGCGCCATCTGCTTGAATCGCCTGTTGTGCTGCTTGCGAGCCTGCGCTCGCCGTCGTCTCCGTATCGTAGTAGACTGGCTCGATTTCGTAGCTGTATTCGTCGCTGTTGTTGATCTCCTGTACAGCGTACTCCGCACCCGCACGCTGAGACGGCCCGAGCGTACTGTAGGCACCCGACATTGGGTTGAGGATGCCGATGGTCGCCGATTCACCGCTGCCGCCTCCTGAACTACCGGCACAGCCGGCGAGACTAAGGGTCGCGGCCGCCCCCGTAGCTGACAAGAACGTCCGGCGGTTGCACAAGCTACTCCCCGCAGCAGGTGATCTATCGTCATTCATGATTAGGGATGACCTGATAACTATTCCCAACCATGGGTTATTAAATCTTTATGGCACGCATAGTGCCACATACCACGGCGACAAGCACGGGTGTCACGTCGAACAGGTAACCTTCGTGGGACGACGAAAGAATGCACGGTGTGCAGCGCGGAGGCGGTAGAAACCGTGGTGGGTCCGTGAACACTCCTCGCCGAGTTGTGGTTCGAACTCGATAGAGGTCGGAATGCATCGTTGAACGTCCTCACACGAGAATTACGGGAACCAGGAGTGGTTCACTCCGAAGCAACGCCTGTGGAGACTGCAACCGCTGTGTCCACTGACGGTGACGAGTTCTCGTCCATCGTCGTAATGCAAGTCGCGTCACAGAAGCGGGGAGTGCCATCACCAGAAGTCTCCGACTTCTGGTTAGGAGTCAGAACTCGAGGAGTTCTGACGACACCCTCAACGAAGCCGCGTCAGCGATGGGTAGAGAGGGATAGTTCACTCGAGGTTGACGTGGACGTTTTTCACTTCGGTGTACGCTCTGAGTGCCTCCTCACCTTGTGCCGTTCCGTGTCCGCTGGCCTTCGTACCTCCAAACGGAACCTGCGGCCACGTGTTCGGTGTCTCGTTGACCATCACCATACCGTATTCGAGATGCTCCGCCAGCCGGTGCGCGCGGGAGAGGTCAGTGGTCCACACACAAGAAGTCAGCCCGAACGGTGAGTCGTTCGCTATCGCGAGCGCCTCCGACTCGCTACTCACCTCGATGACCGACAGAACCGGACCGAATATCTCTTCGCGAGCGACTGTCATACTATTTTCAACGTCGGTGAGTACGGTCGGTTCGACGAAGTAGCCCGTTTCGAGGCCGTCTGGGATGCCGCCGCCAGCGGCGACTGTCGCACCTTCGTTTCGTCCGGTTTCGATGTAATCGAGAACGTCCTGCTGGTGTGATTCGCTCACGACGGGGCCCATCTGTCCGTCGTCGTCGATGCCCCCGCCGATCGGGATGTTCTCCGCGATCTCGGTCAGGCGATCGACCATTTCGTCGTGGATGTCTTCATGGACGACGAGCCGGGAGTTGGCCCAACACATCTGACCGGCATTCATGAATATCCCGTACTGGACTCCGCGTGCGGCGGCGTCGAGGTCGGCGTCTGGGAAGACGATCGCTGGCCCCTTTCCACCGAGTTCAAGGGTCACGTCGGTGACGGCATCCGCGGCATCGCGTTGGATCGTCTTCCCGACGCCTGTACTCCCCGTGAACGTGACGTGATCGACAGCAGCGTGACCGGCGAGCGCGCTCCCGACATCGGAACCAGACCCGGGGATGACGTTGAGAACTCCGTCGGGGAGACTCGCCTTCTCGGCGGCTCTCGCATAATAGAGGGCCGAAAGCGGCGTGGTACTGGAGGGCTTCAACACGACCGAATTTCCCGTCGCGAGGGCGGGAGCGATCCCGCGTCCAGCGAGTTGGAACGGGTAGTTCCACGGAGCGATGTGAGCGGTCACGCCCACCGGCTCACGCCGGGTGTAATTCAGCCGGTCACCCGAAACAGGAATCTGATCGCCCCGAAGCTTGTCTACTGAGCCGGCATAGTGCCGAAAAGTGTCGATCACCATGTCGATTTCGAGTCCGGCCTCGAACGGGGTCTTCCCGTTGTCGTGTGACTCGACAAGTGCGATCTCGTCTTTCATATCCTCGATTGCGTCAGCCATCCCGTGGAGAGTTTTGCGACGGGTGCTAAGATCGGCCTCGCGCCACGTAGAGCCACGATCGACTGCCGCCGCGGCGGCTTCAACTGCCGCGTCGACATCTGGCGTACCGGCCTTCTGTACCGTCGCGTACGCCGATTCAGTCGCCGGATCCGTCGTCGTGAGCGTTGCGCCGCTCGCTGACTCGCTCCATTCGCCGTCGATAAACAGGTCTGTCGGACCGGAGTACTCCATCGTGACAAGAAATCGAGCGGGGTCGCCCTTAATCGTTGCTTTCTGCCCGCTTGATCATGAACTTCATGTCGCCCTCAAAGACCGTGGTCCCGTCTTGCTTTTCCATGTGTGTGTCCAAGACGACGAGTCCGGCGTCGTCTCGGCTGATATCCTTCCTGCTGTCGACGACCATCTCTAGCTGGAGCGTGTCGCCGATATGGACCGGATTGGGGAGGTCCATGTAGTTCATCCCGAGGAAGGCGATCGCGGTCCGTTCGAGAACTCCGGTCCGATACACGAACCCCGTTGCATGGACAAACGTCATCGGGCCGTGGGCGATTCGTTCGCCGAACTGCTGTTCAGACGCGTACTCACGGTTCGTATGTAATTCAGTCCAGTCGCCACTAAGTGCCGAATGGACGACGAAATCTGCTTCAGTAACAGTCCGTCCGACGCTCAGAAACTCCTTACCCGGCTCGAAGTCCTCGAAGTAGTGAGGCTCGTAGCTGTAAGCCATGTATGGGCTCAGTCTCGGCTACATTAAATAAGTTCACCTCCCGGCGTCGACCGCCGTCAACGCAGCGGTACGTATTTATTTCGCGTCGTTCACGTTTCGACGGGATGAGTGATATTCCCACAGATCTGCGAGAGCAGATCAGATCGGATCCGTACTGCGAACTGCTCGACATCGATTTCGCCAATATCGACGTCGGAACCGCTCAGGCCGAGTTAACGGTCACCGAGGAGCTGCTGAATTTCCACGGCACGCTCCATGGCGGGGCGATATACTCGCTGGCCGACGCCGCGTTCGCTGCGGCGTCGAACTCACACGGTGACCCGGCGGTCGGCCTCGAATCGAACATCTCGTACCTCTCCGCGGTCGATGTCGGCGACACGCTCCTCGCGACCGCGAAAGAAACGCATCTGAGTTCCGGCACGGGCGAGTATGAAGTCGAAGTGACGAACGGGGCTGGGGACCGAGTCGCGACCTTTCGAGGTCGAGTGTACCGTCCCTGACCGCCCGCGGTAGCCTCGACTGACTGCTCGCGTTAGCGCGGGGGTGAAGCCGACCAACAGCGTTCAACTGACGGTGGCACGGACGAGGTTCGCGGACGTCACCGCTGGTCGAACACTCGCTGGACCTTGCCGACTTCGGTCCGTTCGATGCCACCCGAGTCGACGAGCGTGAGTTCGTCCGGCGTGAACGAGAGTACGTTCGACAGGCGTGTCATGACCGTTTCGTACAGCTTCGATTCGTCGCCGTCGAACTCCTGTTTCTTTTCGATCGTGAGCTCCATCACGTCGAGGTTGTTCTCCTGTCTGAGATCGATCCGGTAGTGCGGAGCGACGCCGTCGATGTCGAGGACCACGTCCTCGACCTCGCTCGGGTAGAAGTTGATCCCTCTCACGATGAGGAGGTTGTCGGCCCGTCCGGTGACGTTGTCCATCCGAACCATGGTGCGTCCGCAGTCGCACTCCTCGTAGGTCAGACTCGTCAGATCTCCAGTGCGGTATCGGAATACCGGCAGTGCTTCCTTGCTCAGGGTCGTCAACACCAGTTCGCCTTCCTCGCCTTCGTCGACGTGCTCGCCCGTGTCGGGATCGACGACCTCTGGATAGAAGTGATCCTCCCAGAGGTGGAGCCCGTCTTGCGCCTCGTGGCACTCGTTCGAGACGCCCGGGCCGATGATCTCCGACAGTCCGTAGATGTCGACGCCGTTCACGTCGAGGCGGTCTTCGATCTCTTCGCGCATCGCATCGGTGCAGGGTTCCGCGCCGAAGATGATAGTGGAGATCGGGAGGTCTCGCGGATCGTACCCCATCTCCTCGGCGGTCTCTGCGAGATAGAGTGCGTACGACGGCGTACAGGAGAGCGCGTCACTCTCGAGATCGGTCATCAGTTCGACCTGTCGCTGTGTTCCTCCGCTGCCGATCGGCACCACGGTCGCACCAAGCTTCTCGACACCGTAGTGGAGTCCAAGGCCACCGGTGAACAGTCCGTAGCCGTAGGCGTTCTGCACGGTGTCTCCCGGCTCGACGCCAGACGCTTTGAGCGAACGAGCGACGACATCGCTCCACGCATCGAGGTCGTCTTCGGTGTATCCAACGATTTTCGGCTTACCAGTCGTCCCCGACGACGCGTGAATCCGCGCCACTTCGTCGCGGTCAACCGCGAAGAGGCCGTCGGGATACTCGTCACGGAAATCCTCCTTCGTGGTCATGGGGAGCTTCTCGATGTCGTCGACGCCGTCGATGTCCGCGGGCGTGATCCCCAGCTCGTCGAACTTCTCTCGGTAGAACGGAACGTTCTCGTAGGCGTGTTCAACCGTCTCGCGCAGTCGCTCGTTCTGAAGTTCGCGAATCTCCGATCGGTCTGCCGTCTCTACTGGCTGGAATGCCATGTTCACTCATCGGTTGGACGAGTGTGGTAAAAATTTGTTGGATATATTCAGCGCTACCGGTAGTTCGGCGCGTCACCACGGTACGCATCAGACGACCCCCTGACTACATTTTACCGACGACGAGAAGCGACACCGGTACAGTCTCGACAGAAACATTCTAAGAGCGGCTAAGGGAAAGTTATTTTTCGGCATCCGGTGTGGGTCGACCTATGCGAGACGCGTATATTATCGGTGCTGGCCAGACGCCGTTCGGAGCGATGCCCGACAGGAGCTATCGGTCGCTGTTCCTCACGGCGTTCGAACGCGCAGTCGAGAGCGTCCCGGACGGGATCGACGAGGAAGACATCGACGAAGCAATCGTCGGGTCTCTCGGTGTCGGCGGCCGTCAGCTCGGTCTGTCCGGGCCAGCGGCGACGGAACACCTCGGACTGCACGGGATTCCAAGCTCACGGATCGAAAACGCCTGCGCTGCGTCCGGATATGCCGTCAGACAGGCCGTTCAAGCAGTAAAAAGCGGCATGGCGGACGTTGCACTGGCCGGCGGCGTGGAAGTCATGACCGACATGAGCAGCGACATGACGAAGTACTGGCTCGGCGTCTCCGGCGAAACAGAGTGGGAGCGGCTCACCGGAACGACATTCGCCGGTGTCTACGCACAGATGGCGAGCACTTACCTCGACCAATACGACGCGTCGCGAGAGCACCTGTCGATGGTAGCCGTGAAAAACCACGGAAACGGTGCGAAAAATCCCAACGCGCATCTCGGATTCGAATGTTCAATAGACGACGCGATGGAGGCCCCGGACGTCGCACATCCGCTGAACCTGTATCACTGCTGTCCGACCTCTGACGGCGCGGCAGCGGTACTCGTCGCCAGCGAGGATGTCGTCGACGAGTACGCCGAGGAGCCGGTCCGCGTGGCTGGCGTCGGTGCGAGCAGTGAACGGGTAGGGCTGTTCCAGCGGGACGAGTACACGTCGATCGCTTCGTCCCGACGTGCCGGGGCGACGGCCTACGAGCGGGCTGGAGTCGACCCATCCGATATCGACTTCGCAGAGGTCCATGATTGCTTCGCGATCGCCGAACTGCTTGCGTACGAAGACCTCGGATTCTGCGATCCCGGTGGTGCTCCTCGACTCCTCGAAGACGGGGTCACGGAACTCGGCGGTGACATCCCCGTGAACGCGTCGGGAGGACTCAAATCCAAGGGGCACCCGATTGGTGCGACGGGGGCAGGACAGATAGCCGAGGCGTTCAAACAACTCAGTGGGAAGGCTGGGGCTCGGCAGGTTGAGGACCCAACGTACGGGCTGACACACAACGTCGGAGGGAGCGGTGGAGCAGCGGTTGTCCACGTGCTTGAACGGGAGGTGGGACGATGACTGACGTTCGTCTGAAGTCGTTCGGGGCGTACAGCCCGCGGCTGCGGATCAGTGCCGAGGAATTTCGAGAGGCGTGGGGGCACTTCGAGGCAGCAGGGGTGCAAACGAAGGCGGTCCCCGAAGCGGACGAAGACGCGCTCACCATGGGTGTCGAAGCCGCGCGGCGCGCCATCGAAACGGCTGACATCACCGCGACCGATATCGGCTACCTCGTGGTGGCTACGACGACTCCCCCGATGGCCGAATCAGACCTGACGGCCCGATTGGCGAGCCTGCTCGGTGTGCCCGCGGACGCGACGACGCGGACGTTGACGGGAAGCACACGTGCGGGAGCGCAAGCCCTCGATGCAGCTCTCGACGCGGGTCCGTGGGAGGAACAGAGTGGGCTCGTTGTCGCAGCCGACTGTCCGACCGGTTCACCGGACAGTGGGATAGAACACGCAGCAGGTGCTGGCGGCGTCGCAGTCGTCGTCGGCGGCGATGGGGCCGGAACGGTCCGAGACAGGTCGTCGTACGTCGAGCCATTCCCCGGAACGAGATTCAGAGATGCTGGCGAAGGTGCGACGGCCGAACTCGGCGTGACGGACTACGACCGGCAGTCGTTCGAGACGGCGCTCCGTGGCGCGGTCGACGGGCTCTCCGAGTTTGAGGACGCAGACGCTGCAGCGGTGCAGTCTCCCGACGGGAAACGTCCGTACCGGGTGACGGACGCGCTCGGAGTCACCGCCGATCAGATCGCGGCTGCCGACACGGTCAGCACGCTCGGAGACACGGGGGCCGCGAGTGCGCTTCTCGGTGCCGCGAAAGCGTTCGACGACGGAGCCGAGTGTGTGCTTCTCGCTGCATACGGCAGCGGGGCGGGTGCGAATGCGATGATCATAGAGGGTCCGATTCCGACGACGTGTGCCCTTGAGGGAGACGCTGAGCTCACCTACCCAGAATACCTCCGCCGCCGGGGAGATATCACCGCAGACGAACCCGACGGAGGGGGCGCGTACGTGAGTGTCCCGTCGTGGAAGCAGACCGTTCCACAGCGGCATCGGTTGATCGCAGGCGAGTGCCCGTCGTGTGATGCGCTTAATTTCCCTCCGAGCGGTGCCTGCCGGAAGTGTCACACCCGGCCCGATGCCTACGAAACCGTCGCGCTTCCTGGGACTGGGACGATCGAAGGCGTCACAACGATCGCCCAAGGTGGAGCCCCGCCGGAGTTCGCGGAGCAACAGTCTAAGAGTGGTCCGTTCGTCAGTGCCGTAGTCTCTCTAGATGGGCCGAGAGGCGACGAAACGGTGAGCGTCCCGTCACAGGTACTTACTCCCGGAGCGTCTTCGGTTGCAATCGGTGACAGAACAGAGGCGGTGATCCGCAGAATCTATCAGCAGGAGGGCGTCATCCGGTACGGCTTCAAAATGCAGCCAGTCGACAGCGACTGACGAGCCCAGGCCTCCGCTTTTAGACCCGCTCAAAAACCGTTGCGACGCCCTGACCGAACCCGACGCACATTGTCGCGAGGCCACGGGTCGCGTCACGCCGCTCCAGTTCGTGAAGGAGAGTGGTGGAAATGCGAGCTCCGGAACAACCGAGGGGGTGACCCAGTGCGATAGCACCCCCGTTCACGTTCAGTTTCTCTTCCGGGATGCCGAGTTCAGTCGCACAGTGGACACTCTGTGCGGCGAACGCCTCGTTCAGCTCGACCAGATCGAAGTCGTCTATCTCCAACGCGGCATCTTCGAGAGCCGCGCGCGTCGCGGGGATAGGCCCTCGACCCATCACTCGCGGGTCGACGCCCACGACCGATCGAGTTGCGACCGTCGCCATCGGATCGAGGTCGTGCTCGTCGGCATATTCAGCGCTCGTGACGAGCAGTGCAGACGCCCCGTCCGTTAGCGGAGAAGCGTTCCCCGGAGTTACTGTCGCGTCGTCGTCGTCCCGGAACACAGTTGGAAGGTCGTTCAGCTGCTCGACGGTTGTTTCTGGACGCGGTGTCTCGTCAACTGAAACCGACCCTTCGGGGGTTTCGACTGGGATAATCTCTGCGTCAAACCGACCGCTTTCCGCCGCATCGACGGCCCGCGTGTGCGATCGGAGGGCAAACTCATCCTGTTCGTCGCGGGTGATCCCGTGTCTACGGGCGATCGTCTCTGCCGTTTGCCCCATCGGAAGCCGGTCCGCATCGTACCGCGATTCGATCGCCGGATGAAGCCAGTCAGAGAACGGCACGCGACTCATCTGTTCGACGCCTGCAACCGGATAGACGTCACCGTCTCCGCTTTCGATAGCGCGGGCGGCGTCGTTGAGTGTTGTCAGCGACGAGCCGCACAGTCGCGTTGTCGTCGACGCCGGGATTGTCGATGGATACCCCCCAGCGAGCAACGCCTGCCGAGCGAGATTTCGACCCTGCTCTCCCTCTTGGTTCGCACATCCAAGCCGAAAGTCGTCCCATTCTTCGGGATCGACGCCGGTTCGGTCGATCAATTCGTCGAGAACCGCTGTCACGAGGTCTTCTGGAAACAGCTCTGCAAGGGCACCGTCAGCTTTGCCCATTGGCGTCCGGACGGCATCGACGATGACAGCCTGCTGTCTAGGGGTACTCATTAGCATGGGACGCTTGCGAAGTCTCGGTAATTAAATCACCGATTGACCGGCCGGCGGCTGAAAACCCTTTTGCGTCTGCGCGTGGTCACGACGAGTGATGCAGGTCGCAATACTTGGTGCTGGAACAATGGGACACGGTATCGCACAGGTGTCGGCGATGGGAGGACATGAGGTTCGACTGCGTGACCTCGAGACCGAAATTGTGGACTCGGGACTCGACGCTATCGAATCGAATCTCGACGGTGGCGTGGAGCGAAACAAACTGACGCGTTCAGAGGCTGAGTCGGCGAGAGAACGGATACAGGGGACAACATCACTTCCCGAAGCAGTCTCCGGGGCCGATATCGTGGTCGAAGCCGTTCCGGAAAAGATGTCTATCAAACACGACACTGTAACCGAAGTCGAGGAGCACGTCTCTTCCGACTGTCTCATCGCGTCGAATACGTCGTCGTTATCGCTGACGGAGATCGCGAGCGCACTCGACCGACCCGAGCGAGCAATCGGGCTCCACTTTTTTAATCCGGTTCATATCATGAACCTCGTCGAAGTCGTCGTCGCCGAGCAGACGAGCGAAAAAACGACCGACACGGCAGCAGAATTCGTTGAGGGCATTCAGAAAACCCCCGTCGTTGTCGGGGACTCGCCTGGGTTCGCGTCGTCTCGACTCGGGGTCGCACTCGGTGTTGAAGCGATTCGCATGGTCGGCGAAGGTGTCGCGGACCCTCGAGATATTGACGCGGCGATGGAGCTGGGATACAATCACCCGATGGGGCCGATCGAGCTCGGAGACGTGGTCGGACTCGACGTTCGGCTCGATATTCTCGAGTACCTTCGCGAGGAGCTGGGAGAGCGCTTCCGTCCACCGCAAGTCCTGAAACGTAAAGTCCGTGCGGGCAAACTCGGGAAGAAGACAGGAGAGGGATTCTACGTCTGGGAGGACGGTGAAATAGTCGGCGTCAGTGACTCGGGAGTTGATCAGAGATGACGCTACGTGAAGCAACGGCCGACTGCGAAACGGTTTCCGCTACGATGGGGGAGCGCGCGGATCACGTGGCCACAATCGAGTTATCGCGTCCCGATGCAAGAAACGCGCTCAACGCTCAACTTCGAGAAGAACTCACGACTGCCATGCTGGCGGTCGAAGAGAGCGATGCACGGGTAGTCGTGTTGACCGGGGACTCAGATGCCAACGCGTTCGTCGCCGGTGCGGACGTCTCGGAGTTGCGGGAGCGAAATTCGATCGAACAGCGTGAGGTGAGCGAACGTCCGCGAGTGTACGAGCGTGTCGCAGACTGCTCACTTCCGGTTATCGCGCGGATAAACGGACACGCGCTCGGCGGCGGCTGCGAACTTGTACAAGCGTGCGACATCCGAATCGCCCACAGCAAAGCGAAGATAGGACAGCCGGAGATCAACCTCGGTATCATCCCGGGTGGTGGAGGTACACAGCGGCTCCCACGGCTCGTCGGTGAGGGACACGCGATGAAGTTGATCCTCTCCGGCGAACTGATCGATGCCGAAGAAGCGGCTGACATCGGCCTCGTCGAGGAGGTCCATGGCGACGATACATTCGATGATCGGGTGACCGACCTCGCACGGTCAATCGCAGAAAAGAGTCCCGTCGCACTGAAGATGGCGAAGAAAGCGGTCAAGACAGCTTCGAAAATGGATCTCGAATCCGGTATCGAGTACGAGGCAGAACTGTTCGCACAGCTGTTTGCGACCGAAGACAAAAACGAAGGGATCGATGCGTTCTTCGAAGATCGCGACCCGGAGTGGAGTGGACGATAACGACTGACACGGTACCGTTCGTCGTTGTCGGACAACGGATCGAGGTACTAATTATCGGTTTCTAGCCGTGTTACGTTTCGAGAGACGATTTTACAACACAGAGCCCAGTCTGCAGCGGTCGTATGCGACAGCGACGATGAGTCACGGAGCACAGACGACGATAGGTTGTTCATCATCATTGAACTACATTCTACTCGCAGTGAAATCGCACGCACCGGCGAGAGTGCCTGTGGAAGAACCGTTCTCTGAAGCGGCGAGTGCTGATCGAATTCACGCAGACGCCGACGAAACGTCACATAAACGGCTCACAACCGGTCTGCCGGAAACACGAGTACGGAACAGGTGAAGAATAGTTGCCACGGTGTGTTCAACCACATCGAATTATGTGTTGGATTCGGGGCGCTGATCGCTCCAGTTCTCATCACCAGATAGTGCCAAGAATTACAACCGTACGATTGTAATGCTATTAGATACAGACAGCGGTTTCCCGGTCACAGTCGCTACTGGCAGCCGACTGATCACTTTCTGCTGCGACAGATAAAACATAACTTAATTGTGACATACGAAAAAGCATAATACTATTTAGTAATTGTTGTCTGAGTTCTAGCTTAAAATTTCTCAGAGAAAATTGTTTTCTTTAGATATATAGATGTATCTTAAAGATTTTCTACTATATATGAGATAATATTTTGATCTAGAATGGTGGATCAAAAATCGTAATTTATCCATTATGTATATATTTTATATATTAACCGCCTGTCGAACGGGTCGAAAGGTGTTCAGCCATGATGAACAAAATTATGAATGTTCGTGAGAAACAGTGTACATGGACGATACGATCGGGGCGGGAGATAAGCTCATTCAGCTCATCGAGACACTCAAAGAACGCGGG